>Ga0055584_100008507_pt1 | contig 10067 bp, 8 predicted proteins | sample OSDHelmetaG_FD_58716 | JGI IMG/M metagenome (GOLD analysis project Ga0055584, IMG submission 58716) | Pelagic marine sediment microbial communities from the LTER site Helgoland, North Sea, for post-phytoplankton bloom and carbon turnover... | ecosystem: Environmental > Aquatic > Marine >...
CGGCGCGCATCGTGCCAGGCGACGATGCGCTTCATTTCCTCAAGCGGCAGACCCTTTTTGGTGAGGTCGTCCCCGGAGACTGAAAGTCCGATGATGAAGTCATCGCCACAGGCTTGTCGTATTCCCTTCAGGACGGTGCCTGTGAACCGGCATCGGTTTTCCAACGATCCACCCCAGCGATCTTCACGCCGGTTGGTCAGGGGCGACCAGAACTGGTCCGGCAGGGTGTTGTAGGCAGCCAGCAGATCGATACCGTCCAGTCCCGCCTTCCTTGCGCGCAGGGCCGCGGCAACATAATGGGCAATGACGCTCTCGATCTCGGAACCCGACATGGCATGACTGCCATCGCTGTCCTTCATGGACGGCAGGCCAGAGACCGACCAGTTGGGCAGCCAGCTGTTGTCGCCATCGGCGTGCTGGCCCGAATGGTTGAGCTGCTGGACAATCACCGTGCCATGTTCGTGCACGGCATCGGCGATGGCGGCGAGCCCCGGAACGATCTCGTCGGACAATCGGAACCGCCCGCGCGTCAGGGCACCGTGTGCTTCGACCGACTGGCCCTCCATCACGATCATGCCGACACCACCGCGCGCGCGTTCGACGTAGTAGCCGAGATGGCGCGCACCGGGCAGTCCCTCATGGCTCATGTTGGCCAGGTGCGGCCCGAACGTCAGCCGGTTGCGCAGGGTCTTGTGGCGCAGGGTGAGCGGCTGGAAGAGATGCGGAAAATGCTCGCTCATCTCACAATTCCATGGCGATGCGGCGGCCGTCATAGATGGCGCCCGACGCCTTGTGGTGTGCGATGGCATCGCCTGCGACATGCACCTCAAGGCCGCTGTCCTGAAGCTCACGCCAGATCTGTTCGTTGGGGAGCGGGGTTTCTGCGATGACCAGCGTGTCGAAGGGCTGGCTCTGTTCGGCGCCCGTGGGCAAATGACGCACGGTCGCTGCGTCACCGTTCCAGGAAACCACGGCGCTTGCCGGGCGCATGTCGACACCTGCAGTGACAAGCGCCTTGCGCATCGCCCCGTCGGAGGTGACGCGGCCCATATCAGCGGCGATATAGGCATCCTTGGCGACCAGAACGACGTCATGACCGGCCTCGGCAAGCTTGAGTGCCGTGCCGTTGCCCGGCCATGCGCCGATGTCATCAAGCACCAGAACCCGTTTGCCCGGCGTCACGGCACCCGACAGCACGTCATCGATGGAACAGACATTGCCCTTCTCGATCCCGGGCAGGCTGTCCTGTTCAGGCATCGCGCGCTGACATCCAAGCATCGGCGGGCGCGCGCCCGTGGCGATGATGACGGTTTCAACGCCCATCTCGCGCACCATGTCGGCGTCCATCTCGATCCCGGTATCAACGGCAACGCCCAGGTTGGAGAGTTGCAGGCCATACCAGGTGAGATGGTCGGCAATCTCGTTGCGGCGGGGTTGCAGGCTCGCCAGACGCCATTGCCCGCCCAGTTGCGCTTCGCGCTCGACCAGGCGCACGCCGTGACCACGTTCCGCCGCGACGCGCGCGGCTTCCAGCCCGGCCGGACCACCGCCAACCACCAGCACGCTGCGCGGGTTGTCCGAAGGCGTAATGCGATCGCCACCCCATTCGAACTCCCGCCCCGCCGACGGATTGACGAGGCACGAAATCCAGTAGTCGCGGTGACGCCGACCAATACATTGCTGGTTGCAGGAGACGCAGGGCCGGATCGAGGATGCCTTTCCCAGGCGTGCCTTGTTGGCAAGATGCGGATCGGCAATCTGGCCGCGCACGATGGAAACCATGTCTGCCGTGCCGCTGGCGATGATGCGCTCGCCGTTCTCGGGCGTCTTCACACGGGCCTCGCACTGCACCCTGGCGTGCTCGCAGACCGAGCGCAGGCGACCGGCATACTCCTCACCCTTCATGGCCTGTTCAAAGGCAGGGGGAATGATCCGGGTAAAGCCCCAATAGCTGCCGCGTCCAAGGGTGATGTAATCGATCAGCCCGCGTGAATCGTGCCAGGCCGCAACCTCCTGAAGCATCTCGATCGACTGCACGATCTCCGCGCCGGGATCGATGCTGACGGCGACGCCACAGACGAAGTCGTCACCACAGGCCTTGCGGATGCCGTCATAGATTGCCTGCGAGAAACGCATGCGGTTGTCGAAGGTTCCGCCCCACTGGTCGTCGCGACGGTTGGTGAACGGAGACCAGAACTGCTCAAGAAGTGCCGAATAGGCCGCCATGATCTCGATGCCGTCGAACCCTGCCTCCTTCGCGCGGCGTGCCGCGGCGATGTGGCCCTCGATGACCTCCTCGATCTGCCGACCGGTCATGGCGTGGCTGCCGTCGGAATCATGCATCGATGGCAGGCCGGACGGCGACCAGCTTTCCGAGAAGCTGGAGTCCCAATCGCCATGGGCGCCGACATGATAAAGCTGCTGGATGATGGCGCAGCCCTGATCCTTCACCTCTTCGGTGATGCGGCGAAAGTGGGGGATGATGGCATCGTCATCGGCCAGGAAGTTGCCGCGGGTCAGAACCGCCGTGCGATGCACCGGCACCGGTTCGACCACGATCATGCCCGCACCGCCGCGTGCGCGCTCGCGGTAATAGCCAAGGTGCCGCTCGCCGGGAATGCCCTCTTCGCTCATGTTGGCGGTATGGGCGCCAAACACGATGCGGTTCTTCAGCGTGAGATGACGCAACCGCAACGGCGAAAAGAGCTGGGGATAGGCTTCGGGCATGGAACGAAGGCCAATTGCCGTGAAATGACAAATGAGCCTAGCGTGTCCTTCTGCCCCGACGAAAGAGCAAAGACATGAACCTGCAACCCGCCACCGATCTTGCCAACCTGGCCGTTCAGGTTCTCGAGGCTGGCGCGCGCCGGCCTTTTGCACCGTCGGCGGAACTGCTCAGCGGAGCAGAGCTGATCCGGGGGCTCTCCTTCGACAACGCCTCGGAACCGCAATCCCAGCCGATCGTTGATCGTTATCTCGATAGCCATCAGGTGAACGATCCCGGAGCTGCAGCCATGCTCGCGGCACTGCGCGCGGCCTCGCCGCTGATGTCCTGGAACGACATTCATGACGGCTATGGCGGCGAGCCGGGCATGGAGCACTTCTGCAAGAACTTCAGCTTTGCCGCGCTGGCTGCTCCGCCTGCATGGGCAGGCGGCGTTGCCGTTGCCTCCAAGACCGTCGGCCTCACCTTCACCCTTCAGGGGCCGGATGTGTACTATCCCGACCACGCCCACAAGGCGGTCGAGATCTACTACGTAATCGCGGGCAAGGCGCTGTGGAAACGCGGCGGCGAACCCTGGGTGGAGCGCTATGCCGGTGACATCATCCTTCACACAGCCGGCATGCGTCACGCCATGCAGACCCGCGGCGAACCGCTGATCTCCATGGCTGTTTGGATCACGGATGTGGAATCCCCCATCGCCGTGGTGCGTGCCTGAGTCTGCCTGCGCTCTAAAGGAGAATACGCCATGAAGGTCTATATCAGCGTCGACATCGAAGGCGTCGCCGGCATCACCCACTGGGACGAGGCGGAGATCGGCAAGCCCGGTTACGAGACGTTCCGAAACCAGATGACCGACGAAGCCGCTGCAGCCTGTGAAGGCGCGCTCACAGCGGGCGCCACCGATCTGGTCGTCAAGGACGCGCACTGGACCGCGCGCAATCTGATTCCCTCCCGCCTGCCCGAGCCCGTGAGCCTGATCCGCGGCTGGACCGGCGACCCGCTCTATATGATCACCGAGATCGACGAAAGCTTCGATGCCCTGGCGATGGTCGGCTACCATTCCGGTGCCAGCAACGGCGGCAACCCGCTGGCTCATACCGCTGCGGGCACGGAATTCCAGATCCTGATCAACGGCGAGGCGATGTCGGAATACCGCCTGCACAGCCTGGCGGCAGCGGAACTGGGCGTGCCGACCGTGTTCCTGTCGGGCGATACGCTGCTGTGCGAAAGCGCCCATGCGGCACAGCCCGGCATCCATACCGTGGCGACCAACACCGGCAAGGGTGCGGCAACCGTTTCGATCCATCCGGCGCGCGCCGTGGCAGCTATCCGCAGCGGCATCGAAGCCGCACTGAAGGATGAGGCTTCCCGCGTCCTGCCCGCCCTGAGCGACCGCTATGAACTGGAGCTGTGGTACGACAAGAACGAGGACGCCTATGCCGCCTCGTTCTACCCGGGCGCCCGATTGCACGCACCGCATGCCGTGCGTTTTGAAGCCGACCGGTTCTACGAGATCATGCGCATGCTGCAGTTTGCTCTAGTACGCTTGTGAATCGACTTAAACTGATAAATACCAATAAGTTATGATGTGTTTCTAATGAATTACAATAACTAGAGAACGATGCCATGAAGGTCTATATCAGTGTCGACATTGAAGGCGTGGCGGGGATCACGCACTGGGACGAGGCCACGATCGGCAAACCCGGTTACGAGACGTTCCGCGAGCAGATGACGGCGGAAGCCGCTGCGGCCTGCGAAGGCGCGCTGGCAGCAGGCGCCACCGACCTGCTGGTCAAGGATGCCCATTCGAGCGGGCGCAACATCCTTCCCGCACGCCTGCCGGAATCCGTGCACCTGATCCGCGCATGGAGCGGCGATCCCCTGTGCATGGTCGAGGAACTTGACGAGAGCTTCGATGCCGTGGCCATGGTGGGTTACCACTCCGGTGCGGGCTTTGGCGGCAATCCGCTGGCCCACACGATCTCCGGCAAGGTGTTCCGCCTGCTGATCAACGGCGAACCCATTTCCGAGTTCCTGCTGCACAGCCTGGCTGCTGCTGAACTGGGTGTGCCGACGGTGTTCCTCTCCGGCGACAGCCTGCTCTGCGAGGACGCCAGGGAGGCCCGGCCCGGCATCCATACCGTGGCGACGAACACCGGCAAGGGTGTGGCCACAACCTCGATCCATCCGGCACGTGCCGTCGCCTCAATCCGGGCCGGCATGGAAGCTGCGCTGAAGGACGAAGCCGCACGGACCCTGCCCGCACTGAGCGACCGTTACGAAATGGAACTCTGGTACGAAAAGAACGAAGACGCCTATGTCGCCGCGTTCTATCCCGGTGCCTCTCTCCATGCGCCCCATGCCGTACGTTTCGAGACCGACAGGGTCTATGAGATTCTGCGCATGCTGCAGTTCGTGCTGTAGGCGCAGCCTACTCATCCATTAGGGCCAGCGAGTTCAATCCACCGTTTCGCCACCATCGACGACGTGGATTGAGCCGGTGACGAAGCTGGCGAGATCAGAACAGAGGTAGAGCACGGGACCGGCCAGTTCGCGCGGGTCTGCAATGCGCTTCTGGGCGGTGCAGTCCTGGGCCAGGATCGCATACCCCTCTTCCACCGTATCGGCCATGGAGAGTGCCAGTTCGCGCAGCATGTCGGTGTCGACGCCACCGGGACAGACCGCGTTGACGCGTACATCAGGGGCCAGCTCCAGCGCATGAGCCTTGGTGAGGTTGGCGACACCCGCCTTGGTCGCGCCATAGACCGAAGCACCGGGCGTTCCGACAAGGGCAAAGACCGACGAGAAGTTGACGATGCAGCCCCGCGCCGTCGTCAGGTGCGGTGCGGCAAACTGGGTCATGAAAAACACGCCTTTCAGGTTGACGTCGACGGTCTTGTCCCAGACTTCTTCACTCGTCGACCCAAGCGGCGTCTCGTCGCCAACGCCTGCGTTGTTGATCAGGATGTCGAGACCGCCCAGGCCTGCAACGGCAGCTTCGACGATGCGGCCGCAATCTTCGACAGCGCCGACCGACCCCGGAGCTGCGACCAATCTGTCGCCGGCATCAAGCTCTGCAATCGCCCTGTCTGTGCTTTCGGCCGTGCTGCCGTTCACCGCAACCCGGGCGCCGCATTCCAGGAACATCTCAACGATGGCGCGCCCGATGCCGCGTGACCCTCCGGTCACCAGCACACGTTTGCCTGTGAAATCGATCTGCATGTCAGTCTCCTCCCTGGTCTTCGCCCGCGAGGATGTCCTCGTAATCCTTGACCCAGAGACGATCATAGCCGCCTTCTCCCCCGGGCAGGTAGGAGCGCCAGCCCAGAAGACGCTGCGCACGCCGGGGCAACTGGAGCGCACGTTCGCGGGTAACGGCAAATACGTGGGCTTCCTCGGGCGTGAGCCAGCCGGGATTGAAGCTCATCTGGACGGCATAACGCCACTGGTCGGCCGTGCGGTTGTGACCGCCACCGTGGAAGGTATAGCCGGAATAGAACAGGGCATCCCCGGGCTCCATTTCTGCCGCTACGGTCTCGGAGGGATCGGGTTGGCGCTCCCTTTCGTTCCAGCGATGGCTTCCGGGAATGACGCGGGTGGCGCCCATCTCTTCCGTCATGGACTTCAAGGGAAAGAGCGTGTTGAAGCTCAGTTCCGGCATCTTCGGCCATGCCCAGTCACAGATGCGCTGCCAGAGGTCGTTGTCGCGGTGCAGCGCCTGGGCCGGTTCGCCCGGCCCGATGCCGATGAACTGCGCGGTGTTCATCCAGTAGTCGACGCCGCCGGCCTCCTCCAGAAAGGCCTCGCCGACCTCATGAACCAGCGGTGTCAGCATGATCTCGACGAAGGAATCGCTGTGCCGGGCAAGGCTGGCAAAGCGGATCGTGTTGCGGCCCCAGAAGACCTCATTGTCTTCACCGGGAATGCGGGCGCCTGGTCCGTGCTCGGCTCGCTTGTCAGCAAGCTCATCCCACAGCTTCCGGACTGTTGCAGGGTCGAAGATGCCCTCGACGATCAGACCGCCTTCTTCCTTCATGACCTCGAGGATGGCTTCCTTGCCGACGCTCGCTGGAAGACGCTTGAGTTCCATGGTCCCTCTCCCTGACTTGTGCCCAGCATAGGCCAACCGCGGCCCGTCACACCTGCGGCATCGGGTGTTTTCTGCGCATGCCGGTGATGGCGTTGAAGACGATGGCAACGAAGACGATGCCGCCGCCCCAGAAGGTTGCTTCGACGGGAACCTCGGTGAACACGGCCCAGACCCATATGGGGCCGAAGATGACCTCGGTCAGCGACAGCAGGGCAAGTTCGCCGGCCGGCACATGCTTGGACCCGGCGATGAAGAGCGCCATGCCGCCGGTCATCTGCACAACCCCCATCATGGCGCACCAGAAAAGATCGTTGCCGGAAATCGCCAGACCGATGCCTTCGGAGAAGAGCGCCATACAGGACGCGAATACACAGGCGATGGCGCCGCCGAGCACGACGCAGGGCAGCATTTCGACATTGCGACCGGCACGCACGGCCACAACGATGAAGGCAAAGGCCGTCACCATGAAGACTGCCAGAAGGTCGCCGATCCACTGATCCGGCTTGTCGCCGGGACGCTCGCCAAAACCGATGTCGAAGCCGTTGGAGAGATCGACCGTGATGCCCAGACCACCCGAAACCATCACCAGGACTCCGATGGCGACCGCAATCATGGCGAGGATCGTCGCTGGCCGGACGGACTCGCGCAGCATGACCCATCCGATAATCGCCGAGATCACCGGCGCGGCAGCCAGCATCAGAACGGTGTTGGCGACATAGGTGTATTGCAGGGACCACATGAAAAGCGTGTTGGCAGCCGCAATGCCCAGCGCCGTCACGATGCCCCAGGGGCTCAACACGCTGCGGAACACGCCCAGCACCTTGCGACCGTATCGCCAGGCGATGAAGAGCAGCATCGATCCGGCCAGGAATGCCGTGCGCCAGGCAACGATCTGCCAGACATCGGCTTCATCGATCATGCGGAAGAAAAGACCGCCTAGACTCCAGAACAGACCGGCAGAGGCCACCAGCACGATGCCGCGCGAATAACTCTCCGGGCGCGGGGCGGCTTCGACGGCTTCCGTCATGCCGCCAGGCCCATCGGCAGGCCCAGGAGTTTCGGTAGTTTCGGTGACAGTTTACTTAACTCACAAGCGCGACCCGGACTTGGTCGGCGCCAAGCTGTGCGGCCGTAAAAAAAGTAAACTGTCACCGAAACTCCCCCTTGCCTCCCGATCAGCTCACCAGATCGGGCAGGACCGCTTTGCGCTCGGCCATGAAGGCCTGGAGTTCCTCGTCCTTGGCCGGGTCGAACTCCGGAGCTTCATACTCGTCGAGCATGCGTTTGGCCTTTTCGACGGCGCGCTGATCCTGGGTCTTGGCACCCTCAGCTTCCCATTGCTCGAAACTGTTGTTGTCGGCGACATCGGGCATGAAGAACCCTTTGAGATAGTTCTTCTGAGTATGGGCACAGCCCAGGAAATGATTGCCGGGGCCGACTTCACGGATGGCTTCCATGCCCAGGCCGTTCTCGGAGAGATCAAGCGGCTGGGTGAAGCTCTGCAGCATGGCGATCTGTTCGGTATCCATGATGAACTTGCCGTAGCCGGCAGAAAGACCGGCCTCCAGCCAGCCTGCTGAATGGAGTACAAAATTGGTGCCGGCCAGCAGCGTTGCCGTCATGGTCTGCATGGATTCAAACGCCGCCTGGGCATCGGCAATCTTGGCGCCGTTCAACATGCCGCCCGAACGCAGCGGCACCTTGTAGCGGCGCGAAAGCTGGCCCACGGCATAGATCATCTGCAGGGTCTCGGGCGTCCCCATCATTGGTGCACCCGACTGCATGGAAACCGTCGCAAGGAAGCTGCCGTAAACCATCGGCACGCCGGGATTGACGATCTGGGAATAGGCCAGACCCGCCGTGACTTCGGCATTGAGCTGGGCAATCGCACCCGCCGTCGCCACCGGGGCCATGGCGCCTGCCATGATGAACGGCGTGATCAGCACGGCCTGATTGTGTTCGGCATAGTGCCGCATGGCACCCAGCATCGAGGCGTCCCACACCAGCGGTGAATTGCAGTTCACCACCGAGGTCATCACGGTGTTTGTCTTGATGAAGTCCTCGCCGAACAGAATGCCGCACATCCTGCAGGAATCGAGTGCGCGTTCCGGTGCCGACTGCACACCCATGAAGGGTTTGTCGGAATACTTCATGTGACTGTAGACGATGTCGAGATGCCGCTTGGGTACCGGGACATCGACCGGCTCGCAGATGATGCCGCCGGAGTGATGCAGTTCCGGCGTCATGTAGGTCAGCTTGATGAAGTTCTGCAGATCCTCCAGCGTGGCGTAACGGCGCACGTTGTCGAGGTCGCGGACGAAGGGCGAGCCAAAGGTGGGCGCGAAGACCGTGTTCTTGCCACCGATCACGACACTGCGGTCGGGGTTGCGTGCAACCTGCGTATACTCCTCGGGGATCATCGCGAGCTTTTCCTCGACCAGACCACGTGGAATGTGCACCCGCTCGCCCTGCACATCGGCACCGGCGTCACGCCAGTGCTCCAGGGCGACCTCATCGCGGAAGTCGATTCCAACTTCCTCGAGGATTTCCATGGACGTGTCGTGAATGAGATCAAGGCCTGCTTCATCAAGCAGTTCGTAGACCGGAATCTCACGCGTGATGTAGCGCTTCTGGACAATCGGAGCACCGACCCGCTCCTTGCGCCGGGCAGCCCGCCCGCCTCGTCTCTGCCTTGCCGCATCGGCCATCGCTACGTCTCCTGATGTATTTGCGGCCCTATGTGATGGATAGGCTTGGGCCAAGTCAATTGCACATTGTCTGCCCGGTTTGTGGCAACAAATCCCGTGTGTTCCGAAATGTCGTTGAATTGCACGGGCTGTGTCGCGATAACGACATCGCGTGTCGCGAATATTCTAGCCTCGGGGCATGGACAGAACTAGCTGTGTCACCCAGGCATGGTGCCGAACCGCGGGAGTGTTGGTGATGGCCGACGAAGCTGACGATCTTGATCTCTCAACCCTGGACGACGACGAACTTGTCCAGCAGATGCACGAAGATCTCTATGACGGCCTGGCCGATGAGATTCTTGAAGGCGTCAACATTCTGCTCGAACGTGGATGGGAGCCCTACAAGGTTCTGACCGAAGCGCTTGTCGAAGGCATGCGGATTGTCGGCATCGATTTCCGCGACGGTATTCTGTTCGTCCCCGAAGTGCTTCTGGCGGCCAACGCCATGAAGGGCGGCATGGGCATCCTGCGCCCGCTGCTGGCTGAAACCGGCGCGCCCAAGCAG
>Ga0055584_100008508_pt1 | contig 10067 bp, 9 predicted proteins | sample OSDHelmetaG_FD_58716 | JGI IMG/M metagenome (GOLD analysis project Ga0055584, IMG submission 58716) | Pelagic marine sediment microbial communities from the LTER site Helgoland, North Sea, for post-phytoplankton bloom and carbon turnover... | ecosystem: Environmental > Aquatic > Marine >...
ATCGGGTTTTGGAGTGCGGGATCGGACATGGCGAGATGCTCACGCCGTTAATCCGGGTTCTCGGTATAAACCCCGGTAATTACAGAGGCTTCGATCTTCATGATGCGCGCGTTTCCTCGGCGAGGAAGCGATGGCGCGCGGCTTTTGGGGGCGTCGACGACGGTGGCGCGGATCTGGAGGAGAGAATCTTCGCTCTGGACATCCTCGCCGACAATGCGCGCGAGCGTCTGGCGGCCCTCGCCCCGTTGGATCTCCTGGTTTCGGCCAGCTTCTCGAATGTCTTTGACGATACGACATTGCCGCGCGTCTTGACCGGGTTCGCCGCGGCGCAACCGCGCTTCATCGCCGACATTTCGGTTATCACGCGTTGGGGATACTGCATCGGTCGGTTGGATACGTCGGATATCTATGCCCGGATCGGCTATGAAGCGATCGCGTCGGCATTCGAAACCCCGGCTCCCAAGATCGGCGACGATGCATCATTCTGGTTGCCCCGGAACTATTGGGCCAATCGACGCCTGATGGTGTATCGAAAAAAAGCCTGACGCATCAGCGGTACTCGATCTTCGCGGCCGGGCAATTACCGTCCTTGTCGATCATCGCCTTTAGAACCGTACGCATGCTGGAATCGCCGAAGGTCTTACTGATCCTTAGCATCTGATCCGGCGAGCGCAACAGGACGTCGTGTTTCTGACAGAGGGCCATCAAATCACGCAGGAAGTCCTTGGCCTCCTCGCGACTGAGAAGGTTTTTCTGGTGCTGTTTGGCAAGGTCACCTAGCAGGCTCGGGTCGATCATGTGGACATTTCCGCGAAACGTGGTTCATCATGGGCCATGAGCAGACTAGCACTCGAAGAGGCTTTGAAGAAGCCGGGTCGGATCATGACCTGGCACGCGGGCGCCAATAGTCGCTCGCACAAATCCTCGCGCCGCCAGGACTATATCACCGTGTTGCCGCGCGAGCTGGTAAAGCTCACGCATCTGGTCGGCTCCACGACCGATGTTTTCGAGTTCCTGGAACTGTTCCTGGACGAGCTACTGTATGAGCAGTTGCATGGCGAAAACGCGACCGACGATAAAGACGCATCGCCAATTTTACTAACAATGCAAGGCTACTTCGTCCGTTTTCTCGAGTTTTACGTTAAGGAAAGTAAGCCGGTCGGCGGCGGCTTGTCGGCCAGTGGAACCTCGTGGCTGGACGCCAAGAAGCGACAGGATCCCCGCTGGCTGATCCTGGCCAATCAAAATGTCCGACGGCTCGGCGATTGCTATGAGTCCTTCGAGCAATTGTTGGACGTGGCGGAACGGGTGGCGCGCCGTCACAACCTGGTCATGGACCTGGAGCACGCCCGAAACGGGTTTCGAACCATGCTGCGCCGCCGAGCCGAAGCCACGGGAGAGGCGCCGGATCTGTCCTTGCTCGACACGACACCCCTCGCCCCGATCCCGCCGCTGGCGCAAGCCGCGCCGCCGATGAAGAGCGCCGCGCCGGAAATCTGGTATGTTTGAGACTATCTGACGAGAACCACCAAGAAATCACGTTATGAGCGATGCAACACCAGACGAACAAGGCATCGCCGACCAAGGCCCCTGGAACTATCATCCGGTGGTTCCGATCTCGACCGGCGGGATATTTCGGAACCTTCTGAACCCTTTCGTGGTTTTGAAAGGCATCTTCCTGTCCTGGTTCGGGCTCTACGTCCGAGGTTTGTTTTTTCTGCTGATCACCGCGATTTGGTTGACCATATTTCCCACCTTGGCCGAGATCGCGGCGGGCCCCGGCATTTGGATGTTGGAAATTCTGCTTATCAACATGGTCCTCATGCTGTGCTGGGCCGGCGGGTTGCATCTCTATTTTTATCGCTATGGCAAACAGGGCGCGTTCCTGCGCTTTAGCGTCAACACCATGGAAACGCACGCTAAATTTACCTTTGGCGATCAAGTCTGGGACAATATGTTCTGGACCTTGGCCTGGGGCGTTCCAATCTGGACGGCGTACGAATGCGGGCTGTTGTGGATGCTCTCCCAGGGGGTGATCCCCGGTCATGACTGGGACACGGGGGCGATCTGGTTCATCGCGTTTTTCGTGCTGATCCCGTTCTGGGACAGCGCGCATTTCTTCACGGTTCACCGGTTCCTTCACTCAAAGTGGCTATATGGCAAAGTCCATTCGGTGCATCACCGGAACATCCATGTCGGCCCGTGGTCTGGCCTGTCGATGCATCCGGTTGAGACGGCGATCTACCTGAGCGTCGTGGTGATCCATCTGGTGCTGCCGTCGCATCCGCTGCATATCGTTTTTCACATCACCTGGTATGCCCTGGGACCGGCGGCGACCCATTGCGGGTTCGAGGCGATCTCCGTTGCCGGCGGCAAGTATCCAAGACTGGGAGACTTCTTCCATCAGCTGCACCACAAGTTCTTTGAGTGCAATTACGGCAATTCCGAAGTGCCGCTGGACCGGATGACCGGGAGTTTTCACGACGGCACCCGAGGCGCGACCAAGGCCATGCGGGCGCGCATGAAACTAGCGCGCCAGGTTCGAAGCTGATCTCGCGGAATCTCGGTGACGGTTAGCTGGCCACCCTACCCGTCTGGCTGAACCGATCGTTGAAGCGGTTCGCGTCGTCGGGGGCAAGGATCACCGAAACCGTCAACCGATCGTCCTCATAAGCCTGGTCCAGCACCTTGCCGTGCTGGTGCAGCCAGGCAATCGCCGCGCCGTCGCCAGGGTCGATGTCATAGCGCAGGGTGAGGTCACCGGCGCCGAGCATCTCCTCGACGCGCTCCACGAACGCCGCGCAGCCGGCGCCAGTTACCGCCGAGATCGCGATCTGATAGTCATCGGCCTGGCGCCTCAGGGCATCCAGGTCCTCAGGCGCCATCAGGTCGATCTTGTTCAACACTTCCAAGGACTTGCCGCTACGCATGCGCTCCAGAACACCGAGATCGTCTAGCACCGCCTCGACGTCTTGTTTCTGGTGCTCGGTCTCGGGATGGCTGATGTCGCGGACATGCACGATGATGTCGGCCTCCAACACCTCTTCCAGGGTCGCGCGGAAGGCGGCCACCAGATGGGTCGGCAGGTCCGAGATGAAACCAACGGTATCGGACAGGATGATCTCGCGCCCCGACGCCAGGGTGAGCCGCCGCATGGTCGGGTCCAGGGTCGCGAAGAGCATGTCCTGGGCGAATACCTGGGATTCCGTCAACCGGTTGAAAAGCGTTGATTTCCCGGCATTGGTATAGCCGACGAATGCGACGATGGGATAGGGCGTGCGCTTGCGCGCCGCGCGATGCAGGGAGCGGGTTTTCACCACCCGGTCGAGATCCCGCTTCAACTGGATGATCCGCTCGTCGATTTGCCGGCGATCAAGCTCGATCTGGCTTTCACCCGGACCACCAAGGAAGCCCGCGCCACCGCGTTGTCGCTCCAAATGGGTCCAGGAGCGCACCAGACGGCTACGCTGAAAGGTTTGGGCGGCAAGTTCGACCTGCAATCGGCCTTCATGGGTGCGGGCCCGCGCGCCGAAAATCTCCAGGATCAGGGCGGTACGGTCGATCACCTTGCAATGCCAGGCGCGCTCCAGATTGCGCTGCTGGATTGGCGAGAGCGGTCGGTCGATAATCGCGACCTCAATCTCCATGGCCTCGATGAACTGCTCGAACCGCTCGACCACGCCCATGCCGAAAAGGGTCGCCGGGCGGGGCTTGTTCACCCGCACCACTTCGGAATGTTCGATATCGAGATCAATCGCCTGGGCGAGCCCGAGGGCTTCCTCCAGACGCTCGGAGGCCTCGCGGCCCGGCGTATCGCTGGTCTCTCGGGTGGTGACGTCGGGATGTAGCACCAGCGCGCGAGTCACGCCCTCGCGTTTGATTTCGTCATCAAGTTCCGAGCCGGCCTTGCCCCGGTTCGCCACGTTAAGCGTCGTCTCCGGCGGCTTCGCCGAGATTGATGGTCTGGCCCGGCATGATCGTCGAGATCGCGTGCTTATAGACCAGCTGAACATGGGCATCGCGCTTTAGAAGCAGCGAAAAATTGTCGAACCAGGTGACAATTCCCTGTAGTTTGACGCCATTTACCAGGAAGATCGTGACGGGGGTTTTGTTCTTGCGAATGGTGTTAAGGAAGATTTCCTGCACATTCTGATTTTTTTCACTCGCCATTGATCGAGCCTTTTGTTGTGTACGGCGTCTTACAAGCGCCTTGCGGAGGATCGCTCAGTCTATCCGAGGATGGGAAGACAATCACCCCGTGAATATAGGTGGGTCAAGCCGAGGCGCAATGGAGGAAGGCTTGGCGCAGCGCATCGCGGGACTCGAAATCGGCATGCGGTGGCCATTGGGCCAGCTCTTCCGCGGTTATCGAGCCGCCGTGAACCAGGATCGGAACGCAGCCACTGCGATGCGCGCATTCAAGATCCGGCACCGCGTCGCCGACGAACCAGACGTCGGGACCGGCCTCGACGCCGACGCCGTCAAGCGCCAGATGAACCGGGTCGGGCTCGGGTTTGTCGCGTGCCGCGTCCGCCGCCCCGATCACGTTGCGGAACAAGGGATCCCAGCCGAGCGCCGTCACCTCGGCCCGGAGATAGCGACCGGTCTTGTTAGACACGACCGAGACGGCGACCTTATTGTCGTTCAAACACCACAAAAGATCATGCGATCCGGGCAGTGGTTTCACCTCGTCGGCGAAAAACTCCTCATAGCGGGCATAGAAAAAAGCTAGCGCTTCCTCCCAGCGATCTCCGTAGATCGTGGGAAAGGTATCGCGGGCCGAGCCCTTGACCCGCGCGCGCATCTCCGCCTCGCTCCATTCGGCATGGCCAAACTCGACCAAGGTCGTGTTGACCGATCGCCCGATCGCCCCCCAGTTATCCGCCAGCGTGCTGTCCCAGTCGAAGATCACCGCGCGGGGCATGGTCAGAACACTGTTGTTCCCCATTACGACGCTCCGGCATCGGCGGCGTAGTCGAGATAGCTGTCGAGAATGCCCATGGCGACGGAACCGGCCCGGCCATTGCCAATCACCGTGTCGTTGATCTTGGTTATGGGGGTTACAAAGGACGTCGCGGAGGTGACGAACGCTTCCCTGGCGCCAAGCGCTTCGGCGACCGTGAAGCGCCGCTCGACAAAGGTGACGCCTTGCTTGGCCGCGAGGTCAATCAGGGTGGCGCGGGTGATCCCGCTCAGGATTTGCTCGCCGATCTGTCTGGTCACCAATTCGCCGTCCGGCGTGACGATCCAGGTATTGGTCGAGGTGCCCTCGGTCACGTAGCCCTCGTCATCCACCTGCCAGGCTTCATAGGCCCCGGCCTCGCGCGCCTGTTGCTTGCCGAGGACGTTTGGAAGCAGCGCCACCGCCTTGATATCGCAGCGCGCCCAGCGGATATCCGGGATCGTCAGGGCCGCCACCCCCTCCTCCGCCTTGGCCCGGTCCGGCATGGCGAGACGCCGAGAGGTCATCACCAGCGCCGGGCGGGTGTTCTTCGGAAACGGATGATCGCGCCTGGCGACGCCCCGTGTCGCTTGAATATATACGATGCCGTCACTGATCCGGTTGCGCCGGACCATCTCGCGCATTACCTGGCGTAGCGGCGCGCGCGGCATGGGCGCATCGATCCGGAGTTCCGAGAGCGACCGGTCCAGGCGATCGAGATGTGGGATCTCGTCCACCAGCTTGCCCCGATGCACCAGGACCACCTCATAGACGCCGTCGGCGAACTGATAGCCGCGATCCTCGATATGCACAGACGCCTCCGAATGCGGGACGTAGCGACCGTTTACATAGGCTATTCTGGACATGCGCGGGGTTCCGTTCGTGCGCTCGGAAAGTCGGACTTTGATGCCGGCTTCTAGAAGAAGTCAAGGCGGACGGAGAACAGTTTCTCGACCCGTTTCACCGCCTCGTAGGTCGAGAACAGGATCACCCGGTCATGAGCGTTGATCACCGTATCGCCGCGCGGAACGACGACCGTATCGCCGCGCAGAATGGCGCCAATGATAACGCCGCTCGGCAATTTGGCCTCGCGAAGCGACTTGCCGACCATGGGCGAGGTTTCCAGAGCCTCGGCCTCGATCACCTCGCCGAAATCCTCGCGCACCGAATAGATACTCCGGATGCGGCCCCGCCGGACATGTTGGAGGATGGAGGAAACCGTGATTACCCGGGGATTTACCACCGCGTCGATACCGAGCGTGGTGATCAACTGGCCGTAGGAGTGTTTGTTGATAAGCGCGACGGTGCGCTTGGCCCCGGCGCGCTTGGCCAGAAGCGAGCCGATGATATTGACCTCATCCTCGTTCGATACCGCGACGAAGGTCTCGGTTTGCGAGACATTGGCTTCCTCGAGGATTTCGGGGTCCAACACGTCGCCGTTTAGCACCATGGTGTGATCCAGCGACTGCGCGACGTATTTTGCGCGTTCGGTATTGAACTCGATCACCTTGGCGCGCACGCCAGCGTGCTCCAGTTCGATCTCCTCGGCCAGGGTCAGACCGATATTGCCGCCGCCGGCGATGATCACGCTGCGGCCCTCGGCTTCCTCGTGCCCAAAGGACGCCATCGCGCGTCCCAGATGATCGACATCGCACACGAAATAGACATGGTCGCCGGCCAGCATCTGGTCGTCCGAGCGGGGTACGATCCCCTTGTCGTCCCGAATGATACCGACGATCACGATATTGAGGTCGGGGAACAGCTGGGTCAGCTGGCGCATCGGCGTGTTGATGATCGGGCAATCCTCGTCACATCGCACGCCGACCACGCGGACCTTGCCGTCGCCCATGGGAACGACATCGAAGGCCCCGGGCACCTGGAGGCGTCGGCCAATGGCGCGCGCGACCTCGCGCTCCGGCGAGATGATCACATCGATCGGCATGTCATCGCGGCTATAGAGGTCCCCCCAGATCGGCTTCAGGTATTCCTGCTGACGAATGCGGGCGATCTTGGTCGGAATGTCGAAGAGCGAATGGCCGACCTGGCAGGCGACCATGTTGACCTCGTCGGAGAACGTCACCGCGATCAGCATGTCGGCCTCGGCGGCGCCGGCCTGTTGAAGGATGTTCGGCTGCGACGCAAGCCCTTGAATGCCGCGGACATCCAGGGTTTCACTGATCTTGCGTACCAGGCTGGCTTCCTGGTCGATGACCGTGACGTCGTTATTCTCGCTCGCCAGATGCTGCGCGATACTGGTGCCGACCTGTCCGGCCCCGCAAATCACCACTTTCATGCCGCGGCATCAGCCGGCCTTGGCCGGCCGCTCCCCTTGAGTGACGCCCAGTGACTTGAGCTTGCGATGCAAGGCCGAACGCTCCATGCCGACGAAGCTCGCGGTGCGGGAGATATTACCGCCGAACCGGTTTACCTGCGCCAGAAGATACTCGCGCTCGAAGGTTTCCCGCGCATCGCGCAACGGCATCCCCATGATCTCCACGCCTCGGTCCAGTTGCAGGGTCGTCGGCGCGACGGAGACAATCTCCGGCGGTAGCATTTCCGCGCGCACCATATCCCGCGAGGTTCCCGGCGCCATGATCAACAGCCAATCGATCACGTTCCGCAATTGTCGCACATTACCCGGCCAGTCATAAGCCTGAAGCGCGGCCAGGGCATCGTCGGAAATCTCGCGGAGCGGCATGCCGGACGCCTCGGCGGATTGGCGCAGAAAATACTTGGTCAGGCGCGGGATATCCTCGCGCCGCTCACGCAGGGCCGGGACCCGCACCGGTACCACGTTCAATCGGTAGAACAAATCCTCGCGGAACCGTCCGGTGGCGATCTCCTGTTGCAGGTCCCGATTGGTCGAGGCGATGACGCGTACGTCGACCTCCACCTCGGTCTTGCCGCCGACCCGACGAAACCGCTGTTCCTGCAGCACGCGGACGATCTTGCCCTGGGTTTCCAGCGGCATGTCCGCGACCTCGTCGAGGAACAGGGTTCCCTTATGGGCGCGCTCGAACACCCCGATGGCGTTCGAGACGTCGGGGCCATCCATCGAGTTTTCCGTGCCGAACAATTCGCTCTCGAGACGCTCCGGGTTAAGCGTGGCGCAGTTCAAGACCACCATCGGTCCCCGCATCCGGCCGGAACGGGCATGGATCATTCCGGCCACGACTTCCTTGCCGGCGCCGGCCGGGCCAGTGATCAGCACCCGGCTATTGGTGGGCGCGACCTTGTCGATGGCGGAGCGAACCTGGGTGAGGCCCGTCGAGGTGCCGATTAGCTCATTGGTCTGGCCGACCTTGCGGAGGAGTTCCCGGTTCTCGCGCTCCAGACGCGTCGCCTCGACGGCGCGACGCACAAGCAGGAGCAATCGGTCCGCCTTGAAGGGCTTCTCGATGAATTCGTAGGCGCCGCGCTTGATGGCATCGACGGCGGTTTTGATATTGCCGTGACCACTGATCATGATCACCGGCAGCGAGGCGTGCGCCTCCTTGACCCGATCGAGGATTTCCATGCCGTCCAGGGTGCTGTTCTGCAGCCAAATATCCAAGATGAGCAGGCTGGGAACCCGGTCATTGATCTTCGCCAGTGCTTCATCCGAATTAGCCGCCTGGCGGGTATCGTAGCCCTCATCCTCGAGAATGCCAGCGATCAGCGCGCGGATATCGTCCTCGTCATCGACGATCAGGATATCATTCGCCATCTATCCGAACCTCTTCGTCGCTCGCGCCATCGGGCGCGCCATCGATCAAGGCGGCATCCCCGATCACTCTTTCCGCCGGGTTTGGGAAATCCATGATCGCGACGGCGCCGCCACCATCACGGTCGATTATTCGAACCCCACCGTCGTGATCTTCCATGATTTTGCGCACGATGGCCAGCCCGAGACCCGTCCCCTTCTCGCGGGTGGTCACATAGGGCTCGGTCAGCCTGTCCCGGTTTTCGGAAGGCAGACCCCGGCCATTATCGGATACTGAAATCGAGACCCCATGGGGTTCGACACTTAACCGGGTTTCGATCCACCCGTCGGACTGGGCAATCTCGCCCTCACGCGCTTCGATCGAATCGGCGGCGTTCTGAAGCAGATTGGTGATCGCCTGGCGTATCTGGCGCGCGTCGATCGTCAGCTCAACATCCTCCTCCGGCGTCACGAGCTCGAAGGTGACCTCCGGGTGCGCGGTATCCTGCAACGCGGTTTGCTCGCGCAGAAGAGCCGAGAGACTGGCCGGCGCGAGCACCGCGTCCGGCATCCGGGCGAACTCCGAAAACTCGTCGACCATGCCGCCGATATCCTCGACCTGACGTACGATGGTATCGGTCAGGGACTCGAATGTGTCCGGGTCCTCGTTGATCTGGCGCAGATATTTGCGCTTCAGCCGCTCGGCCGACAATTGGATCGGCGTGAGCGGGTTTTTGATTTCATGCGCGATCCGCCGCGCGACATCGGCCCAGGCGGCCTTGCGCTGAGCCGATTGCAGCTCCGAGATGTCATCGAATGTGACGACGAATCCGGACAGCTCCCCCTCCGATCGCTGCGCCGATATCCTGGCGAGAAGCGTGATCCGCCGGTCGCCCCGGGAGAGTTCGATCTGGCCCTCCGCCAGGCGCGAGGGCCGGCGCCGCGCCTGATCCAGTAACTCCGCCATTTCGGGCAAGGCATCCTCTAGTTGGCTATCCGCGAGATGGGAAAGCTCCACGCCCAACAATTGCGCCGCCGACTCGTTCGGCAGATTGATCCGGCCCGCCGGGTCTAGACCGATGACCCCCGCCGACACGCCGCCCAGCACCGCCTCGGTGAAGCGCCGCCGCCTGTCTTCCTCGCGATGCGCGTCAATCAGATCGTCGCGCTGAGCCGATAATTGTCGGGTCATCCGGTTAAAGGCCCGGGTCAGGGTCCCAAGCTCGCTGATCTCTCCGCCCTCGCCGACCCGAGCGGTAAGATCACCGGCGCTGACCTTCTCCGCCGCCCCGATCAGATCACTGACCGGGCGCGCCAGCCGGGTGGCCAGGTTCAGGCCCACCCAGATTGCCGCGAAAAGCAGCAACAGCGAGACCACGGCGAAAATCATGGCGAAGGTGATCTGAATATCGAACCGCCTTCCCTCAAGCTCCCGGTACTGGG
>Ga0055584_100008509_pt1 | contig 10066 bp, 7 predicted proteins | sample OSDHelmetaG_FD_58716 | JGI IMG/M metagenome (GOLD analysis project Ga0055584, IMG submission 58716) | Pelagic marine sediment microbial communities from the LTER site Helgoland, North Sea, for post-phytoplankton bloom and carbon turnover... | ecosystem: Environmental > Aquatic > Marine >...
CTTCCAGGCGCTCTTCAACGTCGGCATCGACGTCCGCCACGGCAAGGTCACCTCGCTCATTGGACCGTCCGGGTGCGGCAAGTCCACCCTCCTGAGGTCGATCAACCGGATCAATGAGAGGCTGGGGTACGTGCGCACGACCGGCCTCATCGAGTTGCTGGGCCAGAACATCCTCGACCCGGCCGTCGAACTCACCCCGCTGCGCCGCGCGGTCGGGATGGTCTTCCAGCGACCGAACCCGCTCCCCCTCTCCATCCGCGACAACGTCCTCTTCGCGTACCGCCTCAGCAAGGGCGGGAAGGTCGCCCGCGCGGAGGAGGAGCAGGTCATGCAAAAGGCCCTCGAGGAGGTGCTCCTCTGGGACCAGGTCAAGGACCGCCTCAAGAGCTCCGCCACGGCGCTCTCCCTCGAGGAGCAGCAGAAGCTGTGCATCGCCCGGCTCCTGCCGGTCAAGCCCAGCGTGCTCCTGATGGACGAGCCCTGCTCTGCCCTGGACCCCAAGGCCACCCGCGCCGTGGAGGAGCTCATCTGGAAGCTCCGTGGCGATTATTCGATCCTCATCGTCACCCACAACATGGCCCAGGCCCGCCGCGCGAGCGACGAGTGCATCTTCATGCTCATGGGCGAGGTCGTGGAGCACAACGCCACCGGCGAGATGTTCGTCACGCCCAAGCACCAGAAGACCGCCGACTACATCGAGGGCCGCTTCGGGTAGCGGCTCGCGGGGCCCTCGCCCTGGAGCCACCCCGGGTACACGCCGCCCTCCTCCAGTCAGCGGCCTCAGCGCCCGGTCGCCGCCAACTCTCGCTCGAGGTGCGCCCGCGCCTCGGCGTGGCGGGTCTCCCCGTCGAGCAACATGGTGTACAGGGTGCGGTACTTGGAGATGTTGCCCACGTACTGCACGGGCTGGAGGCCGACGTCTTCCAGCGCCAGCAGCTCGACGCTCCCGAACCACACGTCGGGGTCGAGCCCCCGCGCCACGGCGGCCTCGCGCCACCTCCTGACCCTCGTCGGTCCCGCGTTGTAGGCCGCGAGGCAGAAGTCCACCCGGACCTCCTCGTCCAGGTCCGGGTCGTTCACGTGGTGCTTCCGCAACCACGCCATGTACCGACACCCCGCGCGCAGGTTGTCCTCCGGGTCGAGGAGGTCCTTCGAACCCATGTCCTTCCCGGTGGATGGCAGGAGCTGCATCAGCCCCAGCGCCCCGGAGCGGCTCTGCGCCCTGGGGTCCAGGCCAGACTCCTGGTAGGCCTGCGCCGCGATGAGCTCCCAGTCGAACCCGAACGCATCGGCGTGCTCCTTGAGGGGACCCAGGATGGAGGTCAGCCGCTCGGTCTCCATGCGTCGCAGGGGGTTGGCGATCCAGCGCGTGGACCTGTAGTAGCGGTTGAAGAGCACGTTGCCGATCAGGGTGCCCCTCCGGTGGCCCGCGATGAACTCATCGAGGAGCGCCTTCAGCTCCGGCGCGTCGGGGCGCACCGCCCAGGCGATCCGAGCGTCCGTGTCCAGGTGCAGGTCCCGGTGAACCCGGAGTCCGTCGAGCAGCTCGGCCCAGTGTTCCACCAGGAAGTCGTCGCAGATCGTGTACCGCAGGGCCCCGGAGTGCACCAGCTCGAGCATGTCCTCCTGGTCGAGCTCACGCCCCGTCTCGACCACTTCGATGGCGGGCAGCCCCTCGGCCACCAGGGCCGCGCTCCTCGCCTGGAGGCCAGAGGGGAAGCTCGCCCCCGCGGCCACGTGCACCCGCGCCCCCGCGAGGTCCTTCCAGCTCACCGGTGCCGGCGTCCCCGCGTGGGAGACGAGCACCTCGCGCACCCCGGACATGTAGGGGGAGGTGAAGGCGACCTGTTCGGCGCGGGCGTCGGTGACGGTCATGGACGAGGCGATGACATCCCCGTGACCCGCGAGCAACGCAGGGATCAGGTCCGCGCCCCCCATGGGGACGAACGCCACCTGCATGGGCAGGTTCCCCGGACTCCGGTTCCGCCCGAGTTCCTCCGCGAGCTCCCGGAAGAGCTCGTATTCGAAGCCCCGGAGCTTCCCCTCCGCCGCGAAGAAGTCCGACCGCCCGTGGGTCACCAGGACCCGCAGGAGCTCTCGCTCCCGCATGCCGGGGAGGTCTCCCTTGAAGGGGCGAGTCTCCCGGGCGTCGAGATCCACAAGGATCGGCGCGGCGGGAGCGGCGGCGCCGGACAGCGCCACGACGGCGACCGGCGGCGCGTCCGCCACAGCCGCCGGAGGCGACACGCCAGGGGCGGACCCGACGGTCGGAAGCGGCAGCCCGAGGTCGGGCAGGCCCAGACGAAGGGCCACCTCACCGACCTCGGCGCGGGCATTCCCAGCCTCCACCTTGGCGTCACCACAGCCGACGGCGGTCACGGACAGGAGGGCAACTGCGATGGAGAAGCGGCTCATCCGGTCCTTGTACCGAATCACCTGGGCGATCCGAAGGGCCAGGACGCCGTCGCCCCTCAGCGCACCCGGGTCCGCAGGGCGGGCCGCTCGGCGCTGCCGAGGGCGAAGCTGCGGCGGTGACGCGCCGCGAAGCGCGCGGCCTTCGCCTGGAGCACCGCTCCCCCGTAGGCCTCGAGGTCACCGAAGCCAACCTCTTCGAGCCGGGCGGGCGCCTCACCCTGCGTCGAATTTGGGTCAGACTCATGGATTCCGTCCACGTCCTTGACCAGCAGACAGTCCCACGCATCCAGGTGGTGGGCGATGAACAGGGCGGTCAGGTCTGACCCGCCGCGGCCCAGCAAGCTCGGCCGCCCCTGGCCATCCCTCGCCACGAACCCGGGCGTAACCACGACTGCCGGGGGCGCCCCCGCCGGGTAGAGCTCCGCCTCGAGGGAGGACGAGTCCAGTGACTCGGGGTCGCCGTCCAGGAGGCTCCCGCTGGTGACGAGGCCGAGACACTCGGGTGAGCAGGCCTGCACCGGGGCGTCGAGGGCCTCGAGCGCCGCCACCATGCGCCGCACCGCCTGCTCCTCCCCTGCCTGAACGTGGCCAGCCACGCCCGCCTCATCCTGGCCGAACCGCTCGGAGGCCTCCTCGAAGAGCCTGTCGGTGGTGGAGCCGAGCGCCGAGACGACGACCACCACCCCCGCCCCGGGCCGGGAGGCACGCTCACGGGCCACGAACGCCGCGGCCCGCTCGACGCCGCCCTCCCCACCGAGGACCGCGCCGCCAAACTTGAGCACCAGGGGCCGCTGGAGGCTCTGGGGGACCGACATGGCGAGGAGTCTAGCGCGCCTCCAGACCCGGGGCTGCGGATCGCTGCAACAGTCTCATCGTGTGCACAGGGGACACGGCACCTAGACTGGCCCCATGTCCATCCCCGTGACCATCCTCGGCGCCACAGGTCTCGTGGGGCAGGTGTTTTGCGAGCGACTCGCCGCGCACCCGCTCTTCCGGATCGAGTCGCTGGTCGCTGGACCGGAGAGCGCCGGGCTCACCTATGGCGCTGCGGTCCGGTGGAGCCGCCCTGGGAAGGTGCCGGCGAGGTTGGCGAGCATGCCCCTTGCGAGCCCCCCCGAGCGCCTGGCGACGCCCGTCGCGTTCTCCAGCCTCAGCCCCGCCGCCGCCGCCCGCCTCGAGGCCCCCTACGCCGAGTACGGGGCCTGGGTCTTCACCAACGCCGCCGCCCACCGCATGGACCCCGATGTCCCGCTGGTGGTCCCCGAGCTCAACGGCGACCACCTGCACCGCGCCCTGGACCAGGAGCGCGCGGGCGCCATCGTCGCCAACCCCAACTGCACCACCGTTGGCCTTGCCCTCGCCCTCGCGCCCCTACGCTCCGGCCACGGGATCCGGGAGGCCCGGGTGGTGAGCCTGCAGGCCCTCTCGGGCGCAGGACTCCAGGGCGGCGAGTTACTGGAGCTCCCCGACGGGCTGGCCCCTGACATCCCGGGCGAGGCCGAGAAGCTCGCCCGGGAGCTCCCGAAGATCCTCGGGCGCTGGGACGGCAAGGGTCCCCTCGAGCCCGCCTCCCTCACGGTCCAGGCCACCTGTGTCCGTATCCCGGTCCGGCACGGGCACACGCTCTCCGTGGACGTCACCCTCGACCGCCCGGCCTCAGCGGCCGATCTATGGCGCGCCTGGTCGGACTACAGCGGGCTCCCCGGCGCCGCGGACCTCCCCTCGGCTCCGCGCCCCCTGATCCACGTGGACGAGGGGATGGACGCCCCCCGACCGGGCCCCCACCGTGACCGGGGCGACGGGCTCGCCATCAGCGTCGGCGGCCTCAAGCCCCTGGACGCCCGCGGCCTTCGCTGGACCTTCATCACCCTCAGCCACAACCTCGTGCGGGGCGCGGCAGGCGGGGCCATCCTCACCGCCGAGGACGCCCACCGCCGCGGGCTGCTGGGCCACTCAGCGAACCGCTGAGGACGGGCGGGAGGGGGCGCCGCCATCCGCCCGACCGTGAAATCGGCTGCGACGCCCGCGCCGGCCCGACCCGAAGGCGGCGGCGCGGGCGCCCGGTGCCGTCGATCAGTACTCCCGGTCCGTTTTGACCCCGGGCTCGGGGACGGCGTAGAGGCCGTCCTCCCCGGGCATCAGCGGCGACGCGGAGTCCATGGTCAGCTTGTCCACGCCGAGGCCGAACTCCTGCTCACAGTTGAGGGCCTGCTCGTAGGAGATCTCGCGGCCCGTGTGCGCCGCCATCCGGCCCATGTTGCAGAGCATGCTGGCCTCGATCCCGTACTCGACCTCATGGAAGGGCGTGTCGTCACGGATCGCCGCGATCAGGTCCTCCCACTCGTTCTGGTAGGGGTTCCGCTCGCCGTCCGGAACCCGCGAGATCCAGGTGCGGCTCTTGCGGCTGAGGCTCTGGTCCGAGTGGATACTCGAGGGGAGCCCGCAGTCGCTCGTCGCCGAGACCACCGCAGAGCCCTTCGTGCAGTGCATGTAGCTCGAGAAGCGCGTCTGGCAGTTCACCATGTTGCGGCCCTCGAACATCATCTTGGTGCCGTCGTCGTAGGTGTACTCCACCGAGTAGCTGTCGAGGTTCTGGTCCACGAAGCGCTCGCCCGCGTCGCTGTAGCGGTAGTGGCGACCACCCGAGGCCTGGGCCTTGATCGGGCGCGACCCCTTCATCCAGGCGAGCTGGTCGATGATGTGAATGAAGAAGTCGTTGTACGCGCCGCCGCTGGCCCAGAGGAAGCTGTGGAAGCGCCGGATCTGGTACTGAAGGTCCGTGAGGTGGTCGGGCTTCGGCAGCGACCGGAAGAAGGCCACCGGCCCCTGCATGCGGTAGCCGCGCTGCGCGATGATCTCGCCGAGCTCGCCGGCCCGGACGCGCTCGTGCAGCTCCTGCATGGCGCGGCTGTGGCGGGACATGAGGCCGACGCCGACCTTCATGCCGCGCTTCTTGGACTCCTCGCCCAGGGCGAGCATGCGACGGCTGCTCGGCCCGTCCACGGTCACCGGCTTCTCCATGAAGACGTGCAAGCCCTTCTGGATCGCGTACGCGAAGTGCACCCAGCGGAAGGCCGGCGGCGTGGCCAGGATGACCACGTCGCCCGGCCGCAGGCAATCCATGGCCTCCTTGTAGCCGTCGAAGCCGAGGAAGCGCCGCTCCTCGGGCACGTCCACCTGGTCCGGGAGCTCCCCGGAGAGCGCGCCATAGCTCGAATTCATGCGATCCTCGAACACGTCCGCCATGGCCACGAGCTTGGTCGGCCCCCGCTTCACCAGCAGCGCGTTCTTGGCCGCCCCGCTACCACGGCCGCCGCAGCCCACCACCGCCACGTGGATCGTCTCCTGCCCGCCTACCGGCGGAATCACGACCGGTGCACCGGCCAGGAGAGCGCTGGCCGTGAGACAGCTGGTGTTCTTGAGGACTTCACGCCGCGTGGCGGTCTTGGGGGTGGAGGGGTCAACCATGGAGTCTCGGCGAGGCGTCAGATTCAGTGAGAAGGGTCGGATGGGGCCCGACCATAGCACGGGCGACCGGATCTCTTGCGCTCCAGCGCGTCCGGTACAACACGTGAACACTTCCCTGTCCGTCGACCCGCCCGCCGAAGTCGGTAGCATTCGGCCCGGGTCGCGAGGCGACCGCGCGCTCCCCGTCGACCGACCCCACGCCCCATGCAAACCGTCGCACCGGCCCTCCTCCTGACGCTGACCATCGCAGCCTTCCCAGCAGCGCAGGAGCCGGAGCCGGCGAGCAAGCCCCCCTCCGGGCGGGACCAGCGCACCCTCCTCGCGGACCTCCTCGAGCTTGACCCTGTCTCGGTGGAGGGGCAGGCGGAGATCCGCGCCCGCCTCGCGCCGTTCGCGGCCCTACCGGCCCCGACCGGCACCAAGCGCAAGAAGCTCCTCTCGGCCATCGAGAAGGCCTGGCGAGCGGGCGATGGCCTCCCCAAGAAGGCGGGCGAGTACTGGTACTGGGACGAGCCCCAGAAGGGCCGCTACTTCGTCGCAGGAAAGGTGAAGAAGCCGAAGGGCCTGTTCATCGGGCTGCACGGGGGCGGCGTGGGCTCCGCGGACGCCTCCGGCGCCCACGGCGCGTTCAAGAACGACGCGGCCAAGCGGGACTGGGTCGCGCTCTTTCCGCAGGCCATCGAGGCCACGGAGCGCGGCTGGGTGGACTCAGGGACGGAGGAGTGGATCGTCCGCCTCATCGAGCAGGCTCGCCGCACCTACGGCGTCCCGGCGGACAAGGTCTTCATCGGTGGGCACTCCATGGGAGGCTTCGGCGCCTGGACCCTCGGCGCGCACCACGCCGACCTCTTCGCCGCCGCGCTCCCCGCCGCCGGGGCCCCCTCCCCGATCTACAACCGTGACGGGAGCATCTACGGGATCGAGACTGGCATCATCCCCAACCTGCGCAACCTGCCCATGTGTGTCTTCCAGAGCACGGACGACCCGCGCGTCCCCCCGGAGTCGAACCAGGCGGCGGTCCGTGACGTGGGGCGGGCTCGGACCCGATGGGACGGCTACGAGGACTTCGAATACTGGGAGGTGAGCGACCGGGGCCACGGCTTCCCCGAGGGCGGCGCCGACGCCCTGCTCGACCGGATCGACGGATACACCCGGGCGCCGTCTCCCGGGAAGGTCACCTGGCAGCCGACGCTCCCGTGGAAGTCCCGCTTCTACTGGCTCGACTGGCCCGAACCGCGGGTCGACGCCCTCGTGGTCGCCGAGATCGACCGGGAGGCCAACTCGATCGCCATCACCTCGGACGGCTTCGGGGTGAACGGGCTCGCGGTGCTCCTCAACGATGAGCTGGTGGACATGGAGGCAGAGATCACCATCACCATCGACGGTGAGGAGGTCTTCAAGGCGGTCCCCACCACATCCTGGGCGGTCTTCGTCGAGTCCGCCCTGCGCTGCGACCCCGGCCGTCGCTACGACGCGCGCATCGCGTTGCCCACTCGCTGAGCGGGGCGCGCCCAGCGCACGCCGCCCCCGAGGGCTCGCTTCCCGGCGCCCAAGCCCACGACCATCGCCAGGGACCCGGAGTACACCGCGAGGATCCGGAGGCCGTCCGGCGCCCCCTGCAGGAGGCTCACTCGATCCGCGGCCTGGAGCACGAGGACGTGGACCACGTACACCCCCATATTCCGCTCCGCCAGCCAGGTCAGGGGCCTGGAGCTCGGCGCGCGCCACTGGAACCCCACCAACGCCAGGGGGACCGCCACGGCGTAGCGCGCCCAGAGCTGCGACCAGGGGAACCACGTGGCCCCCACGGCAACCGGAACCAAGGAGACGCCGGCGATCACCAGCAAGAGCACCCTCCGACGCCGAGGATCCGGCACCGCAAGGGCTCGGCCGATGGACACGCCGAAGAAGACCGCGGGTAGCCCGTCCAGCCAGAGGTCGAGGGGCGGCCATGGGTCGAGGACGACGCGCGAGGCCGAGCTCGCCAGCAGGGTGAGCCCCCCCAACAACGCCGCCAAGGCCGCGCCACCCGACGCCCGCGAGCCGCGCGTCAGATGCAAGAGCCCGAAGGCTGCGGCGGAGGCCGCGAACCCATAGGGGAGGAACCACAGGTGGAAGGCGCCGCCCACCAGCCACATGGACGGGTCCAGCTGATCGTCCCACCCGTGGCCGTAGCGCACCGATTGAGCGACCTGGACCGCGAGGTAGACCAGGGACCAGACCAGCCAGGGCTTGAGGAGCCGGACCGCCCGCCGCTCCAGGAAGCGACCGGCGGAGACCTCCCGGGCGCCCCTCGCCACCAGCGCGCAGAGGATGACCTGAAGCGTGGTCAGGCCAAAGGAGATCCCGAGCAGCGGCTCGGTGACCTCGTTGGCCGTCCAGCGCACGTGGAACGCCACGATGCTGAGCATGCACAGAGTACGCACCGGACGGAGGCCGGTGTAGACGCTGCCCCCTCGAGGACCTCGCTCGCGGGCCTGAACTGCAGGCGAGGACGGCGCGCGGGTCACGGGGTCATACAACCGAGTTCGCGGTGCGAGTCAATGACCCCACAGCCATGGCCGCGGCGTGGACTTCCATCGAGCCAGCCGGCGCGCCGAGCACCTGTCGCCCGGCCTCCAGGGATCGTCTCGCGTCCCGCATGAGCTCGTCCATGAGGTCCGCCACGGTGGGCAATCCACGAACCAGGCCGACCGCAGAGCCGCTGGGCAGGATCCCTGCCTCGACCTCCCCCTCCACGCAGCCACGCCGGGCACGGTCGACCCCGCGCGCTTCGCTGATGGCCTCGTCGCTGGCACCAGCCGCCGACATCTCGACCATCTCCATCACCGGGGGCGTAAGGAGGCCTCGGCTCACGCTGCCCCGTGGCCCGTACAGCGCCGTCTCCTCCGCGCACGCGCGGATCACGCTGCCCTTGTACGCGGGGTGCGCGTTGCACTCCTTGGTGGCGACGAAGCGCGTCCCGAGCTGAACGGCGCTGGCTCCGAGCGAGAGCGTCGCCGCGATCCCGCGACCATCGGCGATGCCGCCTGCCGCGACCACGGGGATGGGAACCGCATCCACCACCTGGGGAACCAACGACATCGTCGCGAGGCCGCCCTCTCGCACGTGCCCTCCGGCCTCCACGCTCTCGGCGATCACGAAGTCGACACCAGCTCGGTAGGCCTTCACCGCCAACTCTGGCGACGGAACGACGTGCCCCACCAGGCGACCTGCCCCTCGAAGCACCGGGGTCAGGCGAGACGGTGACCCCGCGCCCGTGATGACCACCGGGACCCGCTCGGCGAGGATGACCTCCACCATCTCCTCGATCAGGTCCACGCCGTCCGGCCGCAGACGGATCAGCGGGAGGTTCACAGCGAAGGGGCGATCCGTTCGAGCCTGAACGGTTCGAACGGCAGCGCGGAGCTCCGACGCGTCCATGGTGGCGGCGCCGAGCACCCCGAGCCCTCCGGCATCGCTCACCGCGGCCGCAAGGTTGGGACCGCTCACCCAGGCCATGCCGCCCTGGATAATCGGCACGTCGATTCCTAGCTGCAGAGTCAGCTCGGTCGTCATCTGGAGATAGACAGTAGGGGGAGAGGCTCGGTCGAGCCGCAGGTCACGTCCGGCCCCCCCAGCAGGGGCTCGTTCGCAGGCAGGCGATGTGGCGAGAGGATATCCACAGGCCTCCACGGCGCACCCCTGCGGCCCCAAGTCCAAGCACGAGAATTTCACCGAGGCGAGTCAGGGGATCTCCCTCCGGGGAAGGGCCTGCTCCGGTCGCTGACCCAACCCTTGCGATCCAGCGATCCGCAGGCCGGGCTGCTGGAACTCTCCGGCGGCGGCGCCAACTCGGGCCGCGAACCAGCGCTCAAATCGACCGGAGGGATGTAAGCTGGACGTATCCCGACCTCGCAACACGGAGACCCCATCATGATCCGGACGCTCGCGCTCCTCGCCGCCCTGACGGCACCCTCCCTCGCACAGGACCTTGAATCAGCGACCGAGCGAGCCCTCGGGCTCGCCGACTGCTCCGTCCAGAAGCTCGACCCCACGGGGACGCCAGCCTCTGGCCTCGAAGCGCAGGTCTGGCTGGACGGGACCCCGACCATCCTCCACCTCACCGAGCACAGCGTCCGCGCCGCCGGATTCGAGCTGATCGAGCAGCACGCCGACGGCTCCCTGGTCTCGGTGGACCCCG
>Ga0055584_100008510_pt1 | contig 10066 bp, 3 predicted proteins | sample OSDHelmetaG_FD_58716 | JGI IMG/M metagenome (GOLD analysis project Ga0055584, IMG submission 58716) | Pelagic marine sediment microbial communities from the LTER site Helgoland, North Sea, for post-phytoplankton bloom and carbon turnover... | ecosystem: Environmental > Aquatic > Marine >...
ATTGGTGAGTAATGGAAAAAATTCAGGTATTCACGCCTTATACAGAAGCTAATCATCATGCTTTACCTTTATTCGGTCATCCTTACATAAAAGCAGAATGGCTTCCTTCTTATCCAGGTGTGATTGAATTTTGCAAAAAACATTTTAGTTATGGACTTACAACAGATTCAATCATGTTTTTTGCCGGACCTGTTGGTCATAAAGAATATATTATGGGTAATGATAGTCACGATATACTTATGCAATACTTAGGTGAAAGAAAGATATATGCTTTTACCTATAATACTCTTGACCGTAAATATCCAGATGATGATGTTGGTGGTGATGATTTTTATTATGAAGATTTGATTTCTTATCAAACTTCAATGTATAAATCGGACAAAAGAAAAAATCAATATCCACTTCCTTGTTTCATGATAGACAAATTTGAAGGAAATTATTACTTAGGACCAAAAAGTATTTTCTGGAGGGGTAATAATAATTTTGGACGATTACTACCGCTGACGGTAATTGAATCGACAAAATATAAAAAAGATTTCACAATTACAAAAATAGATGATGCTTTTCTTGATGAAGATAAAAGAATATTTTTAACAGAAATGACAAATAATTTATTTTGTTTTTGTATTCGTGGAGGAGCAAATTTTTGTCGTAGATTTTATGAAACAATTATGATGGGAAGAATACCTATTTTATTTCAGAGTGACCGTTGTTTTATTTTTGAGAATTATGGAGTTAAGTTAGAAGATATGGGAGTAGTTTTAGAATATGAAGAAGCCACGTTTGATCCAAATATATTCGACAAAGAAAAGTTAGTTAAAGAATTTGAAGATCAAATTGATTCTTGGATTATATCACATAACTTAGATCATGTTCAAAGATATAATCGTCATATCTGGGAAACATACTGTTCTCCTTTAGGATTTCTAAAAACCTTTTATAACTCATTGGAAAAATAATGGCAGTTACGGCTTCTATAGTTATTACAGGTGCTACTTGGAATGCCTCCGGTTCAGTTTATGTAGTTGATGATCCTACAGTAGGAGTATCAATAACTGTTAGTTTTAGTGGAATAGAAGGAGGAAGTGAAGGTGATGCTATGGGAAGGGCGGGGACAGAAAATTTCGTAGTAAACAGAGCATCGGACAACAAACAGATAGTTAAAGTTAACTCAGCAACTTACCAGTATGTTTTACCAGGTACAGACAAATATAAATTTCGACCAGGAGTACAAACCACACACGATGGATGGAGACAGGGTAATTGGACATCGTACTATACAAATTCACCACCTGATTCAATACCACCTACAATTTCAGGACCAAGTTATTCTGCTAGCGATGTTGCAGTAGTAGGTTCAGACCTTTATTGTAAAACTAGTTCAATCACAGTTACTTACACGGGATCTGATACTGGAGGTTCAAGTCTTGCTGGAATTTCGATTGATGGTGGTTCATTACAATCAAGTCCAGCATCAAAAACATATACAGTAACAGGAGACTTTACAACTACAGCATACGCAAAAGATGGTGCGGGAAATCAGTCAGGATCAGTTTCGAAAGCTTTCAAAAAAGATAACATAGCGCCTACTATTGATATAGATTGTACAGTATCATCATCGGTACCAACCGGAGCTAGTTATAATGAAGTTACAGATTCTGCTGGGGCTATTCGTATCACAATTAATGATACAATGTCTGGTCCAAAAGAATTCGAGTATACTCATAAATTATATGAAATAGGTTCGGATGGTCTTTCACTAGGCTCTGAAAATGCAAGTTCACCTAAAGTTCCTTGGACTGTACATACAGGTAATACATTAGATATTCCACTTGATCCTGACTATTTGAACTTGGTTGAAGTTCGAAATGCAAAGGATATGGCTGGTAATCCATCAGCTGGAACTGCTCAGTCACTCTACTATATGGTGGTACAATCAAGCCCTCCAATGCCTACGGTACTACCTCCCGCAGTTACGATAAATGCTGGCTGTGCTGGTGGTAATGATTTTTGGATATATGGTCCACCAAACACACCCACAACTGGCTATGTTCATTTTCAAGATTTACTTGTTTCACCAAAATTTAAGCAAAAAATTCAATCAATATATGGTTTATCGGCCAGTGATGTAGGTCCTTTTGTTGATAAACTTTTAGATTGGCCATCATGGATTACAAGTGCGGACAGACGTAATGATACAGGATTACATTCTGGATTAGGCGCTGGTGATTATCCTAATTTGGGTCCTGGTGAAAATCAGGCAACAATGCCTCCTTCAAGACCATTTGACTGGACCTCAATTGGTTGGGGCGGACGACCATGGCTTAATTTAGATGTTTATGGAGGTCCTATCGTCACAACTTTTAACGATGGAAAACATAGTAATTTTGATGCGATTGGTATGGGTGGAGGTCCAGGATCAGCACCATGTTCATCAAATAAACGTGCTGATTATAATTCTGGTTGGTATTCAGGTCTTTATGGGCGTGGTGCGAATGGTTCAAGACAATTTACTGCTGTTTGGTTAGGAACAAAAAATAATTCTACATATATGCCTGGTCCTGTTCAAGACCATATGTATCAATATGGTCATATGTGGGGCTACAGCACTCATGGTGGTTGGTGGTCTGGAAAAAGTGGTATTCGTGGTCGTGGTCATGATTGGGATGGTAACACAAGTCATGCTCACCGCAGAAGAGATGATTTTATTATCGAAGCTATACATGCTTGGAGTCCAGGAACAACATATCCTAGCTTTGCTGGACATGGTTTAGCTAATGGACCATGTGGGTTTGATCGATGGCTTATTCAGATGGGAATTGATCCTGTTCCCGGTCAACCAGGATACTTTAAACTACTTGATTGTGTTCCACCTACAATACATAAGTTAGATGCTAGTTCAAAACTTGTTACTGCTGGAAATGGTAAAAGATATTATATCGATTATCCATTGACAAATCATGTTTGTCACTTTAAAGTAAATGCTGAAGATAATGAGTATGGTTTAGATTATGCTGTTTTCACAAAATACAAAAAAACTTTAGGTGATTCTAGTTTTACAGTAGATGGTGTTCCTGAAACAATAAACTTTGCGGGAGAACAAGATCTAAAAGTCAATTCAGCTTCCGTTATGATTGATACGCAAGGTATGGAAGAAGTTTATGTTGATGTAGAAGTTTTTGATAAAGGTGGTAATTCAACAACAGAAACAATGTCAGCCCAAGTTATTTCCATTGATGATGCGGATCCTCAGGGTGGACCTGGTTGGTCTGGTAGTGGTGCTACAACAACTGGACCCACCACTAATATTCAAACACCAGGACTTCGTTTAGAAAACATACCATATATGGTTGGATCAAAGCCATATTGGAATTCAAAAGAAGTTGATATTTTCATTGAATATGGTGATGAATATTCTGGTATTGCTGAAGCTAAATTGTATATCAATGGCTCTCATGAATCTACGGTCACATTACCACCTACACAAACGGCTATTCTACATGCTCAAATACACCATATTTCAAATAGCAATCTACGAGAAGGTATCAACAATTGTCAATTGTGGCTAAAAGATTTGGCTACAAATGAATGGTGGTCTGCAACTTTAGACTTTTATATTGACATGACAGATCCGGATGCTTATCTGGAATTTTCTTCACCTCAACTGACAATACGAGAAAATAATGGTAAACTCTGGACAAAAGAAAATAATTTAAATGTTGATTTATATTATGGTGATCCAGGACCTGATCCTTCAACAGTTGATGCGGGAGCAACAGATGTAAACAATATACCATCAAACCTAAATATGCCTCTATCTGGTAATCAAAAGATGGGACATAATCAAGGTGGGTTGACTGTAGGTAAGAATGATATCTATTTCAGTGTAAAAGATAAAGTAGAGTGGGAAGAGGATGGCGCCGGAAGCGGTCCTATGACTACTGATAAAATTACAGTTTGGGTTGACCAAACGAAACCAACTGGGTCAATTGTAAGAAATTCAGGGCAGTATGTTAACTTATATGGTGGCCTTGAATACACAAATACAACAAATTTTAATGTTGACTTAACACATGATGATTCAGAATCAGGATTATTTTAATGCCAGCTAAATTTTTAAGGATTTAAATGAGTTTTTTTGATACATGGAAAGCTAGTTATTTTCCAGGAATAGATTCAACTTATGTATATGAAAATATATTTGCTACCACCAAAAATGCCATTTACTGGGTGGCAGAAGGTTTGGAAGAAGCGGGCTCAAAGTTTTTTGTTCCTCCTAATGATCCTCGTGGGATGTATGCTACTCCTGCCGGACCTCATGGTGAGATAAAATGGCAAGTTCAAACTAATAGAATTTGGATAGACTTCACGGGAATGCCATATCATGATTTCGGCAATAGTGATCCAAGAAATGAATATTCTATAACCGAAGTTATCTATGGGGGTCCTGCTTTATTTGGTGAAGCACCTCTTAGATTTTTTCCATGGGGAATAGTCGGTGGTAGTGGTATTGGATCTCCCTTTGACGAAGTTTGGACGGAATTTAATCCAGCAGCAGGTGGTTCTATTGAAAATCCAATGCATCGACGGAAAGCTATTTATCCTCGCTCTTCAACGCCTCACGGGATGGACTTTGATGAATCTGGTCAGATTCCATTAGTACGATTTAACCGGGAAGCTACACACACATTTGATCATGGAAGTCATAAAACGTATGATTTTACGGCAACCGTATCTCAACCAAAATCAGTAGGAACAATATACATTTTTGATGGTGCTTCAGATTATACTCCTACTCATACTATTCCCAATGTCAACTTATCTGACCTTACTCCTGGAAAAACTTTCACTGCTGGTGGTAAAACTTATACTTTAGGTAATGCAAGATACCATTATGAACTGAATGAAATTCTTGGTTCAAATGTTTTAAACAGTAATAATACTTATGCAGCTGGTTGGTTTGGACCGTTTGTTACACAACCTGTAGTACTTGCGGGTTATGAGATGAAGGTTGGTGGATCATCACCAGTTACACCATCAGGCCCTTATACTCCAATAGCAAGACCTAATCCATGTTGGGTTATAGAGTCAACACCACCAAGTGAGCAGATTTTTGGGAAATGTATAAATGATTTTTCTCCCGAAGAAGTGTCATCATCATCAAAACAAGCTCACTGTCTAGTGACAGGTTCTGTCATGGGGTTAAAGATAAAGAGAATTTATGATGATTTTTTTAACTCATCAGATGCTTTTATTGACGCATGGAATACTGCAGGTGGTTATTTTCCACTCGACGCAGGATATTCAAATGGAGATCAACTTGTTATTGTAGCTACCAACCATATTCAACAAGGACCTGTAAGAGTTTCTGTTGATATTTCAGGGGTAATGGTAGGAATAGTTTGGGATGATGGAACAAAAATAGGCGATATACCTATAGTAAAAGATGCGGCTATGAATGGTATAACTGTCAGTATTATGACATACACTTGTCCTGGATCCCCAGGACCTTCACCTGGACCTTCACCTGGACCATCACCAGTAACACCTTCAGTAGTTCCATCAGCTACACAATCTCCAGCACCTTCTGTTAGTCCTGTAGGTCCAATTGCTCAACCTTCACCCGCCTCTTATCTCACAAGCGGTGGGTCTATCTTATTACTACATTCAGATCAAAATCCACCAACATGCACTACTCCTACACCAGCAAATTTCTTTAATAATGGATTGGCAGCTTCGGGTACATCTAGGATGAATCATGTCTTTTCGGCAGATATGCTTTCAAGTGTTGTATTGACAAATAATTCATACAATACAATCTTTTATTATCTAATGGATGCTGCACAGAATATTGAATATCTAGGTTCAGTTACTTTCTATGTGGATCGTGATAAACCCATAGGTGGAATTACACATCCAAAGGGAGCAAATTGGCTTCCTCCATATACAGCAGAATGGTTAGGAAAAAATAAACCAGCACCATTTGATGGATCAATTAATGCTTGTGATGAACCTTCAACTGGTGGAGGAACAAATACAAATGTTCTTTATCCTCCACCAGCACCTGTTCCAACTTATGCGATCTCAGCTACGACAAATCATCCAAATCCTTTACATAACAATCTCATTCATGAAGGTTCTTTAGTTGCTACATTTAACATTACGACAACTGATGTGCCGGATGGTACTACATTATATTGGACTTCAGATAGTCCAACACATGCGCCCGCTTTAGTAAATGATTTTACCGATAATGCTCTTCAGGGTCCCGTCACAATTATTGGAAATAGTGCAGTAATTACAAGACAAGCCAAGGCGGATAATTTGACAGAAGGTTCTGAAGTGTTTCGACTTCATCTAAGAGTTGACAGTGTAACTGGATATATTGTAGCTACTTCAAATTATATTGGTATTTCAGATACTTCAAAAACAATATTACCACCACCACCCACTTATGCGATTTCAGTAACAACAGATAAACCTGGGTATAATAAATCACTAAGTGAAGGAAGTTATAAAGCAACTTTTGTAGTGACCACAACTGATGTACCTGATGGAACTATTCTTTATTGGAAAACATATACTTCATCAGCAGGTTTAACAAATGCTCAGGATTTTGCAGATAATGCTCTTCAAGGAACAGTCGTAATTAATGGAAACTCAGGAACTATAATTCGTGAAGCTGTGGCAGATTCGATAACAGAAGGGCCGGAATCATTCCGCATAGATATTCATATAGACAGTTACACTGGTTTAATTGTTGCTCAGTCAGATTGGATTGGTATTGAGGATACTTCACAGACAGCACCTCCTCCACCACCGCCTACTTATTATATAGCAGGGGCTACGACACATAGTACATATCCAAACACTGTAGTTGATGAAGCAACTGAGGCGTCTATCAGTTATACTGTAACAACAACAAATGTTCCTGATGGTACAATTTTATATTGGACTCATGAACCTCGTGTTAATGCTCCTCAACCAGCAGACTTTAAAGATGGTATGGATCATGGCTCTGTCACAATCTCTGGTAATTCAGGTATTATCACAAGACAAATTTTTGCTGATAATACTTTAGAAGGGCCAGAAGTTTTAAGATTAGAGTTAAGAACGGTCAGTGTTACCGGGTCAATCGTAGCAAGGTCAAACTTTATTGGTATTGCAGATACGTCATCATAAGTTAGAAAGTAAAAAATATGCCACCAGCACCTTCACCTCCACCACCTCCACCTCCACCGACTCCACCGACTCCACCATCTGGAGGATCAGGTAATGTTGGTGGAGGTGTTGGTGGAAATCCAAGAGGTTCGGGAATTTATCAAGAATGGTTTTACTACACACCACAGAGTACAGAACCCGCACCTGTTTGGAGAGAAATAACAGATACTCAATGTATTACAATTGACCTTTCATCAAGGGGTGCTATCGCTGCAGATAATGATGCCCCTATCGGTCAAGAACCAAAAGATAGACCGAGTGATAGTTTTACCGCTCCCGATTCATATTTTCTTTATGCTCGGTTTATGGATAAATCAAAAAATATATCTGATTTATACAATACATCCTTCAAGATTGATAATTTTGATCCATACACAATTGAAAGACCCCCTGGCAATCTCTTGCGAATCAACGCAGGAGGTCATGTCAAACCTGCTAAAATTTTGGATGATGAAATCTATGTCTTTCAAACAGTAACAGATGATCATTCTGGTGTTGTTTATTATACTCATGAAGTAAATGCTGGTAATTGGACGAAAGAAGTTCTTTCAACTGCTTATGTCAGTACTAAAGCAGCACCAGATAATGAGTATATGATTGATGAGTTAATTACAATTGGTAGTACACCGGGTGAATATGAAGTAAAAATTCGTCCATATGACCAAGCTGAAAATTACGATGAAAATAAATTCACTGTTATAAGGTCAAGTCAAAGTATTATATGGCATAGTCTTTCAGGCGCTCGTTCAACCACATCTCCTTTTATTGTAGAAGGAACAATGAAAGTTGAAATCACGGGTTCTCCTGAATTGATTGCTGGATTTTACTGTACAACAGATTTATATTTTCATCCACCAGATTCTTATTTCAACACATCTCATGCGACTCATCGCATATATGATATACCATTCACAATAATGGTGCCCGATATGGGCGTTGAACGAGCAATCATGCATATCTTCACAGACGGCTCACCGCATCGCTCCTACTCTCAAAAAGATTTTACATGGTCTAACTCAGGAAATCCAACATCCGGTGGTGGCGGCAACGGTAACATCTCCAGCGTAGATCCTCCGATAGTTGAAATCAAAGAAGCTACTCAGAGAGTATATACAAATTCATTGACAAACAATTGGGGAATTTTTGGAGATTCTGGTGCTATACATGTGAATGGTGGAAAAGACCGTATCACTGGATATATTGTAAATGAAAGTTCAGCAAGTCCGGGAACATCACCTGTCTATAATACAGCCACACAAAAGTTTGAAGATGCTGCTTCGATTGGTTGGAATTTATATGATACTGGTGCTGAAACATTTACTGAAGTTGAGAATTATACATTTACGAATACTTCATATGGTTCAAAAACAATTTATCTTCATGTAGCTACACATTCTTATAATGGAACTGTTAACATTTCAGGTTCACCACAAACTCAAACATTTTCAGATTCATATACAATTGAATATATTGATGATCGAATTGGTCCTTGGATCACAGTCCTGAATACAACTGAAGATGATACAAGTATTACAGCGGCGGCTTCAAAAATGAATAGTTATGCTGATAGTTTATATAATCCAATTGAAGTCTTTAAAAGAATTGAAGTTCTCTCCACAGATAATATCTCAATGAGTGGAACTTTAACAGACAATGAAAGTCGTATCAAACGATACACAATTGGTACATATGGTTCACCTCCACCATATACAGAGTTAAATCCTGGACAATGGACTGTTCTATCAACACCAGCACCCACAACTAATTTTACATTTTCATCAACTCTAACACCACCAAATTCAATTAAGACCTTCTATATTTGGGCTGTTGATATTGTTGGTAATATATCAAAAACATTAGTTCAGTTTGAATTATATAATCCAAATTATATTGTTCCAACTATTGGTGCCGCAGGACAGGGTATTCCTTATAAGTTTGAAGGTAAACCAGATGAGCATCCTAATCGTGAATCAATTGCTTCAATGTTTGGTGATGGAACATTCCATACTGGAATGATTTCAAATCAAACTCCAAAAGTAAAAGCAAATCGTATTCATAAATTAAGTGAATATCGTGGATTGCGTGTAGCAAATACAGCAAATAATGATAGCTATGAATTTTTACCAAGTGCTGCAGATCCGGCAAATCCACAAGCTCCTGGTGGTGAACCCATCAAGTTCTCAGATTTCCTTAACAAAAAACCAAGAATTGATGACATGGCAGTTGTGCCAACTGTAATACCTCATAATGTTCAACATCCTTCAGAACCACTGTATGTTGGTGATATACGAAATATTTCACTCACAATGGATATTGATACAGGTAATGATCCTACTCCATGGAAACTAGCAAATGATAATGTAGTGGATGATGATGCTACATGGAGTGCAGTCTTCATAGCACCAAACGCACCATCACAAGTTTCAATACCATTATCTGCTCCGGTCAATGGTGTGATTCAAAACTATACTTTTGCGAATGAAGGAACATATATCTTTACTGGACTGTCATCGTTTGGAGAAACTGCGGGTAAAGTATTCATTATACTTCCTGCCGGTACACCAGTTCCACCCACGCAAGGTCCACCAATTAATGTTGTTGTTCCTATTACAACAGATCCCGCTGGTAAAACACCAGTGACAATTGATTACTTTATTGACCAAGTTGGTATCGGACTCGATGCCGCTATAGCAATTGACCGTTCAGGAAGTTATGTAAGTGACGATCCTTCTTATGATGATTTTGCTGGAGCATTACTCGATTCACTTACAACAAATCAAAAAGTTCGTGTATTGCTCATTGAAAATGCTGTAACACCAAACCCTGATTATCCTAAGAATCCTAG
>Ga0055584_100008511_pt1 | contig 10065 bp, 11 predicted proteins | sample OSDHelmetaG_FD_58716 | JGI IMG/M metagenome (GOLD analysis project Ga0055584, IMG submission 58716) | Pelagic marine sediment microbial communities from the LTER site Helgoland, North Sea, for post-phytoplankton bloom and carbon turnover... | ecosystem: Environmental > Aquatic > Marine >...
ACGATCCGCTATCAGACACCGGCGCACGACCCAGGAGCGAGCGACGGTGCGCGCGTTCCGATGTCTGCGATCATTGGGGCGAGTGCGTTGGCCGGGGTTGGTGTTGCGGGCGTCGCCGCGATGAGTGTCGGCCTCGCAAGGAACGGATCGTGTTCGAGCGAAGTCGCCGGGAGATGCGTGACCGAGAGCTCCGCAACGGCTTGGACTTGGGTGTACGGGGGCATCGGCGTCGCGGCGCTGGTGGGCAGCGCAACCTGGTTCGCGTTGAGCGCGAAGCGCAGCAAAGAGAAACGTAAGACACAGATCTCGCTGTCGCCGACGGGCGTGATGGTATCAGGAACGTTCTAATGGACGTATCGAAACAGATACGCATGCCACGCCCAGAAAGCTTTATATTTTCAGGATGTTGAGCAGCTGCGTGGCCGCATCGACCATGTCGTTTGGGCTCTGCACACGAGGCACTCGCACGATCGGAATGCGCGGGAAGTAGTCCGCAAGCACGTCCGCGTTCGACGTGCGGCTCACGTCGTCTTTGCGATCGCGTTCGACATGGTTGAGCACGATCGCGCGGACTGAAATGTTTCTTTTGCGAAGCGCCTCCATCGCGGTGATCGTGTACGACAGCACGCCGAGTGCGTTGCGTGCAACCAGGACGGTTTGCAAATCGAGGAGCGCACCAAGGTCGGCGACCGTGTGTTCGCGATCGATCGGAACAAGCACGCCACCGACGCCTTCGACGATCACATAGTCGGCGTCGTGCGCCAACTCGCGAACGCGTTTCGCCAGCGCGCGAAGTGAACCTACGCGAGGACCTCCACGCTTCTCGATCGCGTACGGCGCAAGTGGTTCTTTTGCTCGGTACAGACCGGGCGCGTTTGCCAACGACTCGTCGCCGCACGCGCGTGCGAGTTGCAGCGCGTCGACAGGGTCTGGATCGACGCCCGTCTCGATCGGTTTGATCGCGGCAACCCGTTTGCCTCGCTGGACGCACGCGGTGGCGAGCGCACTGCCAAGCCAGGTCTTCCCAACTCCGGTGCCCGTTGCTGTGATGAACGCGCCCTTCATGTGCGGCCTCCTATTCTTGCCGAGTGAGGGACGCGAACGCTTCAATCACTCGTTCGATGTGTTCTGGGCGGTGTGTAGCCATCGGCGTGAGGCGGAGCCTCGAGGTGCCCTCTGCGACCGTCGGTGGCCGGATCCCCTGAACGAAGACCCCTCGTGTGAGGAGCTTCGCCGAGAGCTGCATTGTACGATCGTTTTCCCCTATTAAAATAGGGAGAATCTGACTCTCACCCTCGGGTACCTCGAAGCCGAGTGAACGCAAGCCTGCCCGAAGTTTCGCGGCGTTCTCGAGCAGCGATTCGCGGGCACCCTCTGCCCGCCGCACGAGGTCCAAGGCGGCGATCGCAGCACGGGCGACCATCGGTGGTGGCGCGGTCGAGTAGACAAAGCTTCGCGCTTGGTTGCGGATCAGCGACACCACGTCGTCGCTCGCGGCGACGAACGCACCGGCTACACCGAACGACTTGCCCAGCGTCCCGACGATGACGTCCGGTTCGACACCGACGGCCGCAGCGAGCCCGCGACCCTCCGGGCCAAACACGCCGAGTGCGTGGGCTTCGTCGACCAGGAAGCCGGCATCGAAGGAGCGAGCGAGCGAGGCCAGTTCGCGAAGGGGAGCAGCGACGCCGTCCATCGAGAAGAGGGAGTCCGTGATCACGAGTGCGCGGCGGGACGAGTTTCGGTGTTGCCGAAGAAGCGACTCGAGATGACCGACGTCGCGGTGCGAGTACACGTGAACCTTCGCCCGCGAGAGCCGACATCCGTCAATGAGACTGGCGTGGTTCAAGGCGTCGCTGAAGATCGCATCTCCCGGACCAACCAGTGCTTGAACGGTTCCTACGTTCGCTGCGTAGCCGGTGGAGAACAGCGCGGCGGACGAGGCGCCCAGGAAATCGGCGTACGCGGCTTCGGCCTCACGGTGAGCGTCCATCGTCCCGGTGATTAACCGAGAAGCGGCCGCGCCGACGCCTTCGGTTTGGGCCGAGGCTGTGACGGCGTCGACCAGCGCGGGGTGGTCTGCGAGGCCGAGATAGTTGTTGGAGCAGAAGCAGAGGACCCTGCGGCCCTCGATTTCGACCTCGGGGCCTTGTGGGCCGGAGATCTGGAGAGGGCGACGAAGGAGACCGGCGGCTTCACGCTCAGACAGGGCCTCTCGGATTTCCGTCTGGAAGCCCATGGCCGGGATCTAAGCGCAGGGGTCGCCGGGGGTCAACCGCGCCCGTCCGACCGCTGTTTCACGTGAAACGTTCGGGGCCCATGCAGCCCTGCGTCGCACTGTTGCACGTGAAACAATCAGAGCTCGAGATCCGCACGCGGATCGCTCTCAAACGCGTCTTGCACCGTCTTCAGGGCCTCTTCGACCTCTTCCGAATGCCCTTGCGGTAACACTATTTCCAGGTGGGCGATCAAATCCCCCTTGGGCTTATCCTTCTGTTGGATACCCTTCCCGCGCAATCGGAGCTTCGACCCATTCTGTGAACCGGCGGGAATCGAAAGCTGAACGCTCCCCTCCGGCGTCGGTATGCTGACTTTCGCTCCTGCATAGGCCTCCAGTGGCGTCACGGGAACCCTGACGTGAAGCTGCTTTCCTCGAATCGAAAAGTAGGGGTGCTTTCGCACTTTGACCTTGAGCACTAGGTCACCCGCGGGGCCCCCGTTGGCGCCCAGGCCTCCTTGCCCCCGGAGCCGGATCTTCCCTTCATTGCGGACTCCGGCCGGAATCCGGACCTTGAGCGTCCGCTCGCCCTCCCGAGTCCTGAGACTCAACTCCCTCATGCAGCCCAGAACCGCCTCGCGGAAATCGATCGCCACCTCGGACTGAATGTCGGCACCCTTTTGGGGAGCCCGGACATAGCCGCCGCGACCGCGCGCCGCTCCGCCGAAGAGGTCCTCGAAATTGAACTCGACGGGACCGCTAGGTCCGCCGGCCGCCCGGCCCCGCGACCCTCTCCCGAAGATGTCTCCGAAGTCGAACCCTCCGGCTCCTTGCGTGGAGGCCTGATACGCCTCGGGGTCGAACCCCTCGCGAAGGCCCATCTCCCCGAACTGGTCGTAGAGTTTCCGCTTCTCGACGTCCGAGAGCACGGTGTACGCGCCGGAGACATCTTTGAATCGCTCCTCGGCTTCCTTGTCATCCGGATTGCGGTCGGGGTGTAGATCCTTGGCGAGCCTTCGATACGACTTCTTGATCTCCTCCGGGCTCGCCTCGCGCGACACCTCCAGAATCTTGTACAAATCACGGTCAGGCATGATCGCTCAACATAAGCATTCGGTGAGATCTTTCAACGGGTAATCGTACGCATGCCGGGCGCATACGGCAGTTACCTGTAGCAAAACAGACATAAAAGACACAAATGGCAGCATCGAGGAGCCAACTTTGCGCACTCCGCGACGCCCAAGGCGTTCTTGCTGCCTTCCGGGCTGCATGATACTCGCTCGCCATGGGCTTGGTCGATGTTAGCCGACTTCCACAGCATGTCGCGATCATCATGGACGGCAACGGGCGCTGGGCTCAGGCCCGCGGCAAACCACGAACCGCGGGGCACGAGCGTGGTGCGGACGCCGTTCGCGCGACGATGCGCGCCGCGCGTCGGCTCGGTATTCCCGCGCTGACCTTGTACGCATTCAGCGAACAGAACTGGGACCGGCCACAAGTGGAGGTCAACGCGCTCGTCGATCTGTTGTGCGAGTGTTTGGTCTCCGAGCGCAACGAGCTCGTCGACAACGAGATTCGATTGTCTGCGATCGGTCGTTTGCACAAGCTTCCGCAACACGCGCAGTCACGACTACAGAAGCTCACGTCCGAGACCCAGTCGTACACTGGCATGACGTTGAACCTCGCGCTCTCCTATGGTGGACGCGAGGAGTTGGTCGACGCATCCCGCGCACTCGCCGACAAAGCGCGAGCCGGCGAGATCGTACCAAGCGACATCGATGAAGCAGCGCTCGCGCAGTTGCTTCCATCGATGGACGTCGGTCCCGTCGACTTGATGATCCGCACGGGCGGAGAGCAACGCATCAGCAACTTTCTCCTCTGGGGATCCGCGTACGCCGAGCTCTATTTCACGGAAGAGCTTTGGCCGGATTTCGACGCAAATTCGCTATATTGCGCGATTCAGGCATACCAGGGACGGGAGCGTCGATTTGGCCTCGTTCCCGACGGCGAGCATGGCGTCGAGGCCGGCGCCGACCCCACGGATTTGGAGCGCGCAATATGACCGACGCGATCGAGGAACCGCCTGTGAAGAAACGCCTGTCGGGAACTGCGCTTCGCGTGGTGACCGTCGTGCCACTCGTGCCGATCATCATCTGGATGATGTTCGCGGGTCCGCGATGGCTTTGGCACACGTTCATCCTCACCGCTGTGGCGATCGCCGGATACGAGCTCATGGCGATGAAAGTTCCGTCATCGCGTGGGCTTCGAACTTGGGGTTCTCTGTCTTCCGTTCTGTTCGCGTACACGATCGTCTCGGTGGACACCGCGACGTCCACGTACGGCGTCGTGTTGCTCATCATCGTCGCGGCAATGGCCTGGAGCCTCCTCCAAGAGGATCCACTTCACAACGCGAGCGTGCGCATCGGTTGGTTGATCGCAACACCGGTCTATGTCGGGGGAAGCCTCTCCGCGGTCGCTCTCGTTCGCGACTTTCCTCCTACTGGGGCGTGGGTCTTTCTTGCGATGGCACTCGCCTGGGGCAGCGACACCTCCGCCTATTTCGTCGGCCGGAAATTTGGGAATACCAAGCTCGCCCCCAGAATTTCCCCGAAGAAAACGCTCGAAGGGGCTGCGGGCGGGTTGGCCGCGTCCGTTGTTTGCGCGGTCATCATCAGCTTCTTCGTGCCGGCCCTCGGGGTCGTCGACGCGATGGCGCTTGGCGTTCTCGCCGGCACGGCGGGACAAGCCGGGGACCTGTGGGTGTCCGTGCTCAAACGCAGTAGCGGCGTGAAAGATAGCGGGGGAATCTTACCGGGCCACGGCGGCATCCTCGACCGCGCGGATGCGTTGGCCTTCACCGCCCCCGCGACCTGGGCGTACGGCCACTTCATCGCCGGATTCTGACACGCACCGGCGTCGGCGCGCTTTATTATGGGCGCTACCGCTACCGACGCTCGCAAGCCTGGTGGATATGGGCCGCTGCTCAGCGTCCTGAGGCCTTCTTGATCTCGCCAAGATCCAGGATCGCGCCCCCGTCACCAACGACAAATGGCTGCTTTCCGTCCCACTTCTCGACGGCACGCAAGTACACGATTTCAGCGCTAATTGTCTTTCTCAAGAGCTCCTGCGCCTTCGCTTCGGCCTCGGCCCGCGCGAGCATGGCGTTCGCCGTACCGCGGGCCTTCGCTTCCGCCTGCTCGGCCTCCACCCTGATGCGGGCGAGATCGTTGGTGGCCGTGAGCGCGCGCTGCTCCGCGACCTGCTTGGCTTCGACCGCCTGCTGGTACTCCGGCGCGAACTGGAAGTCGGTGATCGAGAGCTCCGTCACCAGGATGTCATTCTTGGCAAGCGTGACCGTGATGCTGTCGCCGAGCGTCGCCTTCACTTCCTGACGCTTTGTGATCAGCTCCTCGGCGGTGTACTGCGCGGTCGCCTGTTTGAGAGACTCTTGAAGCGCCGGATCGATGATCGTGTTCTCGACCATCATGCGTGTCCCGACATTGCGGAAGACCTCGACGATCTGCGCCGCATCGACGCGGTAGTTCAAAGCAATCTTCGTCGACACGACCTGAAGGTCTTTTGACGACGCCGTCGCACTCGCTTCCATTTTATGAACGCGCGTCGAGATGTTGATGATCTGTGTCTTCACCGGCGTCCGAAAGTGGATCCCCTCCTGAAGCGCAACGTCCTGGATCTCGCCCCACTTCATCACAACCCCAAGGTTGCCCGCATCGACCTGCGTGCACCCAGTGGTACCGATGAGCAGAAGCCCGGTTGAGAGCAAATTCAGCCAGTTTCTCTTGAATTTCATGTACATACCTTCGTGTATAGCGCCCCGAACCCGAATGTCCCGTCGCCCCTCTTACCAATCGAGGATGGCGACCATGATGCCCGTCGCAACGATCAACCCGCCGGCGACGCTATCACCGTACCGTTCGATCCACTTCCCTTTGAACAATTGCGCGCCGGAGTGTGCAACGACGACTAACCCAACCATGGCACCGATCGTGGCCACTTCGTACGCCACGACGATCGAGACTGTCTCCGTCGCCGACAGCGGAGCGGCCGCAAACAAGATCGGGATGACGGCCACGCACGGGTCCGCGCAGTAGATCAAGAATAGCGACCAAGTCGAAGCGCTCGATGCGTCGTGCACGTGATCGTAGTGGTGATGGTGATGCCCGTGAAGCCGATGCACGAATGCACCGCGGAGACCCCAGATCGAATACGCCACACCAAAGCCGATCAGAAGCAAACCGGCGACCGACACCATGCGCTCGCCAAGCGTCTCAAAAAGCTGCGTCCCGAACATCAGTGCGAGCAAGCCGAGCAACACCGAAACCGTCACATGTCCGAGTCCGCAGACGAACGCGACGCGGGCGGCTCGCGCCCTCGACCAGTTGCGCGCCCGGGCCACGGCGGCGATCGGAACCCAGTGGTCCGGGGCCAAAGAATGCAATGATCCTACGGTGATAGCGGCGACTGCCAGGGACGCAAAGAGGCTAGTGGTGTTCATGCGGGTGCTCGTGATGATGGTGCTCGTGCGCCTCGGCGGGGCGCTCGATCGGGGCAGGGCGTCGTTGCTCGAGCCATTGCAACCAAGCGTCGATTCCTTCGCCGGTCTTGGCGGAGACCTTGAGCAGATTCGCTCCAGGCATCACGCGCGAGAGACCGTCCTCGACGGCTGCGACATCGAAGTCGAGATGCGGAATCAAGTCGATTTTGGTCAGCAAGACCAGGTCGGCCTTCTGAAACATCACCGGGTACTTGAGCGGCTTGTCTTCACCTTCCGTGACCGACAGCGCGACCACATTGGCTGCTTGACCGAGATCATAAATCGCGGGGCAAACTAAGTTGCCGACGTTCTCGATGAAAAAGATGTCACGGTCACTCGTCGGGAAGTCATGCAATGCCCGATGCACGAGTCGCGCGTCGAGGTGACAAGCCGACCCCGTCGTAATCGTCGCCGACACGATGCCCGATGCGTTCAGTCGATCGGCGTCGCGCTCCGTCGCGAGATCGCCGCTTACCGCGCCGAGCTTGAGGCGAGCTCCCGCCGCTTTGGCGGTCGCCTCGAGGACAGCCGTCTTGCCGGCGCCGGGAGAGCCCATTAGGTTGATCGCGAGCAAGCCTAAACCCTTGAAATGACTTCGATTATGCGCGGCCTGAGCGTCGTTGTCGGAGAGGATACGCTCCTGCACCTCGATCGGCACGATTTCCGGGTCACCGCATCCGCAGGTTTCACACATTGGGGGCCTCCATTTCAATCCGTTCCAAGATGATCTCGTCTCCCTCCACCATGCGGGCAGGACGCCCGCACGTGTCACACCGTAGTATTGCGCCACGCACGACCGGGCGCTTACACGTGGGGCAAGCCCACGACGCGGCAACGGTGTCGATCGCGAGCTCCGCGCCATCACAAATCGTTCGCTCACGAAATGTGTCGAAGGCCGTCTTCAGCAGGTCGAGCTCCACGCCTGACAGTTCGCCGATCTTCACGTGCAACCGATGGACGCGCGCGGCACCGTGAGCGTCGGCTTCCTGCTGGACGCGGTCAATCAACGAAGCGACTATGGAATACTCGTGCACGCGCTACTCGCTTCCAAACTCCGGGGAGCGTTTGTCGAAGAAGGCTGCGAGGCCTTCGGCAAAATTTGGACCGCCCGCGATCCGCGCGAGCTCGGTGAGCTCGGCGTCGAGGTGAACGTCGAGTCGATCCATGCCGGCGGACTGATTGAGGAGGTTCTTGGCGACGCCAACTGCCGCCGTCGGGGACTCTGCGAGCTCGCTGGCGATTTTCAAGGCTTCAGCATCTAGCGAACCATCCGGAACCACTCGGTTAATTAGCCCCCACTCCAACGCGTCCCTCGCGCTCAGACGAGGATTCAAAAGCACCAGCTCGAGCGCCTTACGAAGGCCCACCAAGCGGGGCAAGAAGAACGTCGAGCTCTCTGCGCCGGTGAGGCCGGTCTTGAAATAGGCCCATTCAAACCACGCGCGCTCCGACGCGATGACGAGGTCGCAACACATGGCGATTCCGAAACCACCTGCGGCGGCCGGCCCGTCCACCGCGGCAATGAACGGTTTCGGCGCGCGCCGGATCTCGGAAATCGTGCTGTGAATGTACTCCAAGATCTGCTTGAAGATCTCGCCGTAGCCTTCGTCCGGCTTGCGTGTCTCGGGCTGAAGGTATCCAAGGTCGTCGCGGTCGCCGCCGTCGCGAATGTACTTGAGGTCAGCGCCGCTGCAGAACACCCCACCCTCACCACGGATCACGACGGCGCGCACGTCGCGGTCGCGCGCCAGCTGAAGACCGGCTCTCCGAAAGTCTTGAGCGGTCTCGACGTCTAGCGAGTTGAGCCGTTCGCGACGCGCGATGGTCAGGATGCCGACTGCGCCCTCTCGTTCGATCCGGATGTGCTTCATTGCGCCCATCGCTCAACAGATCCTCGGGAGGAGCTCGCCCTCCGCTTCCGCCAACAAGCGGCTCCCGAACCCGGTATCGAGGACGACGAAACCAGGTCGCTCGGCCACGCATTCACCGATAATTGCAGCCTCTCGGCCCAACGGGTGCGAGCGAACGGCGTCGAGCACGCCCTCCGCACAGTGGGGCCGCAGTCCAAAGACCGCCTTGCCCTCGTTGGCGGACACCAGGGGATCGATTCCGAGCAGCTCACCGACCGCGCGAACCTCGTCGCGAAGTGGAACTGCTGGCTCGTCGATGATGATCCCGACGCCGCTCTTCTCCGCCATCTCGTGCAACGCGCTCGACAAACCACCGCGCGTCGGATCTTTGAGCGCCACGACGCCATCCCCACCGACATCGAGTGCCCGTCGTACCAAGGTGTGGACCGGTGCGACGTCCGACTGAAGAGTCGTCTCTAACGCCAGCTCGTTCCGGGTCGCCATGATCGCGAGCCCGTGGTCGCCCATCGTTCCCGTCACCAAGATCTTATCGCCGGGTTGAAGGCCGGCGTCGGAAACCAACCGCTTCGTGAGCCCAACCCCCGTCGTATTCAACACCAGGCCGTCGAGCTCTCCGTGGCCCATGACCTTCGTGTCTCCCGTTACGATCGTCGTTCCCGCTTCCTCACATGTTGCGCGAATCGATTCCCAAATTCGCTTCAGGATATCGCGTTCGAACCCATCTTCGATGATCACCGCGCAGGTGAGCGCGAGCGGCTCCGTCGCCCCCATCATCGCGAGATCATTGACAGTTCCAGATATTGCGAGACGCCCGATATCGCCCCCCGGGAACTCGATCGGCTGGACGACGTGCGAGTCGGTCGCGATCACCAAGTACTGATCCCCGATACGAATGGCGGCGCCGTCGTCCATGGCCTGCAGGCCGATGCCGTCTTCTCCGACATCGCCCAACCCCTTGGCGAACACCTGCTCGATCAGCGCGCGCATCGCGCCCCCGCCCGTGCCGTACTTGAGCGTGATCCGCTCGTCGACCAATCGCGCGTTGCGCGTCATGCGGCACCTCGCTTCATCGACCGGAGGTCTGGGCGCCCGCCGTACTGATGCCAGATTCGACAGGTGCCTTCCGCGCTCACCATGCATGCACCCACAGGTGTGTCGGGCGTGCACTCCTTACCAAAGAGCTGACAGCTCGACGGCGACGAGATGCCAGCCATGATGTCGCCGCACTCACACTGCTGTACGAGCTTAGGCGGCGCGTAACTCCACAGCGCAGACGCATCGATGGTGAAGCGCTTTCGGGTGTCGTACTGGGCGAACTCATCACGCAGGCGAAGGTTCCCGTTGGGGACGTGCGCGATGCCCCGCCAGCGCCCACCGGTCGGCCGAAACACTTTCCAGAGCAGTTTCTGGGCGTGGACGTT
>Ga0055584_100008514_pt1 | contig 10063 bp, 6 predicted proteins | sample OSDHelmetaG_FD_58716 | JGI IMG/M metagenome (GOLD analysis project Ga0055584, IMG submission 58716) | Pelagic marine sediment microbial communities from the LTER site Helgoland, North Sea, for post-phytoplankton bloom and carbon turnover... | ecosystem: Environmental > Aquatic > Marine >...
CAGAGTCCATCTCCAGCATGGACATCCGCCCCTTGGCCATCGTCGTGAAGGAGCACCCGCTCTTGGCCCACCTCGATCATGGGCTGGGCTGGCGCCTGCACCACCACCACCAGATTCCGCCCCATCGCCTGGTAGGGCAGCTCCAGCTCTGCCGCCGCCGCTTGACCGCCAAGGGCGCCAAGACCGATCATCCACACCCCCACCCTAAGGAAGCCCGCCACGGGCATCGTTACGGAGAGTGCGGGAATCCGGGAGAGCAGCAACATGGCGGCCCGAAGATACCACTGGCGAACCGCGGTCCCGCTTCTGCTGGCCACGCTCTGGTCCCCCAGTGCCCACGCGCAGCGCCTGCTCTTCCAGGTAATCGCACCCTCTCATCAGCGCACAGTGCAAGCCGAAGTGCAGATCGAGGTGGACGGGGTCTGGGAGAGCGTCCACCTGAGCGATGATGGCGGTCAAAGAGAAGAAGTCGCCGGAGATGGCATCTACCTGGGTTGGTACCAGGGCCCCTACCTGCGCCACCACGCCATCCGTCTGCTCGTTAACCAGCAAGAGCTCTACTACAACCTGGAAAAAACAGAAGTCGATGACACCCTGCGCATCGGGTGGAGCTTGAGCGAGGAGGCAGATGGATTGAACGCCCAACGCAGCGCAGCACTGCGCCCAGGAGAGATGCCATCAGCCAACCCGGCCCTGTCTCTCGTTGCTGGCTACGGCTGGGGCGCCCTGTGCCTGCTCTACGTTTTTGGGGTGCTGATGTTGGCAAAGCTCCGCACTGGATCTGGAGCACCCCAGCAGCCCAAGGCGGCTGAGTGAGCCTGTCCCCCTGGGCACGACGCGGCCTGTCCATCTGCCTGTACACACTGCTCTCCATCGCGTGGTCCTGGCCCCTGTCCAGCGCACCCTTCAGCACCGTGGTCAGCGGCCTTGACTCCTGGGGAACGATCTGGCTGATCTCCGTCTCGGACAGCGTGACCCTCACGGGCCAGAGCACGGCTGGAAGCTGGCCCTTCGTGCAGGACTTGGGCCGCTCCGACAGCGTGTTGATGATGGTGCTGCTGCGCCTCTGGCCGGGCCAACCCAACCCAGTGGCCGTGCTCTCCGCGCTGGTGCTATTTGGACCGGTGGTGAGCGCCCTTGCCACGGAGTTCTGCGCCGAGCGCTGCCTAAGAGCTCAGTGGCCATGGAGCATCGCCGCAGGAATCTCTGCGGGCTTTCTCGGTATCGCCTCGGCCACCTTTGTGGACGGTCAGGTCTACGCTCTGCTCAATCCCTGGCTGCCACTCTTGGCCTGGGCATGGTGGCAAGCCGCGGAGCAAGATGGGCGCGCTTGGCACGGTGTCTTGGCCGGCGTGTTCTGGTTTCTGTGCCTGCTGACCACCGCCTATGTGGGCATCGCCGCAACCCTGCTCGTGCTGATCGGATTCCTCCGCCTCCCAAAGGGCCGAGCCATCCTGGCCGCCGCCGCCACAGCCGTCCCCTTGGGTTTGGCCTTTGTCTGGCGATTCACCCAGGGAGAGCTGCGCACCCAAGTCAGCCCCTTCGCCGACCAGACCCCACAGATGACCTTGGAGTTGGGCTCCACGCACCTCTCGTCCCTGGCCGGCTGGGTTCATAAGCTGGAAGCCGCGGAGTACTCGGTAGTCGCACCTCTGGGAATGGTCATTCTGGCCTTGGTGGCAGCCGCCCCGCTGGTCTTAGAGCGCCGCGGTTCATGGCTGTGGTGGGCAGGCTTAGGCATCTTAGGTGTCCTGCTCTCCTTTGGACCCACCCTGCGCCTGGCCCCCTCCAATCTCCAGGGCCTTCCTTGGATCTGGCGCCCCATAATGAACGACCAGGTGGCGGCTCTATACCGTTTTCCAGCGCGCATGCTCTGGGTCACAGGGCCCGCTTTTGGGGTGATTGCAGCCGCTGTACTGACACGTCTGTCCCAGCGCCTAAACCCCTGGCTGCTGGCCCCCCTCATGCTCGGCCTGGCCGTCGAGGCCATCTTACTCACGGGAAACGCCTGGCGCAGCGACCCGGTCCCCGCCGTCATTCCCTTGGCCTACGCCCACGCCCCTCCTGGGCCGGTTTTGGACCTGTACCCACAGACCGCTGGCCCACCGGTGGACTACGAGCTCTACATGATGGACCTGAGCTGCACCTGGGCTGGCCAGCACGGCCGTCCTGTGGCCCAGCGCTGCTTGGAGACCACGCCCAATGTGGACCCCCGCGCCAAGCTAAGCGCGGAACTGCACCACCAAGCGCTCAGCGGAGAGCCCCCCGAACGCAGCGCCCAGATGCTCTCCGAGCTGGGCTTTGCCGCAGTGATCTGGCGGCCGGATGCCTACGTCATCAATGAGCGCCAGGCTGTTCGACAGAGTCTTGAGCAAGGGCTGGGCGCCCCGCTCTTCGAGGGTTGGGACGGTGGAGAGCACCTGCTGGTCTATGGTGTTCCCTCCGCGCCGAAGGGTGCCCCGGTGCCCACCCAAGCCTGGACCCAATGGATAGACTAAGCCCCAAGCCCGCCGCAAAGTGGGTCTTTGTCCTGTCTCTTGGCCTGTCCGCCCTATGGCTGACTGATCGGGAACGCCAGAACCCGATGGAGGACCAGACCGCCACAAGCTCGCAGATGCAGGCCTTGCTCTCCCCTGCCCAGGACCAAGAGTTGGTCGCCGCTCTCTCGATGGAGACCCGCCTAACGCCCATGCAGATCGAGGCAGCCTTGGCCCAAGGAAGCCCCCCGAGCGCCGCGGTGGATGGGGCCTTGGCCCGCATGCTCTCGGACCCCGATGAGCGAATGGGCATGGCGGCAATGGAGACCTGCATCTACCTGGGTGAGCGCGGTATCGACCTAAGCGCACCGCTTTTGCTGCAACAGGGATTGGGCGGCGCCCGCGCGCTGATCGTTCATGCTTGGGTGCTGCCCCAAAACCAGGCCGTGGCGATGCTTCAGAGCGAGCTGGAAGGACCTCGGGGGCGCCTAGCAGCCTTGGAGTTGGCCCGCTTGGATCCCAGCCCCGAGACCGAGGCGCGAATCACGGCGCTCCAAAGCTCCGCCCCTCCAGAAGACCAGATCCTGCTGGACTACGCGGCCCGCGTCGCCGGAGACCACCTCTACACCGAACTGCCCGAAGGCGGCCTTTAGACTGTAGACTCAAGTCTCCCGGAGACTTGAATGTTGTGGCTGCTGCTGGCCTGTTCCAAGGACCTTCCCAACCAGGAGAGCGACTCAGCTTCCACCCTGAACTGCGCGCCCCCCTCCCTGACCATGGCTCAGGCCCTGGACGTGAACGAGTTCGCGCCCACCCAACCAAGCGGAGGCGGGTCACTGGGCCTGGCCCTGGCGGATCTGGATGGCGATGGAGATCTGGACCTGGCGGTGGCCAGCATGGAGACGGACAGCCCAATCTACGAGAACGATGGCCATGGAAACTTCAGCTTGGTCAGTCAGTTTGCGCGGGGCACCGGACTGGCCGTTGGGGACATGGACGGGGACGGACAGCTAGAGTTGGTGCTGGCACGAGCCTTTGAACCCAACCTGGTGGTCTACCTGGATGGGCGAGCGCCGACCGAGTTTGGTGGATCCGAGAGCGAAGACTTCTCGGTCAGCCTGGCGGATGCGGACGGGGACGGGGACCTGGATGCCTACACCGCCGCCTACAACACCCAGCTTCAGCCTCCGAATCTCCAGGGAGGGAAGGGGACGGGGAACGCCCTCTTTGAGAACAAAGACGGCGCATTACTCCCAGCTGATCCAGCACTTCCGTCGGACCTGGCCGACGACGTGGGCTTTATGGGTCAGTGGCTGGATGCCGATGCCGACGGGGACTTGGACCTGTACACAATCAACGACTACGGACCGTTCACCGGTCGGAACCGCCTGCTTCTGAACCAAGGCGAGTGGCTCTTTCAAGACGCCACCGACTGCAACTGCGACCTGGCGATGTACGCAATGGGCGCGGCCGTGGGCGACCCCAGCGGCAATGGTCTGCCCGAGCTCTACTTGAGCAACCTGGGGGGGCCCATCCTCCTCTCCGCCACAGGAGACGGACGCTTCGTGGACACCACCGCGGCCAGTGGGGCGAGCGTGGCCAACACACCGGAGCGCTTGGCTGGCTGGGGGGCCGCTTTTGTGGACCTGAACGGGGACAGCTTCGACGAAGCGGCCATGGTCTTTGGGACACTGGTGCCCGGCGGTTCCGGGAGCGAGGTCACCGAGCTGGAGCCCGAGTTCCAGGACGGCGCAGCGCAGCGCGATCTGATCCTACAGGGCAGCCCCGATGGTTTTGCCCAGGTCTCGGCGGGCTTTGACGACACCCGAGCCGGACGCAACCTCCTGGTCGGCGATCTGGACGGTGACGGTGATCCAGACCTGGTCACCGCAGGCCTGTGGTACATCCAGACCTGGGAGAACCAAGCCGATTGCGCGCACATCGTCGTGGACCTGCCCCCCAACGCCATCGGCGCCAAGGTCGAGATCACATCGGAGCTGGGCACGAGCACCCGCTGGGTTTCTCCGGCCAGCGTCTGGTCCTCCTCTTCCAGTCAGATCTTCTCCGGCAGTCTGGGCATGGCCTTGGTTACCGTCACCTGGCCCGATGGCACCCAGTGGCAGCAAAATGATGTGGCCCCCGGAACCCGCTTGGAACCCACATGGTGATTCTGGCTCTCCTGGCCTTGGCCTGCGAAAAGGAAGAAAACAGCCCGGACTGGGTGGTGATTCCAGACTGCGAGGCGGGCAGCGTCGTCATAGGGGAGACCTGGACCGGCGCGCAGCTCCTGGGCAGCGACGACCAGACCGTCTTTGATTGGTCCCAGGAGCCGAACTACGCCGGCCCGGGCATGGCCGCCGTAGACCTGGACGGAGACGGATGGCTGGACATCGCCATCGCCAACCCCCTGGGCCCCAGCCACGTCTTGATGGGCAGCGCGGAGGGCTTCTCCAAGGGCAGCCTGGTGGTGCCCCAGAGCTTTGCCATCGGCGCAGGGGACCTAAACGGCGACGGACTCCCAGAGCTGCTCTTGAGCCGCTGGGACGGCGCGGCCGAGCTGGTGGGCGTGGCCAACGCCAGCGGGGACTACACCTGGAGCGAGGTGCCCGACACCATCCACGACCAGGGCGTCGGCTGGAGCCTGGCCGACATGGACGGCGACGGTGACCTGGACGCCTACAATGCCCGACACCGAGGCATCCCGGACATGGCGACCATCATGAGCGGTCAGGAGGAAGGCGTACAGTCCAAGCTCTTCCGCAACGAGGGTGGCACCCTGGTTCTAGACGAGACCGCTCTTTCTCGAAAGCAGGGCATGGGCATGACCTTCCTGGGCCAGTGGCTGGACGCCAACGAAGATGGCCACCTGGACCTGTATCAGGTCCGTGACTTCGGACCCTTCGTGACCCCAAACCTGCTTCTACTGGGGGATGGCAAGGGCGGCTTCTCCGGGTCCGACGGCAGCGCAAACATAGCCATCTACAGCATGGGCGTGGCCGTGGGCGACGTGGATGGAAACGGCAGCCCGGACCTTTACATCACCAACATCGGCAGCCCGGTCCTGCTCTCCAACCAGGCAGACCGCTACGTCGAAGCGACCGCAGCCCAAGGTGCATACCTCCCACCCAGCGCGGAGCGACAGTCGAGCTGGGGGGTGGACCTGGTGGACCTGGACCTGGATGGCTTCCCCGAAGCAGCCGTGCTCTTTGGAGGCGTGCAGTTCTGGGACGAGCCAGCCACCATCTCGGACAGCGAGGGTACGTTCTGGAAAGAGGGTGCAGCCCAGCCAGACGCCCTGCTCTGGAACAAAGACGGAAAGCTTGCCGAGGTTCCCGGGCTCGGCGACACCGCCGTGGGCCGCGGCTTGGTGCGAGGCGACTGGGACCGAGACGGCGACCCAGATCTCATGACGGCGTCCTGGACCCCCGATCTGGACATCCAGATCGCCAGCTACGAGACTCTGGGCGGCTGTGGACACGGCGCCACGCTCCAGGTCCCCGTCGGAACACGCATCACTACTCTGCGCGGCACCCAGTGGCTGGCGCCCGCCAACAGCTTCTCCAGCAGCGCCCACGAGCTCTACTTCTCGGTCGACATCAGTGAAGAGGTGGAGGTCCAGCTTCCAGGCCATGAAGCTCAGACCTATTTCATGAAAGCAGGCGATATCCTCCGTATTCCTTAGATACCTGACTGGACCACACCCTCGGGGCGGTGTGTTCGACCTGCCGTCCAGTGGCGCGTGCATGAGCGACCCAGCAAGTCTGCCCGACCTGATCTGAACCAGCACCGCTCGTAGAGAATGGTCCTGTGGACTCTTTGGCCAGTGCGCTCACCCGACCCATGAGCCACGTCAGGATAATCGCCCCCAGCTCGCGTTTGGACAGGACGGGTGGCGGAGCTATGTTGGGCGCACGGAGAACCCATGTTGATTGTATTGAGCGTCCTTGCGAGCTTGGTGGCCTGTGAGAGGGATCCGGACTTAGACGCCGACGGCAGCCCAGCGTCCCTGGACTGCGACGACGGGAACCCCAACATCAATCCAGACGCCCCTGAGCTCTGTGACGGCGTGGACAACGACTGCGATGGCCGGGTGGACGACGACGACGACGATGTTCCCGAAGAGGCTCTGGACAGCTGGTACACCGACTTGGACGGGGACGGATTTGGGTCAGTGCTGACGGGAGACAAGGCCTGCGAAGGCCCCACTGGCACCACAAACAAGCCGGGAGACTGCGCCGATGATGACCCCCTAACTTCCCCCGGCGTGACCGAGGTCTGCGATGGCTGGGACAACGACTGCGACGGGGTGACCGACGACGAGGACTCCAACCTGGATGAGAGCACCCTGACCACCTGGTACCGCGATCAGGACGGCGACAGCTATGGAGACCCCGACACCACCGCCCGCGCCTGCGCTCTACCCGATGGGTACGTCCAAGAAAACAGCGACTGCGACGACAGCTCAGAGGCGATCAATCCGGATGCCAGCGAGATCTGCAACGACGGATTGGACAACGACTGCAGCGGCGACTCGCCTGAGTGCATCTTCTCGGGCGAATACAGCTTGGACTCAGCCGAGCTGCTCATGCAAGGGAGCACCACCTATCTGAACTTTGGCACCTCCCTGGGGGTAGATGACTTCAATAGAGATGGCCAAGAAGACTTGGTCATCGGAGTGCCCGGCAGCAGCCGTATCAGCTTGACTGCTGGGGAGGTCTTTGTCTTCGGCGATGGCATCGAGCCAGGAAGCTCTCCCCGCATGACCGCCAACTTCGAGTCCTTGGACAGTCAGGCCCGAACGGGGTCCGACGTGGCGATGCTGGGCGACGTAAGCGGAGACGGCTACCCGGACCTGTTGATCGGTAACCAGGCCAAGGGCGATGAGGTGTCGGTGTTTATGTACCGCGGCGCCTCCAGCGGTTTTGACAAGGGCTCGTCCTTCAGCGGCGAACTCGGACTGAAGGACACCGAAGCATTTGGGTCCGAAGTGGCCGCTATCGGCGACCTGAACCAGGACGGCGTGGCAGACCTGGCCATTGGAGCATCGAGCGCCGGGAATAACGCAGGCGCCGTCTACCTCTGGCAAGACCTGGACAGCAAAGTAGACAACTCTGAACCCCACGCGGTGATCACGGGCCAAGACGGCGACGGCCTTGGACTCAGAGACACGGTCATGGGCGCCGACTTGGACGGAGATGGCTCCGGCGAGGTGCTCACCGGTGCCCCCATGCAAGCCCGTATGTACTTGAACTATGGCGAAATTAGCGGCGACATCAAGTCCATAGACAGCGACGTAATCCTCACCGGAGTCGACCCGGGCGACTGGTTTGGACAGTCCCCGGTCGGCGGCGACATGGACCTCGACGGCTACGATGACATCATCGTGGGTGCCCTGGCCGAGCAAAACAAGGGCGGCATCGCCGTTGGGGCCACACACCTCTTCTACGGTGCAGCCAGGAGACCCAGCGCCGAATGGACGGCCACGGAGTCCACCACCCAAATTATAGGCAGCAACCAATCCGACCTTACCGGCAGCGCCCACGCAGTCGACGACGTGGATGGAGACGGGGTGCTTGACCTAATCATTGGCCAGTCTGGAGCCGACGCATACAGCGGCGCCGCCTACCTGTTCTACGGCCCTCTGCCCGAGGGTCTTCTGAGCACTGAGAACGCTGACGCGGTTCTGTTGGGCGAAGAAAGCGGCCTGTGCGGGGGCTTTGGAACCTTGGCCATCGCCGACTTGAACCAGGACAGCCACAGCGACCTGATCATGGGCTGCCCCGGAATCGACTCTTCCCAGAGCGGCACCGTCTCCGTGTTCTTCGGGCTCAGCGAGTAGCCAGGGAACCCGCAACTCGCAGTCAACTGGCCTTGAACTTCAAAGTCTGAACTGCCGCTTCGCAAGACCAAATAAGGGCTTGAAACTTGATCTTGATCCTGGCATGTTTCGGTCGAAAACTTGTGTTTTGGCAAGTTTTTAACTGTCGGTCAGCCACGGAAACTCCATGCCTTTTACCCTTCTCTTTGTACTCGCCACCTCTCTCGTCGCCTGCAACAAAGACGCCGACAACGACGAAGACGGCTTCCCCGCATCGGTCGACTGCAATGACGAAGACGCAAGCATCCACCCAGACGCGGACGAGGTCTGCGACGGCGTAGACAACAACTGCGATGCGGTCACCGATGTTGACGCGATCGACGCGGTGGAGTTCTATGGTGACGCCGACGGCGACGGATTCGGCGGCGACGCCCTGACCTACATGGCCTGCGACGCGCCAGACGGCTTTATGGCCGAGAACGATGACTGCGACGACACCAGCGCAGAAGTGAACCCCAACGGCGCAGAGATTTGCGACGGCTTGGACAACGACTGTGATGGCGCCCTGGACGATGCCGACGACAGTGTGGACCTGAGCACCGTCACCGACTGGTATCCAGACGCGGACAGCGATGGCTACGGCGACGACAGCGACCCCGTCCAGTCCTGCAGCGCGCCACAAGACCACGTGATCGACGGCGGTGACTGCGACGACAGCGACCCGCTGCTCAATCCAGAGACCATCTGGTACGCCGACGTTGATGGCGACGGGTTCGGCTCGAACGACTTCACCACGATTCAGTGCGAAGCGCCGAACAACCACACGGCTGATGCCGCTGACTGCGACGACTTGGACCCCAACATCAACCCCGATGCTCAGGAAGTGTGCGACGGCGCCATTGACAACGACTGCGACGGCCTGATCGACGACGACGACGACAGCTTGGACTCGGGGACCCGCACCCTCTGGTACCCGGACGTGGACTTAGACGGCTACGGCGACAGCGTCGACGCCGGGGCGCTCTACTGTAACGGACCCAGCGGAACAGCCAACAACGGTGAAGACTGCGACGACGCGAACGCGACGGTGAGCCCAGCTGAAATCGAAATCTGTGACGACGGCCTGGACAATGACTGCAGCGGAGATGCGCCCGAGTGCGGTCTCACTGGCGACAACAGCGTCACCACGGCGGACTTTTCAATGTCCGGCGAGAGCTCATACGACTACCTGGGTCGTAGAGTGGCCGTCGCAGATGTCAATGGCGATGGCGTAGATGATGTATTTGCCGGGGCCTACGGCAACGACGATTCTGGCACCAGCTCCGGGAAGGTCTACGGCGCCTATGGACCGCTCAGTGGTGCCAAGACCTACGCAGACGCCGACTGGAGCAACGAGGGCGACAGCTCCAGTGACTACTACGGCTACGACGTTGAAAACGCTGGTGACCTGAACGCCGACGGATACGACGACCTCATCGTCGGAGCGTATGGTGAAGACGACAACGGCAGCTCCTCCGGAACCGTCTACCTCTATTTGGGCAGCGCAAGCGGTCTCTCCACAGACGCCGCCGTAGAGCTCACCGGCGCCAACGCGGGTGACTACCTCGGGTACACCGTGACGGGCCTGGGCGATGTCAGTGGTGATACGGGAGACGACTTTGCAGTCGGCGCATACGGAAACGACGACAGCGCCAGCAACGCCGGCGCTGTGTACATCTGGTTCGGCGTGCCGACAGCAAGCCAAACGGCTGACGATGCGGATGTCTCG
>Ga0055584_100008515_pt1 | contig 10063 bp, 7 predicted proteins | sample OSDHelmetaG_FD_58716 | JGI IMG/M metagenome (GOLD analysis project Ga0055584, IMG submission 58716) | Pelagic marine sediment microbial communities from the LTER site Helgoland, North Sea, for post-phytoplankton bloom and carbon turnover... | ecosystem: Environmental > Aquatic > Marine >...
CTGACTCCAGCCGTGCACTCGTGCATCGCCGGCGGACTCGACATCGCCGATACGGAAGCTGCCATCTCGGTTGGCCCGATAGAAGACAGCCATCTCCTCGTCGTGGTGGCCGAGCTGGATCCGCTCCGGAGCGAGCCGACCGATGCGAAAGCCACTCGGCAGCGAAGACAGTGTCGTCGCCGCGCCCCGGTTGGCTGCCTGCACCCACATCGCCGCAGCGACGCCGTGCCACAGCAGTTCGACGTCGGCGACCTCGCGTGTGCGCGCTGGGTCGACTCGTTCAATGAAGTCGGTCGTGGTGTCGCCGGCCAGGAACTCCTCGGTGCGAAGCGTCGCCGCGAGGAAGTCACGATTCGTGACGGTGCCTCCGATGTGCAACCGCTCGAGTGCGAGAGCGAGAGAGCCCGCCGCCTCCGCTCGGGTAGGGCCGGAGGCGATCACCTTGGCGATCATCGGATCGAAGTCGACGCTGATGACCGATCCCGGGCCGACGCCGGTGTCCCATCGGACGGCAGGCTCACGCGCCGGTTCGTAGGCCTCCAGCGTTCCGATGGCGGGCAGGAAGTCGTTCGCCGGGTCCTCTGCGTAGAGCCGAGCCTCAATTGCGTGACCGCTGAAGCTGATCGCCTCCTGGCCGTAGCCGAGCGGCTCGCCCATCGCGATGCGGAGCTGTTCGCGAACGAGGTCGATACCGGTGACCTCCTCGGTCACAGGGTGCTCGACTTGGAGTCTGGTGTTGACCTCGAGGAAGAAGAACTCGCCCGAGTCGTTGTCGACGAGGAACTCGACGGTTCCCGCAGATTGGTACCCGAGCGTTGCCGCCAGTTGTAGTGCAGCCTCGCCCATTGCCGTTCGCATGTCTGCGCTCACGAACGGAGACGGCGACTCTTCGATCACCTTCTGATGACGGCGCTGGATGCTGCATTCGCGCTCGCCGAGATGCACGAGGTTGCCATCGCCGTCGCCGAGAATCTGGAGCTCGATGTGGCGCGAGCTCCGCACGTAGCGCTCGGCAAAGACCCGATCGTCGCCGAAGCCCGAGAGGGCTTCACGCTGCGCGGCAGCGATCGCGTCGTCGAGGTCGGCCGCGGACTCGACGATGCGCATGCCCTTTCCGCCGCCGCCGGCCGCGGCCTTGATGAGGATCGGAAAGCCGATCGATGCGAACTCTGCAGGGTCAGCTGTGGACTCGAGCACCGGGACGCCGGCCGCCACCGCGAGCTTCTTCGCCTCGATCTTGTCGCCCATCGACACGATGGCCTCCACCGAGGGGCCCACCCAGACGATGCCAGCAGCAGCCACCGCACTCGCGAAGTCGGAGTTCTCCGCCAGGAATCCGTAGCCCGGATGGACCGCACCTGCGCCGCTGATCTGCGCTGCGTTCACGATGGCATCGGCATCGAGATAGCTCTCGATTCGGAGTGCCTCGTCGGCTTCCTGCACGAAGAGGGCACCAGAGTCGGCCTCGACGAAGACCGCGACGGTTCGCAGACCCATCTGCCGAGCGGTGCGAAAGATCCGTCGAGCGATCTCGCCGCGGTTGGCCACGAGGAGCGTGTGATATCGAGAAGTACTCACAGCCGAAACACTCCGTAGCCGTCGGCACCTTCTATGTCGGCGGCCCGCACCACCGAGAGACACATTCCGAGCGCGTCACGCGTGTCGCGCGGGTCGATGATCCCGTCGTCCGTGATGGCTCCGGTGGCCCTCAGTGCGAGCGAGCCTTTCTCCTGAATCGCTTCCACCGCAGCCACGGTTTCGGCATCGGCCGCTTCGTCGAATTCGACGCCCGCCCGAGCCGCCTGCCCCCTGCGAACCTGGCTCATGACGCCGGCGATCTGCTTCGGTCCCATCACCGCGATCTTGGCGGTCGGCCAGAGGAACGTGAAGCGGTTGCCGAAGGCCCGGCCCGACATTCCGTAGGTGCCGGCACCGTAGGACGAACCCAGAATCACGGTCAGGTGCGGCACCGTCGAGTTCGTGACCGCATTGATCATCTGGGAACCCTTCTTGATGATCCCGTCGGCCTCGAAGTCTTTGCCCACCATGTAGCCAGTGATGTTCTGGAGGAAGACCAGCGGCACGTCGAGCTGGTTGTTGAGCTGGATGAAGTGGGCTGCCTTCTGCGCTGCATCGGGGTAGAGCGGCCCGTTGTTGCCGAGAACACCCACGGGATATCCGTGGATCGACGCCCAGCCACAAACGAGCGTGGCACCCCACCGCGGCTTGAACTCCTCGAATCGAGAGCCGTCGACCACCCGGGCGATCACGTCACGCACGTCGACCGGCTTCACGAGGTCGCGACTCACGATGCCGAGGAGCTCTTCGGCGTCGTAGGCCGGCGGCTCCACATCGAATCTCGGGGGCGGGCCAGACTTTCGCCAATTGAGATGCGACACCACTTCGCGGCACATACGCAGCGCGTCCATCTCGTCTTCTGCGAAGTAGTCGCCGCCTCCGGAAACCGTGGTGTGCATCTCAGCCCCACCGAGGGTCTCGTCGTCGGTCTCCTCCCCGGTGGCCATCTTGACCAGCGGAGGACCGGCCAGGAACATCTTCGACTGCTCCTTCACCATGATCGTGTAGTCGGAGAGACCTGGTTGATACGCCCCACCCGCAGTGGACGACCCGAAGACCACACAGATTGTGGGGATCTCCAGCTTCGACAACTCGATCATCTCGTAGAAGAAGCGGCCGCTCTCTGCGAAGTGTTCCGTCTGGACCCGCCGACGGCCCTCACCGCCACCGGTCTCGACCCTCAGATCACCGCCCGCCGACTCGACGAACGAGACATAGGGGATCTTGTTGTCACGGGCGATCTCGAGCGCCCGCATCCACTTCTTGCCCGCATACGGGGTCAGTGCGCCCGCGAGCACCGTGGGGTCGTTGCCCATGATCACGCACTCGACACCGGCGATCACGCCGATGCCGACCACCATGCCGCCGCCCATCACATAGTCCGAGTTGTAGGCGGCGAGCGGACTGATCTCGAGGAACGGACTATCGGGATCGAGCACGTTGGCGATGCGCTCGCGAATCGGAAGCTTGTCGCGCGACCGCAGGCGCGCTGTTCGCTCGGGGCCGCCACCGGCTTCCGCCTCGTCCAGCAACTCCTTGATGATCTGCAGCTGCTCGAGCATGTCGGCACGGTTCTGGAAGAACTGTGTATCGCTCGTGTCGAGCATCGACCGGAGAACAGGAGCGAGCAAGGTCGAGGTGGGCGACATGTCGCCGACCCTAGACCGGTAATCCCCGAAGGGTCATATTATCGCCCCGTTTGGGCCGGGTTTCAGCGCTTCGTGAGACGCCACGCTGCCGGAAGCAACGCACCGGCGAGGAGGGCCTTCAAGATGTCGCCGACCACGAAGGGAGCCACGCCGTAGGCGATCGCGCTGGGCTCGCCGATCTCGGCGGTGAGCGGAATGCCGAGGTCGTAGGCAAGCCAACCGGCGCCGAGGGTGTAGATGATGACGCTGCCGGCAACGAAGGCACTGATCGAGGTGGCGAGCTGGCGGTCCTGGCCACGCTCAGCCAACCAGCCGACGAAGTACGCCGCAACGATGAAGCCCACCAGATAGCCGGCGGTGGAGCCGGTCGCCACTTCCCAGCCACCTTGCGCATCAGAATAGAACGGCAGGCCGATCGCACCCATTGCCACATAGAGCAGCTGCGACGCAGCGCCGCGCTGTGATCCGAGGGCGCCGCCGGCGAGCAGGACGGCGAATGTCTGGCCAGTGAGCGGGACCGGCGTGAAACCGAGGGAGAAGGAGACCTGTGCGGCGGCTGCAGTGAAGAGCGCGAATCCGACGACGGCCACGACGTCTCGAACGACGGTCCGAGGGATCGTGTCGAGCAGGGTTGAACGAGTGGGCAGGGCCCCGATGGCAGTCACTGGTAGGTCTCCGATTGCGCCAGGTGTTGGTGAATTGCGGCCACCCTAGCCAGGACAACGGGCCAGGACGAAGCCGACGTCAGGCGTCGAACTCGAGTCCGGCGAGCGAACCCTCGTCACGCCAGTCGGCGATGAGCGAGAAGAACTTCATGTTGCCCTTGCCGTAGCTACCGTTCTGCGCGGCTCGGCCAGTCGGCATCCCCTCGTTGTTGTAGTAGCCGGGGGTGCAGCTTTCCTGAAACGCGGCCATGTCGCGGGCGCTCGAGATGATCTCCTCGACCCACGCGTCTTCCGCCTCGGGAGTCACTTCCACCCGCGTCCGCCCGCGGCGCGCCAACTCAGCGATCACGTAGGCGATGTGAGTGCCGACTTCATCGAGCATGTGCGGATAGTTGGCGGTGAAGCCGCCCTGCGTCTGACTGACGATGAAGCAGTTGGGAAACCCGCGGCTGAAGATGCCGTGGAGTGTGCGAACTCCGTCATCCCACTTCTCAGAGAGGCGCAGTCCATCGACGCCGGTGAGGTCGCACCCCGAACGGCGCGTGTAGCTCGTGCCGACCTCGAAGCCGGTCGCGAAGATCAAACAGTCGAGTTCGTATTCGGTTCCATCGACGACCACGCCGTTCTCAGTGACCTGTTCGACGCCGCGGCCGTCGGTGTCGACCAGGTGGACGTTGGGCTGATTGAAGGCGTCGAGGTAGTCGTCGTGGAAGCACGGACGCTTGCAGAACTGGCGATACCAAGGCTTGAGTGCTTCGGCCGTGTCGACGTCGCGGACCACCGCGTCCACCCGAGATCGAATCTCGTTCATCTTCGCGAAGTCAGCGAGCTCCATCGTGCGCCCGAGGCTCGCGGCGGAGAAGTCGCTTCCGGTCTTCTGGGCGATCTCGATGAACTTCCCGATGATGCTGGTCCAACCGTCCATCACCAGATCGGTGTCGGTGAACCCGCCCGAAACGAGGGTGTTGAAGTTCTCCATGCGGTGGCGATGCCAGCCCGGCTCGAGACTTGCGGCCCATTCGGGGTCGGTCGGCGCGTTGTCGCGCACATCGATCGATGACGGGGTGCGTTGGAACACATACAGCTCTTCGGCCGCAGCCCCGACGTGGGGCACGCACTGCACGGCAGTGGCACCGGTGCCGATGATCCCGACCCGCTTGCCCTGCAATCCGGTGAGGTTTCCCTCAGGATCGCCGCCGGTGTAGTCGTAGTCCCACCGACTGGTGTGGAAGGAGTGCCCCTGGTACCTGTCGATACCGGTGATTCCCGGAAGCTTGGGCCGGTGGAGCGGGCCGCTCGAGATGATGATGAAACGGGCCCGGACGGCATCGTTGTGGTTGGTTCGAACCGTCCATCGCTTGTCGGTCTCATCCCAGTCGGCCGACGTGACTTCGGTTTGGAAGAGGGCGTTGTCGTAGAGGTCGTAGTGCTCGCCGACCGTGCGACTGTGGGCGAGGATCTCCTTCGCCTTCGTGTACTTCTCGGCCGGCATGAAGCCGGTCTCCTCGAGGAGCGGCAGGTAGATGTAGGACTCGATGTCGCACATCGCCCCGGGATAGCGGTTCCAGTACCAGGTGCCCCCGAAATCGCCGCCCTTCTCGATAATCCGCACGTCAGTGATGCCGGCCTCCGCGAGGCGAGCACCGGCGAGCAAGCCGCCGAAGCCGCCGCCGACGATCACCACCTCGACCTCGTCGGTCAGCGGCTGGCGCTCGATGCGCTCCGCGACGTAGGGATCGTCCACGTAATACGCGAAGTCGCCCTTCACCTCGATGTATTGCTCGTTTCCGTCGGCACGCAGCCGCTTGTCGCGCTCGATCCGGTACTTCTCCCGCAATGCGTCGGGGTCGAAGTCGAGTTCGTCGGCGGGAGCGTCGGTTGCGGTCATCGGGGTGAGGCTCCGGTGAGTTGAGCGACCAGGGCCGTGAGGCCGGCCGAGGTGTGGGTAACAAACTCGTCGTCATGGGCGGGATCGCCGTGCTCGAGCCAGGTGAGGATCGACTGCACCAACCAGCGAAAGGTGAGTTCCGTGGCCCATTTGCGCAGGTGAGGAGCAATGTGGCTGCCGAAGGCCATGTCGGCGACATCGACGATGATCGCCATGATCTCACCCGCATAGTCGGCGAACTCGGGCTCTCGCTCGGCGTGGCCGAACAGGAGTCGGTATCCGTCGGGGTCGAGCCGCGCGGTAGTCAGGTGAGCGGTCGTGGCTGGGTCGGGAGCGTCGGCGGCAAGCGCAGCGGTGAACTCCGATCGCAGGGTGGTCGACACTCGTTCGAGTATCGACCGGTAGAGCCCGGCCTTGCCGTTGACGTGGCGATACACGAGGACCTTGGTGACCCCGGCTTCGAGCGCAACGTCGGCCATCGACGTCGCGGAGAACCCAGTGCGACAAAACGCGCGGGCAGCTGCCAGCTCGATCGATTCCAATCGTTCAGCTGCGGGAAGCAGCTTTCGGGGCTCAGCCGTCGGTGCCATCGGTGGGCGACACTCTAACCCGGGTGTGTACCCGTGAGTAAACAGCCGCGGTCAGTCGTTGTCTTCGATGATGAACAGGCCGGCTCCGAAGAACGGTCCGGTCTCGAGCAGCGCATTGCCTGAGACCTGCGAGAGCTGCACCATTCCCCACTCGCCCCACAGGAGGTCAGGCTCGACGTCGGTGTCGCCGAGCACGTCCACCTCGATGTAGGCCAGCGTCTCACCGGGGTCGAATGTGACGACGCCTGACGCGGACACGAAGTCCGCCCCCGAGGTCGCGAGACCTGGCGAGGAGAGCCCGTCGACCGTGGACCAATTCGCGGTGACCGTTGTTTCGGCTGCGGCGGAGAGATGCACCGGAATCGCCACAGTCCGTACACCGCCGTCCGCCTCCACGACAAGCGCTGCCGCTGGGCGAACCGACAACGGCTGGACAAAGCTCACCTTCACCCATCCGTCTCCCGCACACACGCCATCGACGACCGTGGCGGCGAGGCTCGACCCTCCGCCACCACCCCCGCCGTAGCCGATCGGGATGCTGCCGCCTCCTCCGCCGTAGAGACCGCCTCCACCGGCGCCGGTGCCCGAAGCCGCATCGCCGCCGCGCCCGAGCGTGCCGGGAGAGCCAGGTCCGAAGCTCCCGATTCCGCCAACTCCACCTGCTGTTTGGGTACCGCCCTTGCCGCCGGCGGAATCGGGGGCATCGCCCCCGACGAACCCGCCATGTCCGCCGACAAGGACGCTCGGGTCGGGAAAGAGCGGCACGAAACCACCGCCACCGCCGCCGCCGCCACCTGCGACGATCGCTCGGGACCGGAGAGTGTTGCCGCCGACGCGGACGTCGGAGGCGCCTCCGCCGCCCTGTCCCTCCACCTGGAACAGAGGATCGAACACCGAAGTGCCGCCGCCGTTGAAGCCGGCGACCTCACCGCCTTGGCCACCCACCCGGACGTTGAGCTTCTGCCAATGACTGACGGTGATCTCGCCGGCTACTTCTGCACCAAGCCCAGCGCGGGCGAACACGATGTCGAACCCATCGCCGACCGGCACACCGGTGCCGCCCTCTGCGCCACAGGCCATCACCTCGACCGAGTCCACGCCGATGGGCGCGCGGAATCGCTCCGCGGTGCCGGAGAACCCGTAGTCGATCGTGGTCTCGTGGGTCACCACGCTGGGCCCGCCAGCACTCGCGAGCGATGGGGCTGCAAACACTGCGCAGACGGCGCCGATCACCAATGCGGCTCTTGGCCTGGTCATTCAGTCGTCTCCCGAGGTTCGTTCGGGGAGAAGTCTCGCGCGGAGAGTGGCGCCTCGAAAGCCTGCCTACGAGAACGGCAGATCGAAGAGCTTGATCGCGTTGCCGCGAGCGAGCTTGACGACACTCTCGTCGTCGAGGTGCCCGAAGAGTTCGTGGGCGACTTCCTTCGACCGCGGGAACGTCCCGTCGCTGTGGGGATAGTCGGTCTCGAAGAGCACGTTGTCGATGCCGACCTCGTCGAGCAGCTTCATACCCGCCGAGTCCTTGAAGAAGCAGCTGTAGACCTGCCGGTAGTAGTAGTGCGACGGCGGCTCTGGGAGCCGATCCTCACCCTGTGCCCACATGTGGGTCTTGTAGTTGTCGTCGGCTCGTTCGAGGTAATAGGGGATCCAGCCGATCTGGCTCTCGGCATACATCAGCTTCAGGTTGGGATGGCGCACGAGCACGCCCGAGAACAAGAAGTCGATCATCGACGCGGCGCTATTGGCTGAGATCATGGCGGCGGTCACGATCGTGGGAGCGTCGTCGGCAGGCTTGACCGTCTTGGTTCCCGAACCGATGTGCATGCAGATCACGGTGCCGGTCTCCTCACATGCGGTGAAGAACGGATCCCAGTGGCCGGAGTGAATCGACGGCAGCCCGAGCCACGCAGGCAGCTCCGAGAACGCCACGGCCTTTACTCCGCGAGCGGCGTTGCGACGAATCTCAGCAGCAGCCAGCTCGGCGTCCCAAAGCGGCACGAGGCAGAGGGGGAGCAGTCGGCCGGCGGAATCGCCACACCATTCGTCGACCATCCAGTCGTTGTAGGCCTCGACGCAGAGCTTCGACAGGTCCATGTCCTTGCGCTCGGCGAACAGTTGGCCGCAGAACCGCGGGTAGTTCGGGAAACACAGCGAGGCTTCGACGTGGTTCGCGTCCATATCGGCCAGACGGGCTTTGGGCTCGTAGCAACCAGGCCGAATGTCGTCGTAGGTGACGCCCTGCATCGTCACCTCTTCCGGCGGCGTTCCGGCGCAGGCGATCATTTCCTTGATCTGGTACCGATGATCCTCGTAGTACCACCAGGCGGCCATCTTGTCGCCACTGCCGGGGGTCTCGACCCACGCGCCGTCGACGAGCGTCATGTCGCCCTGGGGCTCGATCACGATCCTCGGACCGGCGTCTTTGTACTTCGCCGGCAGGCGGTCTTGCCACACTCCGGCGGGCTCGACGACGTGGTCGTCGACGCTGATGATCTTCGGGAAATCGGCCAGATCCGTCATGGGGTCCACGGTATCTGACGGTGTGTCAGATCTCAGAACCGGAGCATCCTCGAGCTACTGCCCGCCAAGATCGAAGACGAGATGGTGCGAGAGGTCTCCGAGCTGCTTGACGAACATGATTCTCGTGTCGAACCACCACCGACCATCGATCTTGTGGAAGGTGTCTTCATAGCGACCCGTGATGATCGCTTGGAGGGGCAGATCAGGCGTGGCCTGCATCACGCAGTAGTAGCTGCGGCACGAGCCCTTCGTGCCGTCGTCGTCGACCTCGATGATCGGATTGCTCGTGATGTGGTGAGTCTTGGGCGTGCCGTCGTCGTCATAGCGACGCGTGGTCATCTCATACATCTTGAGCACCCCGCTACGGCCTTCGAAGATCGCTTCGGGCGGCGGGTCCTCGGCACCCCAGATCCGACCGTGGGCGAACAGGTCGGCGATGCCGTCGAAGTCTCCGGCATCGATGCGCTCGGCATAGGTGTAGAGGAGGTTCTCGATCAGTCGGGCGTCGTCCATCGGGCCGACGATAGGCGCCTGTCGTAACCTGGCGCGCATGTACTCCTTGGTCATCCGCAACGGCACGATCTACGACGGGACGGGCGGCGCTCCGATCGAGGGAGATGTGGCGATCGATGGTCGGACGATCGCTGCGGTCGGCGCCGTCGACGAGACGCGCATCGGTCCCGACACAGAGATCATTGATGCGACCGACCGGATCATCACCCCCGGCTTCGTCGATGCGCACACTCACTACGACGGGCAGGTGACCTGGGACCCCTACGTTCAGCCCTCCACCTTTCACGGCGTGACGACCATCGTCACGGGGAACTGTGGGGTCGGCTTCGCTCCCTGTCAGCCCGAACAACGGGACTGGCTCATCGGGCTGATGGAAGGAGTCGAAGACATTCCGGGCACGGCGCTTCATGAGGGCATCCAATGGGACTGGGAGTCCTTCCCGGAATACCTCGACGCGATCGAAACCCGCGACCTCGCGATCGACGTGGGCACGCAGGTCCCCCACGGTGCGGTACGGACCTATGTCATGGGCGACCGGGGCGCGAACCACGAGGTTGCGTCCGCCGAGGAAGTCGCGGAGATGAAGAAGGTGGTGAAGGACGCCATCGGGGCCGGTGCGCTCGGGTTCACGACCTCACGCACCGAGAAGCACAAGACGTC
>Ga0055584_100008516_pt1 | contig 10063 bp, 9 predicted proteins | sample OSDHelmetaG_FD_58716 | JGI IMG/M metagenome (GOLD analysis project Ga0055584, IMG submission 58716) | Pelagic marine sediment microbial communities from the LTER site Helgoland, North Sea, for post-phytoplankton bloom and carbon turnover... | ecosystem: Environmental > Aquatic > Marine >...
TGAACTACGCCGCAGCCAAGTTCAGGAAAAGGCACAGCATGTCATATAAACACAAGGCGATACTCGCAGACGCGACGGCCGAAGTAGAAGGGAAGAAGACGGCGAGAACCGCCCCTTTAGGGGGCTTGGGGGAAGAGGTTGTAGCATGAGTGAGACCCATCAATACACCCTATTATTCGTCGATGACAAACGCAATATACTCAATGCGCTGCGCCGTATATTCCGCAATGACGGCTACCAAATTTTAACGGCGGAAAGCGGTGCAGAGGCACTTGTATTATTGGAAGAGCACGACGTCTCCGTCATCGTCTCGGACCAGCGCATGCCCAATATGAACGGGGCGGAATTACTGACGCAGGGCAAGCTCATCGCCCCCCACGCCATCCGCATTTTGTTGACGGGCTATAGCGATATTGACGATGCCGTAAAAAGTATCAACGATGGCCAGATCTTTCGCTATCTAACAAAACCATGGGACGACCGCGAGCTCAAGTTCGCCATTCTCCAAGCCCTAGTCTACCACGACCTTTCGCGGCGCAACGAGGGGCTCGTCAGCGATTTAAAAGAAAAGAACGCAGACCTGGTTCAACGCCTAGAGCAAACTCAAATACAGCCGGCAGAAGGCGGCGAACGAGAAATTCAACGCCTCAAAGAAGAGAATGCCCGACTGCGCAAAGTCCTAAAACAGCGCGACCAATTATTGCGCTCCTGGCAGAGCCAGCTCAACCAACTCTATCCGCTCAGTGACCAGCCCCCTCCGCGGACACCGTAAACGGCCCCGTGCCCGACTCTCAGCCCATCGTAATACGCTCTCTCGGTACTCCTCTTGCCTGCGGTGCCTATATCCTGCGTATAGACCTGAGCCATCCAACACACTTATCCTTCGGTCGCTTTAAAGGCGGCAAAGAAATAGAGCTAAACGCCGGTTCCTACCTCTATATAGGCTCGGCGATGGCCCGCAAAGGCTCGACGAGCCTAGCGCACCGCCTGCGGCGACATGCCAAACGCAGCGGCTCACGTCCAACGCACCACATCCACTCAGCGCTAGTCCAACACCTGCAAAATATTGCCCTTTTGCCTCTACCGGCCGCAGCCCGTGCGCCCAAACGATTGCACTGGAACGTAGACTACGTACTCGACCTACAGACAGCGGCGCTGACAGCAGTCTACTTGCTGCACTCTAACGCGAATTTGGAAGAATCTCTCGCTGAGTTTTTCTCGCACGCTAACGAGGCGATTGTTTTCGAGCAGGGTCTAGGGGCCAACGATGCCCCAGGCCACACTCACTTGCTCTATATAAACGCCGAACCCGCGTGGTGGTTATCCCTAGGCGATCGATTAGCGAGCGAATTTTACGCAGAACAATTGCGAATTTCCAAGCCGTATTAACAAAAAAAGGCCTCCGCCGCAAACGACGAAGGCCCTTTCTTACACAAAACGTACGCTTAGTCTAGACGCACTTCCCCACCCGATTCCTGACTGCGGTAGATGCCGTCGAGTATCTTGAGCACTTGCAATGACTGCTCAGCTGGCACTGGCGAAGGCTGGCCCTCGCTAATGGCCTGAGCAAATTCGACACATTCCTGCGCGTGCGCCTCTAACCCGTCATACATCAGTTTCAGCTGGCGATTATACTGCTGGCGCGTCTGGTAATTGCTCTCATAAATTTCGCACTTGGGCCAGTGTGCTCCGCCATCAGAGCCGTAGAGCCACATCTGCATGTCTTCGCCCTGCGTGTCGTGGTGCAACAGCCAACTGACCTCTATTACGAGCGTCGCCCCATTATCAAAACGCACAAAGGCGGCAGCAAAATCCTCTACGTCGTATTGCGGAGGAATGGCGTTGCGCCCCCATTGGCTAAAGGCGCCGTCCTTATGCGCCAATTCGGCGCGAGCCACCCCCGTCACGGCCACGGGCTCAGGGTTGCCCATAAACCACAGCGTCAGGTCGAGAATATGGACACCAATATCAATACACGGACCGCCACCGCTGTGTTCTTTGAGTATAAAACCACCGCCCGTCGGTGCCGCAGCGCGGCGCAGCATCCAACTGCGCGCATGATAAATATCGCCGAGTGTCCCCGTATCAATTTCGGCCTTCATGGCCTTCGAGGAACCTTGGTAGCGAAAATGCTGTGCCGTCATCAGCGTTTTTCCGGACTGATCGCGGGCGGCAATCATGCGACGGATATCGTCCGGTGTTGGCGCTAAGGGCTTTTCACAAATGACGTGTTTCCCCGCCTCCATAGCCGCAATACTCAGCGGCGCATGATACATACTAGGGGTACATACGTCGATGATATCAATATTCGAATCGTTAAAGAGAGCCTCGGCATCCGTGTGCAATTTGCCTACATCGTGCTCCTGCCCCCAGCGCTCTAAGACATCACCGTTGACATCGCTACCGGCGACCACTTCGGCGTGCTCCGACGCAGCCCAACCGGGCATATGCGTTCGCGCAATGCCGCCAACTCCAATAACGCCAACTCGTAGCTTAGCCATTTCCAATCCTTTTTCATTTGTGATTTAACTGATAAAATGGGCGGAAAAACGCTCAATAAATAGCGCCAACAGCGCTCTATATTATTTCGATCTGTTCGGTCTGCACCCAGCCCCCCAAACCATTCTGCAAGCGCACCAACACCCATATTCCCTCACTGCGCACCACCCTTACTTTGGTGCCCTCGTGCATGGAAAAAACTTCGGTTTGCGACGCATCTGGGCCGCTGCGCGCCGTCACCATCTCGGCCACGACTATAGCGGATACGGCGTTGGCCTGCTGATAGGAACTCAGTGCCAGCCAACTGCCACAGCTACCCGCAACACCGCCGCAAACAAGAATGGCGACCAGCCATAAACTGCCTACGGTGCTGCGATTGAGTAGACGCCAAGCTCCGAGCACAAAGAGACCGAACCAACCCACGGCAAAAAACAGACTGAGCTCGCTCAAGGTCGGAAAGAAAAAGGCATCAATGACAAAATCCGTCACGGCATTTCCCTTTTCCTCCTCGTCGCGATCCGCTTTGACTTGGTTGGCAAAGAGCAGGTTGGCTGCGATATCCTCGTCGCGTGGGTCGAGGCGATAAGCGCGCTCGTACCACAAAATCGCCTCGCCGAGACGCTGCATTTTAAAATGGGTATTGCCCAAATTATAAAAGAGCCGCGCGTCTTTTACGCCGCTGTCGACCACTTGCATATAGGCGCTCTGCGCTTGGGCAAAGTCGCCGTTTCGATAATGGCTATTGGCCTCATTGTAAAGCCCAACGGCCGCCGTCTGCGCCGAGACACCAGCGTACCATAACAGCACGAAGCACAGCGCGCGGCTCATATCTTTTTCTCCAGCGCACCGATCAACTCTTCAGCCTCTGCGCGCACCTCTTGCATATCGCCTTGCGCACCTACGCCTTGCGCAAAACGCGCATAGTCGCAGCGAGCTAACCAGGTGCGCAGCGCATCGATCGTATCCTCGCCCACTGAGCGTTGGCGCAGCACCGCCTCGCAGGCATCGACGGTCAAACCGGCAGCCGCGAGATTTAAGTGATCGGCGAGAAACTCCAGCACCGCCCGCTGCACTTCGCTATAATAGGCCGTCGATTCTCCCGCAGCCAAGAGTTCGTCCGCCCGCTTTAAACGCTTACCCGCCTCGCCTCGGGCTCGCCGACGCCGCGCGTAAGCGATATCGCCCTCGAGGCGCTGTTGGTGGCGCTGGCGGAAAAGGAGGGCGAGAAAGGCCAGCGGTAAACCCGCCTGCAAAGCCCAAAACAAAGTGCTGGTATAGAGCGGTTTAGCGCCGCTTAATTCCTGTGTATCCGGCTTAATGTGGCGGATATCTCGACCAACGGCTTCAATATCTTTGCGACTAAGGCCATAACTCTCACCACCCGCTTCGACCAGTTCCCCCTCGCTATGTATAAAGATTGGAGCCGACTGTAGGAGCAAGTATTTCTCTGCGACCGGATCAAAATAAGCAAAGCGAACGGCAGGTATTTCCATCACACCACTCGCCTCGGGGATAAGGATAAATTCAAATACGCGGCGACCACCGTATTTACCGCTAGAAATTTGCTCCTCTTCTTCTAATTTGGGTTCGTACATCTTAATGCCTTCGGCGCCCTGTATATCTGGCACCTTAACGGCGGCCATATTGCCCTGACCCGAAATTTCTACCCGCAGCGTTACTGGATCGCCGGCATTGACGTGCGTTGGCTGCGCAGTAGCTCGCAAATCGAAGCGACCCACCGCCCCGGCAAATTCGGCCGGGCGCCCTGCTTCGGGTAGAGGCAGAACCTCAATTTCGATCCTCTCAGTCTGCAATAGCGCGCTCTGCGTGCGGCCAAAAAACGGGTCAGAAGCAAAAAAATCATCGAGCAAATTGCCGCGCCGTGAACGGCGGGCGGGGATTTCACAGGAGACCGCCATACTTTCAACGACGTGCTTACCAGCGCTAGTGGGAAACAGCGCTACGCGCCTGAGCGGCGCCACATTGAATGTGACTCCCTCTACAACCTGGCGATTTGCCTGCAACTGTTGGGCGACAAAGAGCTCTTTGATCCAAAAGCCAGCAAAAGTCGGTATTTCTTTAAAGCCAACATTGTGCAGTTGGAAACGGTAAAACAAATCGAAATCAACCGTCACCTGCTGTCCGACATAGGCGTTTTTGCGGTCGCTGCGCGCCTGCACGTATAGATGGTCTTCTAGGACAAACTCACCCTTATCAGCCGCCGTATTGCGCGCCGTGCGCCGCGTCGACCCGCGCGTAATATTTACCTCGATTGGCCGCGTCTGGTACGTCTTGCCGCCAATTTCTATAGTGGCCGGCCCCAACCGTATTTTACCCGTTCGCTTGGCATAGAGCGTGTAGCTTAGTTCGCGCGTAAAGCTGGTGCTAAAATTAACCATTTCCATGCGCGTGCTAATATTCGGTCCCTGCACGTGAAAGTCACCGAGCGATATATTGGGAGAAGGCACGTGCGACAAACTTTCGTCGGAGACAATGCTCAACGTCAACAGCAGCGGCTCTGACTGCCCCAAACGCGTGCGATCGACGCTTGCCTCAAAGCTAATCTCCTGCGCTGCTGCCGGCACCCCGCCCCATAGCATAAAGGCCATTAGGCACGCCCTCACCATAATCACCAATCCTTGCCTCGGGCCTTACTGGTAGCCCTATATCGGCGCTTCTGCGCATCGATTTCGCGATCTTGTAACGCCTCTAGTAGTTGTTCCGCCTCTTCTTTGCTAATATTCTGTTGTTCTTGCCCCGCAGGCTCTCCTTCTTCCTGACCTTGTTCTTGTGAACGGTCTTGCTGCTGCTCCTGATCCTGTTGGCCCTGATCCTGCTCTTGGTTCTGTTGCTCTTGGTCTTGTTGTTCCTGTCCTTGGTCCTGCTGCTCTTGGTCCTGCTGCTCTTGGTCCTGCTGCTCTTGGTCTTGTTGTTCCTGGCCTTGGTCCTGGTTCTGCTGGTCCTGGTTCTGCTGGTCCTGGTTCTGCTGGTCTTGTTGCTGCTGGTCCTGGTTCTGCTGCTCTTGTATCTGTCTCAAGGCCAGTTCCAAATTCGCTTTGGCATCCTGGTCGTCTGCATTTAGTTCGAGCGCCTGTTGATAAGCCTGCACGGCTTGCTCATACTGGTTCTGCTGGTAAAACACATTGCCCATATTATAGTGAGCAGCGGCTTTCAATCGCTCTGAGCCAATGCTCGCAGCTTGCTCAAACTCGCGCAGCGCCGTTTCGTATTCACCGTTCTTAAAGAGCGTACCGCCAACATTAAAATTCAGTTCCGATCGATCGGGCTGTTCTAACTGTGCGTCGCGATAGAGTCGCAGCGCCTCGGCATACTCGCCGCGCCCGTAGTGCTCTAAGGCTTGAGCGCTTTTACTAGCGACGGGATCTCCAACCGTAGCGGCCGTATTAAACAACCAGACAGTCCCCAGGTATAGAGCGAGTAAACCCTTGCTTATTCTCATTCGAAACGACCTTTCCACTCGCCGCTACGAGCCCGTTTCTCGCCGAGAAAAGCCTCGGCAAAAAAACAGAGCAAGGCCAGAAATAGCGGTATCTGGAAACGCTCCTCGTACTGAGTAAAACGAGTTGATGAAAATTCCTTCTGGTCCATCTGTCCAATACGCTCGCCGATAACGCTCAATTCCCCCCCGCCCAGCGAAGAGCGGAAGTAGTCACCATCGGTATTCAACGCCACGGCCTTTAGCGTCGCCTCGTCCAAACGCGTTTTCACGTAGTTGCCGCCCTGATCCTTGTGATAGGCAAATCCCCCTCCCTCCTGCTCCTCTGGAATGAGCTCGCCATCGGCAGTACCCAAACCAATGGCAAATACATGCACACCTTGGTCGGCGGCTGTTTCGGCCGCATCGAGCGGATCGCTAACGTGGTCTTCTCCATCCGTAAAGAGCACGATGACCTTGTGCTGCCCATCCTCTTCATCAAAGCAGCGCGTAGCCAAGCGCAGTGCATCTCCAATGGCCGTCCCCTGTACGGGAATCATACCCGCACCCAATACGTCGAGAAACATCTCGACCGCCCCATAGTCCAGCGTCAACGGACACTGGACAAATGCCTGTCCGGCGAAAACGACTAGCCCCACACGATCGCCTTCTAATAGATCCAACAACTCGCGAATTTGCTGTTTAGCTCGCTCCAGTCGGCTCGGTTTTAAATCTTGTGCCAACATACTACGCGACACATCGAGGACCAGGACAACATCGACTCCTTTGCGTTTAGCCATCTCTAGCTTGGTGCCAAACTGAGGCCCACACAGCGCCAACACGGCCCAAAGAACGCCCGCGCCCAGCAGCGCATATTTAAAGTATTGTCTTATGCGACTCAGATCACGTGTCAGTTTTTCGGCAAGGGGCCAGCGCACAAAACGCAGCAACGCACGCCGCCGCGCCAAGGTCGCCCAAGCAAAAAAGACGGCAAGGAGTGGCAGCAGTAGCAGCAGCCAAAAATTATCAGGTGTGGCAAAACGCATCTATATCACCCTCAGGGCAGTCGCCTAAAGCGCGTGTTAGCCAACAGGATTTCGACCAAAAGTAAAAGTAGTCCAGACCATAGGAAATAGATGTAGCGCTCGGAGTATTCGACGTGGACTTCCGACTTAATCTCCGTAGCTTCTAATTCGCCGATCTCGCGGTAGATTTCCTCTAACTTTTCCTCGCTGGTAGCGCGATAATATTGTCCTCCTGTGCGCGTGGCCACTTCGCGCAGCGTCTCCTCGTCTATTTCCACCTGCACAGTCTGGTAGCGCGTGCCAAAAATGCCGCGCACTGGCCGGCGAATCGAACCTTCACTGCCAACGCCAATAGTGTAAATGCGAATACCTACGGCCTGAGCCACATCCGCTGCCGTCAATGGCTCGATCTCACCGGCATTATTGACGCCGTCGGTCAGGAGAATAATGACCTGGCTACGACCTTCCGCTTCGCGCAGACGGTTGGTGGCATTGACCAACGCCATGCCAATTGCCGTACCGTCCCAGCTCTCATCGGCAATTTGCACCCCTTGCATAAAAGAGCGCAAGACGTCGTAATCTAAAGTTAGCGGGCATTGCGTAAAACTTTCTCCGGCAAAGACGACCATGCCGATGCGATCACTATAACGGCCCGCGACAAAATCAGCCACTACCTCTTTGGCCACCTCCAGACGGCTGCGCTCGCCCAGATCGTCGAGTTCCATACTCGACGAAACGTCTAGGGTCAGCATGATATCAATGCCTTCTGCCGAGAGTTCGCGTTTTTCTCGCCCGGCCTGGGGGCGAGCCATGGCCATAATGAGACAGGCGAGCCCAAGCAATTTAAATGCGATTAGAAGGTGGCGTAATCGCGTCCACAGCGTTGGTCCGAGTTGGTTTAGGATCCCCAGGTCGGAAAATTGGACGCTACCTTGCCGCCGCCGCCCTTGCAAGATATAGAAGTAGAGGAGCAGCGGTAGGAGCAACAACAGGAGAAGCCACTCGGGGTTTTCAAAGCGAAGGGTCTGCATGGACCTCTTCAGCGGCATCTTGCATTTCAGCGCGCGCGCGAACTAGCTCTTCTAAGGCGCGCAAAATAGCCAATCCCGTATCGGGCATGCGGCGCGCACTCTCAAGCTCCGGATAAAAGCGGGCAAATTTAACGAGATCCGTTGTCGACAAATACCCAACAACTTGGCGAATGACATCGCTACTCACCTCGTCTGTTCGCAGCAATGACTCAATTTCACTCGTCGTCTTTTCCATCGCCTCAAAACCTAAGTCGCGCTCCATAAATCGGCGCAGGTTATCAGACAATAGCGAATAATAGGTTTTGAAATCGCCGCGCTCTAACAAGCCCATGCCGGCAATGCGCGTAAATTCGGCGGCAAAGTCGACGGGGTCGGGGGCCGGCTCCGTCGCCTGCAGCCCAGCGCGATAGCGTCGCACCAACCAGTACACCAGCGCCGCCAATAGCGCTAAAACGACGCAGGCCAGCAGGATAACAAGCCACAATTCGATACCGCCAGCTACGGCTACCGGTGGCTTGATATCGCGCAGCTGTTCCTCTCCCTCACTCAGCACGCTGAAGACGACAATTTCCAAGGGACTGCTCTGCGCGGCCAACGTATCGCCGGCCGCACTGACAAAAGCCACCGCAATCGACGGTAGTATCTGAGAGCCCAGTTCAAAAAAACGCGCCTGCCCCATCAGCACTAATTGGCGACCAGTCGCACTATCCACTGGACCTTGGCGCGCCCCAGCAACAAAAGAGGCATCAGCGAGCAGTTCCACCAAATTGGGTTCGTCTGGGCGCCGGTCTGCCGGGTAATTCAGCACGAGTTGCAATTCGATAGGCTGCCCGAGCGTCACCCTCGTTGTATCGGCGCGCAAACTCACCTCGACCTCGGCAGCGCTCGCGACCTGTGCCCAAAGCAAACAACAGAAGAGACAGCGCACTACCCACATAAGGCTACTCGCCTATAGCCGTCGAATCAGGCGCTGCACGCAGCTGGCGCACTTCGTCAAAATCCATATCGATCTCAGCAAAATCATCACTGTCAATTCGATAAGAAGCTGCGTCGTCGTTCTGTTCCAGAAAAACTTCGCCGTCGCGATTGTAGAAGCGCAGCAAATGCAAAGCCTGCTCATGCGAACGAAACTCTACGCTCAGGAGCAGGTCTCCCCCCTTTGCCAAGGAAAAAGCGGTCGCTTCAAGCTCTTCTAAATCCGTCAACAGCGAATTGAGTTTCCACGACTTAGCCTCACTCTTTTCTGGGGCCACCAACGACCAAACGCCCGCGCTATCTTGACTTGCGCGAAAAACCAACGCATCAGAGCGCCGGAGAGTGATTTCTGTTATGGCCTCGCGATCGAGACGCAGCGGTTTTTTATCGCGTAACTCGTCGGCATCTTGCGCCATTTTTTGCACCAAGGTCGAATCGACGAGGAAGACCTGTGGCCGCTCTGTCCCACGAGCATAATAATGCCCCTCACCGTCATTTCGCCCGATAGACAAACGCTTTTCAGCGCGATCGGAACCGAGCTGAAGTTTCCACTCCACTCGCGGCGTAGGCGCCAGGCCGTACTCAGACAGTGCCTGTATGTCAGGGGCTTCGTCTACAAATTGTTCCACCTCACTCGTCTCAATTTTCGTTAACAGCGCCTCGACGGCAGCGGCAGCGGCGCGCGCGGCAACCGGCTCACTCAGCAACCACTCGCCCTCCTCCTTGCTCAGAGCGATCCCCCCGACCTCTCCTAAGCGCTGCGCGGCGACGACCTCTGCCTTAGAAAATTCCATAACGCGGCGATTGCGCAGGTCCATTAGACTCTTGTCCAAATTGTCAAAACGCCAAGCGCGCACGGCGAAAATCTCTGGGTTTGAACCGCTTCGCTGCACATAGGTATAGCGATCTGTGGGTGTGTCGGCGCCAAAGAGCAGCGTATCTAAAACTCCGTCCTCCGTCTCGAGCAGCACTTTCAGCCGCGGTTCGGCAAAACCGTAGCGCGCCACCAAGTCGCCGCTGGAAGCCTCCGAGCTATCGGCGACCACTTTTTCTCGCTCCGCTTCGGCGATATTGCGCAAATAGCGCTCAACAGCATC
>Ga0055584_100008517_pt1 | contig 10062 bp, 8 predicted proteins | sample OSDHelmetaG_FD_58716 | JGI IMG/M metagenome (GOLD analysis project Ga0055584, IMG submission 58716) | Pelagic marine sediment microbial communities from the LTER site Helgoland, North Sea, for post-phytoplankton bloom and carbon turnover... | ecosystem: Environmental > Aquatic > Marine >...
AAGTTAAATTCATAATTTTGGCTGCTTAAAGGTCAATGGTTAAGCATAAAAACCTAACCCATTTGATAAATAAAACACATAAAAGAGAAAAACAAAAGTCATGTACAGAACCCATAATTGTGGAGAATTAAGAATGAGCCATGAAGGTACGGAAGTCATTTTATCTGGCTGGGTACAGAAAAGTAGAGATTTAGGAGGATTGACATTTGTTGATTTGAGAGATAGATATGGAATCACTCAGTTGGTTTTTAACATGGACGAAAACGAAGACCTAACAAGCAAGGCTCGAAAACTGGGCAGAGAGTTTGTTATAAAGGCCACAGGCATAGTGAGAGAGAGAAGCAGTAAAAACGCAAAGAGAGAGACTGGTGATATTGAAATAGATGTTACGGCATTGGAAATTTTAAATGTGGCAAAAACACCTCCATTTACAATTGATGATGATACAGATGGCGGTGAAGAATTAAGAATGACTTACCGTTATTTAGATTTAAGAAGAACACCATTACAACGAAACTTGATTTTTAGAAGTCAGTTAGCAATTGAAACACGAAAGTACTTGTCTGATCAAGGATTTATAGAAGTAGAAACACCCAGCTTAATTAAAAGTACACCTGAGGGAGCAAGAGACTTTGTTGTTCCTAGTAGAATGAATCCAGGTGAGTTTTATGCATTGCCTCAGTCTCCTCAAACATTTAAGCAAATCTTGATGGTTGGCGGTTTAGATAAATACTTCCAAATCGTTAAGTGTTATAGGGATGAGGACTTAAGGGCAGATAGGCAACCAGAGTTTACTCAGATAGATTGCGAAATGTCATTCGTTACAAGAGATCAGATCTTAGATACTTTTGAAGGATTGACAAAGTCACTGTTTAAGTCTATGTTAGACATAGAGCTGGAAGACTTTCCAAAAATGTCTTATGATGAAGCGATGGAACGATACGGCAGTGACAAGCCAGATGTAAGATTCGGAATGGAGTTCGTTGACTTTTCGTCAATTGCTAAAGGCAAAGGTTTCCCTGTGTTTGATAGTGCAGAATTTGTAGCGGGAATTTGTGCAAAAGGCATTTCCGAAACATACTCGAATAAGGATATTAAAAAACTAACGGAATGGTTACAGCGACCACAAATTGGGTGTAAAGGATTGGTCTATGTTAAAGTAAACGGCAACGGAACTTTTAAATCTTCAGTTGGTAAGTTTTATAGTGACGAAGAACTGGCAAAATGGGTAAAATTGGCTGGAGCAGAACCAGGCGACATGATGCTTTTGTTGTGTGGTGAAAAAGAGAAAACCCAAAAACAACTTAATGAATTAAGATTGGAAATGGGTCGTCGTCTAGGCCTGATGGACCCTAAGGTTTTTAAACCGTTATGGGTGATTGACTTTCCTTTACTAGAATGGGATGAAGATTCTGAGCGATTTCATGCTATGCACCATCCATTTACAGCACCGAAGAAAGAAGACGAGCAACGCATGTTAAATGGTGACCATGAAACGATGAAAGCGTTGCGCGCAGATGCATATGACTTGGTTATCAATGGATCTGAAATTGGTGGCGGGTCTGTAAGAATACATGACAGAGACTTGCAATCTAAAAACTTTGACCTGTTAGGGTTTACGAAAGAAGAAGCAGAGGCACAGTTTGGGTTTTTACTTGGAGCCTTTGAATATGGTGCTCCTCCTCATGGTGGTATTGCCTTTGGGTTTGACCGATTAAATGCTGTTATGAATGGACAGAACTCGATCCGTGACTTTATTGCTTTCCCTAAGAATACAAGTGGTAGAGACATGATGATTGATGCGCCATCGCCAGTATCTCAAGCACAGCTGGATGAGTTGTCGTTGAACTTACAGGAAAAAGAACAGACAGACAAATGTTGAAAAACACCAAGCCCTATATGATGAATAAACTGTTTCAACATATAGGGCTTTTTTCATTTGGTATTTACTTTATTTTTGCTTTCGTTTTTTATCAAGAGCGTACGCTATTTTTAGACAATCCATTTCAGGTGTTTTTAATGATCGTTGAGGGTGATATAGCCGTGAATGCACATCGCTGGCCGGCAGTGATAATACGTGTTATACCATACCTTCTGATACAATTGGGTGCACCACTTAAAATTGTTTTGCTTTCGTTTTCTTTATCATATTGGCTTTTTCATTTTGTTGTTTTTAATATCATTAGGTATCGATTAAAAGAGCAGGCACTAGGCTTGTTGCAAGTAGCAACGGTAACTCTACCAATCGTGCACAGTTTTTTTTGGTGCAACTCAGAACAAAACTTGGCGATTAGCTTATTGGTTTTGATACTGGCATTGTTTAAACAAAGAAAACTAGTTTGGACAGGTGTAATGTGTTTTGTTTTAATTTGGCTTCACCCTTTGATGTTTTTACCCTTTGGTTTTGTCATGTCTTTTTATGCTGTAGATGCCTTTTTAAAGAAGGAAGGTCATTTCGGATTAAAGACTCCCGTTCTTTTTGGTTTGTCCTTTTTAGTTATGTATATTTTAAAATCTGTTTACATCAAGAATTGGTATGATAATATTAAGGCTATTAAATTTCAACACAATTTGTCGACATATGATTTGAATATGGCTGGAGTATTAAAAGCATTCATACTAGAAAATTATTTTTTATTTCCAGCTATGGTTATAGGTGCTCTTTGTTTGCTTTTGTATAAGGGCTCATTTTTAAAAGCAGGCCTATGGAGTGTATTTGTTTTAGCCTATTTGGTAATTTTAAATATTTCAAACTCTGGAGAGACATCATATCTTTTTTATGATGAGGTGAACTATTTGATTTTATTTTTTGGAGCGGCGTTTATTTTAAAAGATTTTATAAAAGCCCGAAGTAAGGTTTTTAAGAGATGTCTATTCGGAGGAGCAGCTACTCTGGTAATGATTAACTGGGTGATAACTGCAGGTTTTTATAGTGAACGAATTTCGTGGTATAATTCATTTGTAGAGTCAAACGATAGAGCTATTCTTGACTTTAAGGATGCTGATCAAAAGATGATAATTATGCCTTGGGCATCTGCTTATGAGTCATTGATAATCTCAGAACTCAAGGGAAAATCATCAACAGCCCTAATTTCAAAAGAAGTAGCCAAATACTCTTTAGACTCATCTGAAAAGGTGTTCTATGGTGAGTTTAAGACGTATGATTTGCAGAATGTGAATCGGAGATACTTTAGTTTGGATGTATCGGAGTATTATTTAAGGTGAAGTTTTTATATAAGATATTGTGATGTAATAAAAAAACAGACATCCGGTTTAATTTTGACCTCTTCCTATGGAAATTCCTTTGCTTTAATGATAAAAGCACACCGCCTGTGTTTTCGCATAGCTTAAATAATTTTTTAGTACTATCTAAATATTTAACTTGTGTTTGCTTTAGTTTCTATATTTTTGGTGTAAATAACTATAAAACTATGAGTATCGTTGAAATGCGTGTGCCAACAATTGGAGAATCTATTACAGAAGTGACATTATCAGCATGGTTAAAGTCTGATGGTGAGTACGTGAACCTGGATGAGCCGATTTGTGAATTTGAATCAGACAAAGCCACTTTGGAATTTCCTGCTGAAGCATCTGGTAAGTTGATCTTTGTGGCAACAGAAGGTGATGATCTAGAAATTGGAGCCTTGGTTGCGAAAATAGACACCAGTGTTCAGGGTGGTGAATCAACGACAGCTACTGAAAAAGCAGAAGAAGAAGTTGAAGCTGTAACTGAATCTCCAAAAGTAGAAGAGACAGATAATTATGCAGCAGGACATCCTTCCCCAGCAGCTGCAAAAATATTAAGAGAAAAAGGAATTGATCCTTCATCAGTAAAAGGGTCTGGAAAAGACGGACGCATTACAAAAGAAGATGCGGATAAGGCTCAAAAGGCTGCTGCACCTTCAGCGGCTAAATCAGAACCATCTTTGGCGACACCAGCTATTCCAATAGCAGCGTTTAGTAGACAAGACAGGACAGAGAAGATGAGCAGAATGCGCAGAACGATTGCATCAAGGTTGGTAGATGCTAAAAACAACTCTGCGATGTTGACGACCTTTAACGAAGCAGATATGTCAGCGATTTTTAAGTTGAGAAAAACATATCAAGAGAAGTTTGTTGAAAAGTACGGTGTTAAATTAGGCTTCATGTCATTGTTTGCAAAAGCATGTGCACAAGTCTTGATGGAAATGCCAATGGTGAACGCTACACTAGAAGGTGATTCACATGTTGTCTTTCATGATTATGTAGATATTTCTATTGCGATTTCTACACCAACTGGCTTGGTTGTACCTCCTTTGAAGAACGTCGAGTCTCTGGGTTTTGCTGAGATAGAGTTGAAGATCAAAGAACTTGCGGTAAAAGCTAGAAACAATTCTTTGACATTGGATGAAATGAAGGGTGGAACTTTTACGATAACAAACGGGGGTGTATTTGGATCAATGATGAGTACACCAATTCTAAACAAACCGCAATCTGCAATTTTAGGAATGCATAACATAATTGAAAGAGCGGTAGTTGTAAATGGAGAGATTGTTATTAGACCTATGATGTACTTGGCGATGTCATATGACCATAGAATTATTGACGGAAGTACGTCAGTAACATTTTTAGTGAAAGTTAAAGAGTTGTTGGAAGACCCAGTTAAGCTTTTGATGAACCTTTAATACTTTAGAAGAAAGAGTTAAAATTTAAAAATGACATTAGGAGATTTAATTGAGTATTGGGGACAAAACCCTTATTATCCTACATTCTATTTCTTTGCCTTACCCATTGCTGCATTTTTGGCATTAAAACTAGGTAAGGGCGAGGGCCACTTAAGTCCATGGTGTAACTTTTATACTGTAGTAATTTACTTATCAGTGATACCAGGAATGTTTTCGCTGTTACTTAACTTTTACCATATTCTATTTGAGACAACGAGTGTTTATAATGTCAATATACTGACACAGGTTTTACCGTTAATGAGTATGGTCTTAACGTTGTTTTTAATTAAGAAAAATGTAGAATTTGAACAAGTACCAGGCTTTGGTAAAATAACAGGTTTTGTTTCTATGATGGCTGGTATTATGGTGATCCTTTTCTTCATTAACAAGACTAGGTTGATTGTATTTTCTTACGTGCCATTTATTTGGATAATACTTTTATTGATTTTAATCTTTTTGATTCTCCGTTATGGTACAAAAGCAATTTTCAAATAGTAATTAACTTTTGAAAAAAATATTAAGGCAGTTGCGTTTGTGACTGCCTTTTTTTATGTTGTAATTAAATGATGCATTAATTTTTATTAAACAATATTTTACGGTAAAAGAATTTATTATCAATTCTAAAACGTAGAAAACAAGTACCAGTAGTGTAATTCAAAACTTTGAAATTGGTGTTGTTTTGATCTAATCTTAGTTGTTGCCCTATTAAATTATAGATAGAGGCATCGTCAAAGTTGGCATTTACATTAAATGTTCTACTACTCGGTTTCGCGTATATTTTGATATGGCTGACAAGGTCCAAGTACTTTGTTGCGTTTCTTGTCTCTGTTGTTTTTTCACCGCAATTGTACTCACTAAAATATATCGTATCTGACTCTGCAGGGACAAAACACCTTAGACCACCAATAGTATCAGCATGAGATGGACCACATAGACCATTACCCAAATCAGGAAGAACATGCTAAACCCAATATCCGTTATTTTATATATTTAAATTCTAAATTTTTACCATCATAGGGTTTTCCAAACCCTACCCTATTGAGTCAAAAACAGTTTCAGCATTGTAAATTATTTGAGTAAATGGAAAACCATACTCTATTGTGTATTGACCTAAATTATTATAATCATATATTAAGATCTCTCTTCCTAGATTAGGTAGATACTTAAATAATTGGCCAACATAATCCCTTACAATGTTACAGTCACTAAAGACATAACAAGGCTGATCAGATTATGACTTTAGTATTATATAAGTAATGTTATTTATAACAGGATCTCTACTATTTTCTAACGTTACAGTCTTGGCAACAGTAAGGCAGGGGTTGATGTTCTCGAAATTTATATTTATCAGAAACCCATTTTTTGCTAATTTCAAATAAGTTTTGTGTACTTAAACTTGCGGATAGTAAGACGAAAGGAAAGAGGAGAGGCTTTATGAGTTATTCTTTATACGCATTATATAAAGCTTTAACCATTTTTTCAGGGTTGATAAAACCACCACCCCATGATTCATAATCTTTTGTCAGTTTGGCGAAGTTCAAACGATCTAATTCGACATTATCCTTTACCGCTTTTAATACCCGATCTCTCATAGTAATCAACATGGTATGGTATCTTAATAAATCATCTTTTGTGGCCAAGCTACCATGGCCGGGTATTATTTTAGTTTCATTGTCTGCAATCATCAATGCTATTTGAACGGCTTTGATCGCTCCATCGGGACTACCTCCCATATCTCTGTCTATATAAGGAAACCGATCTTTAAAAAAACAGTCACCCATGTGCAAAACGTTAGATTCTGGAAAGTACACAAATGCATCGCCATCAGTATGAGCGTTGTGTATGTGAATTAATTGTATTGATTGGTTATTGAAGTGAACACTCATATTGTCGTTGAAAGTTAACTTAGGCCATGCGACCTTTGGTGAGGCAGGAGTCGCTCCTCCAAATGGGCGGACTTGTTCAGTTCTTAATCTTTTTCTAACATTGTCATGAGCGATAATTGTAGCTCCCTTGTTTGCGAAGTTTTCATTGCCACCAGTATGGTCCCCATGCCAATGTGTGTTAATAAGGTATTTGATATCCTGGTTTGTAATGTCTTTAATAGCGTTGTTTATTTTTTCACTTAAAGGTGCAAATTGGTCATCAATCATAAGTACACCATCATTTCCAACACATAACCCTATATTTCCACCGCCACCAGTTAACATATAAATGCCAACAGCAACCTCTTCTGGTATAATCTCGATTTCGTCCCAATCTTGACCATTTAATGAAAGGAATAATACAAATAAGATTGTTGTTAAAAATACTTTCATAGTCTTTGGTTAAGTTATTTGAGAAGCAGCATTTTACCTCCTGAAACGTTATTGGATTGCAACTTTAAATAGTATAGACCAAGAGGTATATTATTGTTTAATGAAATTGACATGTCAACAACCTTGCTTTCTTGTATCAATCTACCTTCCATAGAGTATATTTGAATAGAGTAAGGTTGTATTGTATTGTCTGCAGTAATTCGAATTAAATTTCCCTCTTGAGTGAAATGAACGTTGGAAACAATATTATCTATTGTCATTGAAATATCACTTGGACAAAGTTCAACATCCCCAAACGTACTTGACTTGTCAACTATGTCATAGACTTGAACCATAGTATCGTATCCTTCAGCAATATATGTCACTAAGTATTCTCCCTCACCTAAGAAACGAAAATACCTTCCATCTAGACTATCGGAAAATACACTTGAATTGTCTATATCGTAGTTTTCAATTAAAATCTCAGCTTTTATAGGTAACCCAGTTTGACAGTCTGTCACTGTTCCTCTTAATCCAAATAAGCTTTCATTTAAGTAATTAACAAGTGCATCTTTATTGTATGCCCAAATATTTGGAAGCATATCAGAATCAATAAGCTTAACAGAGGAAATCTCTAAAGTAAACTCCCGACCTCCTTTAAAGTAGGTTATATGATCTTGTCTTGTGCCTGCTGCCTCAAACCAATCGAAACCATTTGTAACACCATTGTCCTCATCATCGAGATAACCTAATGGCGCATGTGAATGCACTGTATCTGCATAGTTCCGACAAACTTTAATCCACCAATTATCATCTGCATGTCTTTGAGAATAAGTATCCCAGGGATAGTTTAAAAGTTCTATTCCTCCATGAATATTACAAGAGAGATCAATTCTATAATCTTCACTAAATTTTATAAATGATAATGTTTCTTCTTGATAACTTCTTCCATCTGGATTTTCTCCCCTTTTTGGATCTGGGTAGTTACGATTAAGATCTACAAAACTTCCATTTTCTCGTCGGGCACCAAAAACACTACTATTGTCATTCGTGTATGCGCCATTTGGATTTGCTAGTGGATTGATAAAAATATTAACGTTATCAACCAACTCAGTCAAGCGTTCATCTGTTCCATAATTACATAGGAGATGGTCAATGAACTTTAACATTGTTGGAAACCCAGCCAATTCATCACCATGCATTGAAGAGGTGTATAAAAACCCAGGTTCATTTTCTTGTATACCAAGATTATCTCCAATGTGAGCAACCAACAATTTACGTCCTGAGCTTAATGTTTTAATATTTATTATCTGACAGATATCAGGATATTGAGCTTCAAAGTCTAACATCAATTGTTCGTAAGCTTCATATGATGGATAAAAATCAAAAACAGGTAAACAAGCCCCACCTTTGTTAATTCTTTTAATATCAGAATAGCTTTTCATAGCGATGTTGACAGGTTTAATATCTTTAATTCTAAACACAATATCGTTTTCAATTAAGTGACCTAAACCCACTTTGGTAACATATAAATTAAGAAGCTCTGCTGTTGTGCCATGATCTATTGTGATGCCTTCATGCTGAATTATCGACAGATCACTAACGGTATTTACATCTACCAAAACCTCGATACCATATTTGTCATTAAACAATTGATCATACGACTGACAATACGAAAAGGCAGATAATAAAATAAAAAATATAGATACGATTAATCTCATGAAAAATATATTCTTATAAAATTGGCTAATTATTACTAAACTACAAAGCAGCTAATTGATAATTAATGACAATTGGATGGAATGGAAACATTAAGGGTTGCTTCAAAAGAAAACCTATGAGATGATCTAATGGTTTTTAGAGCCCTTTTTCTGAAGCTCTAATGATCTCATACTTAATACCTTATTTTCCATTGTCCTCATGATTTTACTTTCTTTTTCAGTTTTATCATTATAACCGACAAGATGTAAAAGTCCATGAGCAATTACGCGATGTAATTCATCAATAAAATGTTGTTTAAACTGTTGGGCATTTTCCCGAATTCGATCTATGCTAATAAAAATAGTCGCCTCAATTGGGTCAAGGTTCATAGGGAAAGTGATTATATCTGTAAAATAATCGTGATTAAGATGTGTCTTATTAATCTCAAGTAAGTAAATGTCGGAACAAAATATATATTCAATCGATTCTATACTTCTCTTTTCAGAAGTTGCAATATCAGACAACCATTGTGAAATGTGAATTTCGTGTTCTAATGAGTAATTGATGTCCTCAATGAAAAAAGTAAATTTTGAAGATGACAAACTAAGCCGTTTTAAAATGCATTTCTACAGTACGGCCATTGTCTAAAAACAGAATTTCGTCGGATAATTGTTTCATTATAAAAACACCACGACCACCACAGCATTCAATATTTTCAAGGAGAGTTGGATCTTTGACCTCTTGAGGATTAAAACCCTCTCCTTCATCAGAAATTCTGATGACGACCTTTTGTGTTTTTTCTCTGCAGTCAACGCGAACCATTTTTTCAACATTGGTTTTGTTGCCATGGATAATAGCATTGTTAACGGCTTCTGTTAAGCTGATAAGAATATTATCATAAACATCTTGATCAAAATTGCATTTGCACATCATGTTTTTGACAAACTTTTCAATCAAAATAATTTGACAAGGCGAAGATTTAAGAGTCAAGTTCAAGTCTTCATTCATATTAGATCTTTATTAAATTAGGTGTTAAGTAAAGGTTTCTACGAATTCTTTAAAGCTTTGTAATAGTCATCCACTAATTTTTTATAATACGGCCTCAAGGCCGGAGATACTTTTTTATACATCTCTATTTCTGATTCTCGTTCTTTCAAATACTCCTTTAATGCTGCTGGAAGTTCTTTTGGTGAATCTTTTCCTATTTCTGCCTTCCTTTGATTATCGTACTCTCTTTGTCTTTCTGCTTTTTCTGCTTCTAAAAGCCTTGTCATAATATCTTGCTGTCTCAATAACATACTATTATCTAAACGTTTGTTAACGAGGTCGGATTCAATTTTGTCCATACCGTCGATAATTTC
>Ga0055584_100008518_pt1 | contig 10061 bp, 8 predicted proteins | sample OSDHelmetaG_FD_58716 | JGI IMG/M metagenome (GOLD analysis project Ga0055584, IMG submission 58716) | Pelagic marine sediment microbial communities from the LTER site Helgoland, North Sea, for post-phytoplankton bloom and carbon turnover... | ecosystem: Environmental > Aquatic > Marine >...
GTGCTTTGGCCCCCAAATGCATCGTACGAGCCAAACCGGCGTTATAGCGTTTGCGACAGGCCCCAAGCTCGAAGGCAATGGTTTGCTCGGCCTCAAAGGGCTCATCAGTCCACATCGGATGGGCCGTCGTCGCGCGCTCACCAGCCAAGACCAGAGGATGGAGTGCGGGCATATCACCACCAAACTCGGGCGTGCCTTTGATCTGCGCCGCAGAAATTTCTGCCATCACATCACATTGGCGAACACCTGGTCGGCAGAGTTCAAAAGCTGTCGTCATCGCGCAGCCAGCAATCGTGGCTGCCTGTTTGATCATGGCTACTTCCGCCGGGCTTTTCACAACGCGCACCCAGTTCACCAGTCGGTCAGCATCAACCCAATTGGCGTTCGGCATTTGCGCCTGCAGACAAGCCAGCGACTTTGGTGACAAGTAATAGGTATCGCTTTCATAACCAACATTGCCCTTATCAAAGCCATTATCTTTCATCCAAGTACCCATGTAGTCCGACGGGTGAGTATCATCGCGTTGGACAAGTGGTTCGGGGAATGGGATGACTTGTTCAGGCTTAAGGCAAGAGGAAAAACGCGCCGCACCAGCGTCCATTTCGCGCCCAATCCAGTATGGACCATCGTTCAACGAAACGGCCATGATCTGCGGTGTGTAGAACGACCAAGCGTCGTAACCTGTTAACCAATTGATGTTGGAAGGATCACCAATGATTAAAGCATCGAGACCTTTCTCTGACATGGACTGGCGAACACGTTGCAAACGGTCTGCATATTCTGCATCACTAAATGGCGCACCCATTTCATTCTCCCTAGTTTCGAATTTTGTAGCACTTAATTCGCCATAAACGAGGCAGGAAACGAAAGCAAATCTATTCCTAATCCACCTAAAAGATGATAGCGAGATTATAGAACTCTGAACTGAAGGAAATCTCAATGCTTGATCATAGCTCAAGAGAAACATCTAAAGGACTAGACGCGGAACTAAGACTTAGTCTTTCAAAGTCCCTTGGTTCGGCCGCGAATGCGTCAAGCCTCCCGCCCTCAGTTTACCATGATAAGGGCGTGCTAGATCAAGAGATAGAAGCGATTTTCAAGAATAAATGGATCTCTGTCGGACGGTCGGACAGACTTGGCAATGTAGGTGATTTCGACACGATGGACATTCTTGGTGTGTCACTCATCCTTTTGAGAGAAAGCGACAACCAGCTCCGCGCTTTCGCCAACACCTGCCGACACAGAGGGGCTCGCCTGCTCAACGGCGAAGGCAATTGCCGTGGCATGCGATGCCCTTTCCATTCTTGGTCCTACCGTCTGGATGGGTCTCTTGCCGGTGCTCCTAGGATGAATGACACTGAAGGCTTTGACAAAGCAGACTTCGGTCTGATCGAGTTTCCAATCGAAGAAGCCTGCGGCTTCATGTTCGTTTCGCTCAATCCTCATGTCGGACCACTATCAGACCAAATAGGGGACTTTTCTAAACTTCATTCCCCATGGCCCCTGGGCGAAATGAAATCATCCAGACGTCGATCTTTCGAAGTTGATTGTAATTGGAAAGGCTTCCTGGAAGTATTCAACGAGTACTACCACCTACCCTTTGTGCATGCTGATTCCATCGATGCCGTTTATGATGACCCAGAACCCGGTGATAGCGTAACAGGCCAGTACGCTAGTCAATTTGGCAGGACACAAGGGACCGGAGGACTGTTGGAAGCGCAACAAGATCATGCTCTGCCCGACATTCCCAATCTAGGTGAAGCGGCAAAGTCTGGTGTGCGTTACACCTGGGTCTTTCCCAACCTCTCCTTCGCCGCTGGAACGGACGCCGTTTGGCTTTATGAGACCTATCCTCTGGGCCCCAATCGTTGTCTCGTTTATCAAACGACTGTGTTTCACCCCGAAACCATGGCTCTCTCACAGTTTGAGGAAAAGGTTGAGCAGTATCACATCCGTATGGATGCAGCGCTTGCAGAGGACATACCGGCATTGGAGAACCACCATTTGGGTCTCCGTTCACCCCATGCGCAACAAGGTCGTTTCTCACCCTTGCTCGAAATAAACGTCGCTAACTTTGCCAAGTGGTATGCCAGCGAGATGCTCAACAGTAATTAGACTTGGTAGTACTCGCGATACCATTCAACGAACTTAGGAATACCCTCGTCAATTGACGTTTTTGGTTCAAAACCCACAGCGTCTTTAATCGCGTCAATGTTGGCGTAGGTTGCTTCGACGTCACCGGCTTGCATTGGTAGATAGTTAAGCTCGGCTTCTTTTCCGCAGGCTTTCTCGATAGTCCGAATGAAATCCATCAATGCAACCGATTGATTGTTGCCAATATTGTAGATCCGATAGGGCGCTTCACTCGTACCGGGATTTGGAGAAACAGCAGACCAATTTTCATCAGGTGCTGCTGACTTTTCACTGATCCCAACGACGCCTGCAACAATGTCGTCGACAAAGGTAAAGTCTCTTCGATGGACACCATTATTAAACACATCGATTGGCTCACCAGCCAAAATTCTCTTCGTGAAGCGAAAGGCCGCCATATCAGGGCGTCCCCAGGGGCCATAAACAGTAAAGAAACGAAGGCCGGTAACCGGTAGGCCGTACAGATGAGCGTAAGAATGGGCCATCATCTCATTACAGCGTTTCGTCGCCGCATAGAGTGAGATTGGGTGATCGCAACCATGCTCAACTGAGAAAGGCAATTGGGCATTTGCACCATAGACAGAAGAGCTGGAAGCGTAGACCAAATGCTTAACCCCATTGTGCCGACATCCTTCCAGAACGTTGGTAAAACCCACTAGGTTTGAATCGGCATAAGCATGGGGATTTTCTATTGAGTAGCGAACACCAGCTTGGGCAGCGAGGTTAATGACAACATCGAAATCGCCCTCACTGAAGAGCTTCTCCATCGCGTCTCTGTTGGCGATGTCAATCTGTTCAAACTCATAATCACTCTGCCCTTTTAGCAGAGCTTGCCGGTCCAGCTTGAGTTGAACCGAGTAATAATCATTGAGATTATCAATCCCTTTTACTTGGTGCCCTTGACGAAGAAGCTCCCTGCAAGTGAATGTTCCAATAAATCCTGCTGCTCCAGTCACAAGATATTTCATGATGGGGATCGGCCTGCTTATGTTGAATGAATGCACGCCTTATAACCGAAAAGACTTGCCTCGAACAGCCTATGATTCCTATAGCTTGTTCATCACTAACAAGTCAGTCTCCCATGGCAACTCGTCTTCTATATATCATCCAAAACTCAGACGTATTTGTCAGTCATCGGTTGCCGATTGCGGAATGTGCTCTTGAACAAGGTTTTGAAGTCCATTTGGCGACACACGTCTTAAGACACCGTGAATTGATCGAAAGCAAAGGGATAAAAGTTCACCACTTCCCCTTGCTCGGAAAGTTACCATTTGGCATTCGGGAAGCCTGGGCAAGTTTGATATTGCTGTACATTTTTTTGTCCGTGAGACCGCAGTTAATTCATGCGGTTGCGATCCGTTGCATTTTGTTAGGAGGCTTTGTTGCGCGTGTGATGCGCACACCAGCAAGGGTGTTTGCAGTCGCGGGTGTTGGGTATTACTTTATTGAAGCAAAAGAGGATCGATCCTTTTTCCGAAAAATCCTTGTCCTCTTCATGCGGTTCGCAATCAATAACAAACAAAGTATCACTATCTTCCAAAACGACGATGACCTGCAACTCTGTCGCTTTTTTGGCGTTACCGTTTCTAGACCCACTGTGATGATCCGTGGGTCGGGTGTAAATCTTGACGAGTTTCATCCGCCAAGCAGTGTTGACCGAGTGGGTGTTGTTGTTGGTTTACCTGCGCGAATTCAAGCCCATAAGGGGGTCAGAGAATATGCCGAAGCTGCACGCATCGTCAAAGAACGACATCCCGAAGTGCGTTTTGCTCTTCTTGGCAAAATCGACAACGACAACCCGACAGCCTTGCATCCCAGTGAGCTAAAGTCCTGGGAAAGCGACAAACTCGTGGAACCCTGGGGTTTGCAGACCGACATGCCAAACGCACTCAAGAAGCTCTCTATCGCCTGCCTACCCTCCTACAGAGAAGGTCTCCCGAAAGCACTGCTTGAAGCCGCTGCAACTGGTCTCCCGATTGTTACGACAGATGTGCCTGGCTGTCGCGATGTGATCAACGATGGAACAGAAGGATTTATCGTGCCTGCAAAGGATCCGAAGGCTCTAGCAGAAGCTTTAACAAAGCTCATAGAATCACAAAGCCTGAGGGAGAAAATGGGATCTGCTGCCCGTAAAAGAGCAGAGGAGCATTTTGGCATCGAAAAAGTCGTTGCAGCCCATCTGAAAACCTACGATCAAATCATGACAAAAGAAGCAGTCTAAATGAAACATTTGTTGATGGGTCTAACGCTGGCGTTAACGCCTCTTATTCTTTCTTGGTTGCTAACTTGGATTGCTGTCAAGTTCCTGCCGAAATGGGGCCTCGTTTCTGTAAGCAATGATCGCAGCTCCCATATCGGTTCCGTTCCTTCTGGTGGAGGAATTGCTTTTGTAATTGTGACCGTCATCGGTTTAACTGTTTTGCAATCCATGAACCAAATTCCCGAAACGCTGTATATGGCAATCGTGGGTGCAGGTGGGTTGGTAGCCGCAATCGGTTTTTGGGACGATCGGGGATCGGTCACTCGAAAAGTTAGGCTCCTTTGCCAGTTTATGGCTGCCTTCTGGCTTCTCTACTGGCTTGGCAATCCTCAGGTACAAATTTTCGGCTGGATTCCAGAAATTTGGATCTTAGTTTCGGTGGTGTCTGTTCTCGGCATCATTTGGCTCATCAATCTGTACAATTTCATGGACGGCACGGATGGGCTGGCAACAACGCAAGCCATTCTTGTTCTGGCCTTCGCTTTTTTCGTTTCCGATCATCATTCCTGGGGGTTCTTAATTGTTCCTCTGTTGGCGTTGCTTGGTTTCTTGCCCCACAACTGGCCAAAAGCTAAAATCTTTATGGGCGATGTCGGCAGCGGGTTTCTAGGCGTATTGCTCGCAGCATTGCTACTTTATTCATCTTGTCTAGAAAACCCCATCTTGGCCTGTCTAACCTCTTCAGAGTTTGATATTCCTTTGTGGTCTTGGGTCATACTTCTCAGCACCTTTTGGGTGGATGCCACCTACACCCTAATTGTCAAAAGAATGAATGGAATCGGTTTCAGCAAAGCTCACAATCAACACCTCTATCAGAAAATCTCGAGAGGCTATGATAGCCATGTGAAACTGCTATTGATCAATGTAACCATTGTTGTTCTCTGGCTCTATCCGCTGGCTTATCTCGCATTCTTGCAGCCTTATTGGGGATTTGCATTGGCCTTGTTGGCTGCCCTGCCAACCTTAATACTTTGCATTTGGCTTCGCGCCGGAAGACCTTAGAAAAGCTTGGCGACCTCTTTGCCCTCTGTGACAGGAACAATCTCAAAGTCAGCGAGGTCATCCCAAGCGGAAACCCATTGCTGTAACAATGTGACGTCATCTGTTTTCATGACTTGGTAACAGGTGTTTAGATCAGCCGTCACCCAGGAAGAAACAAACTCTAAGCCTTCGGGCATCATACGGCCGTCGTCCTTAAAGCGTTGATAAATGGATTTAATTCCTCCAGAAGGAAAATGTTCAATCACCATAAAATGCACTGTTTCGATCTCCTTGCGTTACGGACCCGGTCAAAGCTCTAGATACCACGCATTCTGGCGGGTACAATGAAGGAAAATGAGGGCGCCATGTATCATCACTCGATCTACGATCATGCCAACAACGTTCCCTCTTACTGGGAGGACACAGCTAGTCATCTGCGTTCGTACGATAAGCCACTGCAAGCCGTCACTACTTGCGACGTTGCAATCATTGGCGGAGGGTTCACAGGACTAAGCGCTGCCTTAACTCTCGCGAATGATTTTTCATTAGATGCCCGCGTTGTAGAAGCCGGCGACATCGGATGGGGTGCTTCTGGCCGTAATGGAGGTTTCGCTTGCCTAGCAGCAACCAAACTTTCAATTGACGCAATGGTAAAGAAATTCGGCAAACAAGCGACCCAAGAATTCTATAAGAGTCAGGTAGGTGGCATTGAGTTCACCCGAAACCTGATCCAGGAAAATCACATAGATGCCGATATCTGTGGTAACGGAAATTGGGATATCGCTCATAAGGCAAATCGCCTCTCAGAGCTCAAAGAATACGCGGAAGAGATCACGCAACTCACCGGCATTAAATCAAGATTGTTCGGAAAGTCTGACCTTCCGCACTCGGCCCATCAATCGCCGGAGCAATTTGGCGGCGTATTTTTAGAAAGTGGCTTTGCACTGCATCCGTTGAAATTCGCGCTGGGTCTCGCTGAAACAGCAAAAGCAGCTGGTGCAACTCTCTACCCGAAAAGCAAAGTGATTGAGCTAGAGAAGAACAACAAAGGTCAACACGTCCTCAAGACCAAACATGGCACACTGATCGCGAAACATTTGCTTATTGCTGCCAACGGTTTCATGCCTGAGAATCTTCACAAGTCTCTGCACGGGCGAATTGTTCCCGTGATCTCGAATATTTTGGTGACGCGCCCACTTTCTGGCGAAGAGTTGGCGGCTCAAGAATGGAATACTGACAGCCCCTTGTGCAACAGCCGTAACCTATTGTTTTATTATAGAAAGCTCCCAGACAACCGACTGCTTTTTGGGGCGCGCGGCGACATTTCAGGAAATGAACGAGGTTCCCAGAAAACCCGCGTGTGGATGGAAAGGCGCTTTGCAGAAATTTTCCCCGCATGGGCAACCGTTGAATTTGACTACTTCTGGCGTGGTTTAGTGTGCATGACGGAACGAATGACCCCTGCTTTAGGACGCCTCAACGAAGATCCAACATTCTGGTATTCTTATGGCTACCATGCAAATGGCGTCAATACCGCACCAATGTCCGGACATCTTATGGCCAAGTGGATAGCGGGATCGAATGAGGGAGAACAGGCAATACCGGCAGTCATGCGTGGCGACCCAGGAAAGATCCCTTTCCCAGGTCTACGCAAAGCCTATCTTCAAACCGCCTATTGGAAGTACGCTTTTGACGATTGGCGTTAACTTTTATAACGCGCCTATCCCGATCCCGAAACTGTGCCCGTCAATGGGCACAACAGATTAGACAGTGAAAACGGTCGATCCAACTGTCTTGCGGGCATGCAGGTCACGGTGGGCTTGGGCAGCGTCTTTGAGTTCATAACGTTGGCCAATCTCAATATTGACGATTCCTTTTTGAACCACACCGATCAGATTGCTGGCCACTTCAACCAGCTCTTCTCTGGTTGACGTATAGTGGAACAAGCTTGGCCTTGTCAGGGAAGCTGATTTGGCGCCTAAATAGCCCGGTGCAATTGGATCTGCTCCACCTGAGGACTGTCCATAAGACACGAAGTGTCCGCGCATGGACAACGAATCAAATGTTCCCTGGAAAGTATCCTTGCCTACCGCATCGTAAGCAACTGGAACACCTTTTCCGCTCGTTATCTCCATAACACGTTCAGCGAAGTTCTCTTTTGTGTACAAAATTGGATGGTCGCAGCCGTTCGCCCGGGCCAACTCTGCTTTTTCTTCAGTGCTAACCGTTCCAATCACTGTTGCACCCAAGTGCTTAGCCCACTGACAAAGTATAAGCCCTACACCACCAGCGGCTGCTTGAACCAGAATGGTGTCACCGGCTTGAACTTTATGGGTTCTGAAGAGGAGGTATTCTGCTGTCATCCCTTGCAACATCATGGCAGCCGCGGTTTCGTCAGATATGCCATCAGGAATTTTAATGAGATGACGAGCTTCAAGAACACGTTTTTCGCAATAGGTTCCAGGACCGTTAACATAAGTCACGCGGTCACCCGCAGCGACATCTGAGACACCCTCGCCTACTGCCTCAACAACACCAGCAGCTTCCATGCCCAAAATCGCATTTGGAACCTTGAGTTGGGGATAATAGCCTTCACGCATATAGGTATCGATGTAGTTCAATCCCACAACGGTGTGGCGCACCAACGCTTCCCCTGCACCGGGAGAACCGACTTCGATGTCTCGCCATTCCATGTTTTCAGGACCACCCGTCTGATCCATGACTATTGCTTTAACCACAGCTTCTCTCCTTAACTTTCTTCGCCCAGGGCAAAGTTACATCTAGCCATTCTAACTACAATGATGGTTCAATAAGGCAAGAGCTCTTTGATCGGTCCGCAAAATGTAAATGAATAAAGCCGTCAGTGAGGTCCACTGAATGGATCAACGTAAGCCAACCGCTCTTCTGGGCTCCAGCAATTCTGATATAGAATCCGGCGTTCCATGTAAGAGCTGATACCAGACATCAGCATTTTGAAATTTAGTTCATTCTTTTCTTCTTGTTCAAACACCAGGGTGTGATGAACGGGCAATCCCCAAAAATCAACGAAACATTGATTGGCACTTAAAGCTGTCACAATGTGACAGTCCGGACGTACCTCGAAACAAAGAGCTAGAGCTTCATCGATCGCCATTTGCAGGTTTTTTGATTTGGCTTCAAACACTTTGCGAGCTGTTTTTCCAGCCGCGAACACCCTAAACTCTGGAGAGTTCAGCAATTTAATCTGACTGTTTGTCAGTCTGCCCGATGGCAAAGAACCAATAGACTTTTGAAAAACCTCAATCGCGCCCTTAGTTTTCTTGCCAAAAACCCCATCAATCGTCCCAACGTTGAAGCCTAAGTCAGAGAGTTTCGATTGAATATCACGACGAACCTGTCGACTGAATTGTTTTGGACTGTCGGCAATCAGCTGTCTCAGGGTTGGATAAAATGAAATGGAAGGCGCACCAACGTTAAATCGATAGTCGTCAAAAGGAATAGGCTCACTGCCTTCTCGTTTAGCTTCTATTTCTTCTTTCGACAGGCTCTCTTTTGGATCGTCGGCATATTGTCCGCCGACATGAAGGGCAATCAGTTTTTTCGAACCGGCTATCTCAGCCAAAATACCCGCCCCTGAACTACCTTTTTTACCCGAACAAGAGTGAACCAGCATATCAACAGTGTTGAAGATTTGCTCATTCCAACTCCGCTCTTTTTGGGCGATACAGTGGCGTACTATCTCAAGCTTTGAACGATTAATGTCGCCGTTATATGAGACTTTCTGTAGAGCTGTACCAAACTGCTCAGCAGCGAGCGGTCCGTCAATTAGCAGTACATCTAAAGCCCCAACACCCTTATCGGGGGCTGGTACGGCACGCTTCAGCCTGAATAGGGCCCAATCAGTTGGAATAGCATGATTAGAAGGCTTCGTTTTCCCGAGCCACACCTTTGACGTTGTATCGGCACGATAACGACGCCCCAATCCACCTCTACGGCGCAAGGAAAGACGGTCGGCACCTGGGTAGAAAGAAAGAAACCTCAAGTCCGCTTTTAATCCATCGGTATCACCAAAGAGACAATGCGCGTTTGTTAAGACCAAATCTTCGCTAACTAAATTTCCGGTACACCTAAAAACATGGTTGCCTTGCCGAAACTCTACAATTCCCACTGGACCAGTGAAGTCTAAGTCCTGCTTGGTTAGCGCTTCTCGCTCAAAACCTTCAAACAAATAGAAGGCCTGTGCAGGCGAAAAGAACACTGCAACTGAAATTAGAATCGAAAGAAAAGTAAAAACTCTTTTGGAGCTTGTCGTCATAGTAGATTCAATACCTCATCCTGAGGGAGGATTTAGCGTTGCCGGGCCGAATTTAAAAGTCAATTTTTAGCGATTTCCCATTTTGCGTTCAATTTCGCATTTTGGGAATGAGAGTTCCTTGCTAATCGCCCAATCTTTAAGCAACCCTAGGCTTTAACTTTGCAAAATGCACCTCACCTCACGATAATGAGCCAACAAAAACAAACAAGACCTGGGAAAACACCATGTGGGGACTTTCAGCACGATCCTTTTTGATCACCTTAATTAGTTTTCTTCTTTTGTCGGTCAATGCATCTGCATTTGACAATAAAGTAGGTAACGATCTTCCAAATCTGGCACACTTCGAAAAACTTTATGTCCCCGGACATCATGGCT
>Ga0055584_100008520_pt1 | contig 10060 bp, 5 predicted proteins | sample OSDHelmetaG_FD_58716 | JGI IMG/M metagenome (GOLD analysis project Ga0055584, IMG submission 58716) | Pelagic marine sediment microbial communities from the LTER site Helgoland, North Sea, for post-phytoplankton bloom and carbon turnover... | ecosystem: Environmental > Aquatic > Marine >...
TAAGCGTTGGAGAATCTACTATTAAGAAGCCACTAGATAAGGCTATTGAAACTGGAATACTTGGATTAAAAGATGTTAGGCTAAGTGGTCTTGCTGCTGTAGTTCCTTACGATATAGAAGGTATAAAAAACCCTGATGTTAAAGGAAGAACTTTCAAGGGTAGGATTTCTGAATTAACAATAAACGATGAGGGAGAGCCTGTGGCTATTGTGAATCCCGATAGAGGGTCAGCAAAACAAGTACCTTACTCCCAAATAAAAAACGACCTAATAAACACAGCTAAAGCGAAGTCAAGCAAGCGTGTTTTAAACAGCTTAATGAGTAAGATAAATGAGTACGAAAGTAAGGTAGGTCAAGCAACCAAAATTGGGCTCGATAAAGCCGCCCTTGAAAAAGACTTAACGGACTTAACTGACATTGTGATAAGTGATGACAGTAAGGCTGAAAAAGATAATCAGCTAAAAACCCGCTTCCCGAATTTAGATATAGAGTTTGATGATGCCAATAAAACTGATGTCATCATTAACGGAAAACCTTACAAAGCTTACAGTAGTTTCTTTGGTTTCTCCAAGGACGCTGCTGAAGGCGAGAGTAAGAAAGAGCTAATTAATGCACTGTACCAAGCAAAAAACTATTCAACCGCTAAAGAAGGTGAACCAAGCAACGAAGAGGATGGTACAGAGGGTGATATAAAAGTGGGGGATAAAAGAAAGTCGGGGGGGCAAACGGTTATATATAACGGTAGCGAGTATGTGAAGGAAGGTGGTGAAAGTGATATTACTCTTTATGGTAAAAAAATACAAGAGGGAATAAATGCTTTTGCAAAATCTAAGAACATAACCATAAGCGAGGCTATGGCTAAATTAAGGGCTGCTAAAAGAATAAATTAAAAATGAGCAAACAAAGAAAAAACAATAACGAGTTTGCTGCTTTTGATAACATCGTAGGCGGTGATGAGGAATTCTCTGCTTTTGACGAGGTTGTAAAAAAAAAAGAACAACCATCTTCGGACTTACCTTCACAAGAGGTCGAAGAAGTTTCTGTATCAGTTGGTGACACTACAGCCGACCAAGGGCAAATACAAGTACCTGATTTTGGCACAATAGAAGCCCCATCTGAATCTACAAAATCCCTAGCAAGTGATTTAGGGGTAACCTCCGAAGAGTTATCAAAAGGCGAATTTAAAGACCCAAAATTCCTAGAGGAAAACGCCGAGATAGGCCGTCCAATTCCAACCGAGAGTCAATACAAAGTAGATGGAAAGCCTGTTTACCGAGATGAGATAGTTGATGTTATTTACAACAACGTAAGCGACCTTCAAGACCAAAAGGTAGAACTAGAGTTTGGTGACGACCAAGAGATTAAAGAACTGTACGATAGGCAGTTATCAGCAGGAGGCAGGCTTGGAGATATGCTAGAATCCCTTGGCGCAGGAGTTGTTTCTATGGGGCAATCCGTAATAGGCATGCAAGACTTAATAGGTTCAACGATAGAAGCGGCTACGGGTGTTCCCCTTTCAAAGACAATGCCCGCTATACAATCTAGGTACACAGCCCAGCAGTTAGGCGAAGTTGTGGAAGATATTCGAGAAAAAACAAGGGCTTACGATGAGGACTTTATAGGTTTATTGTCTGAAGGTCGGATAGGGGATGCTGCTGGTGTTGGCATAAACCTTACAATGGAGAGTTTGCCTGTCATGGCTTTATCTATGGCTACGGGTGGTGGTGGAAGTTTTGGTTCTTTTCTATTAAGAAGTACATCATCTTTAACTCCCGTTATGGCTTCTAGGGAATTTAGTGAGGCTAACATGACACAAGATGCGGATGTAGCTAAGTTAAGTCAAGACGCTAAGGTTTTACGCTCTTGGTTGTTCGGTGCTGCTGAAGCTGTTGGCGAGTCTGCTACGGGTAGAATAGCCTCTAGGAACTTTAACTTAGTAAAAAACTCACTAAAGAACACGGCAAACACGGCTGTTGAGGTTGCGGGCAAAGACGCAGCAAAAAAAGTTTCTAGTGGTATATCTAAAAAACTAATAACAGATTTAGCGAAAGGTATAGGCGTTGATATGCGTTCTGAGGGAATAAGTGAGGGAATAACACAAGGTTCTCAAATGCTCACTGATGTTGCTATGGGAACGAAGGATTACACCTTGTACGATATAGGTAGGGGTGTTTCTAACGCTGTGGCTTCGGGTGCTTTTATGGGCGGTGTTCTTGGTGGGGTAGGTGCTGGTGGTTCTATAGGTGGAAATCTAGTAAATTCTTACAATAAGGCAGGGCTTGACAATATTGTTGAAATAACAAACAATAATTTGGAGTTAGGTAACATTTCTCAATCTGACGCAGACAATATTGTAGGTGACGCCAAGGCAATATCTCAAACCAACCCAACGTTAAGCGAGGAAGCTCAAGCACAACAGGCTAACTTAATAAAAGAAAGAACTCAACTAGAGCAATTTTTAGAAGGGGTGGACAAAGCTGCCGCGCCTGTTCAGTACCAAAGAATAAACCAAATAAACGAAGAACTAACCAAAATAGCAGAAAACGATGAAAACTTACGGAAAGAAGAAGGGCAGTTGCAAGACCAAGAGAACGTCAACCAAGAAGAAATCAACCAAGAAGAGCAGCTACGGCAAGAAGAGCAAACTATTGTAGCAGATGAAAAAGCGAGTATCAAAGAACCCGTGCTGGAAGAGCCACAAGATGGTGGGGTTCAAAAAGAAGGGGGGCAAGAGAGTGCCGAACTGCGTTCCGAAGAAGAATCGTCGATAGAAAAGATAGCTAGAGTATCGGAGGTAAAAGCTAAAAACATAAGAGGTTTGTATGATATAAACAGAAAGATGTTTGGTCAGGACAAGGCGAAGTCTTTAGCTGGTGCTGTTGTAATGGATAGGGCTATTGGTCAAATGGCAAAGCGTGACGGTGTTTCCAAGAGTGATATGTACTCTAAGATTAAGTTCAAAAAAGCCGAAAAAGCACCTGACGGTTCATTGAAACAAGAAGCACCTATTTTTAAATCTACCGCACAAGAAGGTATTGGCAAGATACAACAAAAAGCCGCAACACCCGAGCAATGGGTAAAGATGATTTCTGATAAGGGTGGAAAGGGAACTACTCAAGAATTAGAGTGGATAGGATTAAACGATTTCCTCCAAGACTACAAGAAAGAAAACAATGTTAAGTCTGTACCTAAAGAAGTAGTAGAGCAATACATCAATGATAATCAAATAGAAATTGTTGAGGTTAGTAAGGGTGGAAGAAGTCAATCGGAAATAGATAAAATACTAAATAAAGAGAAGCCAGAGGGGACTACTCCTATGAGATATTACTCTACAAGGGATAAATATGGCTATAAAAACCTACAGACAGGGGAGTTTATTGAGGTTACTGATAGCCGATTAATAAAATTAATGGATGAAATTGAGGAGGATAAGTTCCAAGAAAAAAAACCAAAATACTCCCAATACACCTTAGAAGGCGGGGAAAACTACCGAGAGGTGTTGTTGACTTTGCCTCAAGAAAAGCCTTCGTCATCTTATAAATCTTCACATTGGGATGAAACTAATATTGTTGCCCACCTAAGAATAAACGAGCGTACCTTACCTAACGGAGAGCGTGTAATGTTTATTGAAGAAGTACAATCTGATTGGGCACAAGAAGGAAAAAAAGAAGGATTTAAAGACGAAAAAGTAGAAAAAGCATATAATAATTATATAAAAGATAACAATAAGTACCAGCAATTAAAAGATAAATTAAAGCAAGAACGTGGAAAATTGTCTAAAGACGAAGAATTAGCTAAAGCAAGAGAGGTACTAAAGGATAATAAATATTATATAGGTGTAAACTTTAAAGGAGAAGGTAAAAGAAGAATATACTCCGAACCTCCTACAAGAGAATCTGTTGAAGTACTAAAAAAGAATTTGCCCGAAAATATATTAAAAGCAGTTAAAGTCGTAGACGAAAAATCTAAAAAATATGATACTTTAGACGATGAAATAACACAACTTGGAAAAAAATATGGGTTAGGGTATGATTCTTGGGAACGAAGACCTTTCTTAAAACCTGTAGAAAGACCTTCTAATTTACCTGATATGCCATATAAAAAAACAGACCAATGGGTAGGTATGGCAATGCGTAGAGCTATGCAAATGGCAGCACAAGAAGGGTTTGATAGAGTGGCTTGGGTAACGGGAGAGCAAAGTGCTGATAGGTATGATTTGAGTAAGCAGATTAGTTTAGCATCAGCAATAAAAAATGATGACGGAACATATAACCTTGTTTTAGAAGACACGAGAGGGGATGAATTACCAGAATATAGAGCTTCTGGTAAAAAGATGACACCTTCTGAAATGGAGGATACAATAGGTAAAGAACTTGCTCAAAAACTTATAGAAGGAGCAGATAGAAACAAAGGAAGAGAGTGGAAAAATCAACCTACAAATCCTGAGTTTTTTACACTAAGAGGCGATGGGTTGAAAGTAGGTGGAGAGGGCATGGGAGCCTTTTACAACTCTATTCTACCTAAAGTAGCAGGAAAAGAAGCACAGCGATTTGATAAAAATGCTAAGGTTGAGGTTGTTGATTTTAGAGGTAAAACTACTCAGCAAAATGAAAGACAAATCCAAGAGTTAAAAAAACAGCTTCAGTCCAAAGAAAATATTACAAGTGAAGAGCAAAGAACTTTAGATAATATAATTGCCTCAGAGAGGGCGATAAAAACTAATGAAGCGTCTAAACAACTCTCCATAGCCATCACTCCCGAAATGCGGATGAACCTAAATTCTGCTGTTCCTTTATTTCAAGGGGAGCAAGGAGCAATGTTGGCAGAGGATGGTAACTACATTATCTATGCGCTAACAGACCCTAACGTATCTACGCCACTACACGAACTAGCTCACGTTTACGAGCATTACCTAACAGATGCTGAGAGGGTTCAAATACTAAACTGGGCTAAGAAAAATAAGTGGGATACGAGTGTAAGTGAAAAATTTGCAAGGGGTTTTGAGAAATACTTAGCAAGTGGAAAAGCCCCAACATCAACACTTCAAAAAATATTTGACAGGTTTAAAGAGTGGTTAACTGAAATCTATAACGGGATAAAGGGTAGCGAGATAGATATAGAGTTAAATGATAAGATGCGTTCTATATACGATTCCATGCTATCAGAGGAAGCCAGTTCGGAACAAGCGCAAATCGAAGAGGGTAAAAAAATAGACCTAGATGAATCTACAAAGGATTGGATACCAAGAGGAATCAATAAGGGGTTAGAGTCTATTAGGAGAAATATACAGGATAGGTGGTTTAGGCTAAAGAAAACTCAAAAGCTCGCAAAGCAAGCGGGTAAGATTTTAGATGACGCTACCGATGCTTACACTCAAAAAGAGCTGCAAACGGGTAAGATTTCATCCAAAATAAGCAACTTCAAAGATAGAATAATTCGCTCTAAGCCAAACCAAAAGCCAGCCCTTTTAGAAAATATGCAAAAGGATAAGGTTAACTTGGATGAGTTTGGACTTTATCTTTATGCAATGCACGCACCCGAAAGAAACGCTACTTTAAAGCAAAGGGCTTTAGAGGAGGGCAGGGAAGGAAACATAGACGGGTTAAGCGGGATGACAGACGAGCAAGCTTCTGACATTTTAAGTTCTATTCCAGAGAAGCAAAGGAAGACTTTTGAAAAGTACGCAAAAGATTTCAAGGAGCAAGTAATAAACCCAACCCTAGATGAGTTACTTGAGTCTAGATTAATAGACCAAGAACAGTATGACGGGTATAAAAACACTTGGGAAAATTACGTTCCTTTAATGGTAAAGGAGTTCTCAAAAGAAACTATTCCTTCATCTAAATTCAGCGTAAAAGGAAAAGACATATATAGGGCAAAGGGTAGTAATTTCTACACTGCAGACAAAAGAGAGAATCCGTTTATCTCAGGAGTAGAGAGATATATTAGAGCGGCTGGAAGGGCGGAAGAAAATAAAACGTTTCAATCGTTAGTTGCTCTAGCTGAAAGAATAAACGACCCCGACATAATGCAGGTTTACAGACCTCAGTATGAGGCTGTTAGAGATTCAGACGGAAACGTAAGGTACGTTAGAAGGAAGTTTGAGAACGAGCAAGGTAGAAATTTAGTAGAGGGAAAGATAGATGGTAAGCCAGTGCTAATAGAGGTAAAGGATAAAGCCCTTTATGACTCAATGGAAAACAGTTCGCTTCCCCTTGAAAACCTTGGTAGGGTTTTAGGAGCTGTCAACTCTTATTTAAGGGCAGTTAACACTTTAATAAACCCTGAGTTTATCGTAAGAAACTTTATCAGGGATATTCAAACAGCAACTCTAAACATATCAGCCGAAGACGCTAAAAACATGGCGACTAAGATGCTTAAGAATATCCCATCGGCAGTAAAGGGTATAGCTCAAAATCAAAGAGGCACAAAGTCAGAATGGGCAGACCTTTACCAAGAGTTAAAAGATGAGGGGGGTGATGTTAGTTGGTTAGAGGCTACTGATATTAACAAGATAAAATCAGAGATTGAAGGCTCTATAAACAGGTACGATAAATCAAACACTAGAAAAAATTTAGTTGCTGCCGCAGAAAGTATTGGTTCTGCTTGGTCTATATTGGCTAAGTCAACTGAGATGGGTACTAGGTTAGCTGCGTACAAAGCAGCCTTGGATAGTGGGTACACTAAACAACAAGCCGCCTCACTAGCAAAAAACCTAACAGTAAACTTTGAGAAGAAAGGTTTTTACGGAAACGTACTTAACTCATTCTATCTTTTCTCAAACGCAGGTATTCAAGGTACTGCTGTTATATTTAGAGCTTTAACAAGAAAAGGCGTGGGTGGAAATAGAGCTAGAAGATTAGCCGCTTCGATAGTTGGTGCTTCATTCTTAAACGCTATGATTAACGACATGGTAGATGAAGACGATGAGTACGAGAAGTTAACAGATGTAGACAAGGAAAGAAATATGATATTTATGTTGCCAGACGGTGACAGGATAACAATTCCTCTTCCGTATGGTTACAACATTCTTTGGTCTATGGGACAGTTAGCTTATGAGTACGGCTCTGAACAGAAAAAAGGAGGTGAGGCTTTAGCTACTGGATTAAGAGCTATAGATGGAGCGTTTAACCCTCTATCTAGCCCCGACCTTGGGCAGATGTTAACGCCTACTATTGCGAAACCCTTTGTTCAAATGTCTACAAATAAGAATTGGAAAGGCGACCCAATTAAACCACTAGACTACCCTTTCTCTGGAAAATTAAAGGAGTCATCAAAATACTTTAAATCCGTTAGACCTACTTCTAAGGCAATTACTGATTGGCTGAACTCTGTTAGTGGCGGGACTGAGGTTGTCTCTGGAGATATTGATTTTAGCCCTGAGTTTATAGACCACTTTATTGACTTCTTAAGTGGTGGCGTTGGTAGGTTTGGAATAAACTCCTTCAACATCCTAAAAGATGTAGTTAATGACGAGGATATACAGCCAAATAATATTCCGTTCTCTAGGATATTTTACAGAGTGCCAAGAGAGTCAAGAGATGTTTCGATACTATATGAAACTATAAAGGAAGCATACAGGAAAGACTTTACCACTAAACAAAAAGATATTTTTTATAAGTCTCTTGATTCAGCCCTAGAGGAGGGTAAGATAAGTGAAGAGAAGTACTACACACTGCTGGATGATTTTGAAAGGGCTGAGGAAATAAAGAAGTACAGTAAAGAAAATCCAGATTTAACACTAGAGGACTTAAAGGAGAGGTTTTAAAAAGCCCTGCTAAACAACAAAAGCGGGGTCTTTTTCCCTAAAAATATAGAAAAGCCTCCGTTGGCTTCTCAAAGAACGTCCTGTTGTTTTAATATGCTGTGAATCGTTGATTTACTTTTTATTCCAAATTTCTCCATAGTTTTTTTGTAAGACTTAACGCTTTTATAAAACTCTGTTACATCTTCGTGGTTATATTTCTTTAAAAAAGAGGATGCGTGTTTAGCTTTTGCTACTCTAACTTCTTTAGGCATATCCATCATGTTATCACTGTGAGTACCAATACCTATATTGTCCCAAGAATTATCCATCTCATTGCCGTTTAAGTGCCTCACAAAAAGGTGCTTTATTTTATCTCCAAACTTTTGGTATCCTTGAAGTCTGTGTAGCTCTATATTAACAACCCCTTCCGAGCTTCTAAAGGAAAAGGACTTGTACCTTTTAGTCAAATACAAACTCATTTGCTTTCCGATTGGGTTCGTGGCCTTAGTCCCGCACTTTGTAACTCTGTATCCTTTTTTGTGAGCCTCTATAAGCCCTCTTGTTTTTTTACTCATAATCACAAACATATAAATTATTTAAAATAACAACAATAACTTTTCCTTAGTATCTTTGTGGAAAGAACAAAAAGATGCCATCAAAAGTTTATACCACAAAAGACACTGTACCTCCAAGCACAGCGGGAACGGGTACTGTAACCACATCAGGTGCTAAGTTCACAACTTCAGCCGACAATCAACTTGTAGTAGGTGATTACATCTATAACGCTAGTGGTGAGTGGAGAATTGTAACAAGAGTAGATTCAGCTACAGAAGGGTTCTTAGCTTCTAGCTTTACCTCTGATTTGTCGGGAGCTGCACTTAAAATCATTAAGAAGAACGACACTAAAGTTGTTTCGGTGGGGATAGCTGCTGACCAAAGTGCTGCTGTACCTATTGTGTTTAACGACGGAACAAGTGCTACGTTAGCTTCGGCGAGTTCAAACAACTACAACGCAGACCACCTTGCTGGAGAGTTCGTTAAGCCAATCGAAGTAGACGGAGCAACGGGCAGTGGAACAGTTCTTTACAACACAAAAGGAAAAGACTACTAAGTTGCTTCTTGTGTTAGACATGACCGTTGGGCAGTTAGCTGGATGGCTTTCTACCGTAGGAATTGGATTAGTTTTTGGTGCGTACAAACTTTACACCTTTATAGAGACGCGTGGAAAGAAGATAGGCGAAGATGAAGCAAGAGAGAACTACCAACTTGACACCATTGACACTCTCCTTGAAGACTACAGAAAGATAAAGGAGGATATAGAAACTCTTTACAAAGACAAAGCCAACAAGGACGACTTGCAAAAGCTTCTTGACAGATTCGACAGACTTATGACGATATTAATTGCAAACAGCAAGAACGGTGATTGATTTCTCAAGCACGGATGTTAAGCTAGAGAAGTTGGCAGAGTCAATGGACAAGATACGCCCTATTGACTTCACCTTTGATTTGCTAGAGCAGATATTCCCACACGGGTATCACATTATGGATGTAACTTGGGTGGGTGATGAGTACGTTGTAGACCAAAGGGTTTCGGTTCGTTATCAACAAGCTTACGAGTACACAGTAGAAGAGTTGCCGCTAACAATGGACAGCAAATATAAAATCATCTCAAAGGAGGAAGTAAACGAAAGCAACCTAAAGTTTGACAAAACAATAAGAACGGGAGAGTCAACAGACGGCAACGTATTGGTTGAGCATAAGTCAGGCACAAAAGTAAAGTACTACTATCGTAACGTGGTAGTGGGTACAATGGAGGGAAAAACTAAAACAATATTCGGATATCAAATAAGATGTTAAGTATAGCAACAAACATAGCGTTAAGTGTTTTAAAGAAACATTGGAAGGTTACAGTCGTAGCCGCTTTAGCTGTTGCACTTTTGTTTTCGGTGCAATCTTGCAAAAAGTACCAAGATGAGCTTTTAGTATCGCAGGACAACTACGAAGCAGTCATTAGCGAAAAAAAACAAACAGCTATAAAACAACGACTTACAACAAAACAACTAAAGCAAAGCTTTCAGGCGGAACTAGCTACTTTAAGAGACTCACTGAGCATTAAACCAAAACAAATCACGAGACTTCAAACAATCAGAACCGTTGAGCACGACACAGTAATTAGTTTTATTAAGGTTGAACCCGCCAAAAAGTTTAACGTGGCTACGTTTGACAAAGATTGCACAAATGGAAGCTTCATTTGGGTTGATGGGGACTCTTTAGGTACTTTCACTATCACGAACAACAACGACTTTTTAGTTG
>Ga0055584_100008521_pt1 | contig 10059 bp, 7 predicted proteins | sample OSDHelmetaG_FD_58716 | JGI IMG/M metagenome (GOLD analysis project Ga0055584, IMG submission 58716) | Pelagic marine sediment microbial communities from the LTER site Helgoland, North Sea, for post-phytoplankton bloom and carbon turnover... | ecosystem: Environmental > Aquatic > Marine >...
GGGTCGCTGCCAGCTCGCTCGCATAGCCCGCTCGGAGCGCCAGGGCATCGCTCGTGACGGTGATCATCTTGAATCCCTGATCACGGCGCTTCTGGGTGAGCGCTCCCGTGCAGTGGATGCCGGGCGTGACACCGTGGCGACCGCACGCCTCGACGACCGTGGCGAGCGCCTCGTCGAGCGGTGACTCGTCGGCGTTGCCGGACGGTTCGAGCCCGAGGCTGATCGACAGGTCGGCCGGGCCGACGTAGATCGCGTCGACACCCGGCACGGACAGGATCTCGTCGAGGTTCGAGATCGCTTCTCGGGTCTCGATCATCGGGACGACCGCGATCGTCGCATCGGCCCACGCCCGTTGCTCGGCATGCCGTTGACCGGCCATCACCGGCCCCCAGCTCCGCGAGCCGTTCGGCACGTAGCGCGTGGCGTCGACGACCGCTTCGGCGTGTTCGCGCGTGTTGACCATGGGGACGATCACACCGTGCGCACCGGCGTCGAGCGTCTTGCCGATGATGCCCGGCTCGTTCCAGGGCACGCGGACGATCGGTGTGCCACCGGCGAGCTCGATCGCCTGGATCATCGCCGCCGACTCCAGGTAGTCGATCACGCCGTGCTGGGTGTCGATGCAGACGTAGTCCACGGGCTGGCGGGCGGCGATCTCGGCGCCGACGAACCCGGGGATGCTGAGCCAGAAGCCCAACGTCTCGTTCCCGGCCGACCATTCCTCGCGCAGCGTCATCCGGCGAGTCTGTCAGGTCGGCGGTTGCACGATGGACGCCGGGCGGCCCGCCAGGACCGCCAGGGCGTTGTCGATCGCGTGCTCGTAGAGCCGTCGGCGGCCCGCCACGGTCGCGGATGCGATGTGTGGCGTGACCACCACGTCGTGACGGTCGAGCAGGGGGTGTCCTGCCGGCAGCGGCTCGGGCTCGGTGACGTCGAGCCCGGCGCCCTGCAGGTGACCGGCGTCGAGGGCGGCCAGGAGTGCGTCGTGATCGACCAGTGGGCCACGGGCGCAGTTGACGAGGTACGACCCCGGTTGCATCCGGTCGAGTGCGTCGGCGTCGATCATCCCGATCGTCGCCGGCAGTGCCGGCGCGTGGAGCGAGACGACGTCGGACATGGCGAGCAGTTCGTTCAGGCCGACGAGGTCGACGCCGTCGACGGGGGACTCGGCGACGCCTGGATCGGTGGCGATCACCCGCATGCCCAGTGCCTGGGCGACGACCGCCACACGGCTCGCGATCCGTCCGATGCCGACCAGGCCGAGGACCCGCCCGTCCAGCTCGAGGGCCCGTCCGACCGGCTCGCCCTTCAGCCCACCGCTCGACCGCTCCATCTGGTGCGGGAGGTGCTTCGTGACCGCGAGGATCAAGGCCATCGTGTGCTCGGCGGTCGAGACCATCGGTGCGAGCGGTGCGTTGCAGACGATCACGCCGGCGGCGTGCGCCGCCGCCACGTCGACGTTGTCGTAGCCGACACCGACACGTGAGATCACCGTCAGGTTCGGGGCGAGCGCGAATCCGGCCGCGTCCCATCGCCGCACCGCACCGGCGACGACCCCATCGGCCCGGTCGAGCCCGTCGTCGGTCCCGGAGCCGACGACCGTCGCCCGGTCGTCGACCAGGTCTCGATAGAGGTCGGGGAAGGGATGGTCGACGAACAGCAGCGGCAGCGAGGACATGCGGCGAACGTAGCGCTCCATGCCGTCGTGGGGTGATCCGGTAGCGTCGGATGACCATGACCGACGAGCAACTGGCGAAGTACCGATCGAGCATCGACAACATCGACGCCGCACTCGTGCACCTGCTCGCGGAACGATTCAAGATCACCCAGGACGTCGGCAGGTACAAGGCGTCGGTGGGATTGCCCGCCGCCGACCTCGACCGCGAGGCGCAGCAGGTCGCACGCCTGCGGGGGTTGGCCGAGGAGTCGGGGCTCGACCCGGTGTTCTCCGAACAGTTCCTGCGCTTCATCGTGGCCGAGGTGATCCACCACCACCAGCGGATCGCCGAGCAGGACCAGGCGACGACCGACTGATTCTCCCGATTGAATCGAGGGTGTGGAACGATTCGACATCGCGGTGATCGGTGGAGGTCCCGCCGGTGCCGCCACCGCCATTCGCGCCGCCCGGGCCGGTGTTCGGGTGGTGGTCGTCGAGAAGGGTCCCTATGGTCGCGACAAGGTCTGCGGTGACGGTCTGACCCCGCGGGCGGTCGCCGCGCTCCAGGAGCTCGACATCCCGCTGGACGACGCCCACCACATCGTCGGACTGCGCATGATCGCGGGCAAACAGGTCCGTGAGCTCCCGTGGCCCGACACCGGTCGCTTCCCGAACCACGGCGCGGTGTGGCCGCGCCGTCGACTCGACGCGGCGTTGATCGACGCCGCCGTCGAGGCCGGGGCCGACGTGCGCTTCGAGGTGTCCGGCGACCCGATCCTCGACGAGCGGACCGGCCGTGCCACGGGCATCTACACGCCCCACGGCGCGATCGAGGCCGATCTGGTCGTCGCGGCGACCGGCGCACCCGGTGCGGTCGCCCGCGCCCTCGGTGCGGAACGCGACCCGGCTGAGCCGTTCGGGTTGGCGATCCGCGCCTACGTCGAGAGTCCGCGCCACGCCGACGAGCACCTGGAGGCGTGTCTGACGATCCGTGACCCACGCGGCACGTGGGTGCCCGGCTACGGCTGGATGTTCCCGTGTGGCGACGGCACCGTGAACATCGGCGTCGGCGCCCTGTCGACGATGAAGGGGTTCAAGGGGCTCAACCTCAACCACCTCCTCGACAGCTACCGAGGCATCGTCACCGACACCTGGGAGATCGGCCCGAACCTCGAACGGCCACGCGCCTGGCGTCTCCCGATGAGCGCGGTGCAGCGACACGGCCCCGGCTGGGTCGCGATCGGTGATGCCGCCGGGCTCGTCAACCCGATGAACGGCGAAGGCATCGACTACGGGCTCGAGTCGGGCATGCTCGCCGCCGATCTCTTCTGCGAGGATCCTGCCACTGCGCCCGAGCGATATGACGAGCTGATCGGCGAGCGGTTCGACGGGTTCCTGCGCACAGGTCGTCGGTTCGCGTTCCTCATCGGGCATCCGTGGCTGATGCGGACCGGGCTCAGGTTCGCCATCGGTACGCAGCAGATCGCCGACATCACACTGCAGGTGATGGGCAACCTCGTCGACTCCCAGACGCCCGGCGCTGCCGGCTGGACGATGCGTGCCGCCGACCGCACGCTCGCCACCGCCGACCCGGTGCTGCGCAAGACGCGAGCCCGCGCCTGACCATCGGGCATCCGATCCGCTCGGGTTCGGTCGGCCCGGCGGTGTTGCGTGCTGGTCGGCGGCACTGCCGATCGGTACGGTGACGTGCCGTGACGAATCGAACTCGCAGCTTCGGGATCGACATCGGCGGCAGCGGTATGAAGGCAGCCCCGGTCGACCTGTCCGACGGCTCGCTCGCGGCCGACCGATACCGGATCGACACCCCGCAACCGGCAACGCCGAAGGCGATGGCCAAGGTCGCCAGGAAGCTGGTCGCCCATCACGGCTGGGACGGCCCCGTGGGGGTGTGCATGCCGTCGGTCGTCACCCACGGGGTGGTGCGGAGCGCCGCCAACATCGATCCCTCGTGGCTCGGCGTCGATGCCGACGCCGTGTTCACCGAGGCCGTCGGCCAACCCGTCTCGGTCCTGAACGACGCCGACGCCGCCGGCGTCGCCGAGATGACGTGGGGGAGCGGTCGTGGTCGACCCGGCGTCGTCATCTGCCTGACCTTCGGCACCGGCATCGGATCCGGGCTCTTCGTCGACGGCGTGCTCGTGCCGAACACCGAACTCGGACACCTCGAACTCGACGGGCCGGACGTCGAGAAGCGGGCGGCGGCCAGCGCTCGCGATCGGGAGCGGCTGTCCTGGGAGGAGTGGGGCGACCGCGTCGATCACTACCTGAAGCACGTGGTGATGCTCTTCTCGCCGGAGCTCGTCATCCTGGGCGGCGGAGCGAGCAAGAAGCCCGACCGTTGGGTCCATCGTCTCGATCCCGGATGTGCGATCGCGATCGCGGAGATGGCCAACAACGCCGGGATCGCCGGCGCCGCGCTCCTCGCGCCCGAGCCGGGCGCGTCGCGGTCAACCCGCGAGTGACACCGGATCACGTCGGCTGCGCACGGCGATGACGGCCAGCGTGACGACGCTCAGCGGCAGGACGAATCCGACGACGGCGATCGCGAACTCGTTCTTGATCGCGTGGTCCGCAGAGTCCAGCACCAACCAGGTGAGGTAGGCGGCGTAGAACCCGAGGAACATCGCACCCTCCCAGCGCAGGAGCGCGTAGCCGTTGGCGAACATCGGCAGGCAGGCGATCGCCACGGCGATCATCACGGGGATGTCGAGCGTCAGCGCCCCGTCGGGTACGTCGAGTGCATCCGGTGACACGGCCGCGGTCAGGCCGAGCACGGCGAGGATGTTGAACAGGTTCGATCCGATCGCGTTGCCGACCGCCAGATCGCGCTGGCCCCGGGCGGCGGCCAGCACCGATGTCGCGACCTCGGGCAGCGACGTGCCGATCGCGACGACCGTCAGTCCGATCACGAGTTCGCTCACGTCGAGGGCCTGGGCGATGTCGGTCGCGGCCTCGACCAGCGACTGTGAACCGGCGACGAGGAGGAGGAGGCCGAGGAGGACGAACCCGATGTCGGCGAACGCCGAGCTCTCCCGGAGCTTCTCCGCCGTGAGGGCCTCGTCGTACTCGGTGGCGACCATCGGCCGTGTGGACCGCTTCGAACTGACCACCGTCCAGCTCACGTACACGACGAGGAGCACGACGAAGAGCACCCCCTCCCAGCGGCCGAGTGAGTTGTCCAGTCCCAGGACGAGTACCAGGATCGACAGGGCCAGCATGATCGGGACATCGATGCGGACGATGCGTTGGGCGACCACCAGTCCGCCACCGACCACGGCGGCGATACCCAGCACCAGCAGGATGTTGGCGATGTTCGAGCCGACGACGTTGCCGACCGCGAGGTCGGTCTCACCGCGCCATGATGCTCCGACGCTGACCGCGAGCTCCGGTGCACTCGTGCCGAACGCGACCACCGTGAGGCCGATCACGACCGGCGTCAGCCCGGTGCGCGCGGCCAATCGTGCAGATCCGCGGACCAACGCCTCGGCGCCGACGACGAGCGCAGCGATGCCCACGACGAAGAAGCCGAGCGTCCACACCGACATGGTCGGCCAGTCTGGCGTCGGTCAGAGCGAAGCGAAACGTGCGAGCCGCTGCGCGAGTTGCTCCCGGTACGTCGCGGCCCGATCGAGCTTCAAGTCCTCGTAACCGCGAACCTGATCGGGGAGCGACGCGATCGCCGTGGCCTCGTCGAGGGTGTCGGCCGTGAGGCGGGTGATCAGCCTGTCGATCGCCGACTCGAACTCGGGGATCATCGCCCGCTCGACCTTGCGGACCTCTGCCCAGCGGAATGGATCGGCGAGTGTGCCGCGCACCTTCTTCATCGCCCGCAGCGCCGTGAACGAAGGTGTGGCGGTGCGCTCGAACTCGATCTTGCGGCCCATGCCCATCGACCGCAGCGCGGGCGGGTGCAGGTGGTAGGTGACCGTCGTGTCGGCACCGCCGACCGCCCGGTACCGGCGCTGTGACTCGTCGAGCAACGCCAGTCGAGCGACCTCGTACTCGTCCTTGTACGCCATCAGCTTGTGGAGGTGCCGAGCCACGGCCTCGGTGAATCCGGTCGTACCGGTGCCCGTCTCCTGTTCGGCGCGGCGTGCACGCCCGACGCGTTCGGCGAACCGCGTCGCGTACGCCTCGTCCTGGTAGTCGACCAGGTCGTCGGTGAGGCGCTCGATCAGTTGGTCCAGGGTCTCGACCGGCGGTGCCGTCACACCTGCCGCAGCCTCGACGAGGGTCGGCTGGAGTGCCCATTGGCGGCCGAACCGGAAGGCGGCGACGTTCTGTTCGACAGCGACCCCGTTGAGGCCGATCGCCCGCTCGATCGCCGCAGGGTCGATCGGGAGTGCACCGACCTGGACCGCCACGCCGAGGATCAGGATGTTGGCCGTCGTCGTGGCGCCGAACAGGCCCCGGGTGATCGCCGCTGCGTCGAGGTAGCGGTTGAGGTCGGCGCACGACACGTCATCGAGCCGCCGTCGCAGTTCGGAGTGCTCGGGGTAGGCCAGCGAGCCCGGCTTGGCGACCATCTCGCCGGTCGGCACGACGTCGACGGAGCCGATGACGACGGTCTTCTCGCGCCGTGCGCCTTCGCGGTGGCTGTTGCTGGAACCGGCGAGCATGTCGAACACGAGGAAACAGTCGACACCGGCTTCGTTCGCGTGGTTGGAGGCGGCGGGTGCGTCACGGGTGACGCGGACGTCGCTCGTGACCGGTCCGGCCTTCTGCGAGAGACCGGTCTGGTCGAGGCCGCGGACGTGCAGATCGTCGAGCATGGCCGCGGTCCCGACGATCTGGCTGACCGTCACCACGCCGGTGCCGCCGATTCCCGACAGCCGCACGGTGAACGTGTCGGTGTCGACGACGGGTGTCGGTGCCGGCAGCTCGTCGAGTGACGGTGCGGTCGGGGTCGGTCGGGCCATGCCCTTGGCGTGGGGATCGACGGTCACGGTCGCGAACGCCGGGCAGTCACCCTGCATGCAGGAGAAATCGAAGTTGCAGCTCGTCTGATGGATCGCCGTCTTGCGCCCGTAGGGCGTGTCGATCGGCTGCACCGACAGGCAATTCGACTGGTCGCCGCAATCACCGCATCCCTCGCAGATGCGCTCGTTGATCACGACGCGGAATCCCGGCTTGGCCAGGGTGCCGCGGCTGCGAGCCCGCCGTTTCTCCGCGGCGCAGGCCTGGTCGTGGATGAGCACCGTGGTGCCCTCGACCCCGGCCAGCAACTCCTGGGCCTCGCCGATTCGGGAGCGGTCCCAGACCCGTACACCGTCGGGCACGTCGAGGGCCTTGACGCGGTCGGGGTCGTCGCTGGTGATGATCACCTGCTCGACGCCCTCGGCCAGCAGCATGGTGGCGAGCTGGTCCGCTTCGACGGCACCTTGCGCATCCTGTCCGCCGGTCATGGCGACGGTCCCGTTGAGCAGCAGCTTGTAGGTGATGTCGATGCCGGCCGCGATCGCAGCTCGGATGGCGAGCGAACCGGAGTGGAAGAACGTGCCGTCGCCGAGATTCTGGACGAGATGGTCGCGCTCGACGAACGGCGCCATGCCGATCCACTGCGCGCCCTCGTTCCCCATGCACGTGAGCCCGATGAGGTCGCCGGTGCGCTCCGGCTCCATGAAGGCGACCATCGCGTGGCAGCCGATGCCGCCGCCGACCAGGGTGCCGGGTTCGACGCGGGTGCTCGTGTTGTGCGGGCACCCGGAACAGAAGAACGGAGCGCGGTTGACCGTGAGCGGGATCAGGTTGCGGTCGGGCTTGGCCTGCGGAGCGGCCAGCCGGTCGCCGAGTCGCTTGCCGAGATGATGGCGGAGCGCCGGCAGGATCCGCTCGGCGTCGAGGAGCGAGTCGTAGGGCACGAGTACGTGCCGGTCCTCGTCACGCTTGCCCCACACCCGAGGCCGGTCGGCGAGGTCATAGAGCGCGTCACGGACCAGCACTTCGAGTGTCGGGTTCTTCTCCTCGATGACGAGCACGTCGGTGAGTCCCTCGGCGAAGGAACGGACGTCGTGGCGGTCGAGCGGAATCGGCATCTGGAGCTGCAACAGCCGGATGCCGGCCGATCGGAGATCGTCGTCGGATCCGAACCCCAACACCTGGAGCGCCTCGCGGAGTTCGTGGTACGTGTGGCCGCAGGCGGCGATGCCGATCCAGTCGTCGCCCGTGCGGACGGTCACCCGGTTCAGTTGGTTCAGTGCTCCGTACTGCCGGGCGAGTTCGGTCCGGGTCTCGAAGAACTCCCGCTCCATGTCGAGCGTGTGGGGAGTGATCAGCAGGCCGTTCGGTTGCGGTTCGAATCGCCGGCCGTCGACGTCGAGCGTCGGGATGACCGGCTGCACCCGCTCGGGGTGGACGTCGATCGTGCCGGTGCCGTCGGCGACCGGCGTGACCAGTTTGAGCCCGGACCAGATGCCGCAGGCCCGTGACAATGCCACCGCATGCCGGGCGAGATCGAGCGCTTCTTGCGGATCGCCGGGGAAGATCAGCGGCATGTGCAGGTCGACCATCGTCGCGTCGCTGGACGACGGCAGGGTCGACGACTTCGCGCTCGGGTCGTCACCGACGACCGCGACGACACCTCCGTGTGGGGCGGTGCTCGCGAACACGGCGTGGCGGATCGCGTCGCCGGCCCGGTCGATGCCCGGCCCCTTGCCGTACCACATGCCCAGGATGCCGTCGTACCGGCAGTCGTGCAGCGTGGCGGCGAGCTGGCTGCCCATCACGGCTGTGGCAGCGAGCTCCTCGTTGACGCCGGGCTGATTCACGACAGGGAGATCGGGCAGGGTGCGGTTGGCTCGGTCGACCTCTTCGCCGAACATGCCGACCGGGGAACCCTGGTAGCCGCTCACGAAGGCGGCGGTGTCCAGTCCGTGTCGACGATCGATCCGGATCTGATCGATCGGCAGTCGTGCGATCGCCTGTACGCCGGACAGGAAGACCCGGCCGTGTTCGGCCCGATACCGGTCGGCGAGCTGGTAGCCGTCGGTGGACTCGGGCGACTTCGCGGTGTCGGTCACAGGTCCAGTCTGCCTCATCCCGGGGCACCCGTCACGAGGTTCGCCGCCGCCGGCGGTGGGGTGAGATCGAGCGCCGTGTTGGCGCCGCAGAGCACGATCCCGATCCGGTCCCCGGCCGATCTGGGCGCCCACGCGCCGGACATGAGCGCCGCGAGCGGGGTGGCGGCCGCCGGCTCGACCACGATGCGGAGCCAGTTCCACAGATGGAGGCGAGCGGCCACGACGTCGGCGTCGTCCACGACGACACTCGTCGCGTCGACGGACCGCAGGGCGAGGTAGGGCGTGGCACCGACGTGGGTCGCGCCGAGGGCGTCGGCGGCGACGCCGGAGATCGTGACGTCGACCGGTCCCCCCCGGGTGCGGGCGGTGGCGTAGCTCGCCGTCCCGTGTGTCTCGACGGCGACGGTCTCCGCTCGGTCGCCGAACCACGCGGCGTTGCCACCGCTCAGGCCGCCGCCACCGCAGGCGAGCAGCACGGCGTCGAGGCCGGGCGCGTCGAGGTCGAACTCGCGGGCACATGTCCCGGCACCCGCCATCACGACCGGGTCGTCGTAGGCGTGGATCGACGTCGCGTGGTGCTCCTCCAGATGTCGGCGACTGGCCCCGAGTGCGTCGCTGTACACGTCGCCGACCTCGTGCACGGTCGCGCCGAGGGCACGCAGCTTGGCCACCTTCGCGGGTGTGGCCGTCGTCGGCACGAAGACGTGGGCATCGTGACCGAACCGCTGGGCCGCCCAGGCGACGGCGATCCCGTGGTTGCCACCCGATGCCGCCACGATCCCGCTGTCGGCGATCGGCTGGGTGGCGACGAAGTGGCTGGCCCCACGCGCCTTGAACGAGCCGCTGTGCTGGAGGTACTCGAGCTTGAACACCAGTCGTGCGTCGACCCCGATCTCGTCACCCGGAATCTCGATCGTGGGCGTGCGACGCAGCAGGCCACGGGTGACCTCGGCGGCCCGCTCGATGTCGTCCGGGGTGACCCGGATGCCGGGTAGGGCGGAGGGTTCGGTCTCGCAGGTACTCATCCCGGACATTCTGGGTCAGAGAAGTAGTAAGCGCCAGTAAGTATCCAGATGCGAATGCCAAGCTAGAGTTTGCATGCGTGGAGTTGCATCATCTCCGCTCCTTCGTGCGGGCGGTCGAGACGGGTTCCTTCAACGCCGCCGGACAGGCGCTCAGCTACACCGGGCCGGCGATCTCGCAACACGTCGGCGCACTGGAACAGGAACTCGGCGTCGAGGTGCTCACCCGTCATGCCCGCGGGGTCGTCCCGACGCCGGCCGGCCACGTGCTCCACGCGCGTGCGTGTGAGCTGCTCGACCAGGCCGACGGTGTGGCCCGCGAGGTCCGACTCGCCGCCGC
>Ga0055584_100008523_pt1 | contig 10058 bp, 8 predicted proteins | sample OSDHelmetaG_FD_58716 | JGI IMG/M metagenome (GOLD analysis project Ga0055584, IMG submission 58716) | Pelagic marine sediment microbial communities from the LTER site Helgoland, North Sea, for post-phytoplankton bloom and carbon turnover... | ecosystem: Environmental > Aquatic > Marine >...
AATTTGAAACACCCGCTGAGAAATTTAACCAATGTGTTGCGATGACCGGTTGAGGTCGCACTCATAAGCAGACCTTCGACGGTTAAATTGTGAAGTTGGCCGTCTGCCCGCTTCTAAAATTCGCTGTTAGACAGAAGCGGACCGTCGGCAGATATGCATAGAACGGCAGATTTTCGCCCAATGTACAAGTCGTACGCAGGTTGTTCAGCTTACAACTCTTCAGGTATGGCGATCATCTTTGCTCAGGCGATCTCAATACTGAGTGTAGGGTTTAAATCTTTACCGTTCTTGAATAGAGGAAGCGTTATTGGCAAGATGGCTCGATGAATAATGAAACCCTCAAGTTTACGCTGCTGAGAGGACGTTCCATATTCGGGAGCGCCCTTTATTGCTGAAGAAAGATGAGGTACGGAATGCCGGTTGAAACTACACGTAAAATCGAAAGCCTGTTCCCTGTCCCGGTCTTGGTCACGCGCGTGCCCGGTGGTGCGGAGCTAAATGAACATCTCATCGGCGCATTGGATGAAGTTCGCGAGGCGACACCGAACGGCAAACCAGATTCGTGGGCTTGCGACGTCTACACCACTATCTCCAACAACTGCGCCCTACACGAACAACCTGCATTTAAGGAGTTTCATAACCTCGCCATGCAATGCCTCACCGCTTTCGGCGAATTAATGGAATACCCGCTGGCGCAAAACAATCTCCGCATCACCCAATGCTGGGTAAACATTTACCAGTATGGCATGAGCCAGGAAATCCATAACCACAACAACCACATTATGACCGGTGTGTATTACGTAAAAGCCCCGGAAAACTGTTCACAATTGCTGTTTCACTCGCCCCAAGCCGACACGATGATCCGCCCTCCCATCGCACAAGACAATAAATTCAACAGTATGACTGCATCCTACCGGCCCCAACCGGGAGATTTGGTGGTTTTTGACAGCGCATTACGACACAGCGTACCGACGAACATGACGGAAGGCGAACGGATCAGTGTTTCCTTCAACGCAACCCTTTAGAGAAGACGATACCCGACAATGACCGATCTCAGTCAACATACCCGCATGCTGGAACTATTTCCCAGCGCTGTCCAAATCTCCAATCATCCGGAGCCAACGCGCCTCAATCAGGAGCTTGAGGCCACAATCAGACAGCTTCAAGCAGCAACCCCAAACAGCCGCCCGGAAGACTGGGCCTGCACAGTTTACACCACCATCGAGAATCAAAACGAGATTCACTTGCACCCGGCATTTGAAGAAATCAGTGACTTCATCACACAAGAGACTCACAATTTTGCAAGCGAAAACGGAGTGTTTCTACCAAGTAATAAAGTAACTATAAAGAATATGTGGGTCAATATTTATAATAAAAACTGTTCAATGGATGTACATAATCATCCAAACAGCCTTTTTTCTGGTATTTACTTTGTAAAATCACCTAAAGATTCGGCTAAATTAGTATTCGACTCCCCTTCTTCTGAAAGAATGATTTCAGTTCCAGTATTAAAGGGAAATGTTTACAATCAGGAAAATGCTGCATGTGAACCTATCGGCGGAGATCTATTTATATTTAACAGTAATTTGAAGCATAGAGCTTTATTACATAAATTAGATGAAGAAAGAATATCCATTAGCTTTACTGCGATAATATAAAATATCATTTATTATTGCATTACTTTCATTATTCTTTCGTCACAACGGAGTTGTCCCGGCAATTGGTTATCTCGATGGATAAAACAAGCGGACATCTAAATCGATGCCCGCTTGTTGTAATGGTTACTATTTAGAAAAATTTGCGTCAGCCTTGGCCACCGTTGCGGCCTCGTCCTCTTTATTCCACAGCACCAACGCATCTGTAGCCTCATTCTTTAAAAACAGAAATAGGCGGTCATTGACGATTTTATAACTCGTTGGATCGACCGGAAATGTTTCACCGATAGACATTCCATATGCGCAAGCTCCGCCGTATTCAGGTGCATATTTGTCTGGATTTTCATCAAACATGGCTTTGGCATCGGCACTAACCAAATAATAGGCCTCGCCCTTATGGGTCGACGCAAAATCGGCGCTGCCTAGCAGCGGACCGTCGGCAACAAAATAGGCAACAGGGCAGTAGCCACTAAGAGCAGGTTGATCGTTCGTCATATCTTTTCTCCGTTAAACTTAGGGTTTCATGTTGTCGAAACATTGCTGCGTCGACATGACGAACCTGCGTGCGTTGAGACGTTAAATCAATATATCGGCCATTCTTAAGGGCTATTGGCAAACATATTGGGACGATTGGTAAATAACTTATGTATAATGTCTCGAAAACGGCACGCGTCGAAGCAAAAGGAAACTCTCTCTCAAAACATGAGAAAATTTGCACTATGGACATTCTGAGTGACATTTTTGAAACTTTAGGGCTCAAAGGCACGCTCTATTTCCGAACTGACTTTTCCGGAAATTGGGGTGTTGTCGTCCCGGATTTTGCGGAGGCCGCGCGCTTCCACCTCGTTGTACAAGGAGTCTGCCATGTACGGCTTAATTCGGGCGATACGGTGTGCCTCAGGGCGGGCGATATGATCCTAATCCCTCAAGGATGTTCCCATATTCTAAGCGATACGCCGGATCGGGTGGCCTCACCACTGGAAACAGTCATTGCCGAAACAGGCTATTCCGGTAAAGGCGTTTTTGTCGCCGGCGAAGGCGATAGCGCAGCATCCACTCAAATGATTTGCGGACATTTTTCTTTTCGGCAAGGCGCTGGACACCTTTTGTTAAACGCCCTTCCGGAATCAATCACCGTCACAAGCGCTACGCGTGCCAAAGAGGTATGGCTGGACGAAATGCTACGGCTAGTCTCTCGGTGGGTATTTTCCGAGAGAATTGGCACCGACGGCACCGTAATCCGTCTGTCGGAAATTGTCTTTTTCGAATTACTTCGATTGGGGCTCACGGACAACGGCAGCGATTCAAGTGTTTGGAATGCCTTTCAAGATAAAAACATCAGCCAGGCAATAAACCTCATTCACGAGCAACCATCGGCGCCATGGTCGGTCGAGCGCTTGGCCAATGAAGTGGGTATGTCCCGTAGCCGGTTTGCGGAAAAGTTCAAAGAACTTACGGGCACTGCCCCCATGGCATATCTAGCTGATTGGCGCTTTCAGAAAGCCCTTGCGATGTTGGGTGACACCCAATCTAGCGTCCAACAGATTGCAATCCAAACGGGTTATCAATCAGCTGCCGCCTTTACTCGGGCGTTCGCAGGAAAATTTGGATATCCACCAACCGAATACCGGCAGCAATTGTAATAAGCTTACATATCGTCTCGATCCAGATAATGAAATATTGCTAGTCGAATACGTCCGCTATTAGACATGCGCAGACCAATCTTTTGGCAAACGAAGTCGCCGTGTCATATTCTATTGGACACACGAATTTTGGAGAGAGGATTTGGCCAAACAGGGGTTTACGTTTGCGGGCTATAAGGGCGAACAATCCATTCATGCTGCGGCCGCTCAGCATTTTGGCAATGCCTTGCACGCGACACTGGGGGATGCGGGCATTTGCACCGTGCTGCCTGATACGGTAACCCGGGGCCCGGACTTCGTGGACATTCCAAAGCTGGTGGCCGACGGCACGTTGGATTTTGGCTATTTGTCGACCGTCCGACTTGCAAAGTTCGTTCCCGAATTCACCTTGTTCGACTTGCCTTACTTGTCCGAAGACAGGGCTGAGCTTTTCACCTTACTCGACGGTGCCCTGGGTAACTTTTTCAAATCTGAGATAATGCGGCATTCTCCCTTTAGGATACTGGCTTTCTGGGACAACGGCCTACGTCACGTGACCAATCGTTTGCGGCCCCTTAAGACATTGTCCGATTGCAAAGGGATCGCCATGCGCACTCAATTGAGCGAGACCATCGGCGACACCGTACGCGCCATGGGATTTACGGCACGCCCCATGGATATAAGGGAATATCGCACGAAACTGGATGCGCCCGATATCCAGGCTCAAGACAACGACCTGCCGACCACTTACAATTTCGAATTTTACAAGCATCACCCTTTCATCACCTTAACCGGCCATATTCTCGGTGTGCGCGCGGTGTTCTGTTTGAATGAGGCCTATATGACCTGGCCCGAGCCTGTGCGTGAGGCCGTGCAAACGGCAATGAACGAGGCGGCGAAATTTCAGCAATCCCTATCGGTGGACATAGAAACCAAAACAGCTGCCAAGCTGGAAGCAGATGGCGCGACACTCACGAAATTGGATGCGGAGGCGAAAGACGAATTTCGCAAAGCCGTAGCGCCGGTTCGTCAGAAGCATAGCGGACTCTTTAAACACGACGTTTTCAAACAGTTTTTCTAGATCAATGGGCAGGGATTGATCGTTGTAAATCTAGCTGTTGTGACCGTCCCTTAAATTACCGCTTCAACTAAATTGCGACGACTTAGTCAGCGTCGCCGCCGCCGCTTTCACCGGTGGCATCGCCCCGCCCCCGACGAACTCGAGCCCTGCCGCCCGACGTTTGTGGTCGGTCCGCCCCAGCATTCTCCACCGTTTCGGACCTTTTAGCGGGCCGTTCCTCCGTATCGCTGGCAAAGGTGAGAGTCCGTTGCGGGAAGGGAATTTCGATACCCAGTTCGTCAAAGCGGTTCTTCATCAACCGGTTAAACTCTCGCTTCAACCGCCACTGGGTTCCGGCAGTAACTTTGATGCGGGCGCGGATGACAACAGCGGAATCGTCTAAGCTTTGCAGCCCCTGTACGAATAACGGTGTAATGACATCGCGGCCAAGAACCGGATCATCCGCCATTTCCTGTCCTAATTCTTCGAGCACTTTCATGACCTCATCGACATTCTCCCGATAGGCGATGCCGATGTTCAACACCACATTGGAATAATCTTTGGTGTAGTTCAGCACCGTGCCAACCTCGCTGAACGGCACCGTATGAACACTGCCGGCAGGGTCACGTAGGCGAATGGTGCGGATGGATAGGGATTCCACGTCGCCCTCATGTTTGCCGACCTCAACATAGTCGCCGACGGCGATAGTATCTTCGAGAAGGATAAACACGCCGGTGATAACGTCTTTGACCAAAGTCTGGGCGCCAAAACCAATGGCCAGACCGAGCACGCCGGCGCCGGCCAGCAACGGGCCAATTTCAATCCCGAGTTCAGCGAGCACGACCAACGTCACCATAACCCCGAGCACTGTGAACATGACCTTTTGCAATAGGGGCAACAACGTGCGAACGCGCGGGTTCCGCTGGATTGCATTGCCCTCGGCATCACTTTTGGCCAGATAAAATTCTATGCTGCTGTTGACGGCTTCCCAGAAGATCAACGTGAGAATAATCACAGCAAGTATATTGAAGGCACTTCCCGACATTTGCTTGCCGAGCGGCGTGCCCAACCAGCCGATCGCATCGATTCCCCAAACTTCTAATACGACCAGGGCAGCGATTATGTTAACAGCCCAGCGCACCACCAGCCGTAAGGCAGGGAGGTAACGGTTGGCTCTTCCCTCAAGTGTGGGAAATTTTTCACGAATTTCTTCGCCAATGGTGAAACCCTTCTCCACCGCCCGGTCTAAACCTGTTGCTAGCAGTCGAGCGGCAATTAGGACCACCGCCGTAAATGCACTTGCTTGGGCCAAATACTCGAAGCCCCCCGTCATGCCGAGCGCCCATACGGCGAATATGGCGACCGCATAAATACCCGCTAGTACATGCCAAATATCAGCAAGCCGGTTACGGAGCCCACCAGCCCGCACTGTTGTACCATCCCCGCGTATCCAAGCCGCCACCGGAGTCCGGTTCTGTAAAATGAAGACCACGACCAAACCGGTAACGATCAGCCCCAACATCCGCAACAGCGCTGCATGCCCGCTTGCTGGCAAGCCGAGTAAAAGGGCAGCTTCGGCGAAAAAGAAACCAAATACGGAAAAACCTATTAGCCGTCGGATCCAAATAAACAAGTAATTTGCGGTCATGTTCGTTAGCGGCAGGACGCGGAGGGATTCCACTGCCGGTGCCAGCCCCATGCGGGCCAACGCCAAAATTACGCAAACGATTAAATAGGCATTTATGACAGTCAGCGCCATTACCTGAACTTGAGTGGTGGGCTGCGTGAAAGGCGCCACGACATATGCGACCGCAGCGAAAACCGCGAGCGGCACAATATCCAGAATCGTTCGCCCGGCCAGCAACGATAGCCGCACCCAGAAGGTATCGGCAGCCCGCTCCTCTAGTATTCTTCTGGGACGGTTTAACAACATTCGCACGAGGTATTCGCTTATCCCAGCGGCGAGCAAAATCAACAGGACCTTGCTAATCATCTCGAACCAACGCTGACGAATGTTGGAATCAGCCATCCCTTTTTGAACTATGCCGACAAGGACCGGTATATCGCTAAGCGTTTCCGCAGCGGCCAACATTTGGCGACTGACATTCCTGATATTCTCTGAAAGGTCGGCGATCAAACGGGCACCCGCGCTTTCGACCGGTTTCTTTGCCTGAGCCATTTTCTTGACCTCAGCCAACGCCCGTATGTTCGAGAGCAATTTATCCCGGGCTTCTTTGTCTTCTATGGCGGCAGCAAGGCCTTCCAGTTCTTGCGCGGTTACAACCGGGGCAGACTTAATCTGCTGTGCCTGCTGGGCCTGCGCGAAAGACGGTCCCAAGAGAAGAAAGGCGAGTAGCAAACAAAATGGAGGTACTCTACGGCACGACTGTGCGCACCAACGCCGCGACCTTGTCCAAATGTCAGAACCCTGGCCTGATGGCAAAATTGCAGCACGGACCGACCCTGGTTTACCCATCGAGCTTGCCCTATCAACACGCTGAAAAATCATACTTTGCGTTGTCCTGATATTTGAATTTTACCGCTGATGTGAACGAGGCCCAATTATACTAGGGGCCTATTCGTATCAAATAATGATTGGCCCTGGCTATAGGCAGGGCTTCATGACATTGGCGACAAAGGGTGAAGTCATGGCGCGGACAAGCGCACTGTAGTTTGGCTGGAAGGTGATTTCCGTGCCGATAGGCACCCGAAGGTTATTCGCATCCACGATTAGATGATCGCTGCTAGCGCCCAATATCTTAATTCCGGAAGGCGGCACAAGACCATCCGTATCTGTATCTTGGCGTCCGATAGCGAGTATTGTCTGCGAGATTGGCCCGCGATCCGCCACAGGTGCCGCCTCGCCAAAGGCGGTTTGTCCAATCTTGCCCCATGGTTGGGACGGCTTGATCTTGGATTCAATCACTTCGGCGACAAGTGTGAAGGCGTCGGTGTGCAGCCCATCGATTGGTTCGCGATGGAGCGGCTCACGACCGAGTAGGATCGCTTCCCCCAAGCGCAGATCATTAATTCGTCCCGTTTCCGCGCCGCTAAGCACCCACTGGAGGTTGGCGGAATTGCCTCCGGAAACAACGGCGAGTTTGTTATCGAAGGTCGTCTCAATTGACTCTGCCAGTGCTGATAGTGCGGCCATGTTTTTGGTGTCGGGTGATACGCCGCTCCGGCATGCGAGATTGGTGCCGATGCCTTTGAACAAAATGTTAGGGAAGCGAAGCGTCTGCCGAATAGTATTTTCAAGGTCTTCAGGCATAATACCTTCACGCAAATCGCCAAGCTCGACCATCAGCACGACCCCGTGCATCCGCCCTACATCCTGAGCCGCACTTGAGAGCTTGGCGATGATGTCGAGCTCAGTATTGAAGCTCACGTCAGCGTGCATCACCACGCGGTTCACTTGACTGAGCATCGGCGTGCGGATGAGTGTCATCGGCGCCGTCACCCGTGCCAGGCGCATGGTCTCTATGTTCTCGATGCGGGAGCCTCCAAGAGCCGTAACACCGGCTTGCACCAAGGCATTGGCGATCTCAGGAGAACCGAGTGTCGCCTTCGTAACGCCCGTAACCGAAACACCACGTTTGGCCAACAATTGAACGAGTGTGCGGGTGTTGTGTTGGATTTTTCCAAGGTCGATCTCCAGCCGTGGGCCGGTTCCCAACCCAGGGCTTGCTCCCAATAGAGCAGCGGTCTCTAACCGAGGGGTAACTCCCACCTGCGGCGCGGTCATTGCAGGAAGTTCGTTAGCTTTTCCTTGAGCGCCGGGAATGCCGAAACAACCATGTCCACCAGCCGTTCAGGCGAGCGGGTTAGCGCGTCGGTTACAGGAAAGCCAAATTCATCTTCATACAGCGTGATGGCCGCGCCGACTTCAGTGTCACTCATGTTTTCGTGGTTGAGGGTGAGCCCAATGACTTTTGTATCTGCAAATGTCTGGATGAGATTGATCTCACTGGCCGGTGTTGGCATGTCAATCGTATTGAAATCACCGAGCTTCTCCCGGCCCGGCGCGTGCTGGAGGACAACGCCACTGGGACGGCTGCCGCGCAGGATAAAGGTCGAGGTTAAATAAGCCGGATGGCTCAAAGCACCCTGCCCTTCGACGATAATCACGTCGGGGTTTTCTCCTTCAAAGGCTTCAACGACGGTTGCTTCCATTTCACCAGAGCAGAACTGCGAAGGAATGGCATCCAACGCGATGCCATAGCGAGCTCCTTGAATTAGGCAGGTCTGGCCCGTGCCGACCATCACCGCTTTCACGCCGCGATCATTGAGAGCGCGGGTTAGAATGGTGGCTGTGGTGCGTTTGCCGATGGCGCCATCGGTGCCAAGCACGGCGATACGCGGACAAGTGACGTCGTCGATGCGGCCGCTGAACATCCGCAAATCTTTCTTTGCACGTGGCTTTCGGACATCGCGGATCTCAATATTGTTCGCGGCGGCGGCGGCGGCAAACTCAGGGTCGTCGTTCAAAAATTCATGTAAGCCGTTCACCACGTCCATCCCCATACCGATAGCCTCGAGTACGACGCCGCGCTCCTGTGCAGACAGCATACCGCTCGACGGTGCTATCCCAAAGATGAAGCAATCGGGGACCCTTCCGGCGCGTTCGATTGCGGCGGAGAGGTCGCGGCAGAGCGGAATTGCGTTTGGTTCCTGGCCCAACACCACGCCGGTATCGAGACCCACTTTTTGGCTGTCGATGACCGAAAGGATTTTGTACTTCTCCGAATGACGGACGAGCCCGTTCGCGGTCTTGCCATCGATGGCGCCGAAGTTCGCTTCGCAGTAGATGACTGCGGTCGGGACCCGTTTCTGTTTGGCACGGAGCCCTGGCCCCACCCCTGGTCGCGCGACTGCCACGCGATCGGTCATAAGGGCAGGATTAGGATCGGCTTGCAGTGGGCTCGACGACGGTGAAAGAGTTACTATAGGCATTATGGCTCCTCAAATAGGGCGTAAGCGGGCGACGGAATTGTGCCCGCGGTGTGATCGTGTGCCACCGGTGTACGGCGACGTGCGTTATGAGAGACTAGGCCTCGTACGGCTGCCGCCTCTGGCCGGGCCTTAGCCAGGCTGGCCAAGACAAGAGTGGTCGAGAGACGTCTCACACGCTCTTCTTTTCAATGTAGAATGGTCGACTGCCGACGCGTTCTTAGATTAGGCGCGTCGTTTCGAAGGAGTAATTATAAAATAAAACAATCTAATACATTTGTTTATATGGGTCTGTAATAAATATTTTCAACCACACTTTATGTAAAAATTAATTTATTATTATACTATATCAATACTGTATTACTATATTTCTATATTATATATTATAATACTCAACAGTAATTACGGTTTTATTTATAGTACGATCCGGTATATCTAGACTATTCGCATTACATCCTAATATTGCAAATATGAGGAGAGCGACTGCAACGCAGCATTAAAGTTCTGCTATCCGGTTCAAGGTTGGATCGTTGCAAAGACTCAAAAGCGAATGACCGATATGTCGCGTTAGCAGACATATCCGCCCCGCCCCAAACCGATCCCAGGAGAATGCTGTAATCTGGGCACTTTTCGTATTAAGCAGCTTGAATTCCTCACGCAAGGTCTTAGTCTCATTGGGGTCACAGACCCACGCATACGAACCTGGATTGGCCGGGTTGATGTTAGGAGGAAAGGATAGATCATGCTGACGCTACTCTCCCCTGCAAAAAA
>Ga0055584_100008524_pt1 | contig 10057 bp, 9 predicted proteins | sample OSDHelmetaG_FD_58716 | JGI IMG/M metagenome (GOLD analysis project Ga0055584, IMG submission 58716) | Pelagic marine sediment microbial communities from the LTER site Helgoland, North Sea, for post-phytoplankton bloom and carbon turnover... | ecosystem: Environmental > Aquatic > Marine >...
TTACGTCAACGACATGGGCCGAGCCGACTGGTCTGGCCCCGCCAATGATACCTGGATCGATGCGCGAACCGCTTGGTATGTCATTGGCAGCGACAAGCGCGGTGGCATGGGTGCTCTTGAGATCGTACCATTCAGCCAGAGCGACGCAGCACATACCTTTGCGATGAAAAATGGCGGCAAGGTGGTGGACTGGGCCGGCATCCCGGAGAGCATGGTACTCGTCAGCGATGATGAGGCCGGTGACATGGGCGACCATACAATGAACCACGACGAAATGGTCATGGACGGTCAGGACAAGATGGTCGACGAGGTGCCAAGCGCCTCCAGCCATGAAAATCAACTGGAATAGCAAGAGATGGTCAATATTCAAAACACGCTGGCTTTGAGCGGACCGCTCACCCGGCGCCGCGCCCTTACCATTGGCGCGTTGGCAGGCGCGGCCACTCTGCTGCCGGGTTGGGCGTTCGCAGCACCGGCAATGCGCCACACCTGGCACGGAACCGCACTTGGCGCGGAGGCCTCCATCACCATTGCGCATCATCATGAGGGCGAGGCCGCCGATTTGATCGACATGTGCAAACAGGAATTGAAACGGCTTGAGGCCGTATTCAGCCTGTACCTGCCAACCTCTGCCCTGTCACGATTGAATCGGGATGGAGCGCTCGATGCGCCGCCCCCTGAACTGGTATCGTTGCTTGATCGATGCAGCGACGTCTATCAACTATCCGGCGGCGCGTTCGACCCAACCGTTCAGCCGCTCTGGTCCCTCTACGCCGACCATTTTTCACGTGATGGTGCCGCGCCGTCGGGGCCGTCGGCTGCAGCCTTGTCTGATGCCCGCGCCCGTATCGGCTTCCAACACGTGCGCTACAGCACACAAAAAATCTATTTCGCACTGCCCGACATGGCCGTCACGCTTAACGGTATCGCCCAAGGCTTCATCACAGATCGTATCGCCGCACGACTGCAGGCAGCCGGCACCAAAAACATTTTGGTCAACATGGGAGAAATTGTTGCATCCGGGCGAAGGCTGGACGGCTCACCGTGGCGGGTAGGCCTCGCCGACCCCAACCTGCCAGCAAATGTTTGGCGCACAGTTCAACTTGACCAACGCGCATTGGCATCATCCGGTGGATATGAAAGCCGCTTCGATGCCTCGGGGGACCATCATCATTTGCTCAACCCGTCGACGGCCAAAAGCGCGCTGGGTGTTAAAGGCGCAAGTGTTTCTACCCGCGACGCAACAACTGCCGACGCACTCTCCACAGCGCTAGTGGTGATGGACCCTGGCCAGGCGCAAAAAATCATTGGTGCCGTCGGAGATACAACTGCCTGGCTCACGCGTGCTGACGGTTCGCGTTTGATTCTCCGCAGTTAACACCGATTAGGCCCCGATCAACCTGGTCCAGCCGGTTGGTCCGCGCGCATGCCTCAAGGCGCTAGTGCGCAATACAATTTTTCAACCGCGTCAATCCAGCCAGAAAACCCGCTCTGGATTCTGCGAGCCGCATGTTTCACTATGGCTGTCTGAAAACCGGGCCGTGGCATCAACGCCTCAGGCAGGAATCAAACAAACGAAATTTTTGGGAGGTCTTACTGATGAAAGCACCACTTAAAACCATTGCGGCGGCATCGCTCGTTGCTCTTGGTCTGGGCGCGGCTTCGTTCGCTCAGGCTGGTCACCACGAAGTCAAGATCGGCGTCATTCTTGGCTTTACCGGCCCTATTGAATCTTTGACCCCTGACATGGCCGCTTCAGCTGAGCTTGCTATGAAGGAAGTTTCAGATTCAGGTATGCTGCTGGATGGCAAGAAGATCGTTGCAGTCCGTGCCGATTCCACCTGCATCGATGCCGCTGCCGCAACCGCCGCTGCTGAGCGCCTCATCTCATCCGAGGGCGTTGCCGCTATCTACGGTGCCGATTGCTCCGGTGTGACCACGGCAATCGCCAATAACGTCGCTGTACCTAATGGCGTCGTCATGGTGTCCCCGTCAGCAACGTCGCCCGCACTCACGACCATCGACGATAACGGCTATTTCTTCCGCACGGCGCCATCAGACGCGCGCCAGGGCGAAGTTCTCGCCAGCATTCTCAAGAGCCGCGGCATTAACAACGTAGCCGTCACATACACCAATAACGACTATGGCAAGGGTTTGGCGAGCAGCTTCGCCGACGCTTTTGACGGCAAGATCGAGATCAGCGCAGCTCATGAAGATGGCAAGGGTGATTACTCCGCTGAAGTCGGTGCATTGTCCGCGTCCGGCTCGGAGCATCTCGTTGTATTCGGTTACCTCGACCAGGGCGGTAAAGGCATTATTCAGACCTCGCTCGACACCGGTGCATTCAGCAACTTCATCCTCGCTGACGGCATGATCGGTCAGGCATTGGTTGATAGCATTGGCGAAGGCCTCACCGGCGCCATTGGCACGGTACCTGGCTCGGAGTCCGCAGGCGCAAAACAGTTCCTCGAATATGCCTCCGCTCATGGCATTGATGGTGACGGCCCGTTCCGCGCTGAATCCTATGACGCAGCTGCTCTGCTCGCGCTTGCAATGCAGGCATCCGGATCAACTGACCGCGCCGGTATCCAGTCCAAAGTCATGGATGTCGCCAATGCACCGGGCGAAAAAATCTACCCGGGCGAGCTTGCCAAAGCACTCAAGATTCTGGCCGATGGCGGACAGGTCAATTATGAGGGCGCCACCAACGTCGAGTTTTCTGCTGTTGGTGAGGCTTTCGGGTCCTACAAGGAACTCGAGGTCAAGAACGGCAAGTTCACCACTGTCGCCGTTCACTAAGCCTGCATGACAAAGACGACCCGACGCCTGATTTCCGGCGTCGGGTCGCACTTTGGTCGCCCGGTGCAGACCCGTCCCTGCATCTGCTGACGCTAACGGAACCCACGTGCATCGGCTGCCATGATCCGTGTCGAGAGTATTCACAAGACGTTTGGCGGCCTGCGGGCAGTTGATGGCGCGAGCCTCGAAATAGCCGAAGGCTCGATAACTGGCCTCATTGGCCCGAACGGTGCTGGCAAGACAACGCTGTTCAATGTTATCGCCGGCGCATTTGAGCCAACCTCCGGCCGCGTATTTCTTAACGATGTAGATATCACCGGGCTCAAGCCGCACCAGTTGTTTTCCAAAGGCTTGTTGCGAACATTTCAGATAGCACACGAATTCGGGACTCTGACCGTCCTGGAAAACTTGATGATGGTGCCCGGCGAACAAAGCGGCGAGACCCTGTTCGACGCCTGCTTCCGTCGTGGCCGCGTGGCCGCGCAGGAACGCGCAATCCGCGCCAAGGCGGAGGAAGTTCTTGAATTTCTTGGCCTGACCCATGTTATCGAGGAGCAAGCCGGCAATCTTTCCGGCGGCCAGAAAAAGCTGCTTGAACTCGGCCGCACCATGATGGTCGATGCAAAAATCGTATTTCTTGATGAGGTCGGCGCCGGGGTCAACCGCACGCTGCTACGCACGATCGGTGACGCAATCCTGCGACTGAACCGGGAGCGCGGCTACACCTTTTGTATGATCGAACACGATATGGACTTCATATCCCGCCTGTGCGACCCGGTTATCGTAATGGCCGAGGGAGCGGTACTCATGCAGGGCACCGCCGAAGAGGTCAAGTCCGACGAGCGCGTCATTGAGGCCTACCTTGGTACAGGTCTGAAAAACAAAACCATGGCTGCGGCAGAATCATGAGCTTTCTGATCGGCGAGAGCATGACCGGCGGGTATGGTGGGGCCGATATTCTTCACGGCTGCACAATCACGGTGGACCGCGGCGAAATTGCGGTCATTGTCGGCCCGAACGGTGCGGGAAAATCCACCGCCATGAAGGCCGTTTTCGGCATGCTGAGCCTGCGCGAAGGGTCAGTTGTGCTGGACAATGAAGACATCACGCAGCTCAGCCCCCAACAGCGCGTTGGTAAAGGAATGAGCTTCGTGCCGCAGAACAATAATGTTTTCGCGACAATGACCGTGCAGGAAAACCTCGAGATGGGCGCCTACCTGCGCACCGATGATTTTTCGGAAACCATGCAACAGATTTATGATCTGTTTCCGATCCTGCACGAAAAGAAAAACCAGGCGGCTGGCGAACTATCGGGTGGCCAACGCCAACAGGTCGCGGTCGGTCGAGCCTTGATGACTCAGCCGAGTGTGCTGATGCTCGACGAACCTACCGCAGGTGTCTCCCCCATTGTTATGGACGAACTGTTTGATCGGATTCTGGAAATTCGAGCAACAGGAATCGCAATCCTGATGGTTGAGCAAAACGCCCGGCAGGCCTTGATGATCGCCGACAAGGGCTACGTTCTCGTTACCGGGGAAAACCGGTTTACCGACACTGGGCAGGCTCTGCTCGATAACCCCGACGTTCGTCGGTCGTTTCTCGGGGGCTGAACGTGACGGAATTTTTCAACGCCCTGGTTCTGCTGACCAATTTTGTGCTGTTGCCCGGCTTGACCTATGGGTCACAGCTCGCGCTCGGTGCACTCGGCGTCACGATCATTTACGGTATTTTGCGGTTCGCCAATTTTGCCCATGGCGATCTCATGTCCTTTGGTACCATGTTCGTGATTCTAGTGACCTGGTGGTTCCAGGGTATGGGCGTCGGCATTGCCCCGCTGCCAACCGCGCTGCTGGCGCTCCCATTCGGCATCGGCGCGGCCATCCTGTTGACGCTGTTTGCAGATAAAACCGTCTACCGGTTCTATCGTCGCCGGAAGAGTGCGCCCGTTATCTTCCTGATTGCGTCCATCGGCTTGATGTTCGTCTACAGCGGCACGGTCCGTTTTATCATCGGGCCTGCCGATCAACAGTTTGGCGACGGCGCCCGGTTTCTTTTGAAGGTTCAGGAATTCAAAGAGGTAACAGGACTCAAGGAGGGCCTCGCGATCAAGCTGTCGCAAGGGCTGTCGGTGGGTGTCGCCGTGATTGTGGTGATTGCGCTCTTCTGGTTCCTGCAGAGATCTCGCACCGGCAAGGCCATGCGCGCCTATTCCGACAACGAAGACCTGGCGCTGCTCTCCGGTATTAACCCTGAGCGCGTCGTCTTCTTTGCTTGGGTCATCGCGGCGGCACTTGCCACCATTGCCGGCACAATGTACGGCCTCGACAAGAGCTTTAAGCCCTTCACCTATTTTCAGCTCCTCCTGCCGATATTTGCATCCGCTATTCTGGGCGGAATCGGGCACCCCATCGGCGCTATTGTCGGTGCCTTTATCGTGGCGTTCTCAGAGGTCACGATTACCTACGCGTATAAGAAATTCCTGCGCTACATACTGCCGGAAAGCTGGGAACCGGAAAGCCTCGTGCAGCTCCTGTCGACCGACTACAAGTTCGCCGTATCGTTCGTCATTCTGGTGGTCGTGTTGCTTGTACGACCAACCGGAGTCTTCCGGGGCAAAGTGATATGAGCAGTCTTCCCCGACCACTGTTTTTGTTTGCGGGCGTCGTGCTGGCGTTCATGGCAGTAGGTTTTGGCCAGTCGTGGGGGGTTAGCCTCTCCATCGTCAACCTGTGTCTCATTTCCGCGGTCATGGCGCTCGGGTTGAACATGCAGTGGGGATACGCAGGCCTGATCAACCTCGGCTCCATGGGCTTTGCAGCCCTGGGGGGCCTCGCCGGCGTGCTGGTCTCCAAAGCGCCAGTTGCTGAATCCTGGTCAGTTGGCGGCGGTAACCTGGGGCTATCCGTCTTGATGGTCATCGCCACTGTGATCGTGGCCCTTTTAGGCCGGCGGTTCATGGCTCGCGGCGCCCTTCGTAATATCGTTACTGCGGTGATCATCCTTGCCGGATATTTTCTGGCCCGCGCATTTTTTGACCCGGCCGTGGAAGCCATCGAAAGTGTCGACGGCGCCAAAACCGGGTACCTCGGGGGCGCCGGCATGCCGATTATCCTGTCCTGGATCGTCGGCGGCGCTTTCGCCGGTGCTGCAGCCTGGATGATCGGAAAAATTGCCCTTGGACTGCGAACCGATTACTTCGCCATCGCCACCCTTGGTATTTCCGAAATTATCCTTGCGGTCATCAAAAACGAGGACTGGCTAAGCCGCGGCGTCAAAAACGTGACGGGCCTCAGCCGCCCCGTACCCTACGAGATCGATCTGCAGACGAGCCCCTGGTTTCTGGACTTGATGACATGGCTGGGCTCTGACCCGGTCAGCAGTTCGACCATCTTTGTCAAACTCTGCTATGCGGTTCTGTTTATTGGCGTTTTGCTAATTCTGATCTGGTTGCTCGAGCGGGCTCTCAATTCGCCCTGGGGCCGAATGATGCGGGCAATTCGCGACAACGAGCACGCTGCCGAAGCCATGGGCAAGAACGTCACCCGCCGGCATTTGCAGATATTTGTTCTGGGCGCCGCGGTTGTTGGCGTGGCCGGCGCCATGTTGACCACGCTGGACGGCCAATTTACGCCGGGCTCCTACAATCCACTCCGATTTACCTTCGTCATCTGGGTCATGGTTATAGTCGGCGGGTCCGGTAACAACTGGGGCTCGGTGCTGGGCGCGTTTATTATCTGGTTCATATGGATTGAAGCCGAGCCCGCCGGATTATGGCTGATGAACCTCGTTACCACCGGCCTGGATGAAAGCGACCCCTTGCGCCTTCATCTTCTGCGAAGCGCGCCGCACATGCGCGTGATCGTCATGGGACTGGTGTTGCTCCTCATGTTGCGATTCAGCCCCAAGGGACTTATGCCCGAAGTTCGACGACGATAATCGTCGCCCGCTATCCAAAGGAACATGACCATGACCGATCGCCTCCATGGGAAAACCGCCCTCATTACAGCCGCCGCGCAAGGTATTGGGCGGGCGGCAGCGGAGATGTTTGCGGCGGAAGGAGCACAGGTTCATGCCACCGATATCAATGGTGAGAAGCTGGCAGAACTTGCCTCGGTGCCCGGCATTACGACGCATGTTCTGGATGTGACAGACCCCGTAAGGATCGCCACAGTGACGGACGCGATTGGCGCCCTCGATGTGCTGATCAACTGTGCCGGCTTCGTACATCACGGCAGCATTCTCGATTGCAGCGAAGACGATTTCGACTTTTCCATGACTCTCAACGTGCGAGCGGCTTACAGAATGATCCGTTCCTGTTTGCCCGCCATGCTCGAAAAAAGTCACGGGTCCATCGTCAACATCGCCTCTGTTGCATCAAGCATAAAGGGCGTTCCCAACCGGTGTATCTATGGTGCCAGCAAGGCAGCGGTGATCGGCCTGACGAAATCGGTGGCTGCCGATTACGTGGGACGAGGCGTGCGATGCAACGCTATTTGCCCGGGCACTGTGCAATCTCCCTCTCTTGATGACCGGATCAACGCTCTCGCTGATCCAATCCAGGCCCGAAAGGATTTTATTGCCCGCCAGCCAATGGGGCGCCTCGGCACAACGGATGAGATCGCTGCACTTTGCCTCTACCTCGCCTCCGACGAAGCCGCCTTTGTTACTGGCGCCGAATTTGTAATCGATGGCGGGATGACGACTTGAAAACACCGAGAGGGCTTCGCGAAAATACCCTCCGCTGCGCACCAGCTGACCAGCTGCAGACCCCACCTCTGATACCGGTCAATTATTATCGCTAGCACACGCTCGACCCCGGAGGACCCTACTACCAGCCTTTCGTAAACCCGGTGAACCGGGTAGCGACCCGGTGAATATCCTGCAGAACGTCGGCAGGCACCTGCGGCTGCATCTCGCTCGACGTACTTGCATATATGGCATCCGCCAGACCGCCGAAACGCGTTTCAACGGCGCCGGCGATTTCGTCGTGCCGGCCAATGGCTGCGAACAGGCGCAAAACGTCGTCCGAGATTTCCGCTGCGATCTCGTCCCATTGTCCGTCTTTTGTCATCCGATTGAGTTTGCGGCCAAGGTCCCCGTGGCCATGGTGCTCCAGCACCGGCCAATAACTCGGGGTCGAACCGTAAAACGCAACGCGGTAGCGCACCCACTCCACAACCTCCGCCACGTCCTCATCGGTGGCGCCAGTGGCTACAAAGCCGCCGCCGGTGACCTCAAACGACTCTCGCGTGCGGCCCGTCTTCGCCATTCCTTCCGCGATACGTTTCATAGCAACGTCTTCGCCATAGGCGCGTGTGCAAAACGGGTGCAGGCGCACCCCGTCACAGACCTCACCGGCGAGCCGGAGCGAGTGTTCGCCCACAGCCGCGATGGTGACGGGAACCGGCGGCTGGCCCGTGGAGGCCGGCACAAAGTTTGGAACCATCAGCGTGAACGTATAATGCTCGCCCTCGAAGGCGAGTTTCTCCCCCGTCTCCCAGGACCGCCAAATGGCCCGCAGCGCCTGCACATACTCCCGCAGGCGCGGGACCGGCGGTGACCACGGCACTGAAAAACGGCGCTCGTTGTGTGGCCGAATCTGCGGACCGAGACCCAGCACGAACCGACCGCCACTTGCGGTTTGCAAATCCCAGCTGGCATTGGCAACAACCATCGGGCTGCGTGCGAACGCGATAGCCACCGTGGTGCCCAGCTCGATCCGTTCGGATGCCACGGCGGCAACGGCCAGCGGCAGGAACGGGTCATGCTTGTTTTCCATTGTCACCGCCATGTCGAAGCCGCTCTCTTCAGCCGCCTTGACGGCAGCGGGAACGGCATTGAGATCATGCTGCGGAAGTGTCTGAAGAACTTTCACGAAAAATCGCCCCGCTCAAATGGATTCGAATGCGGCGAAATCGCCTCATCTCCACGCTATACGGCCCGTCTTGTAGCCGATTTCGTCCCATATTGCCCGTTTTTGCGACCACAACTGCTCAAGCACAGGAAGGGCTGGGTCTAGGCCAATACATTTGGTAAAAGACCGTCGTAATTACGCATATCATGACGACACATAAACGCCTTGAGGAGCATCCCAATGACCCAAGCCACTGCAAGACACATCCTGGTAGACAGCGAAGAATTCTGTCAGGAACTGAAGACCAAAATCGCTGATGGCACCGACTTTGCAGATGTTGCGAAGGAGCATTCGTCCTGTCCATCCGGCAAGAGCGGTGGCGACCTAGGCTCCTTCTCACCGGGCCAGATGGTTCCGGAGTTTGATACAGTCGTGTTCAGTGCCGATCTGAATGAAGTCCAGGGCCCTGTGAAGACCCAGTTCGGGTATCACCTGCTGGAAGTCACCGGCCGCACTGACTAGCCCGAGAAAAATCGACATCTGGGCCGCGCTGACGCCCAAAGCGGTTGCCAGCGCGGCCCAGGTTCGGATTTTGTAAAGAGAGGGAGCCAGACATTGGCGAGTAATTCCGAAGCTGTGTTGACCGAATTACGCAATGAAGCGCTGCACGTTCGGCGCAATATCTGGCGCTCCCTTCGTTCAGCAGGTTCGGGCCATGTTGGCGGCTCATCCTCCGCAGCAGATATACTGGCTGCCCTCTATTTCCATTTTCTAAATTTGCGCGCAGAGGAGCCGAATTGGCCAGATCGCGACCGTTTTGTCCTGTCGAAGGGCCACGCGAATGCTGCCCTTGCCTCAGTTTTGGCCCGCGCCGGTTTTTTTGCCGATAGCCATCTCGATGACTTTTATGGTTATGACACGCTGTTTGGCATGCACCCGGATATCAAACTCGACGGTGTAGAGATGAGCACCGGTGGCCTCGGTCACGGCCTACCGGTAAGTGTTGGCATGGCCATCGGCGCACGCTTGCAGAAGCGGGCGTTCAGAACCGTGGTGATGCTTGGCGACGGTGAATTGCAGGAAGGCTCAAACTGGGAGGCAGCAATGGCGGCCTCCCATATGAAGCTGTCCAGCCTGACTGCGATTGTCGATTACAACAAAATCCAGCAGAGCAGCCGCACTGACGACGTGCTGGCGCTTGAGCCTTTGGCCGACAAATGGCGGGCCTTCGGCTGGGCGGTTCGGGAGATTGACGGTCACGATATGGCCGAAATCGTCAACACGCTCGACGCCCTGCCCTACGAGGACGAAAAACCTTCCCTGCTGATTGCCCACACGACCAAAGGCAAGGGTGTGAGCTTTGCCGAAGACACATACACCTGGCATCAGAACATGATTGACGAT
>Ga0055584_100008525_pt1 | contig 10057 bp, 10 predicted proteins | sample OSDHelmetaG_FD_58716 | JGI IMG/M metagenome (GOLD analysis project Ga0055584, IMG submission 58716) | Pelagic marine sediment microbial communities from the LTER site Helgoland, North Sea, for post-phytoplankton bloom and carbon turnover... | ecosystem: Environmental > Aquatic > Marine >...
CGCAATGACGGTGAGGTGTGGCATGATTGTATTTGTTAAAATCACCTAGCATCTAGATTAAATAAATTGTATAATTCGCGCGCGCAAATTCATTGTGTCCTATTCTAGGCGTCAGTTCCTGACACATTGCGCTAATATTAACTACCCTGTTGTAGCTGACCTTCAGGCAAAAAATAGCGTTGTCACAGGTATATCCTGTCTACACACAACGCGTGGAAGAAATCATGAGCGTAAGCTTTGCTGAATTATTTGAAGAATCCTTGATTGCTGTTGAAATGCGTCCAGGTGCCCTTGTTGTGGGTACCGTTCTAGACATCGACGGTGACTGGGTAACTGTAAACGCTGGCCTTAAATCTGAAGCCATCATTCCTGTTGAAGAATTTCTAAACGACACCAAAGAACTTGAAGTCAAGATTGGCGATGAAGTTAAGGTATCCTTGGAAAGTGTTGAAGATGGTACTGGTGAAACTCGTTTGTCCCGTGAAAAGGCTAAGCGTGCTGAAGCTTGGGAAGTACTACAAGCTGCATTTGAAGCAGAAGAAACGGTTACTGGTGTTATCAACGGTAAGGTTAAGGGCGGCTTCACAGTTGCTGTTAACAACATTCAAGGCTTCCTACCTGGCTCTTTGGTTGATGTACGTCCAGTTCGCGACGTAGATCACCTAGAAGGCAAGGAATTGGAATTCAAGCTAATCAAGCTGGATCCAAAGCGCAACAACGTGGTTGTATCCCGTCGTGCGGTTATGCAAGAAGCCAACAGCGCACAGCGCGATGAGTTGCTTGCTAACATCGAAGAAGGTATGGACGTTAAGGGTTACGTGAAGAACCTAACCAACTACGGTGCCTTCGTTGATCTAGGTGGTGTAGACGGTTTGCTACACATCACCGACATGGCTTGGAAGCGTATTGCACACCCAAGCGACATGCTAAACCCAGGTGACGAAATCACTGTTCGCGTTATCAAGTTTGATAAGGACAGCGGTCGTCTATCTTTGGGTCTTAAGCAATTGCAAGAAGATCCATGGGCATCTATCAAGGCACGTTACCCTAACGGCATGAAGACCATGGCTAAGGTTACTAACCTAACTGACTACGGTTGCTTCGCATCTATCGAAGACGGCGTTGAAGGTTTGGTACACGTTTCTGAAATGTCTTGGACTAACAAGAACATCCATCCTTCCAAGGTTGTTCAGTTGGGCGACGAAGTAGAAGTAATGATCTTGGACGTAGACCAAGAACGTCGTCGTATCTCTCTAGGCATCAAGCAGTGTCAAGGCAATCCATGGGCTGTATTCGCTGAGAAGTATGCTGCTGGCGACCAGGTAACTGGTAACATCAAGACTATCACTGACTTTGGTATCTTCGTTGGTCTAGAAGGTGATCTTGACGGTCTAGTGCACATGTCTGACATTTCTTGGGAAGTAGACGGCGAAGCTGCACTACGTGACTACAAGAAGGGCGACGAAGTGACGGCTGTTATCTTGTCTGTAGATTCCGAGAAAGAGCGTATCTCTCTAGGTATCAAGCAGCTAGACAGCGATCCGTTCAGTGACTACGTTGCTGCTAACGACCGCGGTACTATCGTAAACGGTACTATCAAGTCTGTTGAAGCTAAGGAAGCCATCGTTGAGTTGGCCGAAGGCATCGAAGCTGTACTGAAAGCATCTGAAATCAGCATCGACCGTGTAGAAGACGCACGCAACGAACTGAAAGCAGGCGACGCAGTAGAAGCTAAGATCACTGGTGTTGACCGTCGTAACCGCGTTATCAACTTGTCCATCAAGGCCAAGGACGTGGAAGACGAGAAGCAGGCGATCCGTGACGTGCAAAACATGTCCGTTGAATCTGAAGGTCCTACCACTATCGGTGACTTGATCAAGCAGCAAATGGGTCAGTAATCCCTTTGTTAGCTAGATAAAAAGGAGTGCTAAGCACTCCTTTTTTTGTTTTGTAAAGATAGACTGGCACTTTGGGGTCTGACCCCAAAGTGCCAGTCTAGTAATGGGATTTTATGTCAGCCAGTAACCCTAATATTCAATCCTTTTGGCACCTTGTCGGTGATCATGTGGCTGAGCTACGTAGTTTGGTGAGTGATCAGGCTGCCTTGTCGCCAGAGTTTTTAGAAGCTCTGCAAGATGGTTTGACGGCTATTGATCCGAGTCTAACGGTGTTTTGTACGCCGGAAGAAGAATCGACCATGGTGAATATGGTGTTTGGTTGCGATGGTTATCGCCAAGGTATTGATCAAGTGCTGGAACTGGTTGCTAGTGCTCCGGTGATGGAAGGGGTAAGGCCTGTTGCGTTTAGTCCGCGGGCTAACTATGTGCCTGATGGTATCGATCTCAATGGTTTGTTGGTGCAGTTAGAAGATGTGTATTTTAGCCTGCAGCAGGTGAAGGGTAACTTGCATCTTGATTTATATTTGGATGACCTGAGTTTGCATGAAGATGACCTGCGTGTAGAAGCTGTATTGATGTTTCTAGAAGCTATCATTGGTGAATTTGATCTTATGACACGTATCCATAGTATTGATTGGCATGACCTACCTTCAGATCCAGAAGATCACGGTCTGAAAACCCTTAATCACTTGCGCTCATCCTACGACGCTTTTGGTCCTCTTAGTGCCGATTACGGCATGCTTCTGCATTAGTCGTTAGCACCCCTATACACTGCCAAGCAGCACGCTCTTATGCTATTATGTGGCCAACTTTAGCGTTGACCTCAAAGGATTTTTTGCGTGGAACCTATTTATTTATTTACTCTTGCCGGTGCTTTTTCTATGGCTGGGGCATTGGCCTCTCGCCAAGTTATGCAGGATGCTCTTGCAGGCGATAAGTCAGATGGCGAATCAGTGCCCGAAGCTCAACAAGAAAGCGTTGCTAAGCGTTATTTGTTAGCGGGTAATTTAGCCGTTATCGCTCTTATCATGGCTATGGTTTATGGTTGGCAAGAATTTGTTTGGTGGATTCCAGCGGCATTTTTGCTGGTTACCTTTCCCGCTATTTATTATGTTTTCTTAACTCGTTTTCTAACAGCCAAAGGCGGTGCCTTGCTTTACACAGTAGGAGCATGGGCTACCCTTGTGCCAATTATTGGTGCTTGGTTAGGTTAGGGATTGGCTAGATCAGATAAATTGAAATAGGGTTTATAAGGAATAACCTATTATGTTGATGCAGTGGTTGCCATGGATAGTCGCCGGCCTAGTGAGTTTGGTCGTGGTTGTTTTAAGTATGCGTATGGCCAGCAATAACAATCAGCAACAAGCTGATGAATTGGCACGTTTGCAGGAACAGTTACAGCAGCAAGAGCACTTGGCTGTGGATAATGCTCTTATGGCCGCTCAGTTGCAGCAGACACAAGACCATCAACAAACAGCTCAACAGCAACTGCATGCTTTGCAGCAAGAACATAGTCAGCTACAAGGTGAGCATAATCAAGCTCGTGAAAACTTAGCGGCTAATAAGGTGCAGTTACAGGCGCAAGAGCAGGCCAATGCCGCGCAATTAGAGCAACTCAAGCAGTCAAAAGCTGAGTTTGAAAACTTCCTCAAGCAATTTGCTGAAGCTTCCCTAAATAAGCAAAGTGAACAACTTAATACCTCCAATAAGCAGCAGTTGGACCTGATTCTTAATCCTCTGCGCGAGCAGCTAGGTGAGTTTCGTAAGCGTGTAGATCACGTTTACACCCAAGAAGCCCAAGATAGACGTAGTTTGGTTGAACAAATTAGCCAATTAAAAGACTTGAATACACGCCTTAGCACCGATGCTATTAACCTTACCAAAGCCTTAAAGGGGGATAACAAAACCCAAGGTAATTGGGGGGAAATGGTACTAGAGAAGGTGTTAGAGCAATCGGGTCTACGCAATGGGCATGAATACCATACGCAAGTTAACTTGACGCAAACTAGTGGCAAGCGCTTGCAGCCTGATGTGGTGGTACACCTGCCAGATAACAAAGATGTAATCATTGATGCCAAGGTCTCTTTGGTAGCTTACGACCGTTACCACAGTGCCGAAGATGATGTTTTACGCCAGCAGGCCTTGGATGAGCACCTGCAGTCTATTCGTGGCCATATTGCTAACCTTAGTGGCAAGTCATACGAAGACGCCGAAGGCGTACGAAGCCTGGATTATGTGTTGTTGTTTATTCCTGTGGAATCGGCCTATATGCTGGCTTTGCAGAGCGACAAAGGCGAAGCATTGTTTTTGGATGCCATGCAGCGCAACATTATGCTGGTAAGTCCTGCAACTTTATTGATGGCCTTGCGTACTATTCACAATATTTGGCGTTACGAGCATCAAAGCCAAAACGCCCAAGAGATTGCTCGCCAAGCAGAAGAAATGCACAAGAAGTTAGTGGACTTTGTAGCAGCAATGAATGGTGTCGGTACACATCTACAGCGTGCTCATGAGTCTTATGATACGGCCTTTAAGCGTCTTAAGACTGGGCGTGGTAACTTAATAAACCGTGCTCAAAACATCATCAAGCTAGGCGGCATTAAGCCTAAAAAGCCGTTGCCAGAAGAACTAGTGCAGCAGGCCGAAGAAGCGGAAAGTGCAGCCTTGGCTGGTCCAGAAGGTGCGGCAAGCAAGGGCTCGGGTGCTAAGGAGTCTGAAGTTTGAGTTTTGACTTTGATGTAGGTGCGCGCCTGAAAGAGGTGCGCAGTAAGCGTGGCCTGTCTCAGCGAGAGCTGGCAAAACGCGCTGGCGTAACCAATAGCACCATCTCTTTGATCGAGCAGAACCGGGTGAGCCCGTCGGTATCATCACTTAAGAAGGTGTTGGATGGCTTACCTATGTCTATGGAAACCTTCTTTACCAGAGATGAGCCACAGCAGCAGCAGGTGTTTTATAAGGCGGCTGATCTGCCGAATATGGGTCAGGGCTGCGTCATTAAGCGCCTAGTCGGTTTTAACCAAGAACAGAGAACTATGTCTTTGTTACATGAAACCTATCCACCAGGTTGTGATACGGGCCCTAACACTCAAGTCAGCGAAGGCGAGCAGGCTGGGATTGTTATTACTGGTGAACTAGAAGCCACTGTTGATGGGCGGGTGCAGGTACTTACAGAAGGTGACGCCTATTATATTACCGCCACGCAACCGTTTCGTTTTCGTAATGTTAGTAACCGGGCTTGTATTCTGGTGACTACCCATAACATGTCGCGTTTTTAGCATGTTGTCTCTCGAACTACTGGGTACCCAGGGCTGTCATTTGTGCGATGATGCCGAACAAGTGCTGGTGTCATGCTTGGACTTGTCTCAAGTGCACATAGAAGTGGTTGATATTGCTGAATCGGACGCATTGATGTTGGTCTATGCGACGCGTATCCCTGTGCTTCGACATCTAGCCTCAAACTCTGATTTAGAATGGCCTTTTCAGGCGCATCAGGTGCAGCGCTTTATTGCCCACCTTGAAAGCTAGATACCAAATAAGCGCTGGCAGTTATCGCTAGTGGACGCGGCTATTTCTTCAATACTTTGCTCTCTTAAAATGCCAACGGTATGCGCAATATGCGGCAAGTAAGAGGGCTCATTGCGGCTAGATTTTGGCTTTGGGCGTATATCTCTAGGCAATAAATAGGGGGCATCCGTTTCGATTAATAGTCGGTCTTTGGGGATTAAAGGTACCGCTTCGCGTAGGTCTTGGCCGCGACGTTCGTCACATACCCAACCCGTAATGCCAAAATAAATATCTAATGGCAGTAATCTTTGCAACCAGCTCTTGCAACCCGTAAAGCAATGCAATACAGCGCCGCCGAGCAGGCGAGAACGGTAGTGACTTAACAGTTCAAAAAACGCATCTTCAGCATCACGCTCGTGTAGGAATAAAGGCAGCGTGTGTTCACAGCCAGCTTGCAGGTGCTTTTCAAAGCTATCTAGTTGTTCTTGGGGTGTAGAGAAGTTGCGGTTGAAATCTAGTCCTGTTTCACCGATAGCGATGACCTGTGGATGTTGCCAGAGCTTCTGTAGTTGTTGCCAGGCTTCTGGTTTGTTATCACTAGCGTGATGAGGGTGGAAGCCAGCTGTGGTGTATAGTGTTAGCGGGTGCGGTTGGCTTAGCTCAAGGGCTTGTTGGCTAGATACTAGGTCCGTACCAGTAACGATTTGTTGCATTACGCCTTGTTGGCTAGCCCGCAATAAGACATCGGCACGGTCTTTATCAAACCTAGAGTTAGTTAGATTGACACCAATGTCGATAAATTGCATAGGGTAGGGTGACTTAGAATAGTTCTACGTCGTCAGAATCAGCTTCTACTTCTTCTTCTTGACTAGAAGCTTCGTGATAGATCGCAATCGCTTCGTCAATGCTGGCACCGTTAACGATTGATTGGAACATGATACGTTCTGATTCCATGGAATAAGAGTCATGCAAATGTGACTGCAGCTTCATCCAAGCCATTGGGTCTTGAATGCGATCAGGATCTTTGATGAGGGATGACATAGCATCTAAGCTTTCAATAACGTGAGACAAGCGTTGCGACATGCGGTCAAAGAATTGAAACTCAATAACAGCCTGGCCAATTTTGGCATGGGCTTCTGTGGCAGCTGCGCCTATTAATTGAACTTCGGCATCCATGTTAACATGGCCGTTACTAAGGCTGTCAGTGGAATCTTTGATAGTAAGAATATTGTCAGCAATAGTAGAGAAGTTGCGGGTAAGCATATCCACATCCGAGTTACTGTCACTAAGACTAGTACGGATTTGTGCAATAGAAATGCCAAGCATCGTCAAGGTGTCTTCAACGTGGCTGTAGCTATTCTCTTTGTTGTTCTCCACCGCAGTGGAAGTTAATTCTGTCATGTTTGGTCCGTTAGGCTCGACTAACTTACTCTGTTACATCTAGGGTATCTGAGCCATGTAAGGCCATATTATCGGTATATTAGCCTTAGATGCAACCGCAAAGAGCAACCTTTTGTATAAATATGTAACTTGCAAGTGACTGAAAGGCAATGAGATTCGGTATAATAGGCCTAAATATACGTTGGCCGATTCCGGTTAAGAGTTAATAGTAAGGTTAAGATATGAATTTGATGCGACTAGAGCAGGTACATTTGGCCTATGGGTCAGCACCTATATTGGATGGTGTGGATCTGCAAATCGATATGGGAGATCGTATTTGTTTGATAGGTCGAAACGGCGCTGGTAAGTCGAGCTTGATGAAGGTTTTGTCCGGTGAGCAGGTAACTGATGGTGGTAGTGTGTGGCGTAGTCCTGCTTGCCGCATTGGCTACCTAGAACAAGACCTACCAGAACGTGAAGACCTGTCCGTGTCTGAGGCCGTAGCCATGGGCTTAGCCGATGTTTACGACCTGCGTGAAAGATATACAGCCTTGATGTGCGAAGACCTTGATGACGTGAAGATGCGTGAATTAGAGGATATTAGTCACAAGATTGATGAGCTTGATGGCTGGCAAATGGAAAACAAGGTCGAGCGTATCTTGTCGCGTTTACAGCTTGATGGCTCGCGTCAGCTAAGTGAATTATCCGGTGGCTGGCGTAGACGTGTGAGTCTGGCGAGGGCTTTGGTTGCAGAACCAACGGTGTTGCTGTTGGATGAGCCAACCAACCATTTAGACTTGCTAGCTATCGAATGGCTAGAGCAACAATTGTTGGGCTACCAAGGTGCCATTGTATTTATTACTCACGACCGTAGTTTCTTGCAGGCCTTGGCCAATCGGATTATGGAACTGGACCGAGGGCAGTTGCATTACTTCCCTGGTAACTATCAGCGCTTCTTAGAATATCGAGAACAGCAACTGGTGGAAGAAGAGCGCCACAATGCTTTATTTGACAAGAAGCTGGCCCAAGAAGAAGTATGGATACGCCAAGGCATTAAGGCTCGACGTACCCGTAATGAAGGTCGCGTCAGAGCTCTAGAAGACTTGCGTAAACAGCGTGGCCAGCGCCGCGAACGCCAAGGTTCTGCGCGTATGGAGGTTGCCGCAGGTAAGGATTCAGGCAAGCTAGTATGTGAAATGCAGCAAGTTGGCCATAGCTATGGCCGCCAACAGCTGATTAATAACCTCGACTTTACCTTAATGAAAGGGGATCGCGTGGGTTTGGTCGGTGCCAACGGTGTCGGCAAGTCGACCTTATTGCGCATTTTGTTAGGTGAATTAACACCTGAATCTGGCAGTGTAAAACTGGGTACGCGTATCCAAGTTGCTTATTTTGATCAGTTGCGTGATCAGTTAGATTTGACCAAAACTGTTATGGATAACTTGGCGGAAGGTCGCGAAAGTATCGAAATTAACGGTAAGCACAAGCACGTAATGGGTTACCTAGGTGATTTCTTATTTGCCCCAGAGCGTGTGCGTAGCCCTGTAAGTAGTCTTTCTGGTGGTGAACGTAATCGTTTGTTATTGGCCAAATTATTTAGTAAGCCCGCCAACGTACTAGTGCTGGATGAGCCGACTAACGATTTAGACATAGAAACCTTGGAGCTGTTAGAGGAATTACTATCAGAATACCCAGGCACTGTGTTGCTGGTGAGCCACGACCGAGTGTTCTTAGATCAGGTGGTCACTTCTTGCCTCGTATTTGATGGCAAAGGCAGCATTGAGGAATCTGTGGGTGGTTATAGCGACTGGCATGGTCGTGGTGGGCGCTTAGAGAGTGCTGTTGGCTTGAATACCACAGAAGTGCAGCAAGCACCTAAGGCAGTTGAAAAGCAAGCCCCAGAAGCGCTTGTAGTGGAAACCAAAAAAGCCAAAAAGCTAAGCTATAAGTTACAGCGTGAATTTGATCAGATGCCCGGTGTTCTTGAAAAGCTAGAGGCAGAAGTCGAGGCTGTTCAAGAGCAGGTTGCGGCAAGTGACTTTTATAGTCAGGATCATGACCAGGTTAGCAAAACTTTGGCACAACTAAGCAGTAAGGAATCAGAGTTAGAAGTAGCTATGGAGCGCTGGATGGAGCTTGAAGAGATGATGCTTGAGTAAATTGGGGTCAGAGTAAAATTGAGGCAGGACCTTCAGCCTGCCTCAATTTTACTCTGACCCCAATTTAATCAAATGCGTACAGCCAGTACGTCACAAGTTGCACCATGCAACACGCTGTTAGACGTAGAACCGAGCAGTAATGCTAGGCCATGACGGCCGTGGCTACCCACGATGATCAAATCGGCGCCGATTTCTTCGGCGATGCGGTGGACTTCATTTTCGATATGGCCGTTGGCTAAGATCTTTTCATGTTGTTGCAGGTTATGAGTGCTCATAAATTCTGATAAACGGTGTTCTGCATGATCTTGCAGCTGTTCCTGGATAGCACTGAGGTCCATGGGTACATCGCCCCCATAAGCGTAACTCAAGGGCTCCGTAACATGCACATAATGCAGTTTGGAACCTGTTAGCTCAGCCAGTGCGCAGGCCTTTTTACTGACTGGTTCAGCCTCTTCATTTAGATCGATGGCAACTAAAATATTACTGTAAGTTTGCATATTCTATCTCCCTTAATGCTATTCGTCTTTTTCAGTCTAACATAAGGTGCATTGAGCCTGACAAGTGTTAAAATGACTGCAATCAAAAAAGGCTCATATAGTTTGTGAACCTTGTTAAGTCTGCATTAAGGAACAAAAGGCATGGAATATAAGTGGTTGATAGTCACCTTGGTGGTGCTGTCTTTAGTGGGTTCCGTATCTTGGGTTCTGCCGACACCTCTGCAAAGAGCGCAAGCAAAAATTCGTAAGCTGGCTATGCAAAAAGGTGTTCAGGTTCGTATCAGTAAGCTACAAGGCCCGCGTGAACAAGGTGAGGTGGCACCAGATAGTCATCTTGCCACTGGTTATACAATGCCGCGAGCAAGTGATGCCGTTAAGACTATGGCAAAAAGTCATAATTGGGAAATCTTCAAAGCCAACGGTTTGCATAATAAAGGTTTGCCGCAAAACTGGTGTTGGAATCGTGGTGAAGGGGCCCTCGCACCGGCTCAGTTAGCGGTACTAGAGACCTTGATGATGACCTTACCAAAAGACGTTTATGCCGTGTCGGCTTCTCCCATTGGGGTAGCAGTGTATTGGCATGAGAAAGCAACGCCGCAAGAATTAGATGATCTTATAG
>Ga0055584_100008526_pt1 | contig 10056 bp, 9 predicted proteins | sample OSDHelmetaG_FD_58716 | JGI IMG/M metagenome (GOLD analysis project Ga0055584, IMG submission 58716) | Pelagic marine sediment microbial communities from the LTER site Helgoland, North Sea, for post-phytoplankton bloom and carbon turnover... | ecosystem: Environmental > Aquatic > Marine >...
TTAGGTTTTTTTTCTCGCTTTAAATCTGATTGCGAGTAATCACCTTTCGACGTAAATTTACCAAAGGGTAAAAACTCTAAGCGCGCAGTGTATTGTAATCCACCTTCATTTCCTTCGGTAACATTTCTTCCTTCTCCTTGGGATATAGCTACTTTTTCACGAGTCATAAAGTTGCCAAACCAATTTGTGTAATGGCGTAATTGTATACCAGTATCACGATCAATATTGAAGTTACTATTTAAAATTGATCGATTGATTAGTTGTAGATTAGCAGAAGAAATAATACGCTCTATATTTCCAGGTAGCTTAGTTTGCCCAGCCCATAATTCAAAATTCTCGTAAAAATTCCACATAATTACAGCATCTAAAATATACCTAGGTGCGTTTCTTGTGTATTCGTTTGCTCCCGAAATATCCCTGTTCGATAAACCTAATTCTATTTTGTATTTTAATTTAGGAGAATAAGCAAATCCACCGAACTTTAAGCGCGCTCTTCTTATTAGTCCATTGTGTTCAATTTTACTGTATTTTTCGCCATCGTTGCTCCATGTAGCTAGATAGCGGAACTGTATTCTTGGGGCAAATTTAATGCTAAAAGAGCTGTCTTTTGCTACAAAGTTAATGAGGCCTTTTCCAAATTTTGTGTCGTTTATCTCTTGTGAGTTAGCTGAAAATCCGATAGTTAAGAATAATATTAAAATAGATAAACGCAGTTTCATAAATTTCTATTTTAAAGGGGTGTTGAAGGTCTCTAAATTAGCGAGTCAATGTTAAGTTAAGTTTATTGTAATGTTTTTAAAACGTTAAGAATATTATTTCCCCGTTACTAATAAATGATTTAATGAGCTCTTTATTATGTTGTTGAGTTATGATATTGTTACTAAAATATTATTTACAATTAAGCTTACCATTAAATATTATATTTGTTGAGAAGTAAATTGTAATAAAAAAATGTTCCCTTAATGGAGAAAAATAATATTGTTATTTTATTGGTAGACGATGAACCAGATATTTTAGAAATTGTTGGTTATAACCTTAGAGAAGAAGGTTACATAGTTCATACAGCTAGTAATGGTTTAGAGGCTATCGAAGTAGCAAAAAAAGAAAAGCCTCAGCTTATTATTTTAGATGTTATGATGCCTGAAATGGATGGTATTGAAGCTTGTGAAAAATTAAGAAAAATACCAGTTTTAGAAAATACAGTTATTACTTTTTTAACAGCTCGTGGTGAAGATTATTCGCAATTAGCTGGTTTTGATGCAGGTGCTGATGATTATATAACAAAACCAATTAGACCTAAGGTTTTAGTAAGCAAAGTAGGTGCTTTGTTACGAAGGTTTGATAGAGAAGGTAGTTCTAGCGAGGTGTTGAAAATTGCAGATTTACATATAAATAGAGAGGAATATAAAGTTGTAAACAAAGGGGTAGAGCTAGTTTTGCCTCGTAAAGAATTTGAGCTGTTATTCTTACTAACATCTAAGCCTGGTAAGGTTTTCAAAAGAGAAGATATTTTACAGAAGGTTTGGGGAAATGAAGTTGTAGTTGGAGGACGAACAATTGACGTTCATATTCGAAAATTGCGAGAAAAAATTGGTGACCGAAGGTTTAAAACGATCAAAGGTGTTGGTTATAAGTTTGTAGTGGAAGATTAATTTTGTTTTTCGATAGAATGAAGGAAGATAAAATAAGGGAAAAAACATCTCGAAATAATGCTGTAAAAACAGCATTATTGGTTTCAGGATTACTAACATTGTTTTTGGCAGTGATGCTTTTTTTTGTAGGTTTTGTACATTTTGGTTTGCTATTAAGTTTTCTGATATTCTCTTTTTTGTTAGTTTTTTTAATTTTCAGCTATCGTTTTAAAAAATACGTAGATAAAAAGGTTGCTTTAATATATGATGAAATAGGAAGTATTGAAACTAATGATTCTATAGCTTTAAAAGTAGTTAATACCGACATGGATTCTTTAATTGGAAGAGTAAAAGATTATGCAGCAAATAGAAAGTCGGAAATTGAAATTTTAAAAGGTAGAGAAGAGTATCGTAAAGAATTTTTAGGTAATGTTTCTCATGAATTAAAAACACCACTGTTTACTATACAAGGTTATATATTAACATTACTCGATGGGGCAAAAGATAAACCTGAACTATGTACTAAATACCTAGAACGTACAAACAAAGGAGTAGAGAGGTTAAATTATATAATTAAAGATTTAGATTTAATAACAAAACTTGAAGTTGGTGATTTGGCCTTAAATATAGAAGCTTTTAATATTATTGATTTAATAAAAAATGTATTCGAATTATTAGAAATTAAAGCTCATAAAAAAAACATCTCTTTGATACTCGATAAGTTTTATGAAGCGCCTGTTGTTGTAAAAGCCGATAAAGAACGTATCCGTCAAGTATTAACAAATTTGGTTGTAAATTCAATCAAATATGGTAATCACGATGGTACTACAGAGGTTAGTGTAGAAGAACTCATAAAAGGTAAACTAATTGTGCGTGTTACGGATAATGGGGAAGGTATAAAAAAAGAATATCTTCCACGCTTATTTGAGCGTTTTTATAGAGTAAGTAAAAGTCGCTCTCGAGAAGAAGGAGGGTCCGGTTTAGGTCTTTCAATAGTAAAACATATAATTGAGGCGCATCAAGAGCAGATTTATGTTGAAAGTATTTGTGGAGTAGGAAGTGAGTTTTCGTTCACAATAGAAAAATCAAATTAAGTTTTTTTTAATACCTTTCCTTTCTTATTAATCTATAATATAATTCTCCAAACTAATTCATTAGTTTTGTATTTATAAATAGAATCTAGTGGGAAGTAAAAATAAATTAAAGCGTTTTAACGAAAACGAAACTTTTGAAAACGTCATTCAGCCTACTCGTGAAGAGGTAATAAACGATACCTTATCCTTAAAAGGAAAATGGAATGAACGTTTCGGTAACGGAAACCCCATTGTTTTAGAGCTTGGTTGTGGTAAAGGAGAGTATACAGTTGGTTTAGCTAAATTGTATCCTGAAAAAAACTTTATTGGGATTGATATAAAAGGAGCAAGGTTTTGGCGTGGTGCAAAAACAGCTATCGAGGAAGAAATGAATAATGTATATTTCATTCGAACTCAAATTGAATTAATCACTTCTATTTTTGCCGAAGGTGAGGTTTCTGAAATTTGGATAACTTTTCCAGATCCGCAAATAAAATATAAGCGTACTAAGCATCGTATGACTAATGAAGCTTTTTTAGCGAACTATAAAAAGATTTTAAGTCCAGAGGGAATTGTACATTTAAAAACAGATAGCGAATTTATGCATGGCTATACATTAGGTTTACTTCATGGAGCGGGTCACGAAGTATTATACGCTAATCATGATGTGTATAAAAACCAAGGAGCGCCTAAGGAAGTTTTGGACATTCAAACTTTCTACGAAAATCAGTATCTTGAAAAAAATAAGGCAATCACTTATACACGTTTTAAAATAAAATAAATTGATTATAACAAAGCTTTTTGTAATAACTTTTTTGGCAGCATTAGTAGGTGTAATACCTCCAGGGTTGGTTAATATGACAGTTGCAAAAACATGTGTAGAACGAGGAAAACGCAGTGGTATTATAGTTGCATTTGGAGCATCTATAGTTGTAATTCTTCAAGCTTGGATTGCAATACAGCTAGCAAGGTATATTTTTGATGATCGTTGGATGTATAATATGCTTTTGCGTACAGGGTTAGTTATTTTCCTTTTACTAGGTATTTATTTTTTTATTAAGGCACGAAAGCGTTCTGCAAAAAAGAAAATAAGATTAGCTAAGCATGGTGTAGTGCGTAGCTTCTTAAAAGGGGCTATGATTTCGGTTTTCAATATTTTACCTATTCCATATTTTTGTGCTATTGGAACAGCATTAAATATTAATGGGACAGTTGATTATGATGTTCCGACTATTGTATCGTTTATTTTAGCGGCAGGGACAGGTACTTTTGTAATGCTTTATATTTATGCGATATCTTTTTTAAATATTGAAATTAAAGAGGAACGTTTTGCAAAACGTTCTAATTACTTTATGGCAATGCTAATGGTCTTATTAATGCTTATAACACTTGTTCGTATAGTTTCTGAATAATGGAATATAAGCCAAATACATTAAATTTTTTTGAACGTGTTTACCAAGTTGTTGTTTTAGTGCCTTATGGTAGAGTGACTACTTATGGAGCTATAGCCAAATATTTAGGAGCGCCAGGTAGTTCTCGCATGGTAGGTTGGGCTATGAATGCAGCGCATAATCGGTTAGATGTTCCTGCACATCGAGTTGTAAATAGAACAGGAATGCTTACAGGTAAGTATCATTTTTCAGGTACAAATCTAATGCAGCAATTATTAGAAAGAGAATCGATAATTGTTAAGGATGATAAAGTACAAGATTTTAAAATCAAGTTTTGGAATCCGTCAGATAATTTAGAATCTTTTCTTGAATAATAGAATTAATAATCAGTCCTAAATCTTTAGTTTTCTATTTTTTTTATCACTACATAAATTCTATAATACATTATATTTGCGTAGATTTAATCTAGATAAGCTTTTAATTTTTGTGTTTGAAAAAATTAAAATTGGTTAGAATTTTATTCCTGAATAAATAGTAATAAATACATGAAAATAAAAAAAGAAGACGTTCTTAAGGCATTGGAAACTATTACAGTTGCTGGAGAGGGGAAGAATATGGTTGAAAGTGGAGCTGTTAAAAATGTAATTACTTTTGGCGATGAGGTAGTTGTTGATTTGCAATTATCAACACCAGCATTACATATTCGAAAAAGAGCAGAGGTTGATGTTCTTAAAGTTATTCATGAAAAAGTATATGCAAAAGCAAAAATCAAAGTAAATATTGATGTTGTACAGGAAAAGAAAGAACCTGCTAATAAAGTGACTGAAATTAAAGGAAAAGCAATTCCTGGTATAAAAAACATTGTAGCTGTTGCTTCTGGTAAAGGAGGTGTAGGAAAATCTACAGTAACAGCAAATTTAGCTGTAACTTTATCTAACATGGGCTTTAAAGTAGGTTTGTTAGATGCTGATATTTATGGGCCATCGGCTCCAATTATGTTTGATATTGTTAACGAAAAACCGCTATCTGTTAAAGTTGATGGAAAATCAAAAATGAAGCCCGTAGAGAGTTATGGGGTTAAAATCTTATCGATAGGTTTTTTTACTGAGCCTGATCAAGCAGTTGTGTGGAGAGGGCCAATGGCAGCAAAGGCATTAAATCAAATGATTTTTGATGCAGCTTGGGGTGAATTAGACTTTTTATTATTGGATTTACCTCCAGGAACAGGTGACATTCATTTGTCAATTATGCAGTCGTTGCCAATTACTGGAGCTGTAGTAGTGAGTACTCCTCAGCATGTAGCTTTAGCTGATGCTAAGAAAGGAGTAGCAATGTTTCAACAAGAAAGTATAAATGTGCCAGTTCTAGGTATTGTAGAAAATATGGCTTATTTCACACCTGAAGAATTACCGAGTAACAAGTATCATATTTTTGGAAAAGAAGGAGCTAAGAACCTTGCCGAAGATTTAAAAGTTCCATTTTTAGGAGAGCTCCCGTTAGTGCAAAGTATTCGAGAAGCAGGTGATGTTGGAAGACCAGCAGCATTGCAAGCTAATTCAATTTCAGCGAGTGCTTTCGAAAAAATTACGCGTAATGTAGTTGAGGAGGTAGTTAAGAGGAATGATGATTTGCCAGCTACCGAAGCAATTAAAATAACTACAATGGCAGGTTGTTCTGCTCCAAAAAAATAAATTATGACTCCAGAGGAATTACAACTAAACATTGAAAAAGCCTTAAATGAAATTCGCCCCTATTTACAAAACGACGGAGGTGATATTAAATTAGTTAGTATTGATGAAGGTAAAGTGGTTAAAGTTGAATTACAAGGTGCGTGTGTTGCTTGTAACGTTAATCAAATGACTTTAAGGTCAGGTGTAGAGATGACTATTAAAAAATATGCTCCTCAAATTGAGCAAGTTATAGATATATCGTAAATTAATAATTATTGGTAAAAAAGGTCTTGGATTCTTTCAAGACCTTTTTTTTGTGTTAAAAAAGTATTTTGGAAAAAAAGAATTATAATCAATACAATTACTATCGTAACACCTATGCTGTGTTTAAAGAGATAATAGAATTACCTTTTGATAAATGGCACTATTTGAGCAAATCAGGGAGTGCTTATTTTTATACTAAAGAGGGCGTTTATAGAAAATCAAATCATTGGGGAAGAGCAGCAAAATGTAGATGGGTATTAGAAGCTGGTAACGAAATGTATGTATCTAAAGGAAGAAAGAGAGTGGGTTATGCATCTTGGGAGGACTTCTACGAGAATAGCGATACATCTCAAGCGTATTTTGTGAAAGTTAATTACGATACTAAAACAGTTACTTACGATCATAAATCAAGGGATGTTTCTGCACAGTCAATATATAGAACGGCTAAAGAAACCAATAAAGTTATTCAAAAAGTTAAGCGATTACTTATAAAAGATACCTGGGCTAAATATTACGATTACGATAATTTAGAAGTACTCCGTAAAGAACTAATAGAGGAATTGATATGTAAGTGAATAGATTAACCTATGTATTTATGAGTAATTTTTGTGTAAACAATAAAAAATGAATAAGCAACAAGTGCCCCTATTGTAAAGCCAACAAGTAGATCTCCTGGGTAATGAACTCCAACGTATATGCGACTGTATCCCATAGATAAAGCCCACAATATAAGTGCTGGAAAAGAGTATTTGTATTTGTTTTTTAGTATTAAACCAGTAAATACAGCTATAGCCATACTGTTTGAAGAATGACCAGAAAAAAAACCAAACCTACTACAGCGTTTAGCGATATAACGAATAAGGTTTTCTAATTCCGGCACGCGGCATGGTCTAGCTCTCTCGAACCCATATTTTGCAAGGTTGGTTAATTGATCTGTGCACACTATCATAAGGCTAATGATAAATAGCGATAAGAAAAAACGTTTTGCACCAAGTGTTTTAAAGAGGAAAAAAACAAGTACAAGCATAAGCGGCAAATGAGTTGTTTTTTCGGTATACAGCAGCCAAAAAGGATCCCAAGATTCATTTCCTAAGTTGTTAAGGTAAACAAGTATATTGGTGTCTAACTTGGCTATTTTTTCTAACATGAAATTGTCATTTATTGCAAATATCTAGCTTTTATATTTTATTTTCTTGAAAAAAATAGAATTATAATTATTGATTTATTTTTTACAATAAAAAAGCTAACTTTTAAAAGTTAGCTTTTTTTGAGCATTAACAAATGATAGTTGTTATTATCGAAAAAGTTTGAATACCTGTATTCAAACATAGTTTAAAGACTAGTTAGCTATTATAGGTTAACTAGGGGGTGTTTTTTTTAGTTACGTTTTCGTTTAATTTGAGCAAATTAAATAAAAAGTAGCTTGTCAAATATAATTAATATTATTAATAATACAAATTTAAGCGTATAAAACCGAATTATTCTTAATACTTGTAAGGTGTTGGTTTGTTGATACTTGTGAGTAAATGATTTTCTTAAGTTAACAGAGTATTATAATTGTTTTTGAATGTATAGGTTATCTTCGTTGTTTTAAATCTTTTTTATATGAAAATTTTACTTTCGTTTTTTTCAATGTTTTTTGTTTTTTCGATAATGTTTCCTCAGAAAGTAAAGCCTGAATTACTAGAAGTTGTTGGAATTGTTACGGATGATGAAACTAATCAACCATTAGAATACGCAACTTTGATTTTTCGGAATTTAAAAAATCCAGATGAAATTACAGGAGGGATTACGAATGCTAAAGGGAAATTTAAGTTAGATATTGTTCCTGGAAAGTATGATATAAGTGTCGAATTTGTTTCGTATGAAACTTTTACGATTTATCAACAAGAAATTACAAGTGATCTCGATTTAGGAAATATAAAAATAAGATATGCTATTGATCAATTGAAGGCTGTTGAGATACAAAGAGAAAAAACAACTGTTGAGGTTAAGTTAGATAAAAAAATATACAATATAGGAAAAGATTTAACTGCAGGAGGAGCAAGTGTAACAGATGCTTTAGACAATGTACCTTCGGTAGATGTTGATGTTGATGGTACGATTAGTTTAAGAGGTCAAGAAAATGTACGAATTTTAATAAACGGTAAACCATCTGCTCTTGTTGGGAGTGGAGCTGATATTTTAAGTCAATTACCAGCAAATTCTGTAGATAAAGTTGAGGTTATTACCAGCCCTTCAGCTAGGTATGATGCAGAAGGAACAGCAGGTATTTTGAATATAATTTTGAAAAAAGAAAAAACTCTTGGTTTCAATGGTACTGTAAATTTGAGTTTAGGAGTTCCTAATCTAAGTAATTTTTCAACAAATTTAAATTACCGTACAGATAAATTTAATCTTTTTTCTTCCTTAGGACAATTTTACAGAGAACCTCCTGGGAATATAAGTTTTGTGAATTCGTATGATAACAGTGAGTTCACTGATATTATCGAAGATAGAGAAATAAGTAGAGAGGATAATGGATATAATGCTAATATTGGTTTGGAATATTTTGTAAATGATAAATCATCAATTACAGCAAGTGTATTTGGGCGTTATGCCGATGAACTTGATTTGACTGAGAATGAGAGTAAGCGTTTCAATGGAGATAATTTGATTAGTTTAGTTGATGTCACAGAAGATGTTCTGGAGGGTGATAAGAGTTTGCAAACTTCTTTAAATTACGTTAATAACTTTGATTTTAAAGGACATACTTTAACTGCAGATTTTCAATACTCTTATGATGACGAGAAAATTAAAAATTCTATAATTGATCTGGAAAGACTTAATAATAATTCGGTAGTTTCAAATGAGTTTGTGAGCGAAAGGGAAACTAAAAATGAGTTTTTAATTCAAGCAGATTATGTGTTACCTAAAGGAAATTCTCAATTTGAAATTGGTTATAGGGGAACATTTGAAGAAGAGATTAAAGATTTTAATCTCGAAAGGCAAAATTTAAATACAGGTATTTTTGAAGTTGATGAAGGTTTAAGTAATAATTTCACTTATAACGAAAACATCAATGCATTATATGCTCAATATGGAAATAAAATAGGAAAATTTTCTTTTCTATTGGGCCTAAGAATAGAATATACCCAACTGAAAGGGGAGACTATTTCTGAAGCGGATATAGAAGAAGTAGAAGCTTTGTTTGGGCAAGAAATTGAATTAAATTTTGATAAAGATTATTTAGAGCCTTTTCCGACGGTTAATTTGATTTATGAAATAAAAGAAGATGAAAATATCACTATTGGTTATAATCGAAGAATTCGTAGGCCTAGAGGTCGCTTTATAAACCCTTTCCCTTCTCGCTCTAGTGATGTAAATATATTCCAAGGTAATCCAGGCTTATTACCTTCTTTTGTAGGGACTTATGATTTAGGTTATTTAAAAAAATGGAAAAAAGTAACATTAAATGCTTCTATTTATTATCAAAGAGCTGAAAATTTCTTTCAAACGGTTCAAGAGAATATTGGGGTAGATGTAGATAATCAGGTGAATGTAATAAGGTCTACTCCAATAAATTTAACAGCAAGTGAGCGTATAGGTTCCGAGTTGGGAATTATGTATAATCCTGAAAAATGGTTGCGATTAAATTTGAGTTTAAATGCTTATGAATTTACTTATGAAGGTTTCTTTAATGGTGTAGATTATGGTAGTTCAGACAATTCATTAAATACTAAATTTTCATCAAAAGTTGTGTTGCCTTATAAAATAGATTGGCAAACAAATTTTAGGTATAATGCTGGTCGTAATACAGCGCAAACTCTTTACAAGCCAGTATCTACTTTTGATTTAGCTTTTAGTAAGGAATTATTAAAGGATCGAGCGACTGTTTCTTTTAGTGTTAAAGATTTGTTTAATGCTAGGCGTAGAAGGTACGTAACTACTGGTACTGATTTCACTACTGAGGCCGATAGTCAATACAGAGAGCGTCAATTCACTTTAAATATTTTATACAGAATAAATCAAAGTAAAAGAAAGAAAA
>Ga0055584_100008527_pt1 | contig 10056 bp, 6 predicted proteins | sample OSDHelmetaG_FD_58716 | JGI IMG/M metagenome (GOLD analysis project Ga0055584, IMG submission 58716) | Pelagic marine sediment microbial communities from the LTER site Helgoland, North Sea, for post-phytoplankton bloom and carbon turnover... | ecosystem: Environmental > Aquatic > Marine >...
TTCTTCCTCGATCCGGCTAACAAACCACCGGCTGCCAGCGTCGGTCCGGTCATTCAGGCCGCGTTTGACGATCGTGTAGCACTCGCTATTCTCGCCGAGAAATGCGACGTGCTGACCTATGAATTTGAGAACGTGCCAGTTGCAGCGCTTGCCGATATTGCCGACCTCGTACCCATTTACCCGCCGCCTGAGGCGCTGCATCACGCGCAGGATCGCCTGGCAGAGAAGCGACTATTTCAGAATCTGGGCATTCCCTTACCCGAATTTCGCGCTATCGACTCGAGCAAAGACTTGCACGAGGCCGTCGGTTCGCTTGGACTGCCACTGGTCATCAAGACACGTCGCCTTGGGTATGACGGCAAGGGTCAGTTTGTGATGCGTGCTGCCGAGCAGTTTGACGCCGCCTGGCAGGCACTCGGCAACAGAGAATTGATTGCCGAACAGTGGGTTGAATTCGACTACGAAGTGTCAGCGATCGGCGTGCGCAATGCGAAAGGTGAAATCGCAAATTATTGTCTGACCCGCAACGAACACGCGGATGGCATATTGCGTATCTCACGTGCGCCGGCCGAAGATACTGCACTGACTGAATTGGCCACGGTGCACATGCGTAATTTGCTTGAGCATCTCAACTATGTGGGCGTTCTTGCGCTCGAGTTGTTTGTCGTTGGGCCGAGCCTGCTTGCCAACGAGTTTGCGCCACGGGTGCATAACTCTGGTCATTGGAGTATCGAGGGTGCTACGACGAGCCAGTTTAGCAACCATATCCTCGCAATTAGCGGCGAGGCGCCGCGGCCGACCGACAACCTCGGCCATGCAGGTATGCTCAATCTTATCGGTGAGATTCCAGATGCCGCCAGAAAACTCACTGCTTGTAGCCTGCATGATTATGGAAAAACACCTCGGCCAGGCCGAAAACTCGGCCATATTACGGTCATAGCTGACTCGGCCTCAGCGCGTGACCGGAAAATTTCGCAAATCAACGAAATTGTGACGAAGTCGTACACCCAGTGAGGAACTGGAACATGGCGCGGGGCCCGAAAAACCGGGTAAACTGAGGGATCACCGCTTACAGACAGCAAATAACAACCTCTGCGGTCAGAAAAAACATATGTCATATCTGGAACATTTCAAACTAAAAGAGCAGCCGTTTCGGCTGACACCGGATCCGGGCTTTTTGTACTGGAGCAAGCAGCATGCGCGCGCCAAAGCCTATATGGAATCGACCATCTGGCTGGCTGACGGGTTTGTCATTATTACCGGTGACATTGGTTCGGGAAAGACCACGCTGCTGCAGTCTTTTCTCACCGAGCTCGACGATGATGTCGTATACGCAGTCGTCTCGCAGACACAACTGACGCCAACACAATTCCTGCAGGCTGTATTGACCGAGTTCGGCTTCAAGCCGTTCGATAAGCACAAGGTCGAACTGCTCGACATGCTCAACATGTTCCTGATTGAGCAATACTCCAATGGAAAAAAGGTGGTGCTGATTGTCGACGAAGCACAGAACCTGACACGTAAGGTGCTCGAGGAAATCCGGCTAATCTCCGGGATCGAGACGCACAAGGAAAAAGTGTTACGCATCATTCTTGCGGGCCAACCCGAACTCAAGGATTCACTCGATTCACCCAGGCTCAAACAGCTCGTGCAACGCGTGCGGCTGCGCTTTCACATTGGGCCGCTCGACCGCCGCGAGATGCGTGAGTACATCAATCATCGCATCGCTATCGCCGGTCGCGAGGTCGAAGGCCTTTTTGAGGATGACACTTTTGACATCATTCATCGCTACACCGGAGGTGTGCCGCGGCTGATTAATACGCTATGCGACACCGCTTTGTTGTGTGCCTTCGCCGATGAAAAGGACGTCATCAGCGAGCAGGACATCATATCTGCGGTGGCCGAGCTCAACTGGAAAGAGCACGAAAGCACCACCGGCGTGCACGAGAAATTACGGCAGGTATCCGACCGACTGGTCGACCACTCAAATATCACCCAGATAGAAATACGAAGGGATGGCGAACCGCTGTCCGTGCAGACTTTCCCGCCAGGGCGCGTCATTATCGGGCGATCTCCCGACAATGAGATCTATATCAAGAACAAATTTGTCAGTCGCCACCACGCTCAGCTGGTCAGTGACGAAGATGGCTGCGTCATTGAGGACCTGAACAGTACCAATGGCGTGTTTATCAACGAAAAGCAGGTGAAGAAGCACCTTCTCAAGGACGGCGATATTGTATCTCTGGGCGTTCACGAACTCGTCTACACCGATCTGCGCATGAACGAGTCGGCAAACGAGGAAGTCGCTGCAGAAGACGAAGAGGACGACGACGACGTTTCGGTCGCCGGTAAATAGCCGCCTAGTTGTCCTGGCGCTGACCGACACGACGGTCGGTCACACGATAGTCGCGCCGCTTCAGCATGACCGCCAGACCCGCAACCAGGCAAATCACACCCGTAGCGAAACAGATCGTGGGCCAATACCAATAGTTCAGATACATTGACGCGCCTAGCGCAACCGCACCGACAAGCATGTACAGGTACGGGAGGCTTTCGTAAATTGGTCTTGAGACCCACATAGAGCTTCATTCTCCATAGCGACCGGTGCCGAGTCCAGTAGTCACAGCAAAACAGCCGCTCAAATCGCCGGCTAAGTAGCTCAAATCGGGGGTCGGAGAGCGCCTCGGAGCGCGTGATTAGTGCTTTGAGCCGCCGACACCAAAGAGGCCCAGCAGGCGCGACAAGATCGAGTCAGATAAGCCATCTACGGACAAATCTGGCTCTATATCGAGGTTATCGCTGCGCAATCCCTGCACAAAATGCAGCGAGTTTGCGTCCAGATCATTCTCTGTGACTGTATTTTCGAAGGCCATCATCGAGTTCCATTAAAAGACAAAAGAACCCTAACCGAACGCCATGTCGAATTCGGTGAACAACCTCACAATGTTAAACGAGAAACCGCCTTCGACGAATTATGTAAAGGCAAGTCGGCTAGCCTGTTCCACCGACCGTAAGTTCATCGATTTTCAGGGTAGGTTGTCCAACGCCTACGGGAACGGACTGGCCCTCTTTACCGCAGGTGCCGACGCCGGTATCAAAACCGAGGTCGTTGCCGACCATCGAAATCTTAGTAAGTGCTTCGGGACCGTCACCAATCAACATGGCGCCCTTAACTGGCCTGGTGACTTTTCCGTTCTCGATCAGGTACGCCTCGCTTGCCGAGAATACGAACTTGCCAGACGTAATATCGACCTGACCACCGCCAAAGTTTGGCGCATACAAGCCCTTATCCACCGAGGCAATAATGTCACCCGGATCATGTGGTCCGGCCAACATGTAAGTGTTGGTCATGCGCGGCATCGGCATATGCGCAAATGACTCGCGACGGCCGTTGCCCGTAGGGGCGACGCCCATCAAACGTGCATTGAGTTTGTCCTGCATGTAACCCTTGAGGACACCATTTTCGACCAGCACATTGTATTGTCCCGCCGTACCCTCATCGTCGACCGAGAGCGAGCCCCGTCGGTTCGCCAATGTACCGTCGTCAACAATCGTGCAAAGATTCGACGCCACTTGCTGCCCGACTTTACCCGAAAACGCAGAAGTGCCCTTGCGATTGAAATCGCCTTCAAGGCCATGCCCAACGGCCTCATGCAAGAGAATGCCTGGCCAGCCAGGCCCGAGCACCACTGGCATCATGCCCGCCGGAGCCGCTTCGGCTTCGAGTTGTACAACGGCCTGCCGGACGGCTTCACGTGCATACTGCATAGGCGTTTCGCCGGACAGGAAATAATTGAGATCTGCGCGCGCGCCACCGCCCGCATAACCTTGTTCACGGCGACCATCCTGCTCGAGGATCACGCTGACATTAAGGCGCACAAGCGGGCGCACGTCCGCAGCGAGCGTGCCGTCCGACGCAGCCACCAGAACAAAGTCCTGGCTACTCGATAAACTGATGATGACCTGTTCGACGCGGCTATCCAGGTCACGGGTCGCCGCCTCGATTTCACCCAGCATTGTCGTCTTCTGCGCATCTGTGATGCTCGTAGTCGGATCCGTGGCCGGATACAGCAATGGCGCATTCGTTCGACTCCAGACCTGCAGCGCCTTTTCGTCTCCTTGCCGAGCGATAGCCCGCGCTGCTTTTGCGGCACGTTCCAGCGCTGGCAAGAGCAGTTCATCAGAATAGGCAAAACCGGTCTTTTCACCACTGACCGCTCGGACTCCGACGCCTTGATCGAGGCTGAAACTACCCTCACGGATAATGCGGTCTTCAACAGTCCAGCTTTCCTGGCGGCTGACTTGAAAGTACAGGTCCGCATAGTCGACACCGCCGCGCATCATCGTGCCTAGCGTGGCCTGTAAATGGTTTTCGTCCAAGCCTGCGGGCGCAAGCATGCGTGACATGACGGCACTGATCGAGTTACTGCTAATTTCATTCATCCTGGTTCAGAGGCGCCGGTTCGAGAGCGCCGGAAATTCACGCCGCAGCTTCGCGGGCAGGTCAGGGTCGATTTCGGCAGCAACGTGACAATTACCTTCGGCCTGTTCTGCGAGAACTGTGCCCCACGGATCAATGATCACCGAGTGTCCATAAGTCTTGCGGTTGTCTGCATGCTCGCCATATTGCCCGGGTGCAATCACATACGCCAGATTTTCGATGGCTCGGGCCCGCAGCAACGTGTGCCAATGCGCCTCACCGGTCACCTTGGTAAAAGCAGCCGGTACAGTAAACAAGGTTGCACCGTCATCAACCAGCAGGCGGTACAATTCCGGGAAACGAATATCGTAACAAATCGTCAACCCGACTCTACCCGCCGGCGTATCCACAGCGACTGGGTCATCGCCTGGATACATCGACCAGGATTCCTGATACGACTCCTCGCTGTCCGGCAGTTTGACGTCGAAAAGATGGATCTTCCGATACACCGCCTGTTGCTCGCCATCGCTATCGTAGACCGGACACGCGCCGAAGACGCGTTGTTTCTCCGGAGACACAAACGGCATGCTGCCCCCGATGAGCCACAGGCCAAGGCGCTGGGCCGTCACGGCAAGAAATGCCTGGATAGGGCCCACGCCCGGCCGTTCGGCATACAATGCCTTGTCGCGCGACTTGTTGGGCATCAGCGCGAAGTTCTCAGGCAAGACAGCCAATGAGCAACCGTCCGCGGCCGCGTCAGCCAGCAAGCGCTCCGCAAGCTGCAGATTGGCTGCGACATCGGACCCGCTGTTCATTTGAATCGCTGCGACTCGCATTCTTATTCGTCGTCTTCGATGCAGCCGGCCATCGTACCGCTAAGAGCGAAGATCTCAGGTGTCGCAGATTCGATAATCGGCTCATCCCAGGAACCACCGACGCCATAGTAGACCTGGCTGACTTCCTGCAATGGTTTCTTGAAAATCTGCGAGAAAATCAACAATGCGGCCGCCACCTGGGGGCCGGCAACCAGCGCACCGGCGACAGGCAATGCGTTGCCAAAACTGGCGCTAACGACGGCCGTTTGCTCATAGTCGCGAGCGACAAGCCCGGCGCGCCCAACGACGCCGATATCGGCGGCCGGGCTTTCAAGCGACAGATCGCACGTATAGGTGTCGCCGTCGACGAGCGTGAATGTTCCCTGGATTTTGTCAAAGCCAAAGCCCTTGCCAAATACGTCGCGAAAATCCAGCGATAGTCTGCGTGGCAGCGCGGCGACACTCAAGAGTCCAAATACTCTGCCTGCGCCCGGCTTGACCTCTTCGAGCTGGCCTTCGCCGATGCGCAACGTTACCTCACCATCAAGCCATTCCAGCATGTCGTCACGCGGACCGCCCGACCAGCTAAGATCGAGCAGCAGTGACAAGTCATTGCCAATGATGCCGGGCTGATAGTCCAGCCGTCGCATCGTCTTCTTGACGTCTGTACTGGTCAACGTTGCTGTAATGTAACTGCGGTGCCCTTCAGGGTCGGTCTCATCGATTATCCATTTACCGTTACCGACAATCTCAAATGTCTCATCCCTGGCAATTATCTGCTCTGACTCGAGGCCGTCTGCCGTGCGCACAAAATTTGCTTCGACTGCGCCAAAAAACCGACTGCCAAACGCTGTTTCTTTCGATGTGATTGAGATCGAAGGTAAATTTCGCGGATCGATTTTGGCGGACGACTCCGACGTATCGAGTGCATCGCCAGGCAATACCAGGCGTTCTGCCTCCACGACGATGGCGCGTTCCGAGTTCAGGTCGTACGGCACAAAAGCAGAACCAATGATGTCTTTGCCGTCGACCTGTATAAGCCAATCGCGGGCGCTCCTGTCCAATCGCACACGATGATCAACCAGATGCTGACCCAGCATATGCAGGTTGCCGACCATCATGTCGATCGAGCGAATACGATCCACGAATCCAGTCTTGCTGTGCGCCTCGCGCGCCATATCGAACCAGCGCTGCACATGCACGTAGTCTGTGGAACCGCGAAAATGCAGACCACGCGTTTCGGGGGTTTCCATAACAACATCCGCGCCACCAAACGCCACGATGCCACTATCCAGGTCCCATCGATCCTGCTGCTTGGAAAAATCCACCTCCCACGCAAGCACGTTACCCGCCGTACCGGTGCTCGAAACGACTTCACTGTCCTTGGGCATCGTCACTACAGCACTTAGGTCAATGGTCTCGTACAACGGTTTGTTTAACGGCTGCGGCATATCCACAGCAAAACCGGCGAGATCAGTTTCAATTTCGATTGTAAATGGTGCGGGGTCCTCGACCTTGCCGCGTGGAAACAACAGCCGTGCGGAGAAATCCGTAGCACCCGTGACCCGATCGGACAACGGCATCCCGAGTTCATCAATCAGCCCTTGCGCCGTCGCGGTACCCTGTGCGTCAGCAATAACTCGATACTTGGGCATCGATTCGGGCGCCTGCGACAATTCGATCGACACGGGCCTGCCCAGAAAAAGGCCGGTCAGGGATTCGCTGTCAATGTCCTCGCGCTCAATGATCACCGTGCCGTTCAATTCTTCCAGCGGCGCGCTGAATCCCTCAATTTGAAAGCTGCCGTTCTCTGCCTGTAGCGCTGCCCGGAATGAAAAACTCTCCCAGTCGCGAATGGGCACATTCATGTCCAGCGCCATCACCGCGTCGCCCGATACGGTGATGCGCTCCAACTGGCCGCCAAACATCTCGGCAATCGGGCTTTGTATAGAAAGTTGCCGCAGTGATTCGAGCGTGCCATCGGCAACACCACTAATCGTCAGGTGTGGATTGCGAAAATCGGCAATTTCGAGTTTCGCATTTATGATCTCGTTGCCTGCGTTGATGATATGGCTGCGCTCAGATGAGAGGCTCATATTCTCGACTTTGATATCGGCGTCGATGATTTGCGCTTCCGGCCATTTGGGCTGGTAGATGACGACTGCGTCACGGACATTACCTTCGATCAGCAGCTGGCCTTCGTCATTATCGAAAGGCCATTTGTCCATTGGGCCATAAAGCCTGGCTCTGCCGCGCGGTATCCGACCGGACACGAGCCCTTCCCGAAACCATTGGCTCATTCTCGGGCGCTTCGGCATAAAGGGTACATAGGCCCGCGCTTTGGAGATGTCACTGATACTGAAGGTGCTCTCCAGATCAACGAATGGCGCGGCGCCATTATTGTCGATCGACACTTCAACACTGGTCTCGTTTTCGAAAAAATCATTGCGCAGTAAGATGCTGTCGGAAAGCACTGTCGTCCGATCATTACTGCGTCGCCAGATGATCGTGCCAAGCGTCGTATCGAAGCGCAGCGGCTGGCCCAACAGTTTCGACGCAGTAACAACAAGATTGTCCGAATCGATCTCGAGTCGCCCACTCGACTGATCGGCGCGCAGGCTCCCGGAAAAGCCACGCACACCGGGGCGCACGTCGGTCGCGGCGACACCCACGTCGATCATCTCTGCCGAAACGCTGAAACTGGGTTCTTCCTTATCGAGATCGCTCACTGCAACGCTAAGGTCGCGCAGCATTCCGCTAGGATCGAAATCGCGCAACATGCCGCGCTGCTGTTCGCTAAGCCAGGGTTCCGCGACTGCGATGTGCGCGAAATTCAAATATGAGGCGCGCGCATCAATCGAAACGACCTTGCCATCCGCATTTGTATTAATTTCCAGTCGGGATGACGAAACTGGCCATTTTCCGGCCGGTGTAGTCGCCTGAAATTCATTGGCCGCCACCAACCAGCCGTCGGCGTCGCCCAGAAACTCGAGCCTGCCACTCAGACTGAGATCGGATAGTCCGGCGATGGCAATATCCGCTATATCGAGATCCGCCGTCGCACTTTGTACCCGCTTGTTCGCGTATACGAGCGACAGTTCCAGGTCTCCACTACCGGAATCAAAGCGCGCCGCCTGTACTGGTTGCATCGCTGTGATGCCCGCGAGCCGGATATCATCTACTTCGACGCCTACATCCCAGCTCCGCTCGGAGGCCGGCTCGGACAATAACTGTGTGGCTGTGATTGCAACGCTGCTACCCAGGCTCTCTGGCGGCTCGATATTCGCATCAATGGCCATGCGTACATTGTCGCGAGACACGACCAGGCGCTGGACCAGAAACTTCGTCGGCCGTTCATCGCCAGGCTGCAGAAACAGGACCTTGATATCCTGACCAACGATTTCTATCGGCCCGAGGCCAGGGCCGGGCGTTTCGCTTGCGGCGCGACGTGCAGGCAAGAGCTCATCGATGGGGCCGCCCTGAACCCACCATTGGCCATTCGCTAGTTGCCGGACCTCAACACTCGTATCGCGAACGACCACTCGATCGACGACGGCTGTGCGATCAAATAGCAACTTCGTCAGCGCGATGCCTATGCTGACCTCTTCAGCAGTGACGATGCGCGCATTCGTCTTGAGTGAGATTAGTTCGGCATTATAAAATTCGACTTCCGGACCGCTCAGGCCCCAACGCGCATCCATGCCGGAAAATTCAACCTGCATCCCGATTGCGGTACTTGCCCAGCTCTTAATGTCTTCCTGATATTCGGGAAGACGCGGCAGGAAAAGCCGGAACAGGCCCACGGCAATAGCGAGCAATATCACGACGCCGCCTGCAAAGTAGGCGAGGAATTTCATTAAGCGTCTAAGAATCTTGTACATCGGCGAATTTACTTACGCATCGTCACAACAGAACGACATCGAACTGATCCTGCAAATACAGTGTCTCTGGCTGCAGTCGAATGGACTTGCCGGTTTGCTCCTCGAGTGTCGCAAGAGCCGGTGCCTGCTCGTCGAGCAGCAGCTCGATAACGTCCTGATGGGCCAACACCAATGCCTCGCTGAATTCGAATTGCCGTGACTGCCGGATGATCTCGCGAAACACCTCGAAACACACTGTTTCTGCGGTTAGTACGAAGCCATTACCTCCACAGCTTGGACACTCTTCACAGAGAATATGCTGCAAGCTTTCACGGGTGCGCTTACGCGTCATTTCGACCAGGCCCAGCGGTGATACGGGCGTAATATGGTGACGCGCGTGGTCATTCGACATGGATTGTTCGAGCAACTGCAGCACGGCGTCGCGATGCTCTTCCTCTTCCATATCGATAAAATCGATAATGATGATGCCACCCAGATTTCTGAGCCGCAGTTGCCGCGCTATCGCGACCGCCGCCTCCAGGTTGGTTCGGTAGATGGTCTCCTCAAGATTACGATGACCCACATAGCCGCCGGTATTCACATCAATGGTGGTCATTGCCTCGGTTTGATCGAAAATAATATATCCGCCTGATTTTAAAGGAATACTTCGGTCCAGTGCTTTGTGGATATCCTCTTCGATGCCGTGCAGATCGAATATCGGCCGGCGCCGCTGGTACAACTCCAGCATGGGCGCCACGGGTGGCAGAAATGTCTCGGCGAATTCTTGCATGGCTTCAAAATCGGATTCCGAATCGACGAGGATATGCTCGACGTCACTGGTTACGAGATCCCGTAACACGCGCAGCGGCAAGGAAAGATCCTCATGTACGAGTGTTTTTACCTTACTCTTACTGCACCGTTCCTGAACGACATGCCAGAGTTTGAGCAGGAAGTTCAAATC
>Ga0055584_100008528_pt1 | contig 10056 bp, 7 predicted proteins | sample OSDHelmetaG_FD_58716 | JGI IMG/M metagenome (GOLD analysis project Ga0055584, IMG submission 58716) | Pelagic marine sediment microbial communities from the LTER site Helgoland, North Sea, for post-phytoplankton bloom and carbon turnover... | ecosystem: Environmental > Aquatic > Marine >...
CCCTTCCGGTCGATACCGCGACCGAATGATGTATGCGATGCAAAGCGAGTACCGCTGGCACTACAACGACCGCTGGATTTTTTCGGGCTTCGCAGGCTTCGGTGAAGTTGCCGACAGTTTTTCAAATTTCGGCAAGAACTTTCTGCCTGCGGGCGGCATCGGTGCACGCTTCGTGCTGTCCGCAAAACACCGGGTGAGCTTGTCAGCTGATGTGGCCGTCGGCGACGACGGTGCGGAGTTCTATTTTGGCGTAGGTGAGGCCTTTTGATCGCCTGTTCGCACCCACGATCATCTTCGCAGTCGGTCGCTCGTGCTATATTAATATCTATCTAATGAACCACAGGTTGCTGCAAATGACTGCGTTTATTCGCCCCGGCTTTCTTGTCACCCTGACACTTCTCACCCTGACCTTCGGCGTCACAGATGTCCGTGCGAATGAAATCGATTCGGCAACGCTTGCCGAGGCCAGAACGCTGTTGAAATCAGGGCGGGAAGACCTGGTGCGTGAGGAAATGGAGTTAACCGAGAGCGAAGCCGCCGCCTTCTGGCCAATCTACGAGCGTTACCGGGATGATATTGAACGCATCCGGGATCGCCAGGCAAAAATGATCACCACCTATATGGAAGCTTACTGGGACGCAGACTTAGACGACGAACTGGCGAAGCATATTCTGGACGAACACTTTGCGGTCAATAGCGCGCTACTCAAGGTGGAAAAGAAATATCTGCGGCGGTTTCGAAAAGCGTTACCCGCCGCAAAAGTGACTCGCTTCTATCAGCTGGATAACAAGCTGGATGCAGAGATCGACGTCGCCCTTGCGAAGCTTATTCCGCTATTCGACGCGTCCTGATTTAGCTCTGATCGACTAACGCGTCAAGGCGTGCGCGCGCCAGGGACGCCCACCGGGAGCAGAGTTTTTCGACATCCTCCCAGCGCGTTAGCATTTCACCGCCCTGCCCTAGTGCCGCACCCTGCACGGCGCGAGTCTCTACGCCGCGAGCCAGAATCTGTTCCGACTGAGAGTCACGAAGCTCAAGAATCAATGTCGCTTCGCCGACAGCAGTGAGTGCAAAGCCTATTTGCATACTTCGACCGGACGGCACAGTGGCCGTAATGTTCTCAACCCTGACCGTTAACTTCATTACGTTTGGGCCAGGTTGATCTCTGCGACCAAAGTTTTGCAGGTTCGAAAATTCCTGCGAAAAAGCATCCGCTAACAGACCCTCAAAACGCTGCTTTTGCGCCTCATCGAGGGGGAACTGTTGTTGCGACCGATCAGGCGTTCGGAACGCCAGTTCGGGGGCAGCAAGAATGACGCCGTCATAATCGCTGAACACCGTTTCCGGTCGAACCTGGGCGACATCAAACTGTGGCCTCACAACGTCTGCCAAACCTTCGTAGTTAACGGCTGACCCGATAGCCACTGGGGGCTGTGAGGAACAAGCGGTCACTGAAAAAGCGAGGGCCAAACAACACAGACCGGATAAGGGCCGGAGGAATCTATGAGTACTTAAGATTAGTAGCATAACCCGGAAACTATGCTTTATTTGCTTGCCCTCCGCAATGCCGCGTCATGGTTCGCGGCGGCGCGACCGGCAGGGTAGTGAGGCTGGCGACGGAGGGTTATACTGCTCGGCCCTAGATCCCGGACTCAATGAATCACGATGACTCCAGCCAAAAACAGATTTGCCGCACTCACCACAGCCATAGTGATCGGCTGCATTGCCAGCGCCTGCGCGTCAGGCTCGAAAATCACGCCTGTCTTTGAGGATCCGGCGTTTTCCGGCGTTTCCTACCAGAATATACTGGTGGTCGCGGCTACTCAGACCTACGAAAACAGAGCGGCCTACGAGCGGGTGATGTCAGCCCGTCTGGTGGCGTCCGGAGTCGCCGCGGCACCGCTCCATCAGGTTGGTGGCGGCAATCGCCCTGTTGATCGGGATGTGATCATCGAGGCAGTTCGCGTCGGCGGCTTCGATGCTGTCCTGTATACGCATACGGCTGGCAGCCAATCGAATATTTCCACGACGACGGGCCAGACGACCGTCGATGCCCATCGCAAGTCGGACAAGGTCGTTAATCTATTTCGATACGACTACGAAGAACATGCGAATCCCGAGTACGTGAGCCTCGCCACCTCCGCGGTCCTGATAACGGAACTGTACGCTGTATCCTCGAAATCAAAAGTCTGGGAAGCCAGGACTGACCTGGCGGAACGTGACAGCACCGCACTTCTGATCGAAGACGCAGTGTCGCTGCTAATGGGCGCCCTGCGACGAGCCAAGCTCCTCAATACCAAGGCCTCCACGCCGGCACCATGAGCCCGACCATCCCGCCAGTTGAACGCACCTGACATCCAGCCCATAAACGGCTTGCCGAGATTCTAATGAAAAACAAGAGCACCACATTCTCCGTCAATCGACCCTTAGGGATCGCCGCATTCTCGATGATGCTGTCTTTATTCGTCAGTGCCTGCGGCCCGGATGAGGTTGTTGGGCGGGCGGAGGTCGCGCGACCCGTAAAGATGATTTCTGTCGGTGGAACAACCAGTGACGAAACGCTGGAAATCCCGGGCAGCGTTCACGCTGCCCAGTCGGCTGAACTTGGATTTGAAGTCGCAGGTCAAATGTCTGAGCGGCTTATTGAGGAAGGACAGGTCGTGGCGGCTGGTGAGGTGATCGCCAAACTGGACGCCAGAGATTATGAAGTACGTCGAGACCGGGCTCGTGCCACCCGGGATACCGCGAAGGCGGATTACGATCGATACTCGACGGCCTACGCCGCAAATGCCGTTACTGAACAGGAAGTGAGCCGGGCAAAAGGCCAATATGACGTTGCTCAGGCGGATCTGGACGTGGCACAAAAAGCACTCGACGATACGCAGCTGCGAGCACCGTTTGGTGGTCGAATTGCGAGGCGGCTGGTGGATGATTTCGCCAACGTGAATGCCAAGCAACCTGTGGTCGTCTTGCAGGACGAATCAAGCCTTGAGCTACGCGTTGATGTCTCCGAGCGGGACTGGGTGCAGGGCGACTCCAGTCTGTCGAGAGACGAAATCACGAAAAAGCTCAAACCGCGCGTGCGCGTCGCGTCGCTTGGCGAGCGCCAGTTTCCTGCTTATCTAAAAGAGCTGAGCGCCAGCGCCGATCCGGTCACACGCACCTACCGGGTCACGTTTGGCTTCGCGAGCCCTGCCGACGCCAACGTTAGTCCGGGAATGACCGGCAGTGCCATTGTAGATCGCTACCGAAGAAATGTTATGGGCGCCGCTGGTCTCTCCTTACCCTCGAATGTGATCGTCGCCGACGCCGACGGCAACCCGTTTGTATGGATTGTCGACACAACAACCATGCGCGTCAGCAAGCGCCCGGTCGAACTCGGTGAGCTGTCCGGCGAAAACGCAAAAATTGTCAGCGGTGTGGCAGACGGCGACCGAATTGTCGCATCCGGTGTCAACAGCGTCACTGATAACATGCTCGTCCGGGACATCGAGAACAATTAGTGGATATCGCCGCAATAGCTATTAAGAACCGCGTCGTCACTCTTGTACTGACGATTGTGATGTTGTTTGCCGGTATCTCGGCTTTCAACGACATGAGCCGCCTTGAAGACCCGGAATTTACGATCAAAGACGCCCTCGTCATGACGCCCTATCCCGGGGCCTCGGCTGAAGAGGTAGAACAAGAGGTTTCTGATTACCTGGAAATCGCCGTTCAACAGCTCGGCCAACTGGACAGAGTCACGTCAAAATCAGACCGCGGCCTGTCAACACTGACCGTCACGATCAAGAATACCTACGACGGTGAATCTTTGCCGCAGGTCTGGGATGAGCTCAGGCGCAAAATAAACGATGCGGCGGCGAATTTGCCGCAGGGCGTTGGCCAGCCGATTGTCATCGATGACTACGGCGACGTATTCGGCGTGTTTCTGGCTATTACGGGCGACGGGTACTCCTACGCTGAATTGAAGGACTACGTCGACATACTGCGGCGCGAACTGTTGCTGGTCGAGGACGTGGGTAAGATCACGACCTACGGCGAGCAAACCGAAGCCATCTACATCAGTTTCGATCGCGATCAGATCTCGCAGCTTGGCCTTCAGCCACAGGCAATCGTCAACGAGCTGATGCAAAAGCAACAGATCGCCGACTCCGGTCGGGTCAGGGTCGGCAAGGAATTTATTTCCATCGAACCGACGGGTGGCCTCGACACCATCGACGACTTTGAAGAGTTCATCATCCGTGGGAGTGGCGGCGAACAGGTAAGGCTGCGGGATCTTGCGGATATAGATCGAGGTTATCTCGAGCCGGAAAAGACCATTTTGCGCTACGACGGCAAAATGAGCATCGGTCTGGGTATCTCTACAGTGAGTGGCGGCAACGTTGTCACGATGGGCGAAGCGTTACGGAGCCGCCTTTACGAACTCGAGAATCAGCGTCCGGTGGGCATCGACTTTGGCATTATATCGCTGCAGTCTGAAGCGGTAGCGGAAGCGATATCCGGGTTTACCGCCAGCCTGCTGCAAGCCGTCCTCATTGTTATTGTGGTTTTACTCTTCTTTATGGGGCTGCGCAGCGGCTTGCTTATCGGCGCAGTTTTGCTGATCACGATCGTTGGCTCTTTCATTTTCCTGAACAGCATGGACGTTGCGCTGGAGCGTATTTCGCTCGGTGCCCTCATTATTGCGTTGGGTATGCTGGTGGACAATGCCATCGTCGTGGTGGACGGTATTCTGATACGCCTGCAAAAAGGTGAGACTACCGAGTCCGCGGCTAGCGCCGTCGTCAAACAGTCGGCCTGGCCCTTGCTTGGGGCGACGATCATCGCCATTCTCGCCTTCGCGGCTATTGGCACGTCCAGTGACAGCACGGGAGAGTTCTGCCGGTCGTTGTTCCAGGTGGTTATGGTGTCATTGCTGCTTAGCTGGATCACTGCCGTCACAATCACGCCACTGCTGTGTGTTTTGTTCCTCAAGGCACCCGCACAAAAAGACCGGCAAGAGGATCCTTACTCACAGGGCTTCTACCTCAAATACAAAGCGCTGCTGGGGCTTTGTATTCGGAGACGCTACCTGACAAGTCTGCTCGTTGCCGCAATGTTTGGCTCGGCGTTATGGGGCTTTACGTTCGTGGACCAAAGCTTCTTCCCTTCATCGACGCGCCCTCAGTTCATGCTCGACATCTGGCTGCCGCAGGGCACCCATATCAACGAAACCACAGCGCGAGTGGGGGAGATAGAAAAGTACCTGAGTGAGAAAGAAGAGATCGCCCATGTGACCTCAATGATTGGTCAGGGCGGGCTGCGTTTTCTGTTGACCTACGGCCCGGAAAAGCTGAACAGTTCATATGCTCAGTTGATCGTGGACGTTCACGACTATCGAAGTATCAAAGATCTGGGCCCACGTATCGAGAGCGAGCTTGCCGCGCGGTATCCGGATGCCCTCACCTATCACTCTCCATTTCAGCTGGGCCCTGGCTCGACCGGGAAAATTCAGGCTCGTTTTTCCGGGCCTGACATCTCAGTGTTACGTCGGCTGTCTGAAGAGACCAAGGCGATATTTCGTGCTGACGCCGATTCGAAATCCATTCGCACCGATTGGCGCGACAGAGTAAAGCTGGTTCGACCAGTACTTGCGGATCAGCGCGCGAATGCCAGCGGGATTACCAGACCGATGATCGCGCAGACCATGAAGCAGGCTTTTCAGGGCGAGGTGGCTGGCTATTATCGGGAAAATGACCTGAGCATTCCGATTGTTCTCAGAGCTAAAGACAGGGATAGAGACAACATCAGCAGTGCACAGAACCTGCAGATCTGGAGTCCGGTCGCACAACGTAATATACCGCTGCGTCAGGTCGTCTCCGAATTCGAAACGGTATTTGAGAACGAGATCATTAACCGTCGGGACCGCAAACGCACGATGATCGTTTATGCGGATCCCAATACCGGTCTCGCCAGCCAACTGTTTGCTCGCGTCAGAGGCTCTGTCGAGGCACTGGATTTGCCGATAGGCTACAAACTTGAATGGGGTGGCGAATACGAGGATTCAGCCAAAGCCAATGATGCGATTGCTGCACAGATCCCCGTATTCGTTCTGGCAATGATCCTGGTGACGATCGTTCTGTTTAACTCTCTCCGGCAACCGCTGATCATCTGGCTCTGCGTGCCACTGGCCATCATTGGGGTGACGGTAGGATTGCTGTCAACGGGGCAACCTTTTGGGTTCATGGCGACACTTGGCTTCCTGAGTCTGATGGGTATGTTGATCAAAAACGCAATCGTGCTGATCGATCAAATCAATCTGGAGACTGACGAAGGTAAGGAACTGCTGCCGGCGATAATCGACTCCGGCGTCAGCCGACTACGCCCGGTTGCCATGGCTGCGTTGACCACGGCCCTCGGCATGATTCCGCTCTTGATGGACGCTTTCTTCGCCTCCATGGCTATAACCATTATTGGCGGGTTGACGTTTGCTACCATCCTTACCATGGTCGTAGTACCGGTATTTTATTCAATTTTCTACCGCGCCTGAGCCGGGAGTGTGATCTTCTACCCACTTATCGAATCCTGTAACATTTGGTAACAGTGGAACTTCGATTCCCGATGTGATGTCACACTCGCGAACCACGATTGCTTTTATATGTAGTTCGGCCCGCTGCGACAACCAGCATAGACCGACTATTGAAGGAGAACAAAATGAAAAAACTCTCAATTTTCGCTCTGATCGCTCTTCTCGCTGGCTGCGCCCAGGCGCCGAGCATCCAGCAAGGGCCTGATGCCGAAGTGACCTTTGACGGACTCGTAAGAATCGATAATGGGCGATTCAAGGATTCGTGGATCGACCCGGATGTCGACTTCAGCCAGTACGACCAAATCATGGTCGGCGAAGCCGTTTTTGAGTTTCGCGCCGTCAAAAACTCGTCTTCTGCATCATTTACCCGGCGCAACAGCGAAACAGAGTTCTGGATCAGCGATGCAAATAAGGAAAAGCTGGTCAGCGTCGTAACAGAAGTGTTCAGGGATGAACTTAAGAAAAGTACGAATTTCACACAAGCCGATGCTGCGGGACAGAATGTTCTGATTATTGTCGGCGGACTGCACGATATCGTCTCGCGCGTACCGCCGGATCAGGTTGGTCGCGGTGATATCTATCTATCATCCGTGGGTGAAGCCACCTTGGTCCTCGAAGCCAGAGACTCACTGAGTGGAGAAACGATCTACCGCGCAATCGATCGGCGCAGTGCGGAACAAGCGGGTGGTCAGATGATGGTTTCTAACACTGTCACCAATACGAGTGAAGTTAGACGAATGGCTCGCCGGTGGGCGACTCGTCTCCGCGAAGGCCTGGATTCGATTCACCAGCAGTAGGGTCCCGTGCAACCCGGATGGTCCCCGCCAAGGGCCACCCGATGTTGCGGTGACGGCGCCAACAGGCGCTACCAAAAGCCGGTGATGTGCAGGTTTGGCCCTGTTAGTCTTGTTCGGAAGGCACCACGCCAGTGTTCTTCCCTTAGAGTGCCGTCGAGTTCGAAAAGCTGGTAGCTCAGCCCAATGCCCAGGTGCTCTGTAATTTGAAGATTGGCGCCGGCGGCAAAATTCCATATGGTGCCTGCAAAATCGCCAAGATCTGCGGAAAACCAGTCCAAACGCGAGTACAGCAACCAGCGGGCCGACGGCGAATAACGATACCAGACACCAATATCGGGCACGGGAAAGGACGCTGAAACGTTACTAGTGACGTATTCCGTCGTCACATCGTCGATCGTTACTTCCCCACCCAGCATTGCGGCGGTTTTGAACAGGTGAACCCCGGCTCCCAGCCGAAGACTGTGACGACCGCCATCCCAGAATCGTCGGGAAAAAAACAGCCTTGTTACTGATATCTTCGTCGCAGCCGAAATCTCGGCCCCGGCATTGAATACCAGGTCCTCCCACTCAATGGTCTCTTCGAGTGTCTTTGTCGCGCTTCGATCGGCATCAAATTTCTGTAATGACAGACCCCACTTTTCTGAGAACTGCCAACCAAATTCAGCCACAAAAAGATCCGGTTTATCATCGAGGCCCATGTCTGACTCAAAATCGATGACAATGTCTACGTCACCTGCCCCGCCCGCCACTGATGCGTCAAGATCCCGAGCTGCAAAGAACCTACCAACGTTGACCCAGTATTTGTCGCTCATTATCGGGTGCAAGTCATCAATGACCGCAGTTTCGGCTGCGACCACCGGCGAGCACATTGCAATTGAATACGCCAACGTGACAGCGGTGAACCTTTTCACTTTTTTACGAGTGTCGTGGTCCCAAGAGTTCATGAGTAGCTGACCTTACGGAAGATAACTTGTCCATTTTACCGCATTCACCAGCAAGCGTCCTGCATGCTAATTTAATCTCCCCTGCGGCTAGGCACTCTGGCGTACAAGGCTAGTCATTTGCCGAAGTAGTCATCTCATCGACATTCAAGGACCATTGGATACAGATAATCCACCACTGTAGGACTTTTCCAATGACTGAAAAACTTGTTTTCTCCTTTAATGACGGCAATGGGCAGGACAAACAATTGCTCGGCGGAAAAGGCGCTAATCTGTGCGAAATGACGCAGATCGGTATCAATGTCCCGCCGGGATTCGTCATTACGACCAAGGCTTGCCTGGATTATCTGAACCAGGAGCAATTGCCCGCAGGCCTGATGGACACAGTCAGTGATGAGATCGCCCGACTCGAGGCCGCAACGGGGAAGACCTTTGGCACGGGGTCCGATCCACTCCTGGTATCAGTGCGCTCCGGTTCCGCGATGTCGATGCCCGGGATGATGGATACGATCCTCAATCTCGGTCTCAACGACGAGACACTGGCCAGCCTGATCGAGCAAACCGGCGACGAGCGATTTGCTTACGACGCCTATCGCCGATTCATCCAGCTCTTCGGCAAAGTGGCATTAGGCATTGCGGACGAACACTTCGACAAACATTTCGAGGCGGTTAAGGAGCGGGCTGGCGTCAAGGCCGATGTGGGTCTCGAAGCATCTCACCTCAAGGAAATTAGCGAAAAGTTCATCGCCGTCATCCAGCGTGAATCCGGCAGGGAATTTCCGCAGGACGTCATGCTGCAATTGCAGCTGGCAGTGGAAGCCGTATTCCGGTCGTGGAAAGGTAAACGAGCGGTCGACTATCGGCGCGAGTTTCACATCACGCCGGACATGGCCAATGGCACCGCCGTCAACATCTGTACCATGGTTTTTGGTAACAAAGGCGATGATTGCGCTACCGGTGTCGGCTTCACGCGCAACCCGGGAACCGGCGAGAATGAGATGTTTGGGGAGTATCTTACCAACGCCCAGGGTGAAGATGTGGTCGCCGGCATCCGTACGCCGAAGCCCTTGCAAGCGATGCAGGAAGAAATGCCGGAGCAATACTCGCAACTTGTCGCGCTGCGCAATACGCTCGAGTCACACTACCGGGAAGTGCAGGACTACGAGTTCACTATAGAAAAAGGCACGCTGTACTGTCTGCAGACTCGCAACGGCAAAATGAATGCCGCCGCGATGGTGCGAACATCTGTCGAGCTGTTCGAGGAGAAACTCATTTCCCGTGAGCAGGCCTTGCTGCGAATCGATCCTGAACTATTGGAGCAACTGCTGCACCCGCGGCTCGATCCTGAGGACACAACGGACCCGATCGCTACTGGCCTGCCGGCGTCTCCCGGTGCGGCATCGGGCAAGTGCGTATTCGACGCAGACCTGGCGGAAAAGCTGGGCAATGCTGGAGAGAAGGTGATACTGGTCCGGGAAGAGACGCGTCCTGAGGACATTCACGGATTCTTCGCTGCTGAGGGCATATTAACCAGCCGCGGCGGTAAAACATCGCACGCCGCGGTGGTCGCGCGAGGCATGGGTAAACCCTGTGTTGCCGGCGCAGAAGGCATTGTCGTTGACGTCAGTCTTCGACAAGCTCAGGTCGGTGAGAAAACACTCCACGAAGGCGATGTCATCACGCTCGACGGCGCAACCGGCATGGTCTACGAGGGCTCAATCCCGACCATCCCGGCGTATTTTTCAGACGA
>Ga0055584_100008530_pt1 | contig 10054 bp, 9 predicted proteins | sample OSDHelmetaG_FD_58716 | JGI IMG/M metagenome (GOLD analysis project Ga0055584, IMG submission 58716) | Pelagic marine sediment microbial communities from the LTER site Helgoland, North Sea, for post-phytoplankton bloom and carbon turnover... | ecosystem: Environmental > Aquatic > Marine >...
GCACATCGCCTCGGTGCTCCTTCACCAGGGCGTGTTCAAAGCGTCCTATCCGGGATACCCGTCGTGACTCGCGCTCATGGCAAGGGCACCTCGGTGGGATACACCACACCGAGTTGACGGCGGATCTCGTCCATCAATTCCATATTTGTGGTGGCCGCATCTCAGGTCTGAATGTGGCTCTCCTTCGCTTCTGCTGGGATCTGTTCCATGGTGTGCTCGACTTCAAGCGCAAGCCCACGGTTCGGTGCCGCGATGCGCTCGGGCTCCGACTCGTCATAGCGAGTGAGCGAGAACTCCGATGGAGACCAGAAGGGAGCGGGAATCACTGCAATCCCGTCGGTCTCGACTACTCGAGCCGCGAGGTCGGGCGCGCCGTCGATCGACGTGGTGAAGGTCGTGACCGCTCCGGATCGATGACGCATAACGCCGCCGACAAAGTCATCAACGCCGTGATGAGTTGAGCGCCCGAGCGCTTTGACCTCCACCGGCTCTCCCAGAAGAAAACGACTGATCGAAAGGGGATAGATGCCCAAGTCGAGAAGTGCGCCTCCGGCAAGGTCAGGGCGTCGATGTCGTCCTTTCTCGTCGAGCAGCGGGATCGCGAAGTTTGCGTCGACGGAGATCACCTCGCCGATCGCACCAGCGGCCATACGAATGCGCAATTTATGCCAGACCGGATTGAACCAACTCCAGATTGCTTCCATTCGAAACCGACCGTTACGACGAGCTGAGCCGATCGTCTCACGTCCCTCGTCGGCGTTAATAGCGAGAGCTTTCTCATACAGGACGTGCTTGCCGGCGCTCAAGCGCGGCAGGAGTCATTCGGTAGTGTTTGTTACGGGGCGAACCGATGTAGATGACATCAACAGTGGGGTTCGCCCAGAGCTCGTTGTAGCTGCCGTGTGCGCAATCGATGCCAGGCGCTGCGGCGAAGGAATCGGCAGTTGAGCGGGTTCGTGATCAAACGGTGACGACTTCGGCGCCGTCGACTGCCGCTAGTGCCTCCGCCATTGAGTTCGAGATGTTGCCGGTCGAGGCGATGCCCCAGCGGAGCTTGTCGTTCGTAGCGCCCAACCTAAAGCAATGACTCGATGTACTCCGCCACTGAGTCGTCGCTGTGGTGGCCGGTTACCTCATCCGCAGCCCGCTTGGCGGCGTCAACAGCGTTCCCAACTGCTACGCCGCGGCCAGCCCATCGAAGCATCTGAACGTCGTTATGGTTGTCGCCGAACGCCACGACGTCATTGGCGCAAAAACCGGCCTCGTCGAGCATGTGCGCAAGGGCTCGGGATTTGTCGACACCAACACCGGTGATCTCAACGAAATCAACCCCTGAGCAGTTGAGCGTGAGCGGCGCCGGCAGGTGGGGTAGAAGCCACTCAGCAAGTTCGTTTCCGACTGCGTCAGGATGTCGAACCATCACCTTGGTCACCGCAGTTGCCGAATCCGGGCGCGGTCCGGTTTGAAATTTCCGAAGATCATCGTGCGTGCGGGCGATGTCGTCAAACCCGTGATCCCAGGCGGACCCATTGCGCATCTCCCAACAGAACGACAACTCGGGTACAGCTGTGTCGAGCGCAGCGAACAGCGAGGCGAGGTGGTCTGGGTTTATCGTGTATCGACGCAGCGTTGTGTCGGTTGAGACGTCGTGGATGATGGAGCCGTTCGAACAAATGAGACCGTCAACGACGTTATGACGGGCGAGGCGATCCATCGCCGAACGCGGTGCACGTCCTGTTGCGGCGATCACCATCCAACCAGCCCGACGAGCAGTGCTGAGGACTTCAACTGTGCGGCCCGACAGCTTGTGGTCAAGTCCGAACAGCGTGCCGTCAAGGTCGCTAGCAATCACCCCCGGCCGGCGACCGCCTACTGCGCTGTCGTCAGCCACGTCGACTTGCGACCCGTAACGCGCTGAGCATCGCAGCGAGACCTTCGAACGCCCTGATCGAGCCGACACCACCGCTCATCGAGACGAGGAATCTGAGGGGCGCCTCGCGAATCATTCGCTCACTCAGCATCCTGAGCACAGGGTCTGGGTCGTCACCCAGCAGCCTTTTTAGCTGGCGGTCCGCAATCCGCAGGAACCCTGCTTGGGCGACACGGCCGAGGCGGGTTGCGTTGAGTTCACCGACAACGGTGTTGAGCGTGAAGGGGAAAATGGGAGTCGACGATGGGATGGGGCCGCCGAGCATCGCCTCAAACTCGATTGCGGTTGCCACGAAACGATTTTTGCCCGGTCCTCGTGCGCCAGTTGGTACCTGGTCGATGACGTCACCAGGAACGTTGACGGTGATTTTGCTTCGGATGTCACGTGATGAAGCACCGATTAGCAGGTCAAATTCCCCGGCCTCCACCCGCCACTGCGCGGTATCGACATCGAAGAAAGCGAAGGACCGCTCGTCAAGCGAGAGATGCACCGTCGTTGAATCGCCAGGAGCGACGTGAACCTTCGCAAAAGCCTGCAGTTCGCGGTCCGGACGGTAGACCGTTGACTCGACATCTCTGACGTACAGTTGGACCACATCGCTACCTGCTCGACTCCCGGTGTTGGTCACCGTAACCGCAACAGTGAGGTCGCAGCCCGAACCGGTCACTGTCACTTCCGCCCACTCGAATGCCGTATACGACAGGCCGTGGCCGAACGCGAAACGCGTCTCGACCTCGGCGGTGTTGTGGAATCGATACCCGACGAACAGGCCCTCTCGGTACTGGACCTGTCGTTGTCTCGCGGTGAAGTTTTCTTCCGACGGGAAGACCATTGACTTGGGGAAGGTCTCAGCCAGCCGTCCGCCTGGCTCAACGTCACCGACGAGCACGTCGACGATTGAGGCGCCCGCCGCCTGGCCCCCGAGATATGCCTCGACAACTGCTGCGGGTAGGTCAGCCCACGGAAGGAGCACGGGAGCACCGTTGACGAGCACAACGACGGTCCGCGGATTCGCTGCGCACACTGCCGTAACCAGTTGGTCGTGGGCCGGGGGAAGCGCCAGGGAGGTGCGATCACAACCTTCGGCTTCGTCGATGCCAGGCAGCCCGACGAATACGATCGGAACCGAGACGTTGCGTGCGAGATCGACCGCCTCGCGTAAGCGCGTCGCATCCGACCGCCCGGTGACGTGGTCATAGCCGGCGGCGTATCCGACCCGACCGGTGAAGCGCTCCTCGGCATGCCGGCGGGCATCGTCGAGGCGTGTTGGCACGACCTGAGAACTGCCCGCGCCCTGGTATCTGGGGTGATCGGCGAACTCCCCGATTATCCCGATGTCGGTGTCGTCGGCGAGTGGGAGAACACCATTGTTCGTCAGCATTACCGTCCCCGAGCTCGCAGCAAGTCGGGCGAGCCGATGGTGGTCGACGTCGTCGACGAGACCTCGACCACGCTCTTCGACCTCCTCGGTCATCCGAGCTCCCAACGATGCGACTGCGGTGGCCCGATCGAGAACGAGATCGAGAGGTAGGTCTCCGTCATCGATGGCGTCGGTGACTGATCCATCGTAAGCCCCGCCGCTGGATGGCATCTCTAGGTCAACACCGGCGCGGACCGCAGCTACCCGGTCGTTCACGCCGCCCCAGTCGGTTACGACCATCCCGTCGAAACCCCACTCGGTCCGCAGGATCTCATTTACGAGACGCTCGCTGTCGCTGACGTACTCGCCGTTAACGAGGTTGTACGACGTCATGACCGCCAAGGGGCCGGACTCGGCGACTGCGATCTCAAATCCACGAAGATAAATTTCGCGAAAGGTGCGCTCATCGACGATCACGTCGCACACCATGCGATACGACTCGTGATTGTTGGCGACGTAATGCTTTAGGCAAGCAGCAACTCCTTCTGACTGGACGCCGCGGACCATTGCCGCAGCCAGGCGGCCACTTAGGACTGGGTCTTCCGATAGGTACTCGAAGTTTCGGCCGCCGCCGGGATGACGTTTGATATTCATCCCTGGGCCGAGCAAGACGGCAGCGCCGTTGGCGCGGCATTCCCGACCGAGCGCCGCACCGACTTGCTCTAGTAGTTCGGTATCCCAGCTTGCCGCGAGGTTTGAGGCGGTCGGGAAACATGTCGCTGGAACCGAATTCCCGATCCCCAAGTGATCGGCGTCATCAGGCTGACGGCGTAAGCCATGCGGCCCGTCGGTCAGCGTGACTGCCGGGAGACCCAACTCGTCAATTTCCTCCGTTGACCAGAAGCCACCCCCCGACAGCAGTGTGACCAGTCGCTCCGTCGAGAGCTTGCTCAGTTGGTCGCGCAAGTTGACGGGTGGCACGACGCCTGGTCTAGTCCAACGAAGCCGGCACGGACCAGCTGCCGCTGCATTGAAGGGGCAGGCAACGAGGGTTATTCAGCCGTAGAAAGGCGCCTTGCTGCGCGCAGCAGGGCCAGACCGGCCGGCACAGAGCTGCGGGCGGCCGCGCCCGTCGGCAGCATCCACTCATCCGTTGCTGAAAGATTGGCGGTCGCTTGGTCCCGAGCATGCGCCTGGGTTCTGCTGGCCCCGCCAATGGCGACGGCGTCCCCTATCTGGCTTCAGTCGGCGGGCCAACAGCGTCAGTGATAGCCACCGTCGCCTGGCGGATATCCCCGGGGATTAGGTTGGCCGCCGGTTCGATAGCAATATCGCATACAAAGCAGGCCCTGTTGGATCAATCTGGGTCGGTGATGCGCCCACCGTGCGAAAATCAGCGTAGAACGAGGAACGCGGCACCCTTCAGCAATAGGGCTGTCTCGGTCATCTGACTACGACGTCATCGTCGATCCGGCGAGTGACCACGTTCTGGTCACCCGTTCCGAGGCCGCCGCCTAACTCGGCCACGCAACATGGCCAACCATTCTCGTGGGACGGCGGACATAGTGTCTCGGAGGAAGTCGTCAGCAATTTGGCTGACAGCTTGGGCATATGCCGGATACGGGAATACCGTACCGAACATCTTGCGGAGACCGATTCCATGGTCGATGGCGAAGGTGAATATACCTATGATTTCGGCCGCCGACGGCCCGACGATCGCTGCTCGCAGGATCTTCCCGGTGAACCGCTCTGCGTCGACGATCACGACACCGTGTTTGACGTCGTCGGTGTAGCCGCGATCCATGTCGGCGACCTGAACGGTGTAGCGGCGTCGGCTCACACGTGGAAGCGCGTCGATTTTGTCAACGCTCATTCCGACCGATGCGATTTCGGGTCGACTGAAGACGGCGTTGGGAAGGACGCGGGGAGAGCCAATTCTAGGTATGTACGGGAGCGCGATCGCACGGATTGCGCGTCGACCGATTGAGTTCGCGCCGTGAGTTGTCAAAGTATTTCCCGTGACGTCACCGACTGCGTAGATTCCGTCTACATTCGTTCTGCCGAACGTGTCGGCGGTGATGCCGAGATCGGTGTACTCAACTCCGGCGATATCGAGGCCGAGGTCGGTTAGCTTCGGCCGCCGGCCAACGGCGAGAAGCACTCGGTCGACGTGGGCGATGGTTTGGCCGTTACCGAGGTGGGCGGTCTCCTTATCGAAGCGTTCGACGGACGTTCCGGTAAAGACCTCGACTCCACGCTCCCGCAATGCGGCCTCAATCGTTGACGACACCAGCGGATCCTCGGTGGAAATCAAACGGTCTTGGAGTTCGACGACTGCAACCTTGGACCCAAGGTCGCGAAATGCGGTCGCCATCTCAAGTGAGATCGGACCGCCGCCGAGAAGTACGACCTTTGCGGGAACTTCCGTAAGTTCGAAGAGGTTCTCGTTGGTGAGCAGACGACCGGGGTCGAGTCCAGTGATTTGGAACTCGACCGGTTGGGATCCGGCACACACGATCACGTTCTCGGCCAATACGTTCATGACAATTCCATCAGGTGTGGTCACCTCGACTGCGTGCGGCCTGCGACGCTCGGTAAGTCGCGCCCAGCCCCGAATGAGGTGAATGGTCTCGTGACCGACCATCTCCTCGTCCTCTGCGGCGCTCATTTGATCGCGTTTGTCGCGCACATGGCCGAAGGGATCATCAACGCCCGATGCGGCCGCATGGAGCAGGGCTTTGGACGGGATACAGCCGACATTTGTGCAGTCGCCGCCAACCCGACCGGCCTCGATGAGCGCCACGTCGTGTCCGAAGCCAGAGAGGCCGATCGCCAAGGTGAGCCCACCTGAACCAGCGCCGATCACGGCGGCCTTGTAGATCCGCTCAGCTGAGCTCTCGGCAGAACCCTTGACGGCAACGCGGTTTGAGGAGTCGTTCATGGCTGTCGCTTTCTGAGGAGGTAGGAGATGACGAGACTGATGATGAAGATCGCGACGCCGGCATAGACCGCCCATGGGTTGATGCCGTTGATGCCCTGGTCGACACGTTCGAGTGAAGCGCCGAGAAGGACGAACGAAACGGTGCCCGGCAACGATCCAAGCGCCGTTGCCAAGAGAAATGAGGTCCAGGTGATCCGGAGCGCACCGCATATGTAGTTGACGAGGTCGTACGGCAAGAACAACAGTCGCATGACGAAGACGGTCTCGAAGCTGTGTTCACGGAGACGTCCGCTCCACCTTGAGACAAACGAGCGATCATCGCCACGGGCGTCGAACGCAGCCGCATCTGGGTCGTTTCCGAGCAGCCGTCCGACACCGTAGGCGACCAACGCTGACATGTTGGCGGCGACGATCACGACGGCCACCCCAAGCCATGGGCCGAATAACACGCCGCCCATTGCCGTGAGTACCGACGCAGGGAACAGCACAAGTGGCCGCACGAGGTATACCCCGATGTACGCGAAGATGACCCACCGTGCGGCGTCGATCGCGTTGATGAACCGTTGTCCAGCTTCAGCTGTGGAGAGGTCGTTCGACGACTGGTACCCACGCCAGAGGAGGAAGATTGCGAGCCAGAGCCCGATCACGAGCACGCGTTGCGCCCAGACCCGTCGGACGTTGGCCGCCGCAGCGCCGTTGATGGACGTCACTGGAGCGTGTTGAGCGCCCATCGCACTCGTTCGATTGCGGTGAGTAAAACTGCAGTGGCCATCACCCACCAGACCGTCGCGGCGATGTTGTTGAACGCAAGCGCAATCGCGAAAAACACGATGGTCTCTGCGCCCTCGACTAGTCCGCGTGGATGGATTGCGCTTGTCGCGCGATCCAAAGTTTCGGTGTCAGGCGAACGCTTCTCAAGCAGCGCGGAGACGTAGCCGAGCGCCACGGAGTTGACATAGAACGTCGCAAGCAGGACCGCCGTTGCGATCCAGGTACCACGGTCATCGATACCGAACGCCAGTCCGATGGGGATCGCCGCATAGCCGATCGAGTCGAATACGAAGTCGAGTAGGCCGCCGGCGTCAGACGACCGGTCGGTCGAGCGAGCGACTGCACCGTCCAAGCCGTCGGCGACACGTCCGACCAGCCACAAGGCTACGGCCAGAGCTGGACGCAGCTGCCACGCGGCGATCGCTGCGGAGATGCTGGCTCCGAGCCCGAACGCTGAGATCGCCAACGGAGGCAGTCGCCCGATCGGGGTGCGTGTCAGCGGAGAGAGGAGATGATCCTTTATTGGTCGCAGTATCGAGTCGAGCATTCCTCTCTAGCCAACCTTTCACATCGATCAACGCTTACTGATCCCCCAAATCTTTCGGATTTGGTCCCGAGCGACGAGGGAGTCGACTGGGCTCACGGGTCAAATAGGCTTCTTAGTCGTGCCTACCGTGGCTCTGACGTCCCCCGCAGTCGGCGGAGCAACTCCGGCCCCGTACCACGACGGTCTGCCAGCGCTCGCCGCCGCAGCGCCCGGGTTCACGCAAGAGGTCGGATCACCAACCCGGTCAACAACTTCGGTGTGAAGAATGTCGACTTTGGGGGCATCACGACACCTTCGCGAGCAGTCCGCTCGATTTCCACCACGCTCACAGGACGGATGAGCACGGCTGCTTGGGCGGTGCCCTCGGCTACAGCAGCTAAGACGCGGTCGACGCCGTGCTGGTAGGTCACGGAGTGCCCCACGTCGGACAGCAGTTCTTCGAGCCACAAGCCGTCGAGCGCACGGAGGCCATCAAACTCACCAATTTTGGGCGATAGCCATTCTGCGCTGCCATCTGGGCGCACGAGACACAAAACGCCGCTCTTATCCATTTTTGCGAGGGTCTCGGCTGAAGGTGCCTCAGCAGGTGATCGGTCGAACCCCTTGTCGAGCGCTGCGACAAGGTCATCGATGTGGACGTCGGCGTACAGACGATGGATCGCCTCGACGCTGAGCTGATCCTCAATCAGTTCGGTAACAAATGCCAATGTTTCTTCAGCACCGCTCGTCGTTTTCCCCGTCGCTTCGCGCATTTCCTCGCGGAACTTCTGAGCCACGCCATATCGGTGATGACCGTCGGCGATAAGGACGTCGTCTGCGGCGATCTTGGTGCTGATGGCACCGATGCGAGTGGGGTCACACACGCGCTCGACGGAGTGGTCGACGCCTTCAATCGTCACTGAGGCGATTGGTTCACCCGGCTCTGCCAACAGTTCGGTGAGCCCATCGGCGAGGGATAATCCCCAGACCGGCGACATGTTTGCTCGCGTTGACCGAGTCAGGTCGAGACGGTCTGTCGATGCCTTCGGCGTGATGCGTTCGTGGGGGAGTACGCCGCACTCGCCGTAGGGCCCGACCTCAAGGCCTCCTAGTACTCCGACGATGCTGCGGGGAGCGCCACTCGCATCGGTGAATTTCAGGCGGTACAACGTGAAGCTTGGCTCATCATCAAACGCCATGGCTCCCGAGTCGATCCATTGCCGCAGCCTCTCGCCAGCGCGTTCGTAGCGTCCCGGCCCGGCCGACTCGCGCGGAACATCGACATGGGTGATGTTGAAACGGTGGCGGGCGTTAAGAGCGTCGAGATCAGCATCGGACAGCACGTCGTACGGTGGGGCGATCAGACCATCGATTTCGGGGTCGGTGTAGCGGAGAGCGGAGAATGGGGTAAACCGTGGCACCATCACAGGATGCCACGTCGGATCTCCCATGTGCTGTGTGATCTCGACGGGGTTGTCTGGCTAGCTCACGAACCGATCCCGGGTGCGGTCGCCGCAATCGCTGCGATCCGCGCCTCGGGTCGAAGCGTAAAATTCGTCACCAACAACTCCGCAGCAACCCGCGCCGAGCACGAGGGAGCGCTCGCGAGCATCGGGATCGAAGCGACCGGCGATGTCATCTCTTCCTCGATGGCGGCTGCATTCCTCGTGGAACCAGGAGAACGGGTGCTCGTCACCGGCGGGCCCGGAGTGAGTGAAGCCCTCGCCGCACGTGGGGCGAATGTGGTGGCGAATATCGGCGACGATCTCGATGGTTCCGTCGATGCTGTTATTGTCGGACTGCACCGGGAGTTCGACTACGCGCGACTGCGCATTGCCGGCAGGGCGGTTATTGATGGGGCGCGTTTGATCGGAACGAATGGCGACACCACGTTCCCGACGACGAAAGGGCTTGATCCGGGAGGAGGTTCAATCGTCGCTGCGGTCGCTTCGGTCGCCGGGGTCGATGCCGTCTTTGCCGGGAAGCCGGAACAACCGATGGTCGATTTGGTATCCGAGATCGTAAATGCGGAGTCGGGTGAAATGCTGATGGTCGGCGACCGGCCTGATACAGACGGTCAGTTCGCCGAACGACTGAGATGCCGTTTCGCGCTGGTGGAGACCGGAGTCACACCGCCTGGCTTCGGAACCCACCGTGACATTGGAGCCGTGCTTGCTTCACTCGATTAGCATCACGGAAATGGCCAACTCAACACTTCAGCGACTTCTCGACACCGGTGTGCAGTTTGGGGAAATGTCGCGCAAGCAGGCAGAGTCCGTGGTTCGCCAGCTCGTGAAGGCGGGCGAGGTTCCCCGACGTGACACGGAGACGCTTGTCAACGGGCTTGTCGCTCGAGGCAAAGACACCTCGGACCGTCTCAGCGAGACGATCCATCGTGAGGTTTCGAAGCAGGTGAGCTGGATGTCGGAGCGATTCGATGAACTTGAGGACCGACTAGAGGACATCTCGGAGAAGATCCCCGGCTTCGGCGGCCAGACCAAGGCGCCTGCCAAAGAGGCGCCTGCA
>Ga0055584_100008532_pt1 | contig 10053 bp, 10 predicted proteins | sample OSDHelmetaG_FD_58716 | JGI IMG/M metagenome (GOLD analysis project Ga0055584, IMG submission 58716) | Pelagic marine sediment microbial communities from the LTER site Helgoland, North Sea, for post-phytoplankton bloom and carbon turnover... | ecosystem: Environmental > Aquatic > Marine >...
GTGGCAGGTGAGACAGGACTCGAACCTGCAACCCTCGGTTTTGGAAACCGATGCTCTACCAATTGAACTACTCACCTATACCCCAAGTCCTTAGATAGCGGCGTGGCGAAGGCTTGGCAACTAGAAAAGCTGGGAGGCCGCTACACACGAAAGCAGGCCAAAACCGAGCTCATCATGGGGTTCTGTGTAGCCACCAGCCACGGACACTTAGATGGCAGCCACTCGCAATCCTGGCGGATCTGGGACCTCGAGAGCGAACTCACAGCTGCCCAGCCTCTACTCCCCATAGGATCCTCTTTTCACAAAGCCCTGACGCTTGCTCATCGGCCTAAGCTGCGGCAGGATCCGAAATGCAATATCCCCTGACGCTCTCGTTCAAACTGATTGCTCTCGCTCCTCAAGTAACGATCACCGATGCGGGCGGAGAGACCATCTTCTACGTGAAGCAAAAACTGTTCAAGCTCAAGGAGCACGTGCAGATCTTTACGGACGCGACCCGAGCCACTCCTCTCGCGGACATCAAAGCAAACAAGGTGATCGATTGGTCTGCCCGCTACAATTTCACGTCTCCAGACGGATCAGCCCTCGGCTCGGTCGGCCGCAAAGGCATGCGCTCCCTCTTCAAGGCTCACTACGAAACGTTCGTCGGCGCCGATGAAAGCCATGATTTCGATATCCAAGAAGAGAACGCCCTGGCAAAGATTGGCGATTCAGTATTCGGTTCCATCCCCGTGCTCGGCATGCTAACAGGTTATCTTTTTCATCCGAAATACCTGGCCACACGATCCAACGGGACACAAGCCATGCGACTCACTAAGCAACCCGCCATGTGGGAGGGCAGGTTCATTATGGAGAAGCTAGATGATAGCCTCACCAGTGAAGAAGAGCTCAGCCTGATGCTCTCTTACCTGATGCTCGTCATGCTAGAACGCTCGCGTGGCTAATGAGCGATACAGGTGATGTCCCGCAGTATCGTAACCAACAACGATTCAAACACTTCATGATGGCTTCCAGATACTGTTCTATTTACACCTCTCGAGTCGTCTGCTGTTTCATTGCACTCTTCTTGGATTCAGCTCACGATGAAGTCCGAAGGATATACTCTTCTTAGTCTACCTCTTACGTACGGCTAGCAGAACCAGATGGATCGCAGCCCTGAATCGCCAATGAACCTCTGATAGAGGCAGTTCAAGTGAGCCGCGCAGGGGGAAGTAAGACCGTCTGCGCGCCTCCACCGATCGGTGAATGCTGTCGATGCCGGTTATCAATTGATGAGATCAACCGACTTGAAGACTTGGAATACTGTGTCGCCGTTGCTTCATTAGACAACGAGCGATCCCATGGCCGGAACTGAAGAGATGGTGATTGGGTCAGACGACGATCTCAACGTCTTGGATCGAATCTTTCTTTGCGTTGACTTCGTTCGGGAGCTTTAGGCCAAGCTGCCGTTGGCCATCCACCGAAATCTGTCCTACCGCTCCGTCCTCCTAAAACTTGTTCTTCCACATCATCGACTCCATCGGTTTGGTCGAGCGGACATTGTACTTGGCGGAACCCTTGGCGCTGTAAAGCGTCTTCACGTCACCTTGCACTTCGAAGTAGATGAGCTGACCGATTGGCATGCCTTCATAGACTCGAACCGGTTGGTTGACCGAGATCTCCAAGGTCCAGTGATTGCAGAAACCGACATCACCTTTGCCAGCGGTGGCATGTATGTCGATACCGAGGCGACCGACGCTTGATTTGCCCTCGAGAAACGGCACGTGTTTGTGGGTCTCTGTGTATTCGTAGGTCACCCCGAGGTAGGTCTTTCCTGGCAGGAGCACATAGCCTTCTTCTGGAATCTCCAGCGGCGTGATCTGGTTGTGTTTCTTGGCGTCAAGGATCTCATCCTTGTATACCGCTAGCGCTTTACCCAAGCGGACATCGTAGCTATTCGTTCCAAGAGCCTCGTCCCGGAAAGGCTCGATGACGATGTCACCGGCATCGATGGATTCACGGATAGCTTGGTCGGAGAGAATCATGGGAAGCCTCGCTAGCGCGGATGCCTGGGAAGTCAACCCCAAGGCCAATGAGCACACCATCGATAAAGGGCTTCCCAAACTCGACACAAGGCCCTTACTCTCCGCGACATGCAGACACACGCAGAGCCTCCGAGCGATTGGCGGGGCATCCTCAAACAACTAGGCCCTGGACTGATTATCTCCGCAAACATCGTCGGATCGGGTGAACTCATCGTCACCACCAAGCTCGGTGCCGATGTGGGATTCATGCTGCTGTGGTTCATTATTCTCGGCTGCATGGTGAAGGTCTTTCTCCAGGTCGAGCTTGGGCGCTACACGATCTCAACGGGCAAGACAACTCTCCAAGCCTTGGACACGATGCCTGGTCCGCGATTCCGCGTGTCTTGGCTCGTCTGGTGCTGGCTCATCATGTTCATTGCCACCTTCTTTCAATTGGCTGGCATTGTAGGTGGTATTGCTGAGGTCCTCCAACTGGGTGGCCTGGATCTCAAAGACACCATTCTAGCATTCTTCGTCACCAGTTCGTGCGCTGCTCTGCTCTTCATCGGGCGCTATCGCTTTATCGAGAAATTCTCGACGATCATGGTCGCGAGTTTCACGATCTTCACGATCTTCGCTGTCTTCTCTCTTTATTGGACAGACTTCGGCATCAAGGGGAGTCAAATTGCCGAAGGGCTGAAATTTCAGATTCCGAGTGATCTAGCCGTCGCTCTTGGAGCGTTCGGCGTCATTGGAGTCGGGGCAGCTGAACTCATCTACTATCCGTACTGGTGCCTCGAGAAAGGATACGCGTCAAACGTCGGCCCTAACGATGGCTCCGAGGCTTGGCAAGCGAGGGCCCAGGGATGGATTCGTGTTCTGAAATGGGACGCCTGGGCGTCCATGGTGATCTACACTGGGGCTACGGTTGCGTTCTATCTGTTAGGGGCTGCCGTCCTGCACGGACAGAATATTGCCATTGAGAAGGACAATCTTATTTCCAATCTTTCTAATCTATACACCACATCTTTCGGCAACGTCGGGTTGTGGGTCTTCTTGGTGGGTGGTTTCGCCGTCCTTTATTCTACCGTCTTCATTTCCACCGCTTCTAACAGTCGTCTCTCCGTCGACTTCCTACGCATGTTTGGTTGGATCAAGACCAAGGATGAATCTAGCAGAGTCCGTCATGTGGCCATCGCTTGCATCGCCTTGCCTGCTCTCTACTTTATTTTTTACGTCACTGTAGGCAACCCACTCGGGCTCGTCTTCGTCGGGGCCATTGCCCAAGCTCTCATGCTACCATTTCTGTGCATTGCAGCCCTCTACTTCCTCTATACCCAGACGGAAGAACGGTTGCGGCCGAGCAAAGCCTGGGTCCTCTTTCTGTGGATCTCGTCTGCGATGATGGCGACCGTCGGCATCTACCAGCTCGTCGATAAGCTGAAGTCGATGTAATCCAGCTTGCAGAAGCGCTCGTTGCAAAGACGGTCGCTTTACCCAAGCCCCACCCCTACCGCCCCCTGCTAAAATGCCCAAAGTTCGTTTGTCCGGTCAAGTCGACGGTAGTCAAGATCCTACCCGCGAGGAACGCGCCCGACTACTCTACATGCTCTTCGCCGGAGGCTGGGACATTGATAATGCGAATGGCGACGAGCTCATCACCCTGGGAAATATACAGGGTAAGATCAAAGGGGCCGATGCGTTTGTCTTTACGCGAGGATCGACGCTACAAGAATTGTTCAAGGCCGTCTCCGTCTTCGTTGGCTACCAAACCCTAGATGCTGATCTCTCTGGCAAGCCGACCGCCATCATGAATGGAGATGGATCTTGGCAATCCCTCTTTAGTCTACTCGAACACTTACAAGAGCTCGGCACGATCAAACAGGACTACCGTGATTTCATCGTTCCCGTGAAATCTGCGAAGAACGTCGTCAGAAGGCTAGAAGAAGTCCAAGAACGTGTCATTGCGGACGCAGGACGTCACCACGCAGAGGGTCTCGGCGAAGACAGCAGCAACGTGCAGTCCCACGACACTCCTTTGCCGGATGACCATGCGGGGAATGTTTGCGTATTCTGTTCGGCAAGCATCGAAGATCCCGCTTATCTCGGAGATGGCTACACGCTCGGCAAACTATTAGCAGAGAATCAACTGGGCTGTGTGTCCGGAGCTGGCAAGACAGGAGTGATGGGCGCTGTCGTTCGTGGATCGGTTGACGCCGGCGGCTGGACCGGGGGCTCAAACGTACCTCACATCATCGAGCTCGAAGGCCTCCCCAAGGGACTCTCTAGTTTCTGGTTACGCCCGGACATCTACACGCGCATGGAAGTGATGATAGAGAACTCAGACTCTTTCGTAGCTTATCCAGGAGGTGCCGGCACGGTTCAGGAAGTACTCGCGCTCCTCCTCATGAAGCACGACGGCGATCCGTTGATGAAAGGCAAACCCGTGGTCATCTTCGACAGGAAAGATGAGAAGACAGGCAAACGCTTCTGGGCTCCGTTCATCGACATGCTCTCCAAAACGTGTTGCGCGAAAGAGTTTATTGTCGTCGACGAGCTCGACGACGTCGTACCCGCAGTGAAAAAAGCCATGCCGTTGGTAGAGGCCTAACCAAACCGACTGAAGTCGGCATCCACGGCCCAAAGCAACGATGTTATCCAAAGCGATCCCAACGCTGCTCCTCTTCTCTCTGCTCGCATTACAATTCAAAAGTGGAGCTCAGCTCACCAAGACCGCGCGTTGTCCAGCTCATTGGGGCTTGTTTGAGATCAACTCCAGTAAGATGATCCAGCCTGGCAAACATGCGAGGAAACGCAAGCATCTACTGAAGCCAAAGTTCATCACCGTCCATTCCACGGCGAACGTTAGCCGCGGAGCCAATGCGGAACGCCACGCGCAGGCGCAACGCAACGGTGCCCTCAAGTCCACACACAATTCGTTAGGCTACCTCTCGTGGCATTACACCGTCGATCAGTCATCCATTTATCGCAGCTTGCCAGACACTGAACAAGGCCAGCATGCAGACTACCAGGGTCAAGGAAATCGTGAGTCCATTGGAATCGAAATGTGTGTGAACCGTGGGAACAGCGCTCCACAAACGATTGATCGCACTGCCAAACTCGTTGCCCTTCTGATGAAGCGGCATGGCATCCCTCTCGCCAACGTCGTACCCCACCAACACTGGAAGCGTATTCGATTCAAAGACGGGAAGGATCTCGGCTACAAGAACTGTCCCGGACTACTTTTAGAAGACGGCAAGCTAAAGCGGAAATGGGCCAACTTTAAGGCGGCAATTCAAAGTTATCGGAGGCAACTTTAATCGGCTTGCTTCTGACTCATTGGGCCTTCTAGACTTGACGCATGAGCAGCACACGGCGCGGATTTCTCAAATCGACTCTCGGCTTAGCAGGCCCTCTCATTGTTCCTAGTTCTGTCCTTGGCAAAGAGGGCGCAACACCGCCTAACGAGCGCGTTCAGTTGGGCTGTATCGGTGTCGGCGGCATGGGCAGTGGCAACCTCTCGGCCTTCCTACAGGACAAGCGCGTCGAAGTGCTTGGCATCTGCGACGTGGATGCAAATCATCGTTCTAAGGGCTTGGAAACTGCCGGTCTGAAGCCGGAGGCAGGCACAGGCGACTTCCGCGAACTGATCGCAAGGGAAGACATTGACGCGGTGATGATCGCCACGCCTGACCATTGGCATGCCCTCATGACCGGAGCGGCCATCAAATCGGGAAAGGACGTCTACTGCGAGAAACCGTTGGCAGCAAGCGTTGTCGAAGGACGCTATGTCTGCCGCCTAGCTGAACAATACAGGCGAGTGATTCAGTGCGGCACTTGGCGACGTTCTGGCATTTACACACGAATGGCCTGCGAGTGGGTCAGAAATGGTTACATTGGCAAGCTCCAGCGGATCGAGGTCGGCGTACCTGCCAAGTTCGAGATTCGCCATGGTAAGTTCACCGGTCTTGAGAAGGAGGAGATAGTGCCGAAAGAGCTCGACTATGAAATGTGGTTAGGCCCAGCGCCGAACGCCCCTTACACAGCGGCGCGTTGCCACTTCAACTTTCGGTGGATTACCGATTACGCTCCCGGTTACATCACGGACTGGGGAGCGCACTTTTTGGATGTGGCCCAGTGGGGAAATGACACTGACGACACTGCGCCAATTTCGGTGGCACCCAGCGAGGTGATGCGTAGAGAACGTGGCATTTACAACGCTCCCGAGGCTTTCCGCCTAGACTATCGCTATGCGAATGGAGTGGAAATGACGATGATCTCCACGGCGAATCAGGCTCTCTGGGGAACCAAGTTCATTGGAGAGGAAGGCTCTGTCTTCACAGAGAATACCAAGCTCATTACAGACCCTGCGGGCCTGCGCACGACAAAGCTCAAGCCGACGGATGAGAAACTCTACGAGTCGAGCAACCACCATCGCAATTTCATAGACTCCGTCTACTCGCGTGAAGCGACTGCAGCCCCAGCAGAGGCAGCCCATCGCGCGGCAACTTGCTGCCATCTCGGAGGTATCGCTTCGGCCACTGGGAAGGAGATTCAGTTCGATCCCGAAACGGAAACCATCACGAATTCCGACAAGGCCAACGGGTTGCTCAAGCGCGAGATGCGTGGCGACTGGCAGCTGACCTAGGCTGGGACCTGGAACAGGAAAATCTGGCTAGAGGAGCCGTAATTGTGTCTACTCAAGGCAGTTTACTGCCATGACATCACCAGGATGAATAAATTTACTAAAAATTTCTAGATTTTATTGAAATTATCAAGTTGTCTTAACAGACGACAATGATCGCAAGTTCTCCAACAACCAAATCCACTCGGTCCGCCGGGCTCGAGGTACCCGTGTTCGCCATTCCCCGGGATGGAGATCTTGGTTGTGGAGACACTCAGGTTGTTCATGAACTGATTGACCTCGCCCACGCCATGGGTTTGCAGTCGCTCACGGTTCTGCCTATTCAGGAAACCGTGAAAGGTAATGATCCGGCTTCGCCGATCAGCTTCTATGCTTTGGATCCAATTCTTCTAGATGTCTCACCTTGGACCTTGGATGATCTACAATCGACGGCCTATGATCGGGTGACACGGTCAGCTGACGCCGAATACGACAAGACAAACGGAGACGCCTTGGCCTACAACAGGGTCAAGAAGGTGAAGATTGATCTTCTCTGGCAGGCATTCGAGCATTTCTGGGATGCGCATTACTTGAAGGGTTCGATCCGAGCTAGAGACTATCACCGCTTCTGTCATCGTGAACAAAGGTGGCTGCCCGACTACTGCATGTACCGGATGCTCATGGACTTCGAGCAAGGGCGCGAGTCGTGGGAAGATTGGAGCGAGGACTATGGACGCTATGAAGACGCCCGCCAATTTGTGGCGGCAATTTCAGCGAAGAAACCTGAAGCGCTCGAACGCCAATTGGCCTTCTACGCCTACGTTCAATGGGTCGCAGACACGCAGTGGCGCGATGTACGTGCGCACGCAGAGAGGCTGAATATTCGGCTGATCACGGATCTCCATTGCGGGGTATCTCCTCACTGCGCCGAGTTCTTTCGAGAGCCAGACGGCTTCCGACTGGAAATCAGCGAAGGACGCAAGACGGCAATCTACGAGGGCAACCTCCTCGATCATTTGGAACACCGCCTTCGCCGTCTCAGTCCGATCTTCGAAGAGTTCCGTATACCAGACTTTCGGCAAACAATTCGCCAAGTAGATCAGGACGACGGACTCAAAACGTTTATCAACCGTCTCCCCAACCCGCATGTCTCGGAAACCACGGCCTCCACCATCAGGATCGCCTGGGAGAGCCTTCCATCACTCTCGATGGAATTATCACAACTCTGGCCAGCGCCCAATGGCAAGTTGAATCCTCCAGAGGCAAATGCCCAAATGAGCTTCTCATCCTTTGGCGCAAATTCACTGCGTCGTCTCTGGGCAAACGACGAGACCTTCCGCCAACGCTTAAAGAATCAATGGGAAGTGAATCCCAAGAGCTACGATCTCAAGACAACTCTAGCACTCTTGCGCAAACTCTTTCAGTATCCGGCCAAGCATGTGCAGATCTCCTACCTCGACTTAGCAGGCCTAGAAAATGGCCCTGGCCCGAACTGGCTCGCCCGTTACAAGAAGGGCCCCCGCGCCATGATGGAAGATCCAGATTGGGATACGTTCCGCGAGGAGTTTCGGAAGATTCTCCAGCAAACCTACCGCCTAGGTGATTCCCCGGAAAAACCAGTGGAATCCGAGTGACAACGCTCAGGTTGGGTGTTCAGGTGCGCCCGTGTCGAGTGACGCCGAAAGCATTTACCGCCAACAAATCCAGGCCAGCATCGCTAGCATGGAGGCCTCGCTCGTATTAGGACCGGATGTGTCCAAGGCCGCCAAGCTCATGGCCAATGCTCTGGGAAAGGGGCAGCACCTTTATGCCTGCGGCAACGGCGGCAGCGCAGCGGACGCCTCACACTTTACCACAGAGCTGCTCTGTCGTTTAAAGGACGACCGCCCCCCGCTTCCAGCTGTGGCCCTAACCGCCGATAGCAGTTTTCTCACAGCGACATCGAACGACTACGGATATGACGAAGTCTTTGCCCGCCAAGTGCGCGGCCTGGGGAAGTCCGGCGATGTGCTAGTCGCCATCTCCACCAGTGGTGATTCCACCAATATCAAGCTGGCCCTCGAAATGGCAAAGGAACAGAATATGGTCGCCGTGTCTCTGTTAGGTCGAGAGGGCGGACTCTGCGCCGGTTTGGCAGATGCCGAGATCATCGTGCCCTGCCAATCGACCGCACGCATCCAAGAAGTTCATCAGGTAATCATTCACACTCTCTGCCTCATCACCGAGCACACCTTGTTTGACATGCCGAACCACCTCTGAGATTCTAACATATCAATACAATAACCTAAGTAGATAGACCCAAACGCATGAAAGACCCAATCACAGTCTCCGTCACCGGTGCTGCCGGACAAATCGGTTACGCGCTCCTCTTCCGCATCGCCTCCGGCGCCATGTTCGGCCCAGATCAACCCGTGAACTTGCGTCTGATTGAGATCGAGCCTGCCCTGCCGGCGCTTGAAGGCGTCGTCATGGAACTCGACGACTGTGCCTTTCCCTTGCTTCAGGAAGTCGTTCCCACTGCTGACCTGAACGAAGGTTTCCGAGGCACCAATTGGTCTCTCCTCGTCGGTAGCGTCCCGCGGAAAGCCGGTATGGAGAGAAAGGATCTGTTGGGCATCAATGGGAAGATCTTCACAGGTCAGGGTCAAGCGATCCAGAAGAACGCCGCTTCCGATGTGCGCACGTTAGTCATCGGCAATCCGTGCAATACGAATTGTCTCATCGCAATGAACAACGCCAAAGACATTCCGAACAATCGCTGGTTTGCCATGACAAAGCTCGATGAGAATCGCGCCAAATCCCAGCTTGCGGCTAAGGCTGGGGTACACGTCAGCAAGGTTGGTCAGATGATCATCTGGGGAAATCACTCAGCCACACAATATCCTGACTTCTACACCGCACAGATCGGCGGCCAACCCGCCACCGCGGTCATCTCCGATGAAGAATGGCTCAAGGGCGAGTTTATCAGCACGGTTCAGCAGCGTGGGGCGGCCATCATCAAAGCGCGGGGCGCCTCGTCGGCCGCCTCTGCCGCCAACGCCATCGTCGATTCCGTCCGTTGCCTCACGACCCCCACCCCTCAGTGGGACGCGAACAGCGTCTGCGTCTGTTCCGACGGAAGCTACGGGGTGGACGAAGGTCTAATTGCCTCTCTACCCATCCGCACCAATGGCGACGGCTCTTGGAGCGTGGCAGAAGGCATCCATATCAATGAATTTAGCCGCGAGAAGATCGATGCCTCGATCAAGGAACTAAACGAAGAACGGGAAGCCGTCAAAGACCTCTTGTCCTAAGGATTTCTGTCTAAAAAGAGACACTTCTGGCGTAATTTAGACACCTTTGGGAGACCATTCTCATCCTTCCCAGAAATGTACTTTAATTCGCAAACAGCTGGCATATAACGTGCTGGCGACCAAACCGAGTTGG
>Ga0055584_100008533_pt1 | contig 10053 bp, 6 predicted proteins | sample OSDHelmetaG_FD_58716 | JGI IMG/M metagenome (GOLD analysis project Ga0055584, IMG submission 58716) | Pelagic marine sediment microbial communities from the LTER site Helgoland, North Sea, for post-phytoplankton bloom and carbon turnover... | ecosystem: Environmental > Aquatic > Marine >...
AAAAAAAAAAAGGGACTTTTCAGCCCCTCTTAGTGTTAACTATGAACTATAACTCCACCTACATGGATGGTGCCATCAGTCATAAAATTGAAGACAAAGGTACATGGATAGATATAATTTCCATCTTTTGTACCTATAACAGTGTCTCTAGCTAAGGGAAGAATAGCTCTCTCAGCTAGCTCTTTAAACCGAGGGTCGTTAAAAGGGGTACCAGTAATGACTGAAAAGCCATCGCTGAGGACTTCGTCTTTAACAAACACCTCTTTAGTATCGGTAAAAATACCTGCAGTATAGAAAGGATTTGAAAAGTATTCAGATTCTTTACTTTTAATAATTTCCTGCAGCTTAGATTTATTTCCGCCTAAAATTTTAATACTCTCAAACATTTTATTTACCTTTAAGAGAAATCAGCAACAATAGTCTTACCCTGCATAAACAGAGGCTCGTCGATCGGAGCTTTGTGTTCAGGAAGGAGGATAAGGTTTATTCCCTGTTGAGAGAAAAACTCTTGGTTGTGGGAGATCACAAACACCTGTTCAAGATTAAGAACATCGATCTGAGCGTTCAAAATATCCAAGAAAGCCTTACGGTTTTTAGCATCGAGTTCAGAATCGATCTCGTCTAAAGAAAGAATATCGTAACGTTTAAATACTCTTTGGAAGATTGCCAATGATAGAGTAGTCTTAGTCATAGCTTTCTGTCCTTGAGAAACTAGTGCGATGTCCTCAGTAGGTGTACCGCTAGCTTTGGATACAGGAATAGTCAGTTCCTTTTCATCAACTTTAAATCTAAGATTGAATGAACCGCCGTAAGCAATATCTAGAAGCTCGTTCGCTTTCTCCGAAATCCGGTTTAAGTAGCTGTCAATGAGCTTAACAGGAATACCGGAAGTTACATCAGTAGCCGATTTGATTAATAGCCTTTTCTCGTAGCGACCCTCAATCATTTCTAGCTTTTCAGTATATTCGGAAAAACGTCTCTTATTGAGTTTGAATGAATCTAGGTTCTCTTCTTCTTCGCTAAGGGCCGCCTTAAACTCACGGATTGAAGAATCAAAATTTTTCCTATCCGCTTCTAGAGATTTGAGTTCATTCAAAATTTCTTCTGATTCCTTCAAGATCCTATTAGTATTAGTAATCTCCGTCTTAACGCTATCGATCTCCTCAGAGTTATCCTTATAGTTTTCCAGAAGGGTGACAGCGCTCTCACGAACTTTAACCAAAGCCTTAACTTCTGTAAATTCAGTAGATACTTCGGTTAGTTCTTCAATGGTTTTACTCAAATCAAGATTTAGCTTATTCAGATCTTTCTTAATCGAAGCGATATAGCTCTCTTTGTCCTGAATCGCTGCGATTTTATCGTTAAGAGATTCCAATCTTTCTTTGGCTAGCTTAACATTGTCTTTCGCATAAACATAGCTTTCGAGGTCGGCTGGAAATACAAAGGTTTTATTAGCTAACGATTCGTCAAGGAGTCTCTCGACGAGAATCTTAGGGTTTGAGCATTCGCCTAGAGAGAAATTTCTTAAGATGATACTTTTTCTAACAGAACTAGCTATTCCGCAAATCCCCTTAAAGAAGGATAGAAGACTTACTGTTTCCTCCAGTTTTTGAGTCTCGGATTTGTGCTGTTCCTTAAGCATTAAATCTTTCTCTTGTAGAACGGGAATCTTCTGCTCGTCGTCTTTGTGTTTGAGAGCCTTACGGATAAATCCACAATGGTCAATCTTACACTCTTTAGGACGGTGTTGGAGAACGTCTGACTCCTCGGAATTTCTCTCGATAATACTAATACTTGTCTGATTTAGCTGAATCTCTCTCTCTTTCTTTTCTAAGTTAGAGCGAAGACGACTTAGCTTTTGCTCTAAGTACGAAATAATTTCGTCAGAGTCGTATTTCGCGGCTAATTTTTCGTACGCTTCCATACTAAAATCATAAGAACCGAAAAGTTCTAGACCTCTAACCTTAATATTATTGAAGTCAGACTTTAAACTAGAGACCTCGGAAACGGACATATTCGAGTATTTATCTTCAAACCTTTTGGAAAGCTTGTCTAAAATTTTAGACAAAGAATCAAACTCGGCAGTAGCCTCATCTAGTTTTTCGTTAAGTTCTGGAATCTGTCTTATGCTCTGTTCAATCTGTCCAGCATCCTTAGTTTTAGTAGTAATATCCGAGTTCAACGAATCTCTTAAGACCGATAAACGATTTTTACTATCCGTTAAAGATTTTATCTTCTCGGAATTAGTTAGAATGAAATCTTTATACTTCCTGATTTTCGCGTCGATATCCAGTACACTTGACAGCTTAGGATTGCTCTCTTCAAAATCTGCTTTCACTTCAAGGAGAACACCTAGCTTCTCTTCAAGTGCTTCCAACCTACCCAATATACCTCTGTCAAATCCAGAGTCTGTCAACTCCTTATCCTTAACCTCAATCTTAGTTTCGGTTGAAGCTAACTGCTTGGTAAGGGTTTCGATCTCTTTTTTAAATCTCGAAATAGATTTGCTTATGCGGTTAATGTTAGAATCAATAACTTTGATAGACTCAAGCTTATTAAGCTCATCCCCTAGATAACTAATAATGCGTTTATCTTCTCTGATACGTTCTGAAACATCCTTATTGATATTAAGGTAAGGCTCGATATCAGGAACAAACGAAGAAATAAAACGCTTCCGGTCGGATGAATTAAGGTCAATAAAATTACCGACGTTGGAACCGACTTTACCTACTTTAAAGAATTCAGATGTCAAACCTAGATGCTCTTCGATAAGACTCTTAAAGACTCGAACACCACCTTTCTCATTAAGCTGTGTACCGTTCTTTTCGATAAAAGAGCTAAGCTTATTGTTATTCAGGAAATGTTGGATTAGATAAATATCGCTTTTATCTTTAATGACCAACTCTTTATAGGCCTCCTTTTCCCCTTCCATTATGAAGCCTTTACGGTCGTCATAAGTTTCAAAGAAAGGGGTCATGTGGCTAAGAATTACAGTCTTACCAGAGCCGTTACGGCCAATAAGGATGGTTATTTTGTTTTCAGAACTTTCTTGGTTGAAATCAATCTCAATTTCCTTTCGGCCAAGTCCGTCGTATATACCGATATTATTTTTAAGTACCAGTTTTAGAATTTTCATTGAATTACCCTAAGTTGTGTTCACTTACATTTAATATTTATGTTGACACCCTTTTTAAGCTCAAAAGATCCATTTCAGATATATAATATATATTTATTGAATCAATAGGAATAGATATCCTATTGATTCAATAAATTGCGGTTTACCCACCTTTAACTTCTTTCTCAAGATCATGTATGTAAGCGTCTTGCGATCTGACTATTGACTTCAGCGAAATTATTGTATGCTGATATTCTTCTTTTTCTTCGACCCTATCCCTTAAGGTTGAAATAAACTTAAAGTAACCGATAAGGTTTGAGTAGTCGAATATTATCCATATCACAGTCTCTAGATTGGTCGTGGTACTGTCTCGGTGATTGAACACCCAATACACCTGGGCAGAAATGAATCCTGCAGCCAGAACCATAACAACAAAGACTAAGTTTCTTGCGTTATCTCTTGAATTCTTAGGTAAATCGTCTATAGAATTCAAAGTCTGAAAAGAGTAGATAAACAATAAGCAATAAAGAAGAATATTCAATAAATGAATTATTAATAATGCAAACATTTTAACCCCCGAATTAGTTGAGCCATTTATAATTAATTATAAATGGCTCAATTTCTCTCAGTAGAAACCCATATCTAGCCTTGAAAACCCACCGTTTGATGAGCTTAGCTCGGCAAAGATAATGACTCTGCCGGTTATAGCGGTTGCGAAAGATACAAGCACTTGATTTCCGTCGACTACCTTAATCTCGGCTGGCTGGATTTGAATATTCTCGTTATCATAAACACCGACAATAACATCGGTAGAATCCAGCTGGTGATTGACTGTCCATTCTATAGCTTCAGACCCTTGGAAATGGATGAAGGAGTTTTTCTTGGAGGTTAGCGGGTACCAAGTCAGGATACCATCCCCGATATCGGTGTATAGATACAGAATGCCTGATTTGAACGTTAGCATACCAACTAGAGCGGGATCAGGAAAAGATTCTGCATCCTTACCAAAAACCAAGTTGGATTTAATATTTAATTGAGATAAAAGCTGGATTTGTCTATTCATCTTTCTCTGCCGTTAACATTTTGGAAGACACAAAGTCTTTGATTCAATTTCTTTAATACGATTCTCTAGAGAATCGACCAAGCCCTGAAGTTCAGATAACTTAGTTTCGTTCGTAGCGACCTCATCAACTCTTTTCTCCAGAGAAGTAAGGGTTAAATTGAACTCTACTAAGGCGGCCAGCTTTCCATCGATATTCTTTATATGGTTACACATGACCCTATCAAACTCTTGAGTCATTCTAGCTCTTTCCTGCTCAAGAATCTGGTTTAGGGTGACTTTGCCCTCTTCTATATTCTCTTGAAAGCGAGAATTAATAGAGTTGAACTCTTGGATTAAACCGCTTTTTAGTACTCTATTCGATTCAATGAGCTTGTTGAGTTCAATAGTGTAGTTACTTCTCATTTGAGAAATATCAGCATTCACGCTAACTTTATATTCTTCGAAATCCTTTCTGAGCTTATTTAGGTCAGTGTTCATTCCTTTCAAGGAAACAGTCTTTAGATCACCATCGATATTAGAAATTGAGATAATTATGTCATCTGAAATTTCAATCTTGTTCAGCTTAACATTCTTAGGTTGTTCGATAAAGATTAGAGCGAAGCCCTCTACAGGACAATCAAATTCTAAAGATATTCTATCTGAATCGATAATTTCTTTAGAATTGTAAGAAATATTCTTATTATCTTGATCAAAAGCTAAAACCTGTACACCGTCGTTGTCTAGATCGTGCTGTAGGTACCAAGTGTTAGATTTAACTTTACTGGAAACCCGAACGCTAGTCAACTTACCGGTTAAAGGAAACCAAGACAGCCCGTCCGATCTCTCGATGTAACCGTATATTTCGTCATTTACCATGCGGATGGTATTGACTGAGGGGTGGAGAGGGAGAGTTTCGGCTCCCGTAGACATTAAAACATTATAATTTTCCATGTATGCATTCCTAGTCTTTATAACATTAAAGAGTATATTGGTTTGTTATGAATATAATAAAAAATCCTCTTCCCTCAAGAGAAGGAAGAGGAAACCAAGGTCGGAGCTATTTAGAAACCATCTCTCTGATTCTTTCTTTTAAGTTCATCAACCCTTTATTAGAATAGCCCAAAAGGTAAGTATCGGGAACCATCCTAGACGCTAGGCTCAATGGAGAGATAACCAAATCTATAGGTTCGTCTCTAGCCAATTCAGAATAAGGCTCTTCGCCCTCATCAATAACAGATGCAGTAATTGATTTTAGAGCTACAGATACCGTAACCTTACTTCCAGGCCGGTATTCATCAAGTGTTTTGATATAATAAATAATCAGAACACCGTCAAACTCTAGACCGTTTACTTTGTTACCATCTACTTTCTCAATATTTGGCAGAAGGATAGCGCGGTCGTTTGAAGTATCAGCAATAGCTTTAAACTTTTCTTCGTTACTCTTCTTATAAGAATTTATAAGTTTTCTTATAGAGGGTGAGAAGTCTTCCAATTCCCTGTTGTAATAAATACGCATATCAACTATTTGACCGGAATATTTACTAGAGACGGTAGACTTGGAGTACTCAGAAATACTCTCCGCAAACTCGTCGCCTAACTTATCTAGTAATTTACCGATTGAACCTGAATCATCTTCAAATGCTTCTTCGAAGATCATTATAGGTTCGCTAGTTCTTATGCTATCTCCAACTTTCTTCATTTTTTCAATATTGGTTGAAGGTGCCAAGGAGATCGATTTGGAATAGGTGATGTTGGACGCAAGGTCATCGGCTAACCCCTGCGTAATAACAGTACTGTCCTCAAAGGTCATATCTAGAGGGGCGATAGCTACTTTAGACAAACGTCCTGGGGTGAATACAGCATCCTTAGAAAAGAAGCTATTATCCAAAGCTAGGATTTGATCTTTCTTAAAACTAGAACCTACCTTTAGTCCATCTGACAATTTCAAACTTGTAGTAATAAAGAAGCCGTCAGACGTTCTGGAATTCTTAGGTGACGTATCTATTAGGCTTTTAGATCCGTTCTCATATTTGATATGAACTAAGTTATTCTTTTCGTCTATCTTTTCTATTTTACCACTATTGTCTGCTCTATAAACGAAATCATCACCTAACGCGTATGCTAACGTCCTCTCAGCGCCCGAACCAACTAGTGGCTTATGCGCTTTGACAGTTGAAATCATATGAGCAGTCTGTCTGACCTGCATACCGAAACGTGGCGGATCTGCGTGTTGTGGAGAATACGGAGCTAACATTTCGGCAATGTTGAGCATATTTGAAGGGTCTTTCTTTCTTCCTTCAGTTGATATATAACCGCGAGCAGAAGTAATCGAAGGATTCATTGATACATATCTAGTGATGCCGACCTTATTATCATCAGTTGTAGTTGGAGACAGCACACCCACCATTGATGAGTCGTAGGCTCTGACTTCCTCCGTTCCTCTAGCGTGCCCAAATTGGGAACCTGTTGGCCCTTTGTAAGTTGCCTTACTTCGGTTCATAGCCTCCTCTACTGGGTTCAGAGTGCTCACAGGCTCGATGATAGGGCTATCGTTCAGTGCCTGCATTAGCGAATCAGATCGGGTTGTGATCCCTACGGTGCTTGAGGTCGAGTTCGAGCTATCTCTGTATTTACGGATGGTATCTGCGAGGATCTTGTAGAGCATACCGTTTATAACTTCAGCCCCTCGCATCCTATATCCTTGGATGTCATTCTTCTTGAGTACTTTGGCAGATTCAAGAAGTGTATTGCAATAAAGGAGAGCTTCCTCCATAGTATCCGGAATATCATGATCTCTTAGAACTTTTTCAGTTATCGGATCAATAAAGATAGTAAAGAAGTTTTTGAGCGCTTTACCTAAATTAGGAGAGCCTATATTAAAGAAATAGTCTCTGTATGCGTTTCCATCCTTCTGAACGTCATCTAGTGTAAAATCTTTAGGGCTAATTTCTTCAAGCCCTGACAACAGAAGTGAGTATTTAAGCGACGGTGAATTAAAATTCAGGTATCCATCTTTGAATCTAATAGCTCTATCGAATCTTTTGTCTTTCTTTGGCGAGAAAGAAGTTTCGATATTATAATCCTCAATGACCTTATCTAAACCAACGTTATACGCTAAGAAAACGATAAGCGGGATTTTTCTCCCTGACACCCTGACATAAGAATACATAAACTTCTTAGTTGAAGTGGGTCTATTGTATTCAGCCATAATAGCTTCCTCGTTAACTAATTCGTTTAGTATCAGATCGGCTATTGAGTTGTAGATTATATTTAAACTTGACGCGGATTTAGGTAAGGCTTTCGCTTTAATAGGGAGGCTGGCAACCTTGCCGTCTTGTCTAGCTAAGAGGATAGATTCCCCTGAATCGGCATAACCGAAAGGGACAAGCGAAAACTCCTTTATAAACGAATCAAGACTCGTTAGATCAAGAATACCCTTAGTTTCTAAATCTCCCATAGATTTTTTCAAAGAGTTCCTATTGAAATTGACTGCAATTTTATCGGACTCTATCTTAACGACTTTCTTCTCAATCTCGTTATATTCGAGGTTGTTTAAGAATTTATCGTTTTCGTTACCGTTGCTCCCTATGGTAGCCTTGTATTTCTTACCTTTCGGATGTTTAATTAACGCTTTGATTAGCGCATTAAGTTCCGGGTTAAGGTTAGTTCCTAATCTTCCCATGAACATCTTGTTGTAGTTAGTTGTAAACTGAACTACATCTTCACCAGATGATTTAATCTTAACAATAGGGAGGGGGACAAGCTGCTTGGTTACAAACTTTTTGGTACCGTTTGTAAATAAATACCCGTCACTGGTGATCTTCGGGACTTCGATTCTGAACTTTTGAGGTTTCTTCTTAGGTACAGTGAAGGTCACTTCTACTGTTTCTTTAAGGTTAAACGGGTTAGAAGAATCGATGACTTCAATCTTGTCTACAAAGATTGGGAGGTTAGGGTCTTTGGAGAAGTGTTTAAAGATATCCTCCATATCTTTAACTCGAAGATCGTTACGATATATCTTATCGAGATTATCGACTAGATTCCGTTTTATATATTCGTTTCTCAATTCAACAGGAAGAGGGTCAACATTTAACGGTTCGTTATTTATAACTTCGTCTACAGTTTGACCGTCTATTAGAAATTCACTTTCGTCCTGTCTGTTCTTAAGACCTTCTACGATGTTCTTGTCTAAAACATTGTGATTCGAAAATCTTCTAAAGCGATTAACCTTTTCTAGAGAGTCTTGAATTTCACTGTCTTCTTCAAATTCCTTAAGAACCCTAGCTGAATAATCATTAATATTCTCACCGCTCATCGGTTCTTTATCGACGATTTTATCCAAAACTAAAGACTTGATATCGTCAACAACTTCAATTTCTTGAGCTGAAGGATTGAGATTAGGTTTTCGTGTCGATGTTAAATTTTCAAAGATAGCACTTGAAAGAGATAGCTTAAAGAGGTCTTTATCCGCTTTGATAACCAGCTTGGTTATTTTATCATCAAAAACAAATCTAATGTGACTATCCGAATCTTTTAATTTGGACAAAAGAAACTTACGGACGGGGACTCTTTCAGCATCTTTGATCGTTCCTTTAATAGTTATAACATCATCCGAGTTTTCGAAATCCACTCGGTTTAAAGGTATACCTAATAGAAATTGTCCCTTAAGGACATCCATAATCCAATCCAAGGCTCTATCCGAAGAACTAAACTCGATAGTTGGAATCTTTAATTCCATATCCCCGTTGTCTTTAGTCTCGGCTTCGATCAAAGGGCTAAGTTCATCTAATTTAGCTGCAATAGCGGCTAGTACTGATGAATAAACTCTCATCCCTGTCGATCCGGTTTTAACTAATGATTCTTTAGAATCATTGAAGAAAACAACATGCCTGTCAATAATTTCATCTTTGGAGTGAGAAGTTATTGGCTCGTCTCGGATCTCCGAAGTGTTACTATAATCTTCAGTGTTAAGTTTAGAGTTATTTTCTATCGAAATTATAGTCCTCATCAAAGATCTAACCTTAATCATATTAACTCCAGTAAAGTCTTTCTTTGTTTGACTGGAGTTAGTAATGATCTTGGCGAGATGATTAGAATTTCGGCTAAACAGAACTAGAGTTAAATTTTTATAAGCTTCAAAATACTTAGGATTCTCATTAAGGAGATTAAACAAAAGAGCTGAGACTATGTTATCCTTTTCTTCTTTAACAGAGAAGCTTTCAAAAGCTGGTATGAAGAGAACTAAATCGTCGAATAACTCGGAAACCTCACTTAGACTCTTTTTCAAATATCTCTTAAACGCTTCATATCTTTTACTAAAACTTGATAACCGTTTATCATTTTGCAGGAAAGATATGTCCGAGCTTAGATCCCAAATGGACGTTTGGTCTCTTATAAAAGTTGGAACTTTTATAGTTTTACTAATAAGCCCTAACTCTTTAATTTTTCCATAATAGTAGTCTCGATCTGATCTAATTACTGTGTTAGTTAGCTCAGAGTCTATAAATCTTGGTTTGAAATATACTCTGATAAAACTAGGATCTAGGAATCTTCTTTGGATCATAGAAAAAGCTTCTTCGGATTCCGGAGTCATTAGAATAATCCCTGTTCCGTGACTCGGCCTTTTCAGCTTAACTATACCATCCCTATAATCCATGATTTTTTCAAATCTTAAATTACTTAGCACTTTAGATGTCATAATTAATTACCATTAAACTTAGTATATAATATAATTGTTAGTGATTTTTTAAGGCTAAAAAGTTTATGAATAATTTATTAAGACCAGTAGTGTCCTGGTCATAAAACCCTAAACTCTAGAAGTTATTAATTATCTAGATAAAAATTAATTTATATAATTTATATTATATTTTAATAAATTTTAATTAATTTTTAAAAT
>Ga0055584_100008534_pt1 | contig 10052 bp, 7 predicted proteins | sample OSDHelmetaG_FD_58716 | JGI IMG/M metagenome (GOLD analysis project Ga0055584, IMG submission 58716) | Pelagic marine sediment microbial communities from the LTER site Helgoland, North Sea, for post-phytoplankton bloom and carbon turnover... | ecosystem: Environmental > Aquatic > Marine >...
AGCTTTGTTGCCGACTATTTCCGGCTTCTTTCTGGATCGTAAGGAAAGCGAAACTGGCGGATGCGACGGGTGTCGCGTCGAACTAACGCCAATTTGACCGCTTCGCGAGCCAATTTGCAAGCTTTTAACGCATATTTTCCGGTTCTTATCTTATGTCTGAAAACCATCTGAGCGACCTCAGATTCGACTCATTGGCGCTCGAAGAGAGCGTACAGGCTGGCATCCGTGATGCCGGCTTTGAATTTTGCACGCCTATTCAGGCCAGTACCTTGCCTATTGCGCTAAGACCCGCTGATGTAGCGGGTCAGGCGCAGACAGGTACTGGCAAGACTGCGGCCTTTTTGATCGCAGCGTACCAGCGTCTGTTAACCAACCAGACTGAAGCGCCCGCAGGGCAAACGCAGCCGCGCGTTTTCGCGCTGGCTCCGACACGCGAACTCGCGATTCAAATCGCGAAAGACGCGGAGTTGCTCGGCAAGCATACCGGTCTCAAGGTCGGCTTGGCGTACGGCGGCACAGATTACGAAAAACAGCGCAAGAGACTCGAAGACGGCGTTGATCTGCTGATCGGTACGCCGGGACGCATCATCGACTACTTCAAGCAGGGTGTTTTCAAACTGGACCAGGTGCAGGTCGCTATTCTCGACGAAGCTGACCGGATGTTCGATCTTGGGTTCATCAAGGACATTCGATATTTGCTGCGACGCCTCCCGGACGCTGAAAAGCGACTGAATATGCTGTTCTCGGCGACCTTGTCGCAACGGGTTCTGGAACTCGCCTACGAACACATGAACGAACCGGAGCTGATCCGCATCGAGCCGGAAAAGGTCACGGCCGACCGGGTACGGCAGGCGATTTTCTACCCGGCCAACGAGGACAAGATGCCGCTACTGATTGGGCTGGTCCGGGAAATCGGAGAAGGTCGCATCATGATTTTCGTCAACATGAAGCGCGAAGCCGAAAAGGTGCAGGACTATCTGGTAGCCAATGGCATCCAGGCGGCAGCGATTTCTGGCGATGTACCACAGAATAAACGCCAGCGAATGCTGTCCGACTTTCAGGAAGGCAAGCTGCGGGTTCTCATCGGCACCGATGTCGCGTCACGCGGTTTGCACATTCCGGATGTCGAGTACGTCATCAATTATGACTTGCCCAATGATCCGGAGGATTACGTGCATCGGATCGGACGGACGGCACGGGCCGGTGCGTCAGGCAATGCGCTGAGTATGGCGTGTGAAACCTACGCCATGGGATTGCCGGATATCGAAAAATACATCGGCCACAAAATTGCATTCGCGAACTACGAACCGAATGATTTGCCGGAATTGATCAAACCAAAATTCCGTCCGCGCAAGCCGCAAAGCGGTCGTGGCGGCAAGCCAGGCGGCGGTGGCAATCGCTCGGGCGGACGTCGGCCGCAAAGACGATAAGGTCGGCGCGGCTTGTAGGAGCGGCCCCAAGGCCGCGACACGTAATTCGACTTTTTGGCAGCCTTGGTGGCTGCCGCTTCGCTCCCGTGAAGCGGGACCGAGGTTCGCGCGCAGGGCGCGCTCCTACGAGGGCAGCATGTCGGCTACGCGTTCTACGCCTCTGAATTCTGATCCTCGAGTGACCGGTGCCGTTGTGTCCGGGTGGGTAACGGTTACCAGCCTGCCAATGCCGTATTTTTTCGCGCTTTGCAGAACCGGCTGACTGTCGTCAACAAATAGCGTCGTCTCGGGGTCGAAGTCGACTTCCTCCTGCAGCGCGCACCAAAACTCCTGACTTTCCTTCGCAAAGCCGAAATCGTGCGAGCTGTGCAGACCATCAAAATAGTCACCCAGTCCGGTGATCGCGTCTTTTAGCGCCAGCGTTTCGCGATGGGCATTGGTCACAAGAAGAACGCGAATGTCCTGGTCGTGAACCTGGCGCAGAAAATCCAGCGCACCGGGCAGGTAACCGATGCGGTGACTGACGTCGTGATGTAGCTGCACCACATCAATTCCAAGACGATCACACCAGTGATCCAGGCAATACCACTCGAGGTCGCCCTGCACCGCTTTGTACTTCGCCATCAGCAGCTCACGAGCCTCCTCAAAGGGAAGATCGTTTTGCGCCGCGTAGCGCCGCGGAACGAGTTCCTTCCACATGTAGTTGTCAAACGCCAGGTCCAGCAGTGTGCCGTCCATGTCCAGCATCAACGTCGTTGACTGCTGTAAGGCTGATTGTGGATCCATATTCATTGTTATACTGCGCGCCCCGAATGTGTTGCTGGAAACAGAATGAAATCTTTGATCGATCCTGTCGTCGCGTTGGCTGAAGAAGCCGGTCGTGCAATCCTCGAAGTCTACTCGTCCGATTTCGACGTGCAAAGCAAAGAAGACGAGTCACCTCTGACGCAGGCCGATCTCGCTTCGCATCATTGCATCGTCGCAGGTCTGGAAGCACTGACCCCAGGTATGCCGATCATCTCTGAGGAGTCCGGGCTCCCCGAATTTGACGAGCGCAGTCAGTGGGACCGCTACTGGCTGATCGACCCGCTGGACGGCACCAAGGAGTTCGTCAATCGTAATGGCGAATTTACGGTGAATATCGCGCTGATCGACAAGCAAAAACCGGTGTTCGGTGTCGTTCACGTACCGATTCAGGACAAGACCTACATCGGCTGCGAAGGCTACGGTGCACAGCGCAGAAACGCAGACGGTTCTCGGGACTCCATTCGGGTCGCCGCCAGCAGCGCGGTTCCGGTACGCATAGTCGGCAGCCGTTCACATCGCGGTGCCAGCCTCGATGCCTACCTTGAAAATCTGGGGGAATGCGACATGATTCCCATGGGCAGTTCATTGAAATTCTGCGTCATCGCCGAAGGCGGCGCCGACCTTTATCCGCGACTCGGCCTGACCTCAGAATGGGACACCGCGGCTGCCCAGGCGGTCGTGGAACAGGCTGGCGGACAGGTCGTAACCCTGGACGGTAAGCCAATGAAATATAATGCGAAATCGGATATTTTGAACCCGTACTTTTTCGTCATCGGCGCCGCCGATAAAGACTGGTTGGCACTGCTGCCTGACAGCGAGTAGCATATTGGAATGACTGACAAAATCGATACAGAGTCGTTTAAGGAGCTCGATCGCTTGCGCGAGCTGCGCGTCAGTCACCGGGACCTCGACTACCTGATCGACCGGCTGCAACACGACCCCATGGTCGATCAACTTCGCATACGTCGACTCAAGAAACGCAAGCTGCTCCTGAAAGATATGATCATGAATCTTGAGAGCGAAATGATCCCGGATCTCGATGCCTGAGAAACGGCGATAGCGCCTTCGCTATAGCTTTGCCCGATTAAGCCGCAACGCATTCGCAATTACCGATACCGAACTAAAGCTCATGGCGGCCGCCGCGATCATCGGGCTCAGCAGAATTCCAAACACGGGATACAAAACACCCGCCGCCACCGGTACACCGACTGAGTTATAGACGAACGCGAAGAACAGGTTCTGGCGAATGTTTTTCATGGTTGCCCGCGACAGTCGACGCGCGCGGATGATGCCCCGCAAGTCGCCTTTCACAAGCGTCACACCGGCGCTTTCCATTGCCACGTCCGTTCCGGTTCCCATGGCAATACCGACGTGCGCCTGCGCCAATGCTGGCGCGTCGTTGATACCATCGCCTGCCATGCCGACTATGTGGCCCGCGTCCTGCAGTTTCTTGACTGCGGCGGCTTTTTGATCCGGCAATACGCCGGCAACCACATCGTCCAGACCAAGCTTCGCAGCGACAGCCTGCGCGGTCGTCTCACTGTCACCGGTCAACATGACCAGTCGCACGCCTTCACGATGCAGGGCCTCAATAGCGGCCGGCGTGGTCTCCTTGATGGGGTCGGAGACGCTCACCAGGCCGGCCGCTTTGCCGTCGACCGCGACAAACATGACGGTTTGCCCATCGGCCCTCAATTCCTCAGCTCGGCTGGCCAGCGCACCAATATCTATGTCGAGCGATTCGAACAGGCGCAGATTACCGAGCGACACTCGCTGAGAATCAACGTCGCCGACCACACCTTTGCCTGTGATCGACTCAAATCCCTCGACCGTGCCAAGCTGCAGATTGCGGACGGCTGCGCCGTTGACGATTGCAGACGCGAGCGGGTGTTCACTGCCTTTTTCGAGCGTCGCCGCCAATCGCAGTACCTCGTCATCGTCGCAGCCAGCAACGGTCTCGACCAGAGAAAATGCGGGCTTGCCCTCGGTCAGCGTGCCGGTCTTGTCAACGACCAGCGTGTCGACCTGGCACATCACCTCGATCGCCTCGGCGTCTTTAAAAAGCACACCCAGCGTTGCACCTCTTCCTGTCGCTGTCATTATCGACATTGGCGTCGCCAGACCGAGTGCACAGGGACACGCGATGATCAGCACAGCGACCGCATTGATCAACGCATACGCCAGCGCGGGTTCCGGCCCAATTGCCGCCCATACCGCGAAGGTGACTATGGACGCGAGCACGACGATGGGCACGAAATAGCCCGCCACAACATCAGCCAGCTTCTGAATCGGCGCGCGACTGCGTTGTGCGGCGGCGACCATTTGCACTATTTGCGACAGCAGGGTATCGCTGCCGACGCGCTGCGCTTCGATGACCAACCCGCCGGTACCGTTGACGGTTGCACCAATGACCGTATCGCCGCTTTCCTTCTCTACCGGAATCGGCTCGCCCGTAATCATAGATTCGTCAACCGCACTTCTGCCCTCGATAACCTCCCCGTCAACCGGCAACTTTTCGCCAGGCCTTACCCGCAGACGATTTCCTACCTGAATGTTTTCGAGCGGTACGTCGCTCTCGCTGCCATCGGGCTCTATGCGGCGAGCGGTCTTGGGTGCCAGTCCAAGCAACGCGCGAATAGCCGAACCGGTACGATGTCGAGCACGCAACTCCATGACCTGGCCCAGCAAAACCAGCGTAATGATGACTGCGGCTGCTTCGAAGTACACGGCCACCTCACCGTGTGAGTCCTGAAATGACGCTGGGAAGAACGATGGCGCCAGAGTCGCCACGATGCTGTAGACGAAAGCAACGCCGGTACCCAACGCTATGAGCGTGAACATGTTGAAATTGCGAGTGACGAGCGATTGCCAACCGCGCACAAAAAACGGCCAGCCGCCCCACAGCACAACAGGTGCTGCGAAGGCGAATTCAAGCCAGGTGAGAATGCGTGGTGATGCCAGACCTTCGAACGACAGGCCAAGCATCTCTCCCATCGCCAGAACCAGGACGGGCAGAGACAGCGCTGCACTTATCCAGAAACGTCGCGTCATATCGACGAGCTCCGGATTCTCCTCATCGTCAAGCGAAACCATCATGGGCTCAAGCGCCATGCCGCATATCGGGCAGGTACCGGGTTCGTCCTGCACGATTTCAGGATCCATCGGACAGGTGTAGGAACTCACGCCTGCGACCGCCGCTGGCGCATTCCGATGTTCGCCCCGCAGGTAGAAGCCAGGGTCTGCGCTGAACTTCGTCCGACAACCCGCACAACAAAAATGGTAGGTCTCACCATCGTGATCATGGTGATGTGTCGATGGCAGCTTGACCGTCATTCCGCACACCGGATCCGACGACGTTTGCTCTGTTTCTGTGACTCCGGATTCGCTCATAGTCTCTACTCAGCTTTGACGAGTTGTTTCTCACGCCAGAAAAGGAATAACGCGGGTATGACGATCAATGTCAGAATCGTAGCGCTCACCATGCCACCTACCATTGGTGCGGCAATGCGTCGCATCACCTCAGACCCGGTTCCGTCACCAAGCATAATAGGCATCAAGCCGGCGATGATGGCTGCGACCGTCATCATGATCGGTCGAACGCGGAGCACCGCACCGTCAATAACGGCTTGCTGAACATCGTCCATGGTGAGTGCGCGCCCTTCTGATTTAGCCGTCTCCATGTGTTCACGAATCGCCTGGTTCAGATACACCAACATCACTACGCCGATTTCAACGGCAACGCCGGCAAGCGCTATGAAACCGACTCCCACAGCAACCGACAAGTCGTAGCCCAGAATATACAGCAGCCACAGCCCCCCGATGAGCGCCATGGGCAGCGTACCGATGATGATGGCGACCTCGGCGAATCGCCGGAAGCTGAGGTACAGCAGCAACACGATAATCGCGAGCGTTACCGGGCCGACGATGGAGAGGCGCTCTTTCGCCCGCACCATGTATTCATACTGTCCCGACCATGCCAGCGAATATCCTGCTGGTAGTTCGACGAAGTCTTCGACCACTTTCTGTGCCTCGGCCACGTACGAGCCCAGATCACGTCCCGTAATATCGACGTAGGTCCAGCCGTTCAATCGGGCATTCTCGCTTTTTATCGCAGGAGGCCCGTCAATGACATTGACGTCCGCCACGTCTGCCAGTGCTATACGCGCTCCTTGCGGCGTGACAATCGGCAACAAGCGAAGCTGTTGTACAGAGTTGCGGACGCGTTGTGGATAGCGGATGTTGACCGGGTAGCGTTCCCGGCCCTCGACCGTTTGCGTAACATTCATGCCGCCAACAGCAGATTGAACAACGTCCTGAATATCAGCGATGTTCAAACCAAACCGCGACGCTCGTTTGCGGTCGATTTGGATATCAACGTAACGGCCACCGGCGACCCGCTCCGAATACACAGACGCGGTACCGTCAACATTTTCCAACACACGTTCGAGATCCTGGCCAATGCGTTCGATCACTTTGAGATCCGGCCCGGCGACCTTGATACCGACCGGTGTCTTGATACCGGTCGCCAACATATCGATACGCGTCTTGATTGGCATTACCCAGGCGTTGGTCAGCCCGGTGTATTTCACAGCCCGATCAAGCTCCGCGCGCAGTTTTTCCGGCGTCATGCCCTCACGCCACTCCTCGCGTGGCTGCAACTGAATGACCGTCTCTATCATCGTCAGCGGAGCCGGATCCGTCGCAGTCTCAGCGCGACCGATTTTGCCGAACACTCGCTTCACTTCCGGCACCTTGCTGATCATCCGATCGGTGTGTTGCAGGATTTCACGCGCTTTGTCGATAGACACGCCAGGATAGGTGGTTGGCATGTACATGATGTCGCCCTCGTCGAGCGGCGGCATGAATTCTGAGCCCAGCTGAGTTGCCGGCCATAGTCCTACGATCAATACCGCTGCCGCTGCAACCAACGTGCCCTTCGGAAACCGGATCACCGCATGAATGACTGGCTGATACACAGCGATCAGTACTCGATTGATCGGGTTCTTGTGTTCCGGGGTAATTTTCCCGCGTATGAAGTAGCCCATTAGTACCGGCACGAGCGTAATCGACAATCCGGCAGAAGCAGCCATGGCGTACGTCTTGGTGAACGCTAGTGGCGCGAACAGTCGTCCTTCTTGTGCTTCAAGTGTGAATACCGGCAGGAAACTCAGTGTGATGATGAGCAGTGAGAAAAACAGTGGAGGACCCACCTCGACAGCAGAATCGGCCACGATACGCCATCGATTCTCGTCGGTCAGTGGCTCCTTCTCGATGTGTTTGTGCATGTTTTCGATCATGACGATAGCCGCATCCACCATCGCTCCAATTGCAATGGCGATACCACCAAGCGACATGATGTTGGCGTTGATACCCTGCATTTTCATAATGATAAATGCGGCAAGGATACCGACCGGTAAGCTCAGGATGACCACAGCCGAAGATCGCAGATGGAACAAAAATACCGCACACACCAGCGCTACCACCAGGAACTCCTCTATGAGTTTGCCCTGCAGCGTGTCGACAGCGCGCTCGATAAGATCGGAACGATCGTACGTGGTTACAATCTCCACACCATCCGGAAGGCTGTCCTGTAATTCGGCTAGACGTACCTTGACGGCATTGATTGTCGTCAGCGCGTTCTCGCCCCAACGCATGATGACGACGGCACCGACCACCTCACCCTCGCCATCAAGTTCCGCAATGCCGCGGCGCATCTGTGGTCCGATGCGAATCTCAGCAACATCCGATAACACCAGTGGCGTACCCTCACTATTGACGCCCAACGGCACGTCGCTGATATCGTCGATTCCCTGCAGGTAACCGCTGGCGCGAACCATGTACTCCGCCTCGCCCATTTCAATGACCGAACCGCCGGTTTCCTGATTGCCCCGCTGTATCGCCGTTTTGAGTTTTGACAGCGGAATCCCGAAAGCGCGTAGCTTGTCGGGATCGACGACGACCTGGTACTGACGCACCATGCCACCAATTGTTGCTACCTCCGCAACGCCGGGCACGGTCTGCAACTCGTATTTCAGGAACCAGTCCTGCAAGCTGCGCAACTGCGCAAGATCGTTCTGCCCGGTGCGATCAACCAGGGCGTATTCATACACCCAGCCAACGCCCGTCGCATCCGGACCGAGAGCGGGTTTGGCATTGCTCGGCAGCTGACCGGCAACCTGGCTCAGATATTCAAGGACTCTCGATCGAGCCCAATAGAGATCGGTGCCGTCTTCGAAAATTATGTAGACATAGGAATCACCAAAGAAAGAATAACCCCGTACGGTTGTCGCCTTGGGCACCGACAACATGGCGGTCGTCAATGGATACGTCACCTGGTCCTCGACGACTTGAGGTGCCTGACCCGGGAACGACGTCTTGATGATGACCTGCACGTCTGAAAGATCAGGCAATGCATCGACCGGCGTTTGCGACACCGAGTACAAACCCCAGACCGTGATCAGGAGCGTCAGAATCAGTACCAGAAAACGATTGCCAATCGACCAGCGAATAAGTCCGGCGATCATTACTTCGGCTCCATGTCGTGCTGACTCATGCGCTCTAGCGCCGCCCCGATATTGGATTCGGAATCGATCAGGAATTGTCCTGAGACAACGATCTCGTCACCTTCAGAGAGACCCTTTCTGATTGCAACGCGGTCGCCGGACTCGATACCGATAGTCACGGGCTGCGCTTTGAAGCGACCGCCGCCAAGCGCGACGACAACTCGGTTAACCGTGCCGCCACGAATGACGGCCTCACGCGGTACGTGCACTACATTGCTGAACGCATCCCCTTCGATGGCGACTCGCGCGAACATGTTCGGGCGGAGCACTGTCGATGCGTTTTCAAATCGCAATCGGACTTTCAATGTACGGGTTTTCGGATTTAGCTCCGGGTAAATGTAGTCGACAACACCCCGCCAGATTTTGCCCGGCAGGTAGTCGAGTTCAACTGTGGCATTTTGTCCGGCCTTCACCCAGCCGGATTGGCGCTCGAAGACTTCAGCAAGCACCCAAACTTTGTCGAGTTTGGCGACGGACATGATCTCCGTCGAAGGCGTTACGAAAATTCCTTCACGTACCCCAAGGTGTGCGATAACTCCGTCGGTCTCCGCGTTGACACGAATACGCTGACGGACGGTTCGCTCCCGGCTGAGTCGAGCGATATCATTCGCGTTCATACCCAGTGCGGCTAATCGATCCTTGGAGGCGCCCAATAACAATGTGTTATTGCTGCGCAACGCAGTCAGGTATTCCTCCTGCGCGTTAACCAGCGTGGGAGAATAGAGTTCAAATAGAAGCTGCCCTTTGGTGACCGGGTCGCCGTTGGCTTTTGTCGCCAGTTTTTCGATCCAGCCGTCAACACGGGTATGCACATGCTGCACAGTGTCCTCGTCATAGCCGACGTAGCCGACGGTGTCTATCTGTCGAGACAGCGGGCCGCGTTGTGCTCTTGCGGTACGAACACCCAGGTTGTTGACGATTGTTGGATCGATAGAGACGACGCCTGGCTGGCTGTCGACTTCATCGGCGTAAACGGCCACCAGATCCATGCCCATAGGCGATTTGCCCGGCTCGTCCCGCCGGTATTTAGGATCCATCGGCGCAACCCAATAAAGCACCTCGCGTTCTTCACCGGCGGCAACACCATCGCCAGCGTCGGCTGCACCATCCATTGAGCGGCCGATGAAGACGCCGACGGTGACGGCAACCAATACGGCAAGTGCCGCGTAGATATTCCTGTTCATTGTGAGAGCCCTCCGAGGTTGGCGAGCACGGCATAACTTTGTGCGCGCTCCACCTGCAGGCGAATGTG
>Ga0055584_100008535_pt1 | contig 10052 bp, 9 predicted proteins | sample OSDHelmetaG_FD_58716 | JGI IMG/M metagenome (GOLD analysis project Ga0055584, IMG submission 58716) | Pelagic marine sediment microbial communities from the LTER site Helgoland, North Sea, for post-phytoplankton bloom and carbon turnover... | ecosystem: Environmental > Aquatic > Marine >...
TCGTTGGCTGCGTCGTCGTCGTTGGCTGCGTCGTCGTCGTTGGCTGCGTCGTCGTCGTCGACCGCGACGTCGTCGTCGTTGGCCGCGTCGTCGTCGTCGGCCCCCGGCGGGTTGGGGCAGCCGATGAGCAGGACGGCGAGCAGGAGCAAGGGGCGCATGGAGACCTCGATGGAGGGGGCCTCATTGTGTCGAAGTCGACGAGGATTGACGACGGGCACTGCGCGGGCAGTCGGGGACGAAGCCGAGTCGGAGCCGAATCGATGCGTGCGTAGACTCCGACGATGCGCCGCCTCCTCGTCTTGTTGCTGCTCGTTGGCTGTACGCCGGACTCGACCCCGGATCCCCTGCCCTGGGCCAACCCCGACGAGCCGGGGCCCTACGGCGTCGGCGCGCGCACCCTGATCTGGGAAGACGCCCGCGGCACCGTGCTGACCGCCGAGCTCTGGTACCCCGCCACGGTGGAAGCCGGCTCCCCCGGCGACGACTACGGCCCGGTGTCCGCCGCCGGCATCGCCCACCGCGAGGCCGAGCCCGACGTGCGCGACACCCCCTGGCCCCTGGTCGCGTTCAGCCACGGCTTCGGCGGCATCCGGTACCAGAGCACGTTCCTGACGGAGCACCTGGCGTCCCACGGCTTCGTCGTCGTCGCCCCGGACCACCCGACCAACACCCTGTTCGATCTGGTCGAAGAAAACGTCGGCGAGGTCGCCGCGGCGCGCCCGGCCGACGTGCGGCTGTCCGTGGACCGGGTGCTCGAGGTGTCCGATGAAGGCTGGTTCGGCCTGGGCGGCGCCGTCGATCCCGACGCCGGCTACGGGGTGGTCGGCCACAGCTTCGGCGCGTGGACGTCGCTCGCGGTCGCCGGTGGCCTCATGGATCCCGAGCACGCGCTGGCCTGGTGCGCCGACCACGACGAAGCCGGTTGCCGCTTCTTCGACGATCTCGCGGGCTTGTCGGACCTCGCTGGAGCGGCCCCGGATCCGCGCGCCCGCGCCGCCGTCGCCCTCGCTCCGGGGGGTTGGTACACGTTCGGGGAGACGGGCCTGGAAGGCGTGGTCGCTCCCCTGATCCTGGGCGGCGACCGCGACGGCGACATGCCCTACGAGTCGGAGATCCGCCCCGTCTGGGAGCACCTGACCCCCGACGACCGCAGCCTTCTGACGCTGCACGGCGCCGCCCACTGGGGGTTCACGGACCTGTGCACGACGCTGTCGCTGCCGAACCTGGACGACTGCGTTGGCGGCGACGGCGGCTACCTCGACCCGACGGTGACCGCGGCGCTCACGAACGCGGCGACCACGGCCTGGCTCATGAAGCAGCTGCAGGGCGACGAGCGCGCGGATGCCTGGATCGGCCCGGCCGCCTGGGAAGCCGAGGCCGACGCCACCTGGGAGTGATCAGGCTTCGGGCCGCCAGGTGTCCGGGTCGATGTCGTGCTTGTCGAACCACCGGTAGATCTGGAACCGGGCCTTGTCGAAGAACTTGGCGACCTGGCTGACGTTGCCGCCGAAGTGGTCCATGACGTCGATGAGGTCCTGCTTGCCCGGGGCGCGGTCGCGGCGGATGCGCAGGGCCAGGGGCACCGCGGCGGGGGTGGCCTCGCCGGTCCGTTCGAACAGCGTCGCCTGGATTCGCTCGGGCAGCGCCGTCAGGCCGATGGGCGCGGCCCCGGCGCGGATCGCCAGCGCGGCGCACACTTGCCGCAACTCCCGCACGTTGTAGGGCCAGCCGTAGAGCACCATCGCTTCGGCCGCGTCCGCCGTCAGCCGGAGCGGTGTGTCCCCGGTCCAGAGGCGCCGGGCCAGGGCCAGGATGTCCTCGCGCCGGCTCCGCAGCGGCGGCAGCGACAGCCTCCAGCCCGACAACCGCGCCAGCAGATCACCCCGGAACTGTTCGCGCAGCACGGCCCGCTCCAGGTCCCGGTTGGTCGCCGCCACGACTCGCACGTCCACGTGCCGGGGCTTCGTGTCGCCCACCCGCCGGATCTCGCCGTCGGCCAGCACGCGCAACAGCTTGGGCTGCAGCTCCAAGGGCAGCTCGCCGATCTCGTCGAGGAAGATCGTCCCGCCGTCCGCGGCCTCGAACAACCCGACGCGGTCTGTGTTGGCGCCCGTCCAGGCGCCCGCTTTCGCGCCGAACAGCTCGGCTTCGATCAAGTTCGCGGGCAACGCGCCGCAGTTGACGGGCACCAGCGGACCGCTCCGACCGCCGCGGGCGTGGAGGTAGGCCGCAGCGACCTCCTTGCCCGACCCGCTCTCGCCCAGGAGCAGCACGGGGACCGTGTGGGCGGCCGCTGTCTTCAACGAGCCCCGCGCGATCTGCAGGGGCACGCTGGGGCCGAAAAGCGGCTCTTCTTCGTCGGCAAGCTCCAGCCCGTCGTCCAGGCGGAAGGCCTCGTAGAGCAGCAACGACTGGCCGACGCGAATGAGCTGACCGTGGTCGAGCCGGGCCTCGTCGACCCGCTCGCCGTCCACAAACGTGCCGTTGCGGCTGCCCCGATCGCGGACGAACCACCCCGCGTCTTCGATCTCCAATGCCGCGTGCGCGCGTGAGAGAGCGGTGTCGCCCAGCTCCAGGCCGTCGACCTGGCGCCCCACGACCAGCGGCGAGCTGCTCGGCTCCAACGGCACCAGCCGCCCGACCTGCTCGCGGTCGGGCGAGTCGAGCACGACCAACCGCTGGAATCCCACCGCCAAGGACGCGGTGGTCGCCAGGATCTCCGTCGACAGAAAGTAGCGGTTGTCGGCCATCGCCCGGAGTCTAGAGGCTCCGGGCCAGTGCCCCCCGCATCACTGGGGCAGCTGCGCGAGCAGGTCCAGGCAGTCGGGGACCAACGGCCAGACGTCGCCGTTCCACGGACCGGCGAGGTAGGTGCCGTCGTGGCGGAAGGCCGAGAACCGCGCCTGGGGCGCGGCGCCGAGGGCCGCGGCGGGGACGACGAGGTAGATCCAGTCGCCGTTGATGATGAGCTGAGCGTCGATGGCGGCCGGGGTGATCGTGTCGCCGGCGCCGATCTGCGAGATGTTCAGCTGGGCCGGCTGGCCAGGCCCGATGAGGTACTCGAACCACAGGTCCTTGCCGATGAAGAAGTCCGACGGGAACGCGGGGCTGCCCATCCAGTTGTTGGCCGGGTCGCCGTCGGTCTCGAAGACGAACCCGTACTGGAAGTACTCGGTGGGGTTCGACGCGGGCGGGGCCGACGCCATGTTGGCGCCCACCACGACGAGGTCGCCGTCGGGCAGTCCGGCAGCGCCGGCGATCACGAGACCCGCGGGCACGCGGCGGTTCGGATTGGCCACCGAGTTGGCGATGAAGGCGGTGAAGCCCAGGAAGTCGGTCGGGCCGGCGGCCGTCGCCGTGGCCACGCCGTCGGAGCCGGTGGTCGTGTTGCCGGGCGGGTTCGTCTCGGTCCAGGTGTTGTCCGCGGCGTCGTCGTCGTCGACCGCGTCGTCGTCGTCGACCGCGTCGTCGTCGTCCATCGCGTCGTCGTCGTCGACCGTGTCGTCGTCGTCCATGCCGGTCGAGTCGTCGTCGTTGGCGTTGTTCGGGCAACCGGCCAGCGACAAGGCAAAGAGCAACGCGATCAGCAGTCGTGAATCAAGCATCGGAACCCTCCAGATCCAGCGCCCCCCGCGCCGACCTCAACCCCGGGCCGCAGGCCCCTCGCCCGCCGCGCAAAGCGACCATAGCCCCCACCCGATCAGCCGTCGTCCCCGGGCCTCGCCGCGTCCCCCGCGCGCCCCCGAATCAAGCGGTGGCTGCGTTGGAACGTCGCGTAGCTCCACGCCCACTGGATCAACACGGCGAACCGGTTGCGGAAGCCCACCAACGCCATCAGGTGCACGAACAACCAGGCGAGCCACGCCAGCGTCCCCCCGACGCGGACCCCGAACGCGTCGGCCACCGCGCGCCGCCGACCCACCGTCGCCATGGACCCCAGGTCCCGGTAGCGAAACGCAGTGCGCAGCCTCCCCGCGCGGTCCGCGGCGATGGACCGGGCCACGTGCGAGCCCATCTGCAGCGCCACCTGCGCCACGCCCGGCAGGGGCTGGCCATCGACTTCGCGGCGCGCGAGGTCGCCGATGACGAAGACCTGGGGGTGCCCGTCGATCGACAAGTCCTCCCCCACCGGCACCCGACCCTGGCGGTCGCGGTCCAGGCCCAGCGTCCCCCCGATCTCCTCGCCCGCCACGCCCGCCGCCCACAGCACGGTCGCCGCGGGGATCCGCCGCCCGCCGACCTTCACGCCGTCGCCGTCCACCGCCTCGACCCGCGAGCCCAGCACGAGCTCCACGCCCACCGACTCCAGGTGCGACGCGGCCTTCGCCGGCAGCGGGTCCCCAAACGTGCCCAGCACCCTGTCCGCGCCTTCGATCAACACCACCCGGGCGTCGGCGGGGTCGATGTGGCGGAAGTCGGTCAGCAGTGTCTGCCGCGCGATCTCGGACAGCGCCCCGGCCAGCTCCACCCCCGTCGGGCCCCCGCCCACCACCACGAACGTCAGCAACCGCGCGCGCTCATCGGGGTTGGGGCACCACTCGGCGCGCTCGAAGGCCAGCAGGACCCGGCGCCGGATCTCCAGGGCGTCGTCCACCGACTTGAGGCCCGGCGCGTGGGCCGCCCAGTCGTCGTGACCGAACCAGTGGTTGCGCATGCCCGCCGCCAGCACGAGGTAGTCGAACTCCAGCCAGCGGTCGCCGCAGCGAATGCGCTGCCCCGCCGCGTCGACTTCGTGCGCCTCGGCCAGCAGGACCTCGACGTTGTCGCACCCACGGAGGATCCAACGGATGGGCGCCGCGATGTCGCCGGGGCTGAGCACGGCGCTGGCCACCTGGTACAGCAGGGGCTGGAAGACGTGGTGGTTGCGGCGATCCACCAGGGTGGCGCGCACGGGCGAGCGCGCGAGGGCCTTCGCCGCCGACAAGCCCCCGAACCCACCCCCGACGATCACGACGTGGGGGGTCCGCGGAGCGCCGCCGACCCGTTCGAGGGCGTGTTGGGTGTCGGTGTGGCCGGTGGTCATTCACCCACCATCCCACGCCCCCCGGGCCCTCAGCGCCGGAAGCGCCCGTTCTTCAGGAACTCGGCGGTCTGCCGCACGACTTCGGGGCGCGCCATGATCCAGGTGTGGCCGTAAGGCAGGACAATGAAGTCGTCGGCCGAGTCCATCTTCGTCTCGTCCACCGCCACCTTGCCGTCGTGGTGCCCGTCGGGGTCCGGGGCGAACGCCAGCGGGCTCTTGCCTTCGTTCATGGCCCAGGGGAATCCGCTGGGGTCCGACGGCCGGCCCGCGATGACGCCGATGAGCGCATCGGGATCGCCGGCGCCTTCGCACTGACCGCGTTCGCCGGGCAGCAGCTTGCGCAGCGGATCGAACTCGCCCCACGGGAACTTGAGCCCGTCGTGCATGTGCGCCGCGAAGCGACTGCCCTGGTTCGGCGGCGCCAGCATCACCAGGCGGTTGGGCCCCGGGACCTCATGCCGCGACAGCATCGACCGCACCACGATCCCCCCCATGGAGTGGGTCACGAAGTGCACGTCGGGGCGGTAGCCCAGGGTTTCCGCCGTGTCCTCCTGCTCGCGGCGCACGAACGCGTGCAGCTCGTCGGCGAGGACCGGGATCTCTTTGTAGAGGTTCAGCTGGGTGACGGTGCGGACCTGAAAGCCGCGCTGCCGCAGGCCGCGGGCCATGGGCACCATCGACAGGCCGGTGCGCAGGAAGCCGTGCACGAGCACGACCAGAGACCAGGGGGATTCCGCCATCGGCCGCGATTGTAGGTCGCAACGGGCCCGGCGCGATGGGGGGTGGGTATCTTGTCGGCCCCATGGCGCACCACGGCCCCGACATGCTGCAGTTCCTCTCCCGCTGGGATCGCGATCCCGAGGCGCTTGGTCGCGCGTTGGAGGCGGTGGCCGGGCACAAGGTGACGTTCGAGCAGACGCGGTCGGTCAACAGCCGATCGGTGTTCCACGGCTTCGATCTGGACCCACTGGCGGCGGTGACCCAGATGGACGACGGGTCCTGGATGCTGCCCCACGATCCCTGGAACGCTTGGCGGTCGGCGGTCGAAGAGACCTATCTGGGGGAGCCGAAGGCGCCGCTGCACGCGCGGATCCCCCTGCCCTACCACCTGGTGCCGGGGCCTCTTCGCATGGCGCTGTACCCGTTGGTGGCGGGGCGCAACAAGCTCGACCCCGAGGCCTCGCCGCCGGACCCGGCGTGGCCCATCGAAGACCGCATCGACCGCTACCGCATGCGGTTGTACGAGGGGCTCGGGGCGCCGAAGACCGAGCGCGGGCCGTGGCCCGGCGGCAAGTCGTTCCCCCTGATGGTCACGCTCGACGTGGACACGAAGCACGGGATGAAGCGCGCCGCCGTGGTGCTGGACGAGCTGGTGGACCTGGGGCTGAAGCCCTGCTTCTTCCTGGTGGGACACGGGTACGACTGGGACCGCGGGTTCTGCGAGGCGGTGCGGCAGGCCGGCGGCGAGATCGGGCTGCACGGCGATCTGCACGACAACCGCATCGCGTTTTGCGACGCGGCGGAGGCGGGCAAGCGCCTGGATTCCTGCCGGGACCTGATCCACGAACAGCGGATCCTTGGTTTCCGGTCGCCGTCGTTGCTGGTGTCCGACGCGCTGTACGAAGCGCTGGGTACCCGGTTCGCGTGGGACTCGTCGGTGCCGGACACGGACACGCACACGCTGCTGGGGCCGCGCCGCGGCTGCGGAACGGTCTTCCCCTTCCGGCGCGGTGGGACGGTGGTCCTGCCCACGACGATGGCGGCCGACGATCGGTTGGAGTTGTTGGGCTACAAGGGGCTTCGGTTGCTGGAGCCCTGGCGCCGCAAGTGGGCGCACGTGCGGGCGATGGGGGGGCTCTGCCACTTCCTCCTGCACCCCGAGCCGCACCTGTTCGGGCGGCCGTTGATCCGGGACCTGTTCGGGGCCTTGATCAAGGAGATCCTGGCGCCCGGCGATGCCTGGGTGGCGACGCCCAGCGAAGTCGCCGAGTACTGGCGTGGGCTCGAAGACGAGGGCGACCGCGCCGACACGATGCAGTTCATGCCCATCGACGGGGTCCTGTGACGGACCAACCCGCGAACCCACTGAGCCGGGTGGCGCGGGGCACCGGCGAGATCCTGGTGACGGGGGCGACGGGGTTGCTCGGGGTCGCCGTGGCGCAAGCGCTGGCGGCGCGTGGGATCAAGAAGTGGCGCGCGCTCGTGCGCGTGAGCAGCGACCGGGATCGGCTGACGGGCACCGGCGCCTGGATGACGGAGGGGGACCTCCTGAAGCCGGAGTCGTTGCGCCGGCCCCTGGAGGGCGTGTCGACGGTCCTGCACCTGGCCGGCGCCCCGCGGGAGAAGGACCCGGCGAAGATCCGGGCGGCGCACGTCGAGGCGACGCAGAACCTGCTGGCGGCAGCGGCCGAGGCGGGGGTGGGGCGGGTCGTGGCGATCTCGTCGGACACGGTGTTGCGGAAGCGGCGCAGCGCGTACGCGCAGGCGAAGCTCGACTCCGAGGCGGACCTGCTGGCGTGGGGCGGCGACGGGCGGACGGTCGTGGTGTTGCGCCCGCCGATGATGCTGGGGCCGGGGTCGCCGCACCTGGCGTCGTTGGAGCGGGCGGCGAAGCTGCCGGTGGTGCCGATTCCCGCGAACGCGGGGCGTCGGCGCCCGGTGTGGGTCGGGGACGTGGCGGGGGCGGTGCTGGCGGCGATGGAGTTGCCGGACGTGGACGTGCCCGACCGGCCCATCGACCTGCCCGGGGCGTTCGCGGTGCCGATCCCGGTGTTGATCAAAGGGGTCGCGCGCACGCACGGCTGGTCGGAGCCGCGGATCGTGTCGCTGCCGGTGGGGGCGCTGCGGGGGCTGGGGCGGCTGGCGGCTCGGCTCGGGCGGGACGACCTGAGCGACGACCGCATCGACGGGTTGGCCGAAGAGGTGGACCCGGATCCGAAGATGGCGCGTCACCGCCTCGGCTGGAGGCCCGTGACGTTGGACGAGACTCTGAGACGCAGCATCCAGGAGATCCCATGACGCAGTCCCGCCGAGAGTTCCTTGCTGTTGTTGGCGCCGCCGCCTGCTGTGCCCCCCTCGCGGGCTGCGTCGGAGGCGTGGTCGCGGCGGGCGACGCGGCCGACTACGCGGTGGACACGCTGACGTCCGTCGGCGAAGGCGTGGCCATCGGGCGCGACGACGGCGGCATCTACGCGATGACGACGATCTGCACGCACCTGCAGTGCGACATGGCGAACCAGGGCGAGATCACGCCGGACCTCCTGACCTGCGACTGCCACGAGTCGACGTTCGACGGCACGGGCGAGGTCCTGGGCGGCCCAGCCAACCGGGCGTTGGACTTCTACGAGGTCAGCGTGCTGGAGGACGGCACGCTGTCGGTCGACACCGGGGTGGTGGTGGACGCGGCGGAGCGGCTGGCGGTCTAGAAGCAGCCTCCCAACGTTGGGAGGCATGGGCGCTACGCGGGCGCCTCGGCGTCGTCCTCGGCGTCGTCGAAGCCGGCCGTCGGCGCCTCTTCTTCGACGGTGTCGTCGCCCCAGAAGCCGACGTAGACCATGCCTTCCTTCCGGCCGACGGGGAAGGTGGTCAGCTTGAAGCCGGCGTCCTCGTAGCACTCGCCGGTGCGGACGTTGAAGCACCACCGGTGGGCACCGCAGGTGACGGTCTCGCCGTCGACGTAGCCGCCGTCGCCCAGGCTGACGCGCTCGTGCGGGCAGGCGTCGGCCGACGCGTAGAAGGTGCCGTCGACGTTGTAGATGGCGATGTCGAAGCCTTCGACCAAGCACCGCGCCTTGGTGCCCGGGGGCACCTTGGACTCGGGAATCGCTTCGTAGAAGTACCAGGCCATATTTCGCGCTCGGGCACCTTGCCCCACGGTGATCCGGGGCACAAGGAGGCCCGATGAAGGGCCTTCTTCGGTGCCCTGTGCGGCGCCCCTGGACTCGACCCCCTGCGCCATCGGACCAAATCTGTAGGATGCGGCGAACGTCCTCAACGGAGTCGTTCACATGCCTCACGCCAGCCAGCCCTTCGAGATCACGCGCGAGTTCGTGCAGCGGATGCCGAAGTCCGACCTTCACTGCCACCTCGACGGCAGCCTCCGCCCCAGCACGATCCTGGACCTGGCCAAGCAGCAGGGCATCAAGCTCCCCGCCACGACGGAAAAGGACCTCCTCAAGGAGCTCCACGCCGGCGAGCTCTGCGACGACCTGGTGGACTACCTCAAGGCGTTCGACATCACCTGCCGGGTGCTCCAGACGACGCAGGCCCTTGAGCGGGCAGCGTTCGAGCTGGCCGAAGACGCGGCCCAGGAGAACGTGAAGTACCTGGAGGTGCGTTACGCGCCGATCCTCCACACGATGAAGGGCCTCCGGCTCGACCAGATCGTGCAGGCAGTCCTCGACGGACTCCACCGCGCCGAGCGCAAGTACAACATCCGCACGGGCCTGATCGTCTGCGGCATCCGCAACATGACGCCCGCGACGTCCCTCCGGGTGGCCGAAGTCGCGGTCGCGTTCAAGAACCGCGGCGTCTGCGGCTTCGACCTGGCGGGCGCCGAGCACGACCACCCGGCCAAGCACCACCTCGAAGCCTTCCAGCTCATCCGCAACAACAACATCAACGTCACGATCCACGCCGGCGAGGCCTACGGGCCGGAGTCCATCCACCAGGCGATTCACACCTGCGGCGCCCACCGCATCGGCCACGGCACCCGGCTGCGCGAGAGCGGCGACCTGCTGAACTTCGTGTGCGACCACCGGGTGCCGCTGGAGATCTGCCTCAAGTCGAACCTGCAGACCCGGGCCACGGAGTCGATGGCCGCGCACCCCTTCAAGCTCTACCTGGACCTGGGAATCCGGGTGACGCTGAACACCGACAACCGCCTGATCACGGACACCACGGTGGCCGACGAGTACTGGCTGGCCGTCCAGCAGTTCGAGCTGGATGTGGACGAGCTGCGCTGGCTGATGGTCAACGGGCTGAAGTCGGCGTTCTTGCCCTTCCGGGAGAAGAACCTGCTGGCGAAGCG
>Ga0055584_100008536_pt1 | contig 10051 bp, 8 predicted proteins | sample OSDHelmetaG_FD_58716 | JGI IMG/M metagenome (GOLD analysis project Ga0055584, IMG submission 58716) | Pelagic marine sediment microbial communities from the LTER site Helgoland, North Sea, for post-phytoplankton bloom and carbon turnover... | ecosystem: Environmental > Aquatic > Marine >...
CAGCGGCACGATTTGGCGAAATCCAGTCTGGATATTCCCGCGACATAGCCTCACAATCCTCAACTAAACCAATACCGCCCAACTTGCGCACTTGACCCGCGCAAAGGAATCCGAAAACCAGAACACAGTAAACCCAGAACACAGTAAACAATTGATAACGAATCAACTTAACCGGTAATTTTACTACATAAATGAGCAACGAGTCACTATCTTCAAAGCTAATTCTTGCGTCTTCAAGCAAATATCGCAAAATGCTGCTATGCCGCCTGGGCATTCCGTTTGAGTGTCTGGCACCCGAGATTGACGAAACCCCGGGAGAAAGCGAGTCACCTTTCGATCTGGTCTGCCGACTCGCAGACGAAAAAGCTAAAACCGTCAGTTGTAACTACCCGGATGCGATCGTTATAGGCTCGGATCAGATCGCTGTTTTTGAAGGTCGGATCATTGGTAAACCGGGCTGTCACCGTGTGGCAATGGAGCAACTGTCATCTTTCAGCGGCCAGGTGGTTGAATTCCAGACTGCACTGACGGTGCGATGTCTTGCCGATGACTTCATCGAACAGCATGTCGACACCACACGGGTCTGCTTCAGACAAATTGAAGTTGAGGAAATTGAGCGTTATCTCAAGACCGAAAAACCCTATGACTGTGCAGGGGCGTTCAAGGCTGAATCACTGGGTATAGCGCTGTTTGATAAAATCACCAGTGACGACCCGACAGCTTTAATCGGCCTGCCTTTGATCCGCACGGCAGCCATGTTGCGCAGGGCTGGTCTGCAACTGCCATAAAGCGTGCAGAAAGCGAATGAAAGTGGGAAAATGAGGCTTGCAAGCCCAATATATGCCCTTATCTTTTTACATTAGGAGCCTATCGGTTTTGACCGATCGTAGCGAGAGAAAGCAGATTTGAGTCAGATTATTCGATCTTTTTAGGAGAATAGCACCGCTATTTAACGCAAAAGAACGGATAATCCGGCCAAACTCGGCTTTTTCGCAGTAAATCATGTTAAATCCGACAGACTCCTAACCAACCGCCCAAAAGCACCGGAATCCTGATGAAAGAAAAAGCAAGCAAAGACACCACTTTCAAGCACTGGAAACTCTCAACTGATATCGACAATGTTTTATGGCTAAGCCTTGACCGCGAAGGCGAAAGCGCCAACAGCCTGTCTTTGGAAGTGCTAAGTGAACTTTCCAGCATTGTCGATGGCCTGGAGGCAAAAGCGCCTGCAGGACTCGTCCTTCAATCAGGAAAGCCGGGGTCGTTTATAGTCGGCGCCGATGTGCGGGAATTTGACGACTATGAAGATGCCGCCCTGGCCAGTGACGGAATCAGCAAGGTACACCGTTTATTTAACCGAATCGAAGCGTTGCCCTTTCCAAAAGTCGTTGCCATTGACGGTATTTGCCTTGGTGGCGGTTTGGAAATCGCCCTGGCTTTTGACTATCGCATTGCGACCAATGTCGAGCACACACGTCTTGGTTTTCCGGAAATAAAACTGGGTATTTACCCGGGGTTTGGCGGCAGCGCCCGCAGCATTCAGCAGGCAGGGGCTTACAATGCCATGCAACTCATGCTCAGCACGCGCAACCTGCGACCGGGAGCAGCCAGGGCCATGGGACTCGTGGATGAACTGGTCGGACCACACGGCTCGTTGCGATGGGCGGCGCGGCGTGCGGTTAAAAAGGGACGCAAGAGCCGAAAGCCCGGGCAATTGAAACGCTTACAAAACTTTGCTCCGGTGCGCTCGCAGATGGCGCGGATGATGCGAAAACAAGTGGCTGCAAGGGCGAATCCCGAGCATTACCCTGCACCGTTTGAGCTGATCGAAGCCTGGGAACGTTACGGTGACGATCCACAGCGAATGATGGCTGAAGAGTGTGACAGGGTCGGCAAACTCATCACCGGTCCGACTTCAAAGAGCCTGCGGCGTGTCTTTTTCCTGATGGAACGCCTCAAGGGCATCGGTAAACAGACCGATACCACTTTTCGCCGCGTTCATGTCATTGGTGCAGGCGTTATGGGTGGCGACATTGCCGCCTGGTGTGTCGTTCAGGGCATGGAGGTGACGCTGCAGGACCGTGAACTCAAATACATTGAACCCGCTATGAAACGGGCGAAATCCCTGTTCCGGAAAAAACTCAGGGACCCAAATAAAGTCAAAGGTGCCCTAAGCCGTTTGCAACCCGATGTTGAGGGCAAAGGTATCAGCAAGGCCGATGTCATCATAGAGGCGATCTTTGAAGATGTTGATGCCAAGCGAAAGCTTTTTGCAGACGTCGAACCACGTATGAAACCCGATGCGGTGCTCGCTACCAACACATCCGCAATACCACTGAACGAGATTTCCTCGGTGCTTGAGAAACCCGAACGTCTGATCGGCATTCACTTCTTCAACCCCGTGGCAAAGATGCCACTGGTCGAGATCGTGTATGACGAAAAATCGGATGCCGCTCAAATCGCCAGGGGCTCGGCATTTTGCGGTGCAATCAATCGCTTTCCGTTGCCGGTGAAAAGCTCTCCGGGCTTTCTGGTCAACCGCGTTCTGGCCGGCTATATGGCAAAAGCCATGAGCATGCACCTTGAGCGTAATATCCCAATTGAAGTCCTGGACAAGGCGGCTACTTCCTTCGGAATGCCAATGGGCCCGGTGGAACTCGCGGATACCGTCGGTCTCGATGTCTGCATGAACGTTGTCACCCTGCTGGGTGGTGAGTCAAGCAAACGGGAAGCCACCCTGCTACAGGATAAGGTCCATGCAGGCGAACTGGGTAAGAAATCCGGAAAGGGCTTTTATGTTTGGGAGAAAGGCAAACCCAAGCGGGCGGATAGTGATAGCGGCCAATACGCGCTGGAGGAGATTACCGAGTCTCTTATGCAGCCCTATTTTGAGGCTTGTGAAGCCGCATTGGCTGAGGGGATCGTCGAAGATGCCGACGTATTGGACGCCGGTATGATTTTTGGAACCGGGTTTGCGCCCTTCCGTGGCGGACCGTTGTATTACCTTAAACAGAAAGGAGCGGAATAATGACCGAAACACTACGCAGGGTAGCCATCGTAGGCGGTAGCCGTATTCCATTCTGCCGCTCCAACACAATGTATGCTGACAGGAGCAACCTCGATATGTTGTCTGCCGTGATCGACGGCATCGTTAAACGCTTTGACTTGGGTGGTGAGCAACTTGACGAGGTAATGGCGGGTGCCGTCATGACCCACTCAAGAGACTTTAATCTGGCGCGTGAAGCGGTATTGTCCAGCAAGCTTTCGCCACTAACAACGGGTATCACATTGCAACAGGCCTGTGGAACCAGTTTACAAACTGCCCTGATTCTGGGTGCAAAAATTGCAACCGGGCAGATTGAAAGTGGTATAGCAGCAGGCACTGATACAACTTCGGACGCCCCTATTGTCTTTGGTAACAAGTTTGCCCACCGCATGATAAACCTGAGCCAGGCCAGGACCATGAAACAGCGACTCGCTGCACTCAAGGGTTTCAGCCCGGGTGAACTCAAACCGGTTTCACCAACCAATGGTGAAATGCGCACCCATCTTTCCATGGGTCAGCATTGCGAACGCATGGCACAGGAGTGGCAGATAGCACGTGAAGACCAGGATCAACTGGCATTCGACAGTCATCAGAAAGCTGCTGCCGCTTACGACACCGGGTTTTTTGATGACCTGGTTACACCCTGGAATGGTGTCAGCAGGGATAACAACCTGCGTCCCGATACCAGCATTGAAAAACTCTCGACTCTCCGCACGGTATTTGACAAGGGACCGAAGGCCACACTAAGTGCCGGAAACAGCACCTCGCTAACCGATGGCGCAGCGGCCGTACTATTGTGTTCCGAAGAGTGGGCCGCCGAGCATAATCTCCCGGTGCAGGCGTATTTGACCACCGGGCGTTCCGCAGCAGTGGATTTCGTCAATGACGAAGGCCTGCTGATGGCACCGACCGTTGCGGTCGCTGAAATGCTTGCGCGAACGGGTCTTCAATTACAGGATTTTGATTTCTATGAAATCCATGAAGCCTTTGCTGCGCAGGTCCTGTGTACTCTGAAAGCCTGGGAGTCCGAGGAATATTGCCGGGAAAGACTGGGTCTGGATAAACCCCTTGGCAGTATCGACAGGGAAAAAATGAACATGCACGGCAGTAGCTTGGCGGTGGGTCATCCATTCGCAGCGACCGGCGCCCGTATCGTTTCAACACTGGCACAGATACTGGAGGAAAAAGGTTCAGGCCGTGGCTTGATTTCCGTGTGTACCGCAGGCGGTATGGGAGTTTGCGCAATAGTGGAACGGCCGTAAAACCGATTCACCGGTAGATAATGGTAGCGTTCTACTCCCGGTAGCGATGCACAGTCAAAAGGCGGGAGCCCCGAACCGCTTACTTGTGCGGCTCACCGATAAAAATACCCGCAGCCTCGGCGGTATTTAACATCAGTTTCGCCCTGGTCATGGGGCCCACACCACCCGGCACCGGTGTTATCCACGATGCCTTGCGCGCTGCGACTTCAAAATCGACATCGCCAACCAGTTTGCCGTTTTCCAAGCGGTTGATACCGACATCGACAACAACGGTACCTTCAGAAATCCAGTTAGCGTCAACAATCCCTCGACTGCCAACCGCAACTATCAAAATTTCAGCCTGCCTGACAAACTGCTCCAGGTTTTTCGTGAAACGGTGACATGTCGTTACCGTCGCCCCCTGTATCAGCATTTCAAGACCCATCGGCCGGCCGACAATGTTGGATGCACCAACAATAACGCAATGATGACCCTTGGCATCGATATCATAATAATGCAGAAGCGCCATGACTCCGCGCGGGGTGCAAGGACGAAGTCCGTGTTGACGCAGGGCAAGCCTGCCAACATTGAAGGCATGAAAGCCGTCCACATCCTTGCTGGAACTGATTGAATTGGTGATCGCAATTTCATCAATCTGTGGTGGTAATGGCAATTGCACCAACACACCATGAACTTCATCATCACTGTTAAGCTGGTCAATCAAAGCCAGAAGGTCTTCCTGCGTTGTCTCAAAGGGCAAATCAAAATCCCGGGTGGTGATACCTGCCTTCTCGCAATCCCTGCGCTTGGCCCTGACGTAGATCTTCGAGGCATGATCGGATCCGACCAGTACAACGGCAAGACCGGGTCTTTGACCCCCACCTTTTACGTGAGCATCTATTGCCTTGCGCACATCGGTCAGTACAACCTCACTTACCTCAAGACCATCGAGGATGGCAGCGGGTTTGTTCATCGGGATTTCTTTCAACTTGGTCTTCCATAATAAAAATGATTGCGTAGTGTAACGGATCATAAGCAAAAACGGGGTTCATAAGCTATGCTATACAGGACTATTTAAAGCCAGGCTTAATCATGAATGTTTTTGAATTCGTTTTTATGGGTCTTCAAGGGGCCAGAATGCCATTGTCCAATTATCGTGGACAGCCGATATTTTTCGTCAACACCGCTTCTGAATGCGAATACACCACTCAATATCAGGAGCTTCAACGTTTGTGGATGGATTACAAACAAAGTGGATTGATTCTCGTTGGCATGCCCTGTGATGACTTTGGACACCAGGAACCCGGCGACGAAGAAGCCATCGCAGATTTTTGTGAAACACAATACCAGGTCAGCTTTCCAATGACGGGTAAATACCATGTCATGGGTGTGTCGGCTCATCCCTTGTTTCACGCCATCCGCGAGGAATTTGGCGACGATGCTACACCACGTTGGAATTTTCACAAGTATCTGTTCGATCGTAATGGTCAAATGATAGGACAATGGCCGTCTGCCATACCACCTGATGACAGTGCGATCACCCACCAAATTGAGTGCAATCTTCAATCCTGGGTGTTATAAAACACGAATAAACAGGGTTATTTTCTGGATTTACTCTTGGTGAATTTTTTCAGCCGTTTGCGCTTGGCCAATTGTCGCGGTGTCAGTTTGTTCTTGTTGTCCTTGAACGGGTTCGAACCACTTTTGAAATCTATTTGCAATGGTGTTCCGCGTAACTTGAAGTGACGAATGAAGACATTTTCCAGGTAACGTTTATATGACGCCGGTACGGCATCGGTGCGGTTGCCGTGAATGATAATCCTTGGTGGACAGTTACCGCCGGCATGGGCAAACCTTAAACGGGGAGTTCGTCCCTGGCTCATCGGAGGTTGATGGGCTTCAAAAGCCTTAAGAAGTACCCGCGTCAACTCCGGTGTCGACATGTCTATGGTGGCACTGCGCCATGCTTCCTTCACCGCCTTGTAAAGTTCTTTAAGCCCCGATCCATGAAGTGCTGAGAGGCGGATTTGCCGGGCCCAGGTCACATATTGCAAACGGCGGTCCATTTCGGAAAGGACCTGCTTGCGGTCGTACTCCTCCATACCGTCCCACTTGTTCATCGCAATTACGAGCGCCCTTCCCTGTTGCAGGATGTGACCCAATAAGGTGGTATCCTGGTCGGTAAGGCCCTCGGTCGCATCCAGCATCAGCACCACGACATGGGCCCGGTTAATGGCCTGAAGTGCCTTGATGACGCTGAATTTCTCAACCATGTCTGTAACCCGCGCGCGTCTCCGTACACCGGCGGTGTCAATCAGTTCATACTTGATGCCACCCTGCTCCATAAAGGTGCTGATGGTATCCCGGGTTGTACCTGGCTGGTCGAAAGCCATGACACGTTCCTCACCCAGCATCCGGTTAACCAGGGTTGACTTTCCAACATTGGGCCGTCCGACAATGGCCAGTCGCAAGCGGTCTTTGTCCTCCTCTGCGGCCTCCCCGTCCTCTTCGACCGGAGGCAGTATTTCTGCGGCTTCCTCCATCAGACTCGTCATACCCTGACGGTGAGAAGCTGCGACAGGTAAGGTTGGGCCCATTCCCAGCATGGCAAACTCAGCCAATGCGATATCCGGGTTGGTGCCATCGATCTTATTGCCGATCAACAGTACCGGGCGGTTGTGCTCACGTAAAAGGCGGGCGATTTCCTGATCTTCAAGGGTAAGCCCATCTCTGGCGCTAACCACGAATAAAACCAGTTGAGACTCTTCAATGGCCTGGTGTACCTGGCGGGCAGTTAAATAATCGATACCTTCGGCCTTGGCGACCAGGCCTCCGGTGTCAACCAGGACGCAGGGTCTGTCCCCAACATCGCTGATACCGTATTGACGGTCACGGGTCACACCCGGCATATCAGCCACCAAAGCGTCGCGAGTGCGGGTCAATGCATTGAAGAGGGTCGATTTTCCGACATTAGGCCGGCCAACGATGGCGACAACAGGTAACATTATTTCAGGCTATTTAATCGGCTTCGAGAAAGGCTGCATCATACATCAGCGCAGTCTGTAAAGTAATGAAGACAGGGCTAATTTAGCGCAGCACCTGCCCGAAACGCGGTCAGGTTTCCCTTTTTCGTCATGACGTAAAGCGTTTTCCCCACCACCAACGGCGGACCGGAAAAGCCTTTACCACCGATTTTTTCACGCGCGGCGAATCGTCCGTCATTGACATTGATCCAATGCAGATAGCCTTCCGCATCACCCACTACGATAAAGCTGCCATAGAACACAGGGCGTGTCAGGCCCCGGCGCTGTAACTGGTCATGCTTCCAGGTCTCAGCACCATTTCGCCGGTCAAGCAACCAAACGTTACCTTCCTTGTCACTGAGCGTCAGGTTGACACGATCTACCGAAACACCCGAGGCTGAAGAAATATCTTTGAACCAGAGCAAACGGCCTGAATCTGCCGCCAGGGAAGCCAGTCGACCCTTATAACTCGATACCAAAAGGTCAGAGGCAATGAACACCAATTGTCCATCGATATCCGAGAGGCGTTCCAGTTCAGTCCGGCCTTCCGTTGTTACCAGCGTCTGTTCCCACATCAGGGTACCGTCTTCCAGTTTCAAGGCGACAACCTGGCCACCATCGTAACCGACAAAGGCTACACCAGCCCTCAATAGAAGTGGTGCATTGCCCCTCAGTGTTAACAGGGGAACATTGTGATCATAAACCCAGATACGCTGACCGGTATCCACATCAAGCCCGAATACGCGGCCGTCTATACAACGGACAACGACCACACCATCAGACTCTGACGGCGCAGCCAAAACTTCAGATGTAACCGTCGCAGACCAGAGTTGGGTGCCGGTTGACGCGTCAAATGCGAACACCTCACCGTTTTCAGTCCCCATCAACAACAGGTTGTCCGAAACCCCGGGACCACCGGTAAAGGGTAATTCGGTCTTTATCTCCCAGCGCTTGCGTCCGCTATCCGCATCAAGCGCGATTAACAGACCTTTGTAATCAGCGGCGTAGAGTACACCTGACGAATATGCGGGTCTGATTTGCCTGCCGGCTTTGTCCAGCCCCTTACCGATATCGGCAGACCATACCTTGCCTACTTTGAGCGTTGGGTCAAACTCAACCAGCTCCGCCGGGGCATCCGGTTCGTCATCATCACCCCAACTCTTTATCCAACTGCAGCCATTAAGCAACAATAGTGCTGCCAATGCAGGGATAAACCATTGCCTCACATTTCACCCCCGCCGACATCATTTTCGTCTACTTCAACTTCCGCCTCAGTCGCTCCGAGCGCTTCCAGTTTGACTTTTAGTAGTTCTCTGTTTCCAACGCCTTCCTCAAGCGCATCAAGTGATGCCTGATAACTTCCAATTGCAAGTTCAGTTTCGCCCCTGGCCAGGTAAATATCTCCGCGAATTTCAGCAAACTGTGCTTCAAACCCGACAGCCGAAGGTGCCTCGTCGAGTAGTTTCAACGCCGCGTCTGTATCACCCTGGCTCAGATTGAGCCGAGCGAGCCTTTCCCTGGCAATTATCCTTACTGGTGCGGGCTCGGCATTCTCCATCGCATACTCAAAGTCACTTGCCGCCAGATCAAGTTGCCCGGCATTCAAACGTGCTTTGGCCATCCTCAAGGCTGCCATGGAGGTATAGGCTGATTTCGAATACTCTGCTTTCAACACTTCGTAGTTGGAAACCGCAGCATCCATATTACTTGCCTCAAGCAGACTGGCCATCACCTGGTATTCAGCTGACGCCTGCTGGCGTTCACTGGTTTGCCAGGCCTGCCACTGTTTAAAACCAAACATCAAACCAAAGGCGAGCACCAGGCCCATGATAATGGCGCTGCCATTTTCCCGTAACCAGCTTTTTACGCGTTCACCCTGTTCATGGGTGTCATATAATTCCGACATTGCTTTTATCAATCCATCATTAGTAAATTACACCGGTCATTAACCGGCAGAAAGTTTATAGCGCTTCGATGTAGCTACGAACCCAGTTTCCAATCTCGTCGCGGGCCAGGTTCAACTGCTGCTCTCCGCTACGTAAAAATTTAACCGTCACCTTTCCATTGAGAATCTCATCTTCTCCCAACACCAGGGCGAATAAGGCATCACTTCGGTCCGCACGTTTGAATTGCGTCTTAAAACTGCCACCATTCAAATTGGTAATCAAGTGCAGATCCGGCACCCCGGCGCGCAAATCATACGCGAGTTTCAGAGCAGATTCAGTGCTGTTTTCACCAACCGCGACCAGGTAGCCATGTTTTACCGGCGGGACAATATCGTCTTTTTGCCGCAACAGTTCAACCAGGCGTTCTTCTCCCATGGCAAATCCAATGCCAGGCCAGGGTTTGCCTCCCTGTAGTTCGATGAGGTTATCGTAACGTCCACCTGCACAAACAGTACCCTGTGCACCCAACTCATCGGTGATCCACTCAAATACGGTATGGCAGTAATAATCAAGCCCACGTACCAGACGTGGATTTTCATGAAACTCAATCCCCAGGCGGTCCATGTAACGCTTTAACTGTTCATAGTGACCGCGTGAGTCTTCACCAAGATGCTCAGCCAGCAAGGGGGCGTCTTCGAGTAGCGCCCTGACCTTTGGATCCTTGCTATCGAGTACACGCAACGGATTCCGTTCTGCCCGCTCGTTGGTTTGTTCGTCAAGTTCACCCTTATGGGCGCTGAGGAACGAGTACAACTTGTCCCGGTAGCTTGCACGTTCGTCCGTGTTACCCAGTGA
>Ga0055584_100008538_pt1 | contig 10050 bp, 7 predicted proteins | sample OSDHelmetaG_FD_58716 | JGI IMG/M metagenome (GOLD analysis project Ga0055584, IMG submission 58716) | Pelagic marine sediment microbial communities from the LTER site Helgoland, North Sea, for post-phytoplankton bloom and carbon turnover... | ecosystem: Environmental > Aquatic > Marine >...
GGGCGCGCAAAAGCTGTTGCGTGGCCAGCCGAAAAGCCAGGTCGTTGCCGAGATGCAACAACAATCGGCCCAGAAAGCGAAGACGTCTTCTGCGACCGTATCGGCATCACAGAAAAAGTCAGTTGATGTGTCTGCTCCTTTGGAGAAGGCTCTGAACAACCGCCAGCGTGTTATCCTTGAATCCATGCTGGGCGAGCTTAAAGACCTGCGGAAAATGGTTAAGACGGCCGAATAACCCGGCGGGACAATCCACTGGAAATATTTGCCATTTCTACTGAAACCCTATAGATATACACTCATCGGAGTGTGGCGTAGTTTGGTAGCGCGTTCGGCTGGGGGCCGAGAGGTCGTAGGTTCAAATCCTATCACTCCGACCATAACAAAATCAATGGGTTAAGTGATTATTCGTTCTTATTTGCGAAAGATGTTCTCCAGTATGTCATTACGGAGCAGAGATTGTTTTGGGTAATATAGCGGCCATGATCAAAAGACAGCGTATGATATTGCTGTTTATCACTCTTTTTTGTGTAGCAGGTTTTACTGCGCATATGTCGGCGCGCGGGGCTAGTGCTGACCAGATACAAGCAAAGATGGAGCATTTTCATCAGGTCGCGCCCAGGTGGGTTATCCGGGGTGGTGATCCACGTTATTTGGAAAAACAGGCGCAACAGCTGGAACAGTACATGAAAGCCCAGCGCTTTGAGGAGGCCGAAGTTCTGCTGGACGAGATGATAGCTGTTGTTATGGGCGTGTCTGATACATCCTATACGCTCGGTGAATATAATCAGCCTGCACCCCGCTTGCCGCAATCTGTAGAGTTAACGCTGTTGCCACCTTGGGCAGAAATTATCTTTCACGATAAGGGACACATCCATGTGATGGACGGCAATGGGCAGCGTACTGTTCAGATTACAAAAGAAAACCCGCGTCAGTATGAACATGTGGCCGTGTCCCATGACCACCGCTATATTGCCGCTAACTATTTTAGTGACCCGGCGAAAGGCGGTGTTACTTCACAGGTTGTTGTTTTTGATCTAGCACAAGGAACAGAGCAGCGTCTTGTGCCTGATTTCAAGATGGCGGGCAATGGCGGCGTTGACTGGGACCCGGCGGGCTATATTTATTTTGCTGGATTAGAGCAGGACGTTGTGCCCCATCCGGTCAAGCGAGAGGATTTTATTGCGAATGCTGCCGCCAATGATATTTACAGAGCCAAACCGGACGGCAAACCGCCGGAACGTATTACGCATACGAAGTCTCGAGGCGAAGCTGATGTCTCTGTCTCCGCAAGTGGACAGTATATTACCTATATGGATGTTTTTATAAATCCGCCGGATGATTATACTGAGATATGGATGAGCCGTACGGATGGATCTGAGAGACACCTTGTTTTTAAAGGTGGCAAGGATAAGATTTTAAGTGTACATGATCCAGAACTTTCCCCGGACAATAGCAAGGTGGTTTTCAGCCGCGTAAATCCCGACTATAAAAACTTTGTAGATCATCCGGCAGCGAATACGGCGCATGATATTTATGCTGTTGATATTGATGGTAGAAATTTACAACGATTGACCGCGCCTGGACCGATATCAATTATTCCTGACTGGCGAGATGACAGTATTATCGGGATGAAGATGACAGACAGAGGTGATGTTCCTTTTAACGGAGCGATCATGGTTAAAGAGGATGGTACGGGTTACCGACACCTGTATCCCGGTGCGCAGTCCCCGAAATGGATTCCCTAAACACAGGTTATGCCGAGCGTTTCCGGAGTTAGCTGTAGGGATGTGCTTTGATTCAATCCTGCGTGAGTTAAAGGCATTGTTGGTAAAATAATTATTTGCTGTTTGCTTTTAAAAAAAATTACTTTCACAACCTTTAGAAGATTGAACAAAGAAAACGCCGCTCTTCCCCGATGGGAAGGGATGGTTTCAACAATGTGTATTTGCGCACAAATACAACCTGTTGTGAGAAGTAACAAGCTATCTTGACCACAACTTTTGGATAGGGTAGGAATTTAGGGGGTTAAGCTAAATGAGATTAGAAACTTTTTTGACTGGCAAATAATGTGTAGACAATGACATTAAGGCTCAATGATAAATGAAAGATAAAGAAAAAAGAAATAACTGGTGGTCTTTTTCAGAGCCAGGCGCGAAGCTTTTTGGGAAAGATGAAAGTGGAAGAAATGTCTTCTATCCATGGGGAACGCCCGGAGAAGCTTTCTATGTCAGTGAAAAACAATTAATTCATATATTGCTGTTTTTTTTCTTTCTCCTGATTTTATTTGGAATATGTATTCTTGAAAGGGAGCTTTATAAACTCCAGAATGTATTCAATCCTAATGTCTGGGAAGCCACCATTTCATTAATATACATATCGCTTCCAGTAATTTATGTTGCGGGGATGCACTTGATTAGAAAAGGGAAAACTCTTTATCTTTTATCAGAGCAAGAACGGCCACCTAAAAGAGGCATGTATATCTTGCTATTTTCGATTGTTAGTTTTCAGGTGGCTGCATTGGCCACTGCGCCAACGCATCTTTTTGTTCCTTTAGTAATTCTGAGCACAGCATGCATTGTATCCTTTTTTAAATCCCTTATGGGACTTCGGAACAGTAGAGGCTATTACTTCGCAGAGAAGGAATAAACTTTAGAATTTAGTAAATGATCTATTTAAAAGAAAACCAGAGCGCAACAACTCAGAAAGGAAAATGCAATGTCGGATACATCATACTGGTCAGAGGAAGAATTTTTGCGGCGCTCATCATCATTCAGTATGATAAGAACGATGACCAGGAACCAGAAGTTACTTAATCCGGTATGGCCGTGGCTTACGCGGTTGCGTCGTTAGCAAAATAATTATTTGCTGTTTGCTTTTGAAAAAATCACGTTCCCTTAACCTTTTTTCGATAATATGGTGTCATCTCATTATTGGTGATGACGCGATGACGTTTGGTAACGCATTGAAAAAACAGGGGTGAAGAGGATGGCGGATAATAAAATTACAGAACAGGATATGGATGATCAGGACTTGGCACTGGATGAATATAATGCCGAAGTGATGGTTCAGAACGCCGCCGGAGCGCCACCCGCTTGGGGTGAGGGATCTCCCGGTTATACGGCACCGCGAGATAATGGTATTAAGGAAGAAACCTTTACCAAGAGTGGTTTGAAAACAGATGTTAATTTATCTGCAGCCTTTATGCGTGCGCATAATAACGTGACTGAGCCGGCGGGCCCGAGTCTGGACAGGGCTGCTACGGTTTCAACATCGAAGCCGGATGATCCCGGCATGATGTAAGGGATAAAAAAGGACAGAAAAAAAAGAGCCGTTTTGCGGCTCTTTCTTTTTTGTTTGATGTTTCTTGTTTTAGGGCTTTGGTGCAGCCGGTGTCGTTGGTACCACTATGGGTTTTGTCAGCGTGTGAACGGGTGGCGTGCTGTCCTTCCGCAGGTTTTCAACAGCACAAACAAGGGCACCATCCGGCTTGCCTCTGGAATTAAGCATCGTCTTATCAATGCTGCTTTCTTTTGTGTCCAGCGTGATGTCGGGATCTTTTTCTATCAGGGAACAAGTCGCCTTTGTCTTTGTATTATCCTGTATCAGATTAGGGTTTTTGATGGTGTTTTTCATCTCGGACTCTTTTTTGTAAAGAGAGCGATTGCCTTTGGCAGGTTTAAAGAGAATATCCGGGGTGATGCCTTTGTTCTGGATGGACCGGCCGGAGGCTGTGAAATAGAGGCCGGTTGTCAGGCGCAGAGCACCGCCATTTGGCAGGGGAATAATTTGTTGTACAGATCCTTTGCCAAAGGATTGTGTCCCGAGGATGATGGCACGGCCGTTATCCTGCAAGGCACCACTGACAATTTCCGAGGCAGATGCAGATGCGCCGTTAACCAAAACGACAATAGGTTTTCCATCTGTAATGTCGCCTCTATGGGCGGTGTAAGTTTTTTTCACTATCTCACTAAGCCGATTGCGGCGGCGGGTTGTTACGATATTTCCATTTTCAAGAAAATCGTCTGAGATTCGCGTGGCGGCTGTCAGGAGGCCGCCGCCATTATTGCGCAGGTCAATAACGTAACCTTTTACATTGTCGCCCATGTCTTCTTTAAGGTCTAAAACAGCGTTGCGCAGATCCTGTGCAGAATTGCGGCCAAATGTCGACAGGGCGATATAGCCGATGTCATTGCCGATTTTTTTGCTTTGAATGGAGGGGACTTTGATGATTGCCCGTTTGATCGTGATGTCCAGAGGTTTATCCAGACCTTCGCGAAGGAGTGTTAGTTTGACTTCTGTATCCGGTTTTCCGCGCATCATTTTGACGACTTCTTCCAGGGGCAGGCCTCGCATGTTTTTGCCATCAACGGCGATAATATAGTCATTTTCTTGTGCGCCGGAATTAAAGGCCGGGGTGTTGTCCATGACACCGGCAATTTGAGGTGTGTCGCGTACCATGCGGACGCGCATACCAACGCCGGCAAAGTTTCCGCCCATATCTTCTTGCATTCTTTTGAATTCTTCGGGCGATTGATAGGCTGAATGCGGATCCAGATCCTTTACAGCACCGCGTACGGCAGATTCAAAGAAATCGCTATAGTTGGTTTTGCTGGGATCAATGTAGCTTTCACGTATTATTTCCAGAGATTGTAAGAAGAGATTGTAGGCTTCCTGATCTTTTTTCTTTTGTTCTTCAGGTGTAAGAGTGTTTGTTGATGTCTCCGCTTTTTGGAGATCTGTTGCTGTTTCATCTCCAAAAGAGAACATGGGCATCAGCATCGCTCCGGTTAGCGCCGCGATTGCAAATTTATTCTTTAAAAATCCTTTGGCCGTCATTATCTCTCTCCCTGCTTTTTTGTAGATTGTTAGGAGGATAGCGAGGGGCTATATATATGTCAAGAAGGGGTTGTTTTCCAAAATATCTCTCGACATTGTTATGTTCTCTGCGCTATGGTCTGTGCCATAATCCGTATTATTGTGTAGGGAAGGAATAAGAGCTGTGGCAAAAGATCCGCAAAAAGAAGAGCTTATGGGGAAGCCGTTAACGGCAGAAGAAACAAGCTTTTTAAAGGAAAAAGTCGCCGAAGCTTCAGAAAAGCTGCGCGCCGCGCAAAGCGAAATTGCGACGGAAGTCTGGGGTCAGGACAAGATTATTGAGCTGACAATTGCCTGTATGGTGGCAGGCGGACATCTTTTGTCGGTCGGCGTTCCCGGTCTGGCCAAAACGCGCCTTGTCTCGCGTATGTCCACGGTTATGGGACTTGATTCCAAACGTGTACAGTTTACGCCGGATTTGATGCCGTCTGATATTTTGGGCTCCGAGATTTTGCATGAAGATGATGACGGTAAAAAGATTTTTGAATTTAAAAAAGGCCCTGTGTTTACCCAGTTTTTGATGGCAGATGAAATTAACCGCGCCGGGCCACGCACGCAATCGGCTTTGCTGGAAGCGATGCAGGAAAAGAAAGTCACTGTGGCCGGACAGACTTATAATCTCAAGAGCCCGTTTCATGTGATGGCAACGCAAAACCCATTGGAGCAGGAAGGCACTTATCCCTTGCCGGAAGCGCAGATGGATCGTTTTTTGATGCGTTTGGACATTGATTACCCTAATGAGGCCGCAGAGCGGCGCGTGATGATTGAAACAACGGGCCATAAGGGAAGCTTGCAGGAGCTTTATAACCGGAGTTCTCAAGGAGACGATTTGACAGCTATCCCGGATCAGCATGATGAAAGTAAGGTTAAGCAGATTTTGGAGCTTAATGACCTTATTTTGATGCAGCATCTGGCACGAAGCTTGCCGTTGAGTGAGAAGGTTGTTGATGCGACCATGAAGATTGTACGGCATGCGCGGCCTACGGAAAAAGAGGTCTCCGCGGATATTAAAGAATATGTCGAGTGGGGTCCGGGACCACGTGCAGTGCAAGCCTTTGCCATGGTTGCAAAGGCGCATGCTTTGATGCGTGGCGATATGGCGCCGGGTGTTGAAGATGTTTTAGCGGTTGTAAAGCCTGTGCTGGAGCACCGGATGGCGCTGAATTACAGAGCGCGCGCTGATAATGTGACGTTTGATCAGGTTGTACAGAAGCTGACTCACGGCCTTTAATAAATTACTGCTTTTTTTATTATCGTCCCAGTCTTTCCAGGATGGAAGGGACATGTATTTGATCGGATTTGTAATTGCCGGTCAGGGCGTACATGATCATGTTGACACCGGCGCGGAGCGCCATTTCTCTGTCTCGTGAGTTTTCAGGTGTTGTTACGCCGGCCCATGCCCCGGCCCAGTTGCCATCGCCGATGATAACGGAAGAAACATAGTCATTTTCATTCGGGTTTTTCTTTTCCACCCAGGTTTTCCCAAAGTGAGAACTGCCGGGCAGCCCGGGCAGGAGGTAGTATGATTTCGTCAGGGTGTGATCCTGGTCGATGGGAATAAGAGGCTTGATTTGTACATGGCCTAGAGTTTTCTTGAGTAATTTTTTTTCTCTTACATCAAGCAGGAGTATGCCGCCTGCGTTGATATAGGTTTGTACTTTTTGTTGTGCCTGTTCGGAAAGAGGCGGCGTATTGTGCGTGATCGGCCAATAAACAAAGGGAAAAAGAATGATGTTATCTTTTTCAATGTCTATGCCGACGACACCGTCCGGATGAATGCTGGTTCTTCTATTCAGTGTAGAGCGCAGCATTTTTAAGCCCTTGCGCGTATCCGCATTGGTTTTTGTGGACGGCGACTTAATGAAGGCAAGATTTAAAGAATTCTCTATTTTTTTGGGCTTAGTGGCCGAAGCGGGCTGTGACGGTGGCTGGTTCGTGGATTCCGCCCCAGCAGGCATCCCAGCCATCATGGTGAAGGCTGCGAGCAGTAGTCCGGCTGTTGCTGTTTTAAGGGTCACGCCGCAATATTGCATAATGTATCAGGAGGGTCAATTTAAATAGTTATGTTGACAAAATATGCCCTACAATCTAGACATAATGTAACTCATATAGCGAGAACAGGGTAAGATTGTTGTGACAATCAAGAAGAAGTCATTTGCCGGTAAAATCGCGGCAGCGGCACTGGCATTTAATCTGGCCGCCGGTGGTGTTGCGTGGGCGGCGACGAATGCGTTGGCATCTGTTGAGCAGGCTGCCATATCGCAGAGCGACATGCTAACTAGCCGCTTTTCTGCGGCGATTGATCCCTTGGTTCCTGTGGAAGCGATTGCCGGTATGGGCGCTTTATACGGAGCGTTCTGTCTTTTTGCTGCGCGCCGGAAGATGAAAGGGACGTGGCTGCGTGTTGGCGCAGGAAGCGTTATGGCGCTGATGCTTTTGAACCCGATGGTAATTGAGGAAAAGCACGAAGATTTGCCCACGGATGTATTGATTGTCGTTGATAAAAGTAAAAGTCAGGAATTGGGCGGGCGTACCGAAGTCACGGGAGATGCGTATAAAGCCCTGTCAAAAGAATTAAAGGGCATGGATGGCATTCATGTGCGCACGATAGAAGTTGATCAAACAAAGAGTGCGGAAGGTACGCATTTGTTTGATGCTTTGGAAACAGATCTGGAGGCTGCATCACCGGGACGTTTGGGTGCTGTCATCATGTTAACGGACGGGCTGGTTCACGATGTACCGAAAAGCACAAGAATTCCGAAAGATGTGCCGCTTCATATGTTGTTGTCCGGAACAGAACAAGAGATAGACCGTCGCATTGTGATTGATAAGTCACCGCATTTTGGGTTGGTTAATAAGGAGCAAATAATATCCTTTCGTGTTCTGGACGAAGGAAAGGATGCGCAAAGCCAGCCGGGCGTGCGTGTAAGTATTACGCATGATGGTAAGGAGATTCAAAGCAAAGTTGTGACGCCCGGTCAGGTGGTGAAAACAAAGCTTAATATTCCTCATAGCGGTACCAACATTATTGAGTTGAAGGCAGAGCCGTTGGTGGGAGAGCTAACGGAAATCAACAATCGTGTGGTCACGTCCATTGAAGGTGTGCGCGAGAATATGAATGTGTTGTTCCTGTCAGGAAGTCCTAATGCCGGTGTGCGGATGTGGCGCGGGCTTTTGAAATCGGATTCTGAAAGTAATTTTGTTCATTTTACATTTTTGAGAGAAAGAGATTCTTATGATCGCACAAGGCGTAGCGAGCTTTCACTGATTGAATTTCCCATGCGGGAATTGTTTGAAGAAAAAATAAATGATTTTGATTTGATTGTTTTAGACAACTATAAAAATCAAGATTTCTTTCCGGATGTGTTTCTCGAATATATAGCGGATTATGTTGAGCAGGGCGGTGCTTTGCTTACTGTTGCTGGCGCTGATTATGCCGGAAGAGATAGTCTTTACAAGACACCGCTTGGTGAGGTTTTGTCTGCGCGCCCAACAGGGAACGTGATTGAGACGCCTTATACGCCGCATGTGTCAGACCAAGGAAAAAAGCATCCTGTCACACGTGATCTGGGGGATGAAACAAAGTGGGGGCGATGGTTCCGGACGATTGAGGCAAAAGCGGAGTCCGGAGATGTACTTATGAGCGGCGCAGATGGAAAGCCGCTATTGGTTCTGGAGCGCTCAGGCAAGGGGCGGACAGCCCTGATGTTGTCCGATCATGCATGGTTGTGGGCGCGTGGCTATGAAGGTGGCGGCCCTTACGCAAAATTACTGCACAAAACAGCGCACTGGTTGATGAAAAACCCGGGACTTGAGGAAGAAGCGCTGCGTATTACGCAGGAAGATAAGTCGTTAGTGATTGAACAACAGACCATGTCGGATAAATCAAGTGCGGTGACTGTGCGCACGCCTTCGGGCAAAACTGTAACTGTGCAGCCGGAAAGCAAGGGTAATGGTATCTGGACAGCGACTATTCCGGCGGATGAGTTAGGTGTTTATAGTGCCGAACAAAAGAAAAATGACTCAAAAACAACGCTGCAAGCAGTTGCTAATGTTGGTTCTATTTATTCAAAAGAATACAGCGAAACAATTTCTACTAGCTCGTATTTGAAACCGGTTGTGGAAAGCAGCAAGGGTCAGATCGTGCGCATGCAAGATGATAAGGGCCGTTTGCCTTTGCCACGTGTTGCGTTTGGTGATAACGGCACAACAGAAAAGTTAAATGTGAAGAAAACAGACGCCAGTATATTAAAGGGTGTGCATACAATTCCTCTGGTTCCGGCGTGGGCCGGGATGGCGATGATCGTAGGTCTTTTGGGTGCTGCGTGGTACCGGGAAGGTGATCATTCAAAGAAAAACGGAAATGACTCAGGGAAGGCGGCACCGCAGCCATGAGCAAGATTAAGCCATTGTGTTCAGCATTTAAAATTTCCGCAGCCGCTGCGGCAGCGCCTTTGGCGGCACCTGCGAGCGCGATGGCTGCTGCTGGGTTGGTTGCCGGGCCTGTGACATTTGCTTCGCCCTGGGTTTTGGCGGGACTGGCGAGCCTTCCCGTTCTGTGGTGGATGATGAAAACAGTTCCGCCGCAACCAAAGACGGAATCTTTTCCGGCTATGCAGATTTTGTTTAATTTGAAATCCGAAGGGCAGGAACCCATGAAGATGCCTTGGTGGCAGCGTTCCTTACGGATGTTGGCCGCATCTTTGGTAGTTTTAGGGCTGGCGCAACCACAATGGCATGATGATGTTGTTGCATCAGATAAAGAGGGCCCGACAGTTCTGGTGGTGGATAATGGCTGGGCATCAGCACCACATTGGTCCGCGCGGGAAACGGCAATGAAGGCGCAGCTGGATAAGGCAGCGATTGATGGTCGTTCTGTTGTTGTGCTGGCAACAGCGGTGGCGGCGGACGGTGGAAAAATTCAAGTTCAAGGTCCGATGAATTCCGTTGATGCACAGCATATTATAGGCGGGATAAAACCTCACCCATGGCCAGTTGATCGTCAGGCTGCTTTGGAGTCTTTGAAAACGCTTGATTTGAGTGAAAATTCTGCATCTGTGGTTTGGCTGAGTAACGGCCTAAATGCTACGGCAACGGAATCCTTTACCAAGGGGCTCCAGAAGATAGGTGATGTTACGGTACTGGAAGATGGCAAGGCAGATACGCCTTATCTTT
>Ga0055584_100008539_pt1 | contig 10048 bp, 8 predicted proteins | sample OSDHelmetaG_FD_58716 | JGI IMG/M metagenome (GOLD analysis project Ga0055584, IMG submission 58716) | Pelagic marine sediment microbial communities from the LTER site Helgoland, North Sea, for post-phytoplankton bloom and carbon turnover... | ecosystem: Environmental > Aquatic > Marine >...
CTTGTGACTCCGATGATTCCGATGCCCCACCAGACCAGAAAGTCGCCGAAGTAGTTCGGGTGGCGGGTGTAGCGGCGAAGACCGGTCGTCAGCAGTTTCCCCGAGCTGTCGGGGTTTGCCTTGAAGCGGGCGAGCTCATAGTCGGCCACCGTCTCGAAAACCAGTCCGACCAGGAAGATGAACAGCGCGACCATCTCGATGATTCCGATATCGGTGGGCGAGTTCGCTCCGATCGATGCCGCGAGCGGCCAGGCGACAACCCACAGCAGCAGTGCCTGAAGCATGAACACCGTGATCAGGCTGCGGTACGCGAAGCTCCCCGGGCGCTTCTCTCGCATCGCCGCATAGCGGTGGTCTTCCGGCTCGCCCCACTTGCGGTGCGTCAGATAGATCCCCAGCCGCAGGCCCCAGATCGTGACCATGGCGAGGACCAGCCAATCTCGGCCACTCATGTCGCCGTCGGCCAACGCATAGGTGACGGCGATCACGACGAACCCGAAACCCCACGCCGGATCGATGATGCTGACGTCGGCGAGCGCCACGCTCAGCAACCACACCAGGACCATCAGCACCGCGACGGCCGCGAGGCCGGTCAATAGTAGGACGATCACGCGCCGGGCTCCGGCGCCAGGCGGTAGTGGCCCACCAACCATTCCTCGCCGTCGCGGTAGCCGAAGAGCTCGGCGACCGCCATGTAGAAGATCCGCCAGCTGTTGAACCAGCGCTCGGCGCTACGCGAAGGGTCGTTGGCGAGTGCCGCCAGCGCCAGATCTCGGTTGGCATCCAAGCGCTCGAGCCAGGCGTTGGACGTGCGCTCGTAATTGCTGCCGTTGACCCGCCAGCTCTCATCGACTCGCAGATTCGTCAACGAGCGCGCGAGGTGGTCGAAGCTCGGCATCATCCCGCCGCTGAAGAACCGCTTGGACATCCAGTCGCCCGCGCGGTCGGAGTCAAAGGGGTATGTCGCCCGCGCATGGCAGAAGACGTGAATGAACGCCCGTCCGTCGGGCCGCAGCCAATTTCCCACGCGGGCAAGGAGTGTGGGCCAGTTCCGTACGTGCTCGAACATCTCAATGCTCGTTACGCGGTCGTAGCCGCCCTCGGTTGTGAAGCTGCCGATCTCCGCCACATGATGGGTCACGTTCGAGAGGCCCCTCTGGATGCGCTGCGTCGCAATCCACTCGCCCTGCGGGGCGGAGTTGCTGACCGCGGTGACCTCGCAGTGCGGGAAGTGCTCGGCGATCCATAGCGACAGCGATCCCCAGCCGCAGCCGAGATCGAGTACTCGCATGCCGTCCTCGATCTGCGCGCGCTCGGTGACCAGCGCCAGTGTCCGCCGCTCGGCCTCCTCCAAGGAGGCGACGCCGTCGTCCCAGTTGCAGCAGCTGTACTTCAGGCGCGGACCGAGGTGGCACGCGAAGAATTCCGGCGGCACCTCGTAGTGCTGCTCGTTGGCCTCAGCGGTCGCCAGCGTGATTGGACCGTCGGCAAACTCGGTCCGGGTACGCTCAATGTCGGCGTCGCTGCGTGCCGCTTCCTGCGATGCGCGTCGGGCGACTCTGCCGCGGATACCCGCGCGGATCAGCGGATCGGGCAGCCAGCCACGCTCAGCCGCCGCGATTGGGGCTCCTGCCAGACGGGCCAGTGAGATCACTACGCCGCGGGCTTGGCGAAGATCATTTTGCCGGAGGGGTTCTGCAACACGGAGGTGACCTCCACCTCGGCATCCGCTCCAACCAGCTTCCGGCCCCCGTCGACGACGATCATGGTGCCGTCGTCCAGGTAACCCACGCCCTGGTCATATTCCTTGCCCTCTCGGATTACTTTGACCTTGAGCGTCTCACCGGGGAGCACGGCGGGGCGAAGGGCATTCGCCAGCTCATTCACATTCAGCACCTCGACGCCTTGGATCTGGGCGACTTTGTTGAGATTGAAGTCTGTGGTGACCAGCGATGCGTCCAGGTCCTGCGCCAGCCGCACCAGCATTGCATCAACCTCGTCGATGTCGGGGTAATCGACGTTCCGCACCTGGAAACCGCCGTTGGCACTTGCTTTGAGTTCGTCCACGAGGTCCAGGCCGCGTCGTCCGCGCGCGCGCTTCAGATGGTCGGAGGAGTCGGCGACCTGCTGCAGCTCCTCAAGCACGACGTCGGGGACCACCAGCTGACCGGAGAGAAACTTCGACTTCACGACTTCCACGACGCGCCCGTCGATGATTGCACTGGTGTCGATGACACGCACCGGCCCCGCCGGGCGCTGGCCCTTGGTGCGAATGCCGACCAACCGAAGGATGTCCACGTGCTTGCGCGCCGCGATGCGGCTGAAGACGTAGGCGACCAGCAGCACCACCGGCAGCAGCAGGTAGGGGCCGACGGTCGGCAGCTGGAGAACGGCAAAACCGGCGAGCACCGCCACCAGCAGGCCCACCACGAGCCCCCCGGCACCGACGATCAGCTCCCCCGCCGGGCGGCGGTCTGCGGCGCGATCGATCGCGGAGATTCGGTTCTTCAACCAGCGGCCAAGCAGTCCCCCGACGAGAAAACCGATCAGCGCCCCCACGACTACCAGCCCGGCGGTGGCGGCCCAGTGCCAGGGCGAGCCGAACTGGCCTTCGAGGTCGAAGCTCCCCGATGCCTGGAATGCGCCCAGCCCGCCCAGAAGGGCAAACAGCAGTCGGGAAACGACGAGCATCAGCGAACCCTCATAGCGGCGTTATGAGCTAGGCGACCGGAGGCCGCTAGGTAGCAAGCGCACCCTTTGCGGATTCCCCGTCCTCCTCTTCCTCCAGCCGGTCTTTTGCGGCGTCTTCGAGCAACTTGTCGAGGAAGTCTGTCGCTTCCTCCTCCTGGATGCCCTGGGCGTACATCAGCTCGCTCGCCAAGATCTTCTTCGCGCGGCCGAACATCTGCTTCTCACCGGTCGACAGGCCTTTGTCCTGGTCGCGAATCGAGAGATTGCGGACCACCTCGGCCAGCTCGAAGATATCGCCGGTTTTGATCTTGTCGCGGTTGTGCTTGAAGCGGCGGTTCCAGTTCTTCGGCATCTGGGTGCCCGGGTCCTTGAGGACCTGTAGGACCTGCTTCACCTCTTTGGGCGTGATCACCGGCCGTAGGCCCGCTGCCTCGGCGTTCTCCGTCGGCACCTGGACGGTCATCTCGTTGTAGAGGATCTCGATCGTGAGGTACTCCCGCGTCTGCCCAAGGACCTCCCGCTTTTCCTTCGACACCACGACGCCCGCGCCGTGGTGGGGGTAGACGACCTTGTCATCAACGTCGAACACTCAGGTTCCTTTCCTTAACTCCAGTAATACCGCGCATGCCTAGCGCGGGAATGCGATATCGAGGGCCTGCTGGATACTTGCTGCGCTCCCCCATTGTGCCGGGACTGTCGGCGGGTCGGTAGCGGCGGGGCCTATTACCGCGCCGAGACCCGCGGCCGCAGCGGCGTGAAAGCGTCGTTCGGAGTGTCCCACGGCGCGAATCGCTCCCGTGAGATCGATTTCGCCGAACACCGCGGCAGCGGGCTCGATGGCCACGCCTTTGTGGGCACCCGCGATTGCCAACGCGATCGCGAGGTCGGCTGCAGGATCGAGCGCCTTCGCCCCCCCGGCCACGCTGACGAATACGTCGTGATCGCCCAGGCGGATGCCCGCATGGCGGCTGAGCACCGCGAGCACCTGCGCCAAGCGGGCTCGGTCCACGCCGACCGGCTGCCGCCGTGGCGGCAGCACGGCGCTCGGGCTCACCAATGCCTGGATCTCCACCACCAGGGCCCGAGAGCCTTCGATGGCGGGGAAGCCGCAGGCGCCGACCCGGCCATTCAGGTCGGCGAGGAAGAGGGCGGTGGGGTCGTCCACCGACTCGAGCCCTGCGCCAGTCATCTCCAGAATGCCGGTCTCGTTCGTCGAGCCGAATCGGTTCTTGGTCGCGCGAAGCACTCGGTAGGCGCCTGAGGAATCTCCCTCGAAGGTGACGACACAGTCCACGAGGTGCTCCAGCAGCCGGGGTCCGGCGAGCGAGCCCTCCTTGGTTACCTGCCCCACCACGATGATCACCGTGCCGGTGCGTTTCGCGACGCGAACGAGCTCTGCCGCGGCGGCGCGAACCTGCGACACGCTGCCGGGAGTGCCCTCGATCTCCTGCGACCACAGCGTCTGCACAGAGTCCACTGCGCAAACTGCGGGCGGGTTGGCGTCAAGGGCGGCGATCACGGCCTCAAGCCGGGTCTCGGCGAGCACTTCCACCTCGCCGCAGGCCGGTCCCAAGCGCTCTGCCCGGGTGCGCACCTGAGCGGCGGATTCTTCGCCGGTCAGCAGCAGCGCGCGGCGTGTGTCGCTGCGAGCGGCGGCCAGGGCCTGCAACACCAGTGTGCTCTTGCCGATGCCGGGCTCTCCGCCGAGCAGCACGACCGAGCCGACCACCAGGCCTCCACCAAGCACCCGGTCGAGTTCGTCGATGCCGGTCGAGAAGCGCTGGGCGCTCCCGGTGGAAACGTCGGCGAGGCGCACAGGAGCATCGGCCGGCGGGCCCGCGACGGGGGTCGCCTCGGACTCTTTGTAGCTATCCCACTCGTTGCATTCCGAGCAGCGACCTTCCCACCGCGCCGACGCGTGGCCGCACGCCGTACAGACGAAACGGGGCCGCCCTTTCTTGGCGGCCCTGCGCATCCTCGTACCTGTTGTCGGCAGAGACTTAGCTGTCGTCGGACTCACCGCTCGGCTCATCACTCGAGCCTGCGGCTGCTCCGACCGTTTCGGTCTCGCGCTTTTCCGGCTTCTTCTCGTTCAAGCTGAGTTCCTCGCCGTCGCGGTCGACCTCGATAACCGTGCCTTCGGGAATCTCGCCCTCGAGCACTCGGTCGGCGACGGGGTCCTCGATCAGACGCTGGATCGCGCGACGGAGCGGACGGGCACCCATGGTCGGGTCGTAGCCCTGCTCCACCAAGAGATCTTTAGCCGCGTCGGTGAGCTGAAGCGACAGTCCGTGCTCGGTGAGCTGCTCCTTCAGCCGCACCAGCAGTAGATCCACGATCTCCGTGATCTGCTCCCTGGTGAGCTTGTGGAAGACGATCACCTCGTCGATCCGGTTGATCAGCTCGGGTCGGAAGACCTTCTTCAGCTCGCCCATGATCTGGGTCTTCATGTCGTCGTACGACACGCCGCCCTCATCGGAGACCGAGAAGCCAAGCGGCGTGTTCCGCGAGATCGTCGCGGCACCGATGTTCGAGGTCATGATCAGGATGGCGTTGCGGAAGTCGACCTTACGACCCTGCGCGTCCGTCAGCGTTCCCTCCTCCAGGATCTGGAGCAGGATGTTGAACACCTCGGGGTGAGCCTTTTCGACCTCATCCAACAGCACGACCGAGTACGGCTTGCGGCGGATCTGCTCGGTCAGCTGTCCACCCTCGTCGTAACCGACGTAACCGGGCGGGGAACCGACCAGGCGGGAGACCGCGTGCTTCTCCATGTACTCGGACATGTCGACCTGGATCAGCGCGCTCTCGTCGCCGAACAGGAATTCGGCGAGCGTGCGGGCGAGTTCGGTCTTACCGACACCCGACGGCCCAAGGAAGATGAAGCTGCCCGACGGGCGCTTCGGGTCCTTGATGCCCGCGCGGGCGCGGCGAATCGCACGCGAGACGGCCTTGATGGCCGGCTCCTGGCCAATGACGCGCTTGTGCAACTCGTCTTCCATGCGAAGCAGCTTCTGGCTCTCCGCCTCGGTGAGCTTGAACACCGGAATGCCGGTCCACATCGAGACGATGTCGGCGATCTCTTCCTCGCCGATTGCCGCGCGAGGGGTGTCCTCGTCGTTGCGCCATTCCTCCTCGAGGTCGCGCTTCTTGTTCGTGAGGCGCCGCTCCGTGTCGCGGAGGTTGGCGGCCTTTTCGAACTCTTGCGCCTCGATCGCGCCTTCCTTCTGCTTGCGGACGGTTTCGATCTCGTCCTCAAGCTCGCGGTAGGTGGGCGGAGCGGTCATGGTCTTGATGCGCATCCGCGACGCGGCCTCGTCCATCAGGTCGATGGCCTTGTCGGGGAGGAAACGGTCGCTGATGTAGCGGTCGGCGAAAGCCGCCGAAGCGTCGAGTGCTTCGTCGGTGATGGTGATGCGGTGGTGCGACTCGTAACGGTCCCGCAGGCCACGGAGGATCTGAACGGTCTCCTCCTGGCTGGGCTCGTCGACCTTCACCTGCTGGAAGCGGCGCTCCAGCGCCGAGTCACGCTCGAGGTACTTCCGGAACTCGTCCAGCGTGGTGGCACCGATGGTCTGCAGCTCACCGCGTGCGAGCGCGGGCTTCAGGATCGACGCGGCGTCGATCGCGCCCTCGGCGGCACCCGCGCCCACGAGATTGTGAATCTCGTCGATGAACAGAATGATGTCGCCGCGCTGGCCGATCTCCTTCATGACTTTCTTGAGGCGTTCCTCGAACTCACCGCGGTACTTGGAGCCCGCGACCAGAGCGGCGAGGTCCAGCGTGTAGATCTGCTTGTCGCGCAACAGATCCGGAACGTTTCCGGATGAGATCTTGGCGGCGAGGCCCTCCACGACGGCGGTCTTGCCGACTCCGGGCTCGCCAATCAGCACCGGGTTGTTCTTGGTGCGTCGCGAGAGGATCTGCATCATCCGCTCGACTTCGGTCTGGCGACCGACGACCGGATCCAATTTGCCTTCGGCAGCCATCTTGGTGAGGTTGCGGCCGAACTGGTCGAGCAGCTTGCTCGACTTCTTGCCCTCGCTGCTCTGGCCGCTGCCGGCGCCTGCTCCGGCGCGCGCCTGTCGTCCGCCGGGGCCGGAGAGCATCCGGATGATCTCGTTGCGGATCTTCTCCGAGTCGGCGTCGAAGTCGGCGAGGATGCGGGCGGCGACGCCCTCGTTCTCGCGCACCAGCCCGAGCAAGATGTGCTCGGAGCCGATGTAGTTGTGACCGAGTGACAGCGCTTCGCGGAGCGCGAGCTCGAGAACCTTTTTGGCGCGGGGGGTGAAGGGGATCTGCCCGGAGGTGACTTCCTCGCCGGAGCCCACGATGCGGATGACCTGCGCGCGCACGTCTTCGACGGTGATCTCAAGGCCTTCGAGAACCCGTGCGGCGAGCCCTTCTTCCTCACGAAGAAGCCCGAGCAGGATGTGCTCGGTGCCGATGTAGTTGTGCTTGAGGGTACGAGCCTCTTCTTGGGCGAGAACTACGACCTGGCGCGCCCGTTCGGTAAAACGCTCAAACATCGGTCTTAGGCCTCCTTCTCGCCGCTTTCCGGCGGTTGTTTACTCATCTCCCGCGACACGCGTGTGGGATGTGTACGCGGTGGGTCGTGAAGCGGTTGCCAAATGACCCGTTGAGTCCGATCAGGGTAGCACGCAACCCCCCACCGGCCGCCCCGTTATGAGGTTCCAATCACTCGACCTTCGCAGAGTTATCGACCCGCAAACCTCACGGAGTTACCCTGCGTTATCGCTCTGTGAAACGCCTTTCCGGCGTAGAGCGGGAATCGAGGAGCTAGGAAGCGCTGCCGGTGTTCCGAACCTTGCGGTCCTGGTCCGGGTAGGCCAGAAGGCCCATCTGACGGGCACGTTTCACGGCGCGGGCCACCTGGGCCTGTTGACGCCGGGAAAGACCGGTGATGCGGCGGGAGCGGATCTTTCCCCGCTCCGACACGAAACGACGGAGGTTCGGGAAGTTCTTCCAGTCCAGCTCGTCCAAGGAGAGCTGCGGCCGACGCTTGCGTGGCGCGTTGGCCTGCTTCGGCTTCCGGATATCCCTCTTCTTTTTCTTAGCCATGGTTCCTCAGGTTGTGCGGCCGACGACTATAGCGGCTCGGGGCCTTCTCGGCGGGCCGGGAAGAGAACGACTTCGCGAATCGAGCTGCGGTTCGTCAGGAGCATGGTCAGCCGATCGATGCCAAGGCCAAGGCCGCCGGTGGGTGGCATGCCGTGCTCAAGCGCGGTGAGGAAGTCCTCATCGTGCGGCTGAGCCTCGTCGTCTCCGGCGGCGAGTTCCTCCGCCGCCATCTCGAAACGCAGGCGCTGATCGTCCGGGTCGTTGAGCTCGGTAAATGCGTTGGCGATCTCCATCCCGCCGCAGAATGCCTCGAAGCGCTCGACCAGGTCCGGATCCTCTTGGTGCCGCTTCGCGAAGGGCGATAGTGCGAGCGGGTAGTCGTAGAGGATCGTCGGCTGAATGAGATCCGGCTCCAGCGACTGGCCCAGAAGCGAGTCGACCAGCTTCGGCCACGAGGTGTCGTCTCCCGCCTCGTAGTCCTTCGCGCGCATCGCGTCGCGCAGGTCACGCGCCTCGCGGTGCTCGCGGATGTCGATACCTGAGGCGTCGTTGATCGCGTCGGCGAAGGTAAGGCGAGTCCAGGGCGCGCCGAGCTCGATTTCGCCGTCCTCGCCCCATGGCACCCGCGTCTGCCCGCAGGCCTGGATCGCCGCTTGGCTGACCATGCCCTCCAGCATCTCCATGACGTCGCGGTAGTCGGCGAAGGCCTCGTAGGTCTCGAGCATCGTGAACTCGGGGTTGTGCTTGAAGCTGATGCCCTCGTTGCGGAAATCCTTGCCCAGCTCGTAGACCTTCTCCAGGCCACCGACGATGCAGCGCTTGAGGTAGAGCTCTGTCGCGATCCGAAGATAGAAGTCGCGATCGAGGGCGTTGTGGTGCGTGACGAATGGTCGTGCGGCGGCACCGCCGTACAGCGGTTGCAGTACCGGCGTCTCCACCTCGATGAATCCGCGCTCGTCCAGAAAGCGACGCACTCCGCTGATCGCTTTGGCCCGGGTGATGAAGAGGTCCCGCGCGTCGTCATTCGCCATCAGGTCGAGGTAGCGCTGGCGGTACCGAAGCTCCGGGTCCTTGAGGCCGTGATGTTTGTCGGGCGGCGGCCGGAGGGTCTTGGCAAGCAGGGTGAAGTCGGAGACGGCGATGCTGAGCTCGCCGCGCCGCGTGCGCGACACCGGGCCTTCGGCGCCGATGATGTCGCCCAAATCCAGATCGCCAAGCGTCGCCAGGCGCTCCTCGCCGAGTGCGTCGAGCGATGCCCACAGCTGGATCTTCCCCGAGCGGTCGACCAGGTCCATGAAGATGACCTTGCCTTGCCCGCGCCGACCGGTGATCCGGCCTGCGACGCGGACGGAGCGCGAGCCGGTGTCGCCGGACTCAAGGCCCTCGTTGGCCTCCCGCGCGTCGGTGATCGGAGTGCGGTCGGGGTAGGAATGAGGAAAAGGGTCAACGCCCTCGTCCCGGATTCCGGCGAGCTTCTCGCGTCGCTCGGCGATCAGCCGATCGATGCCGCCCGCCTCGGGCGACTCAGGAGTCGGCACCCGCCTCGATGCTCACGATGGTGTAAACGATCGGCTCACGCGGGGCGGGCACGGTGACCTTCTCGCCCTTCTTGTGGCCCAGCAGGGCCTTCCCGACAGGGCTCTCGTTCGACAGGCGGCCCTGGCGCGGGTTCGCCTCGGTGGAGCCCACGATCGTGTACTCGACCGTCTTTTGTTTGCGGCCCTCTTTGAGCGTCACCCTGGTCCCGATCGACACAGAGTCGCTCCTGAGGTCCTCGGCGTCGACCACCCGGGCATTCCGGAGCTTCTGCTCGAGTTGCTGCAGCCGGTGCTCGATCTGGGCCTGCTCGTTTTTCGCATCGTCGTACTCGGAGTTTTCGGAGATGTCTCCGAACTCGCGAGCTTCCTTGATGCGCTCAGCGACCTCGCGACGTTTCGTCGTCGAGAGGTGCTCGATTTCCTCTTGGAGCTTCTCGTAGCCCTCTTGCGTGAGGATTACTTCGCGATCCATCCGTGCTCCGATCTGCACGTTCTCTGGATTGTACGGCGGTTTTCGCCGCCAAAAGAGCCGAGAAAGCTAGTTAAGAAGACGGGCGTTATCAAGCGGCGACGGCGGTGAAGGCCCGAACGACGCCCAGTGCTTCGCGCACGCTGGGCGCGGTGAGCATCCGTTGCATGTCCGCTTTGGGTACCGACAGGGTCGCGAGGTACCAGGGGTAGAACTTGCGCAGATAGGGGCAGGCGCGATGCTCGCCAAGCGCCTCGCATATGTCGAG
>Ga0055584_100008540_pt1 | contig 10048 bp, 11 predicted proteins | sample OSDHelmetaG_FD_58716 | JGI IMG/M metagenome (GOLD analysis project Ga0055584, IMG submission 58716) | Pelagic marine sediment microbial communities from the LTER site Helgoland, North Sea, for post-phytoplankton bloom and carbon turnover... | ecosystem: Environmental > Aquatic > Marine >...
TCGACCACGCCGCCGAGATCGCGGATGCGCTGCAGCACCTGTTCGTCGGACTCCGAGCGCTGGCCCGGGCCCGATGCCCACGCGACGATGCGTCCGTCGGAGCGCGAGAGATGCAGCTGGACCGAGCCGACCACGACGGCCGGAGCTTCCTCACGACCGCGTTGTTCGGTGAGCGGCTGAAGGTCCTGTTCGGCCGGCTCGCCGGTGAGCTCGGTGAGCACGTCGTCGATACGCCAACACTCTCGGTCGAGGTCGGCCAGAACGACCGCCCGTTCGGCACCACGAAGATCGCGACGAGCCGCGGCAAGATGCCCCTCGGCCTCGTCGAGAAGGCGCCACAAGCTGGCGACCCACGCGGCCTCACGCTGCTTCAGATAGTCGATTTGTTCGGCGGTGGCACGACCGTCGAGATGGGCTTGGACCAGACGATCGAGCTGACTCGATGTCAGGACCGCCCCTTCGGTGCTGGTTACGGTTCTCTCCTACGGCAGGTGAAACAGGGGCCCACGAGGGGCGTTTCGCTCGGAATCACACCTTCGAAACCCGCAAGGGGCGCCGCCTGATGTGATCACCCGGTGACAGTTCCGTGATCCGTACCGGGGTCCGCTGGCTTGCCTTTCGGCGCCAGCGGCCTGTGGATCAGTCTACGACGAAGAGCGAAAACCCCACCGGATCGCCCAATAGCGCTGATCATGCCCTATGCCGCTGGTCAGGAAGGTCGTGGTTCTTTCGGCAGGCCGAGCACCATCTCGCCCAGGATGTTGCGCTGAATCTGAGAGGTACCGGCGTAGATCGTGCCCGCACGAGCGTTGTAGAAGGCGCCGAGCCACGAGGCGGAGTTGTTGCCTGATCCGGCCAGATCGCCCCAGAACGAGCTCCCCGCAGGCTTGCCCTCCGACACCATTGCCGCTGCGCCGAGCACGTCGACGGCCAATTCAGTGAGGCGCTGGTGGTACTCGCTCCAGTAGATCTTGAACATCGACTCGGTAGGGCCGGGGACGCCACCGGTCAGGAAGTTGGTGAGTGATCGCTTGCCGAGATAGCCCATGATCTCGACTTCAGTGTGAATCCGGGCAAGGCGATCCCGGATCACCGGATCAGCCGATGCTCCCGTTTCCTTGGCAAAGGCGAGCAGCTTCTCGGCCTCGGCCTTGAACATGATCGGCATCGTCGCCGCGGCCTCGCCACGCTCGTAGCCGAGCAGGGTCATGGCGACAGCCCAACCGCCATTGATCTCACCGATGACATGATCCTTGTGGGTGCGGGCACCGGTGAAGAACGTCTCGTTGAAGTCGGAGTCGCCCGACAACATCTCGATGGGGCGCACCTCGACAGCCTCTTGCTCCATCGGGCAGAGGAGAAAGCTGATGCCGCGGTGTTTGGGCGCATCGGCGTCGGTGCGACAGAGCACGAAGATCCAGTTCGCCGTCATACCGGCTGAGGTCCAGATCTTCTGGCCGTCGATGAGCCACTCATCGCCGTCGAGACGAGCGCGGCAACCGAGGCCGCCGAGGTCCGAACCCGCGTCGGGTTCGGAGTAGCCCTGGCACCACACGTCGTCGCCGCTGATGATGCGCGGCAGAAAGTGCGACTTCTGCTCGGGCGTTCCCCACTGCAGGATCGTGTTGCCGACCATCTGGATACTGAAGGAGTCGTTGAGGCCTCCGGTGGGCACGCCGGACCGCTGGAATTCCTCGGCCAGCACGACCTGCTCGAGTTCGCTCAGGCCACCGCCGCCGTATTCCGTTGGCCACGCCGGAGCGAGGTAGCGGTTGTCGGCGAGGGTGCGACGCCACTCGTCGGTGAAGGCGCCGGCTTCGTCTCGCCCCAGGGCGCCGATGCCGGCCCACGTCGACGGGAGTTTCTCCGCCAGGAAAGCCTGGATCTTCTCGCGAAACGACTCCGCCTCCGCGCTGTAGGACGGGTCCATCAGCCCAGTGCCTCGGCCTTTGTCGCGAGTGCAGTGAGCAACTCGTCGAAGCTTTTCTCGAATGCTGCGACACCCTCATCTTCGAGCTGCTGCGTCACGTCGTCGATGTCGATACCGAGTGCGGCGAGATCAGCCATCACAGCTTTGGCTTCGCTGACCTCTGCATCGATCGTGCGAGCGATCGTGCCGTGGTCTTCGAAGGCCTCGAGCGTGTTGTCGGGCAATGTGTTGACCGTGTCGGGGCCGATCAGTTCGTCGACATAGAGCGTGTCGGGATAGTCGGGGTTCTTCGTCGAGGTCGATGCCCACAGGGGCCGCTGCACGCGGGCACCACGAGCGACGAGAGCGTCCCATCGGGGACCGCTGAAGGTCTCGAGGAAGGCGGCGTAGGCGAGCTTGCCGTTGGCGACCGCCGCCTTGCCCTGCAGCGCCAGCGCTTCTTCGGTGCCGATGTCGACAAGGCGGCGATCGACTTCGACGTCGACGCGGCTGATGAAGAACGAGGCGACGCTTGATATCGCGGACAGGTCGCCATCGGCTCGTTCGAGCCCGGCGATGTAGGCCTCCATCACTTCGGCGTATCGATGCAGAGAGAAGATCAGCGTGACGTTGATCGAGCGTTTCTCGGCGATCATCTGCTCGATGGGCGCCAACCCCTCAGCCGTCGCGGGGATCTTCACGTAGAGGTTGGGAGCGGACAGCTGCTCGTCGAGCGAGCGCGCGGCCGTCTCGGTGCCAGCGCTGTCGCGGGCCAGACCCGGGTCGACCTCGACCGAGACATAACCATCGAGCCCATCTGATTCGTCGTGGACCGGCCGCAGGATGTCGAGCGCAGCTCGGATGTCGCTCGTGACCAGCTGCCAGTAGGAGGCCTCGACGTCGAGGCCGCCCTGGATGGCGCCTGCGAACTCGGCGTCGTACTCCTCGGAACCCTGGATCGCCTTCTGGAAGATCGAGGGATTCGAGGTGAGACCGCGCACTCCGCGAGTCACCCAGTTCTCGAGCTCGCCGCTGGTGATCCAACCGCGACGGATGTTGTCGAGCCAGGGGCTCTGACCCTGCTCGGCGTAGAGATCGTGCAAGCGGGTCATAGTTCCTCCGAGAGGGTGGTCAGGATTCGAGTAGCGCGTGTGCTCGAGCCACGAGGTTGTCGGCACTGATGCCGAGCTCCTTCATGACCGTATCGCCCGGAGCAGACGCACCGAAGCGGTCGATGCCCACAACGTCGTCGACCCAGCGATGCCAACCCATCGTGACGCCGGCCTCGATGGCGAGCGATGGCACCGAACGGGGGATGACGGCGGACTGGACATCGGCACCAGCGGCCTCGAACAGTTCCCAGCACGGCATCGAAACCACACGAGCAGCGATTCCGGCGGCCGCCAGTTGGTCGGCCGCCTCGACGCACACAGCGACTTCTGACCCCGTACCGACGAGCGTGATCGCGGCTCCTTCGGCCTCACGAAGCACGTAGGCGCCCTGCGCAACCCCGGCAGCTGAGGTTCCCTCGAGCACCGGCACGTTCTGGCGGGTCGTGATCATCGCGGTCGGGCCACCGGAAGCGATCGCCACGCCCCAGGCAGCGGCGGTCTCGTTGGCATCGGCCGGCCGCATCACCCGCAGCTTCGGGATGGCCCGCAGCGACGCAATGTGCTCGACGGGCTGATGGGTGGGGCCATCCTCGCCGACGCCGACGGAGTCGTGACTCCAGACGAAGACCGAACGAGCCTCGGACAAGGCAGCGAGGCGAACCGCGGCTCGCATGTAGTCGGCGAAGACGAGGAACGTGCCGACCACCGGGATCGATCCGCCGTGCAGCGCCATGCCGTTGGCGATCGCGCCCATCGCGTGTTCGCGGATACCGAAGTAGATCTGGCGTCCGCCGGGGTTCGCCGCCGAGAAGACGCCTTCGTCCTTGATGACCGTGCCGGTGTTGCCGGTGAGGTCGGCGCCACCACCGGTGAGACCGGGAACGAGCGGGACGAGGGCTTGCAGCACGGCATTGCACGCCTTGCGCGTGGCGACGGAATCGCCGACCTCGAAGGTCGGCAACGCGTCTTCCCAACCGGGGAGACCAGTGCCGCTGAGCTGGGCTTCGAGCACCCCGCGGTCGCCGGTGAAGCCAGCGACCCGTCCCTCCCAGGCTTCCCTGGCCGCCGCGCCGCGCCCGCCTCGAGCGCGGTACTCCTCGAGGACGTCGTCGGGAACGAAGAACGACTCGTCAGCGGGCATACCCATGACGGTCTTGGTGGCCGCGATCTCCTCGTCGAGAATCGCGTAGCCGTGGGCGCCAGCGGTATTGGCCGATTCCGTCGCCGGCGTGCCGATGATCGTGCGGATGATGACGAGCGACGGCTTGTCGGTGACCGCCATCGCCGAACGGATCCCGGCCTCGAGAGCGTCGCAGTCCTCACCGACTTCACCGAGCTCATGGACATCCCAGCCGTAGGCCCGGAAGCGAGCAGCGGCATCGTCTGAGAGCGCGAGCTCGGTCTCTCCGTCGATGGTGATGTGGTTGTCGTCGTAGCAGAGGACGATCTTTCCCAGGCCGAGGTGGCCGGCGAGGGAAGCGGCCTCATGGCTGAGCCCTTCGGAGAGATCGCCGTCGCCACAGATCCCGAAGACGTGATGATCGAAGATCTCGGCGCCGTGGCGCGAACGCAACTGGGCCTCGGCGATTGCCATGCCGACCACGTTGGCGACACCCTGGCCCAGCGGGCCGGTGGTGACTTCGACGCCTGCGGTGTGCCCCACTTCGGGGTGGCCGGGCGTGGCTGAGTCCCATTGGCGGAACTGCTTGAGGTCGTCGAGCGTGAGCCCGAAGCCGGCGAGGTGGAGCAGGGAGTACTGCAGGATCGACGCGTGCCCGGCCGAGAGTACGAAGCGGTCGCGGTCGACCCAATCGGGGCGAGAAGCGTCGTACTCCATGACTCGGGTGAACAGCACGTGAGCCAGGGGCGCCAGCGACATCGCGGTGCCCTGATGGCCGGATCGGGCAGCATGCGGCGCGTCCATGGCCAAGCCACGGATCGTGCTGACGGCACGCGCGTCGAAATCGGTCATTGGTCCTCCAAGTCGCGGAACAGGTCGGACCCTATCCGCGCGATTGCGGCACTGTCCGGATGATCTTCAGCCGTAAAACAGCAGCACCGAAGCCGTGAACCCGTGGACATGGTTCTGCCCCTGGATGGGTCCGAGCTCGCCCGCACAGAACATGCCGGCGACTGCGCCACCGCGCACCGCTTCGTGGACCAGTTCGGCATCGTGGTCGGGCGTCTCGAACAGCGCGGTGCCGCGGCCGTTGCAGGTGAACACCAACGCCGCATCGGCATCGACGGGGGAGAGCAGCTCCCGGAGGTCTTCAGATGCGGTGGCTGCGTCTCGAACGTGGAACTGCAGCGTCGTGCCCACCGGTGCATGGTCACCGATCCGGAGGGCGCCCGCTTCGTGATCAGCGCCGAGCACTCCTCGAATGAGGAAGTCGCCTCGATCGAATTCCGCCGCACTCTCGTCGACGACGAGACCCACATGAAGGCCGCGCGTCAAGAGCACGCGATCGTCGTCGTCGGCCTCGTCCACCAGGGCCCGCAGTCGTTCGAGCGCCGGCCGCGAGGCGAGCTGATGCACGAGGTTCTGCTCAGAGGCGGTGACGATGTAGGGGTCGCCAACCGGTCGGCACCCTTGCGAGACGACAACGGTGTCGTCGCTGCCTTCAGGAAGGAGCACGCCGACAGCGCCTTCGCCATGGAGCTCGGCCTGCACGACCAACCGATTGGCGCCCATGCCACCGGCGGACGCCATTCCACCGATGACGGTGAGGTTCGGGTATTGCTCGTTGCTCGCCCGCACGAAGGCTTCGGTCGGGAAGCTGTGGGGCTCGGCCAAAAGGATCAATGTCCGGCGCCCCACGGCCGCGTCGTCGGGCATACCGATCACGGCGGTGCCGTCGGGCGAATGGACCACCTCGAGACGGACCGCTTCGGCCGGCCCGGTTCGGCCGGCCCAGATGGACACAGCCGGAATGTCTTCGACCTCGCTTCGGCCGCCGATCACACCAACCGCCGTGGTGCCGATGAAGGAACCCGGCTCGAGTATGGCCCGCACGGCCTCAGCCATGTCCGGCATCGACTCGGTGTGCGGTCCGGTGACGAAGAGAAGCACCACATCCGCGCCAGGACCCACCTGATCGAGCACTGCCCCCGCCGCCTCAGCGACCGCGTGGGCGGGATCTGGGTGTTCGCTCACGGCGGCACCGAACGTGGCGGTGCCGGCGGCAGTCATCTCAGTCCTCGACGGGAGGCAGCAGCGTGTAGGGAACTGTGGTGTGGGGGCCGTGGCCGATCCGACACCGCGCCTCGATCGAGCCGTAGTCCTCGAACTCCAGCTCGGCACGCACGAGGCGATACGTGAACTTGCCGGGTTCGACATCGAAGGGCTGCACGTTGCGAGCGATCTGCTCCTCGCCACGGTGGAAGGTCACTTCCAGAACTCCCTGCCCGGCCCCTTCGAGCGGACAGCGGACGATCACGCACAAGTGGGGCGCCCACGTGAGGGGTACGGGAGTCGGCGCGGCGGCGCTGAACTGGATGCCTTTGAGATCGATCCGGGTGGATGGCCCGGCGACGGGGCGGAGGTCGATCTCGTCGATGAACAGCGCCGAGACGATCTGCATCTCCGACGCCTCCGGATTGGACGAGGTGGTCATGCGCGCACGCTATCGGGGCCTGCGCCGCTGATCCCACTACGCTGCCGCCAGTGACGGGGACCGCGACAGCCGAACCAGATGTACCGACGCGCGAAGCAATCGTCACCGCTGCGCGTCGGCTCTTCGCCGAGCGAGGGTTCGACGGCACCGCACTCAACGACATCGCGGCGGTGGTCGGCATCCGGCGCCAGAGCCTCCTGCACCACTTCCCGTCCAAAGAGGCGATGTACCACGAGGTGTTCGAGGGGGCCCTCGCCGAGTGGTACCAGCGGGTCGAGAGCGCCGTGTCCCAGTCGAGCGCGACTGGATGGGAGCAAGTCGACTATGTGCTCACCGCTGGGTTCGAGTTCTTCAAACACAATCCCGACTTCGTCCGGATCGTTCGCCGCGAGGCGCTCGCCGAGGAGGGGAGCGGCCACATCGAACTCGGCGTTGCGCTGCAGCCGCTCTTTGCGCGCTCCGTCGAGTACTTCGAGCGAGAGATGGACGCCGGGCGCTTCCGCCGTCACGATGCTGAGCAGCTGCTCCTGACGGGCTACGGCGCGCTGCTCTCGTACTTCTCCGATGTTGCATTCATCGGCGACCTCGTGCTGCGCGACCCGCTCGACGAAGCCTCGCTCGAGGCGCGGCTCGCCCACGTTCGCGAGCTCTTCCGGGCTGCGCTCGAGCCCGCCGCACGATGATCCGAGTGGGGCGGCACAACCCGAGCCTCTCGGGCGCATAACCTCCCTCTCTGATGCGTCGGTTCATTCTTCCTGCAGTCGTGCTCGCGGTGGCGATCGTCGCGTCCGTTCTCGCCGGCAATGCCAACGAGGCCGCCGAACCCGACGACCCCTCGGTCGAAACCGCTTCGGACCGACTCGGCACCCCGCTGCTGAGCGCACGCCGTACGCCGGAGTGGCTCCGGCAACCCACCGTCAGCAACCTTCTCGACACGGCGGTGCGAGCGCCCGTCGAGGCGGTCGGCGACGCCGGCTTCGCCTGCGTGTCGGTGCACGTCAACGGCACGTCGGTCACGGAACTCGCCAGCGACCTTCCGTTCATCCCCGGCGAGGCCCACCGACTTCTCACCCTCGCCGCTCTCGACACCGTGGGAACCGGCACGTTCACCACCGAAGTCGCCCGCGACGTCGAGGCGGTCATCAGCGATGAAGGCGTCCTCGAAGGCGACCTCTGGCTGATCGGCGGCGCTGACCCCGTGCTCGCCACCAACGCCTACATCAGCCGCTTCACCGACGGCCGAGCCTTCACGTCGCTCGAGGAACTCGCATTGTCCACGGCGGCCGCGCTGAGAGATCAAGGGATCACCGCAGTCGCTGGCCGTCTCATCGGAGTCGACCCGAAGTACAGCGGCTACCTCCAGTCCTATCCGGAGGTGTGGACCACCGCCGAAATCAACAGCGGCACGGTCGGCGTCACCTCCGGCCTGTTGGTTGACAACGGACTCAGCTCGTTCTCGGCTGACAGCCTCGATGCAACGGCCAACGTCCGCGCTGCTGACGGGGTCGCCCACGCTGCAGGGCAGTTCCAGTCATTGCTCGTCGCCCTCGGAGTGCCGGTCGCAAGTGGCTCAGCCAGCGGAGATGCGCCCCCGGCGATCGCACGCGAGATCGTCGCCAGTATCGAGTCGCCGGCGCTCTCCGACATCGCACGCCGCGCCCTGGTCGATGCCACCACGGCCGAGATGCTGTGGCGCGAGATCGCCATCCGCGGCGGGGGCACATCCGAAAGCCTCGCAGTGCTCTTCGGGATCAACGCCGCGCTCGTCGAACTTGGCTTGCTGACATCGGAGGAGGCCGACAGCCTCCCGAAACTCGATGGCTCCGGATTGTCACTCAAGAACCGAGCTCGCTGCGACACGCTGACCGGAGTGCTCGATCCCGATTCCTCCATCCTCACGGCGCAGAGCCTGCCCACGGCCGCCGAGTCAGCGGTCACCGAGTGCGCCCCTGACGCTCTCGAAGATCTGCGGGTGGTTGCTTCCGCACGGCCCGAGGTCACGTCGATGGCCGGCCGGGCCACGGCACCGAACGGCGACATCATCACCTTCTCTGTTCTCGCCAACTGGCTCCCCGACGAGTCGGGGACCTTTGCACCGCAGGATGTGTGCGACGGCCTGCTGCCCAGCGTGTTGGATGCCATCGCACAACACCCCGCCGGCCCGGTGATCGGGGCGCTGACACCGCTCGATCCCGTCCCCGCGTCGTAGCGATGTACGAACTGCCGATGTTCCCGCTGGAGCAGGCAGTGCTGCCGACGTCGGTCATCCCCCTGCACATCTTCGAGCCCCGGTACCGGGCGTTCGCTGCCGATGTGACGCCGCGCCCCGAACCCGAGTTCGGCATCGCCCCGATCGAACGGGGCCGCGAGGTCGGCGGCGACGACGTGCGAGCAGATGTCGGCATCGTTGCCCGGGTCGTGCAGGCGGAAGAGTTCCCCGACGGCCGCTGGGCAGTCGTGTCGATCGCCACCCGTCGAATCCGCGTCATCGAATGGCTGAGCGACGACCCCTATCCCAGGGCGATGGTCGAAGACTGGCCCGACGAGGATCTGGCCGGATATCTCGAACAGATCGATGCGGTCGACGTGACCGCGTTGCACCAAGCGGTCGAGCGAGTGAGCGATGCCGTCGGGCGTCTCCAACCAGAACGGCCCGCGCCGAAAGCAGACCTGGGGCCCGACCCAGCCCACGCCACGTGGCAGGCCGCGGTGTTCGCTCAGCTGAACGCGTTCGATGCCATGGCCTTGCTCCAGGCGCCCGCGGCAGGGGAGCGACTCGACCTCGCCACAACACTGATCCGCGAACGTGCCGAGGTACTGGAGGCTCTCGCCAACGAGCGCGGATAGGGTGTCGGCCCAATGGCAGATCGAATGGGCCCCGCCGACTTCTTCGAGTTGGTCAAGGCATACGCAAAGCAAGAAACCATGGAGCCGCTGCGCGGCGCCGGACGCTGGCTCCTGTTCGGCGTGGCCGGCAGCGTGCTGCTCATGCTGGCGAGCATCTCGCTCACACTCGCGATGTTGCGGGTGCTCCAAGAGGAGACCGGCTCGACCTTCACGGGCAACCTGTCGTGGTTTCCCTACCTCGCAACGCTTGTCGCCGCGGTAGTGGTGATCGGGTTGCTCGCCTGGCGCATCACCAAGAGGAGCCTCTGATGGCATCCGACCGTTCCCCTGACCAACCGATCTCGCGCGAAGACATCGAGGCCGGCCTCCGCAGCGTGGTCGGCGATGTCGAGCAGAAGGCCGAGGCGACCGCAAAGAAGATGCTGCCGGTCGCTGTCGGCGGCGGGCTCTTCGTGCTCTTCCTCGTCTACCTGATCGGCAAGCGAGTCGGCACCAAGAAGTCGACTGTCGTGGAGATCCGGCGCATCTGATGGCCGGTCGCGGCTTCGGCCCCACCTACGTCAAAC
>Ga0055584_100008541_pt1 | contig 10047 bp, 9 predicted proteins | sample OSDHelmetaG_FD_58716 | JGI IMG/M metagenome (GOLD analysis project Ga0055584, IMG submission 58716) | Pelagic marine sediment microbial communities from the LTER site Helgoland, North Sea, for post-phytoplankton bloom and carbon turnover... | ecosystem: Environmental > Aquatic > Marine >...
CGCCGTGACCGTCTTTCCTTCGGCGCAGAATCTCAGTTGGAGACCGAGATCATTGCTTTCGCCGCAGACAAAACACGAGCGGGTATGAGGGAGTTCAAGCATGTCAATGTTCCGGTGAGGCGTCAGAATGGGATGAGAGGAGTCCGCTTATTTCCGGCACACTCGCCGTGCCGGTGGTGCCCAATTTTTGGATGACAATGGATGCCGCGTGGTTGGCAATGCTGGCGGCGTCAAGTGAGGGGCATCCAGTGGCGATGGCCGCGGCCAGGTTTGCGGTGACAGCGTCGCCAGCACCGACAATGTCGATCTCGCTGCGCGCCGGCAAACCGGGTTCGTGCAATACCTGTGCCCCCGGAGAGGCGACCGCAATGCCGTGCTCAGCGAGTGTCACAAAGATGGGCTGAGCGCGATCGATTGCCGATTCTTCAAGCAGCTTCACCACGTCTTCAGGTGAAGCCACTGGTGAATTGGTGTGCCGGGCAAATTCGCGGCTGTTCATCTTGAAACACACTTCGGGCCAATCGGTGAATCCCCGTCGACTGTCTCCAATGATGAAGATTCCCGGGTGTTGGCGGGAGATTCGACCAAGCTCCTGCAAGACGCGCTCGGTGATGACCCCGGTATCCGGTTCATCGACCTGATCGAGGACGATAATCGCGTCCACTTCGGATGCAATCGTCTGCAGCGAATCAGCAATGATGTCAGTGACCGGGGAGGGGGTCTTTGACCAATTCTTGAAATCGATCCGGTTCAGTTCCTCGGGCGGCTCACCCGGCCGGCAGAGCAGCGGCTTGCAATAGGTGAACGTACGGCGCTCGGGGGTGCATAGAAAGTGATTGAGATTGATGCCCGGCAGGAGATTGAGGGCCTCGTGGAGTTCATGCCCTTCCGCGTCACGACCACAGAATCCGATGGGGATGATTTCCCCGATGCCCAGTGCCGCCAAGTTGTTGAGGATGGTGCCGGCACCGCCGGGTTGAAAGCGGACATCAGTTACGTTGTAGACGGGTCTGCCGGTTTCAATCGATGTCTCTGATTTGCGAGGATCGATCTCGAGATAGCGGTCGAGACAGTAGTCACCGACGATCGCCACCCGAAGGTTGGGATAGCGTCGGGCGATTGATTCGAACTCGTTCTGCGTCACTTGCGTTTCAGTTCAATGCCGACCGGGCAATGGTCGGAACCCATTACCTCGGGGAGAATGAAGGCGTTCTTCAGTCGTTTGCCAAGATCGTTCGAGACCAGAAAGTAGTCGATGCGCCAGCCCACGTTCCGCTCGCGAGCTCCGCCGCGGTAACTCCACCAGGAATAGTGATCCGGCCCTTTTTCAAATTCTCGGAAAGTATCCAGAAAGCCCGCCTTGATGTATTTTTCAAACCCGGCGCGTTCCTGTGGTGAGAAACCCGGATTGTTGACGTTGGCTTTGGGGCGCGCGAGATCGATCTCTTTGTGGGCGCAGTTCAAATCGCCACAGGTGATGACCGGTTTGGTTTTCTCAAGCTTTCGCAGATAGGCCACGTAGGCCTTATCCCACTTCTGTCGGTATTCGATCCGGCGCAACCCGTCCTGGGCATTGGGTGTATAGACGTTCACCAGGTAGAAATCCTTGTATTCCGCCGTGATGACCCGGCCTTCGGAATCGTGTTCCTTCTTCTCTATGCCATACGTGACATTGAGCGGTTTGGTTTTCGTGAAAATGGCCGTGCCGGAATAGCCCTTCTTTTCAGCACTGAGAAAGAAGGGTTTGTAGCCATTGGGCCAAAGCTGATCGACGTCTTCGGCCTGACATTTGGTTTCCTGCAAACAAAGAATGTCGGGATCTTCGTTTTCCAGAAACTCCATGAAATTCTTTTTCAAGACAGCCCGCAATCCATTGACGTTCCAAGAGATTATTCGCACGCGCGTAGGGTATCGCGTCTGTGTGGGCGGTTGCCAGTCGTCAAATGAAAGAAAAAGGGGCGACCCGATTGGGCCGCCCCGTGTCGAGAAATGTTGCGAATCAACGGGTTTGCTTGCCGGTCGTGACGCCCGGCCAGTCGTCGGTGCGGAATGACGTGGCTGGGAGGGGATCTTTCGTCGTCAGATTGCCGATTGGATTATCGGCCCAGTTGTAACGGACCGCTACCGGAGCTTTGACCGCATCAGCGGAGAGGACGACGGTGTCCCGGGCGACAATGGTGGCAGTTGCCCAGTGGAATTTGCGGTCCTTGCCAGCAATGGTGAAGCCGCGTACGTCGCGGGTGTCGAAGGCGTAGAGTCCTTTGTTCACGTGGTCGAATTTGAGCGTGGCCTGGTTGCCTTTGATGGTCATGGACTTGAATTCCGGACTGCGATGGACTACCGGCAAACCGTAGTCTTTGGCGAGGGCAAGCCGGGCTAGGCGTTTGCCGACATTCTGTTTGTCGCGCGGATGGATGTCGCGCCCCTCGCCGATGTCAGTGATCACGGCCTGTCCGGTATTGGGAAGTTTCTGTGATTTGGTCTGAGCCTCACGAAGTTCTGCCCAATCGCTTTCAGCCGGTTCCGCTACTTCACCTCGGAAATCAGCCAACTGGACCCAGTAGAAGGAGAAATCACCCTGTTGCCAGACGTCACGCCAGTGCGAGATCATCATGGGGAAGAGGTGTCCGTATTGCTCGGCGCGGCTGGCGTTGGATTCGCCCTGATACCAGATTGCGCCCTTGATGCCGTAGCCGATGATCGGGTTCAGGCAACCGGCATAGAGGTTGCCGGGACGATGCTGGCCAGCCAGCGTATCGCGCGGCGCACGTGGTGCGCGGGGAAGTGCTTTCCCTTCCTTTTTGGCCTTCTTGGTCCGTTCCTGCCAATCGGCGCGTTTCTTTTCGTAATCGGTTTTGATCTTCGAAAAATCGTACGTCTTTTCGATGCTCTTCCATTGTTCGATCAGAGGGGTGTAATGCTTGTCGGCTTCGAGCACATCGCGACGAACCCAGGCTTCGGCTGCGGAACCACCCCAAGCGTTGTTGATCAATCCCACGGGCACATCGAGTGATTGATGGAGAATTCTTCCGAAGAAGTAGCCAGCGCCAGAAAATGATTTTACGGAATCAGGGGTGACCGATTCCCATTTCCCGTTGAAGTTGTCCTGGAGTTTTTGTGTGCCGACATTGGGAACAGTGATGATTCGCAATCGGGGGAATCGGGCGGTGAGCGCCTCGATATCGGCGTCATCGGAGCTGGCGACCGTCCATTTCATGTTGGATTGTCCGGAGCAGAGCCAGACCTCACCGACCAGCACATCGTTGAAGGTGACGGTCGAGTTGCCTTTGACGACCAGTTTGTAAGGTCCACCTGCGGGCAGTGGTTCGAGTTTGACCTTCCACTTGCCCTGTTTGTCAGCGGTGGCGCGTTTGTTCTGACGACCGATGACGACAGTGATCTTTTCGCCCGGATCGGCCCAGCCCCAGACGGGATTCCTGTGTTTTTGCTGGAGGACCATGTGGTCTCCAAAAACGTTCGGCAGCTTCGGATCGGCTTGGGCGGTAACAGCGGTCAGCGCCAGCCCGGTTGCAATGATGCTCAGGGTATTGGATTTCATTGAGAGTCTATGTGACGTGGTTTCAGTAGCGGGAATTCGTGGAGTGCTGCGAAAAATGCGATGGGTTGACTACAGTGAAAAGCCTAAACAGTCCGAATTGCCAGGACTTGTCAATGCCAGGTGTTTCACTGATTGTCTCAGAGGCGATGACGATCGGGAAACCCAGGAACAATCGCGGCATGTCTCTCACCGAATTGATATTGGTCATCGCGATCATTGCGATTTTGGCGGCCCTGTTATTGCCAGCGGTTTCGCGGAGCAAGGCTTCGGCGCGAAAGAGTCACTGCGCTTCGAACCTGAAGCAGTGGGGAATCATGTGGAAGATCTACACTTCGGATAACAATGGCTTTTTTAGTGAAGGGACCGGCGTGGGATTCCCGCGTGGCGAATGGGTCTGGGCGTTGGCTGAACAATATGGGGAAAAGCCGCAATTACTGATGTGTCCGGAGGCAACCCATCGAAGAGGGCGGGGAAAGAACAGCTCGGTGGTGGAATATCGGGTCCGCAGTGATTCCCCAAAAAGTGCTGTGACGGCATTCGGTGGTCCCAAAACCGTCTATGACTTTCCCGCTGACCCGAAGATTGATCCCATATCCGGCGCGTTCTGGCTGTCCAGCTACGGGCAAAACAATTGGGCTTATAATGTGAAAGTCCCAGTGCTGCAGGGGCGCAAATCAGAACACCACTGGCGGGAGGTTGATATTGCCTGGGAGACCTCGGAGGTTCCGTTGTTCGCCGATGCGATGTGGCGGGGCGGTGGACCTGATCATGAGATCTGGGAGAAGTTTGCCCCGCCTCAAAGCCATGGCCGATGGAACAGTGTGAAACATGAGTCGCAGCACTTTGCCATTCGCCGACACGGCTACGGAATCAACATCCTCTATTTCGACGGATCGGTGCGGGCAACCAAGGGCCCGATCGAAGTCTGGAAAAAGAAATGGCACGTCAATTTCGACACGGAAGCTTGGAAGACCAATTCGTTTCCTGACTGGATGAAATAGCGAGTGCGCCTGAACTCAGGTGCCGTGGCACTTCTTGTATTTCAGTCCGCTGCCGCAAGGGCAGGGATCATTTCGGCCGATGTCGGCATTCGCGTACTGATTCTGTTCCCCTGAATTGTCAGGCACTGCCGGTTGCTGCTCCTGCTTCATGGAGAAACAGCGCCACCAAGAAATGGATTCGGCCGTGCTCTGGATCTGACGATAGCGACGGATGAAACGCTCCACCATTTGTGGCCGGGCTCCCATGAGGGCAGCTTCAATTTCCTGGTAAGGAAGCGCTTCCGCGAGAATTAATTCGTCTTGGTAGGCCCGTCTTGCTTCGTTGGCGAGTTCCTGCGCCTGCATGTGACCGCAGCACGTCACCAATGCAGCCCAGACTGTCGTGTTGCCCGGTTTCGGCAGAACGCTGTCAAAGAGTGATCGAAAGTAGGCAATGATTTCCTCACGTGTCCGCTCTCCCCACATGTAGAGCAGAGGAAGGCTGGCGATGGCGCTGGTGCGGAGCAAGGGGTGGGCTTCCTCGTTCTCGATGATGATCTTGATTGGCGAAATGTCGCCGTCGCATACCGATGCGAGGAGTACGGGGCCATCTTCACAGAGAACGTCTCCGGTGAGATCAAGAGTTTGTTCATCGGCCAGATTGAACAACGCGACGAAATGCGGATAGGCGTTGGTTTCGCGGAACTTCGCGAGCAGATAGATCGCGTAGATGTGGAACTGGTATTCGTGGTCATCCAGCAAAGGCTGCGGATCAGCAGCGGCGCGTTGCACGGCTTCGAGCAGTTTGGGGGTGATTTCAGCCTGATTCTCCTCCGCGATTTTGAGTGCTTCGGAGGGTATTTCGAAGGCGACTTTTTCGAGGGCGGCAATTGATTCGTCTAAGGTCATGGTCGGAGCCCGTGGGGACGCGAGAGTCTAAGCCCCTGTGGATTTTGAACACAACGAAGATCGATGTTTTCTAAGCCCCCGTGGCCGGTGTGGATTCTTGACATTGGCTGCTTGCGTCCTACCGTTTCTCCGTTCACAAGGAAAACTGAAGAATACCAACTATGAATCAATATGTCTCGCAGGGCGGCGCAGTCATCGATCTTCCGACCGATGCGCGTAACGCATTCATCAACAAGACTTACATGCATCTGACGGGTGCGATCTTTGCCTTTACGGGGCTTGAGATTGCGTTGTTCAAGACTGGGCTCGTAGTGCCCATCATGCAGGCGATGGGGGGGAATTGGATGTTGGTTTTCGGCGCGTTCATGGTCATATCGTGGTTCGCCACCTCACTGGCTCACAATCGTTCCAGACCAGTGCAATACCTGGCCTTGGCGGCATACGTGGGCGTTTGGGCGCTGATGTTTGTGCCGATGATCATCATGGCCGAATCCGTCGCGCCCGGAGCGATCAAGAGTGCGGCGTTGATCACATTTGTTGGTTTCACCGGCCTTACCGCGACGGTCTTCATTACCAAACAAGACTTCTCATTCTTGGGCGGAGTCTTGAAATGGGCCGGCATCATGGCGTTGATCGCGATCGTTGGCGGGTTTATTTTCAAGTGGGAGCTGGGCATGTGGTTCTCCGTGGCAATGGTGGGATTCGCCGGAGCATCGATCCTGTACACTACTTCAAACATTCTGCACACCTACCATGAAGATCAATACGTAGGTGCGGCGTTAGAGCTTTTTGCTGGCGTCGCGATGCTCCTTTGGTATGTCTTGCGCATCTTCATCGCACGCGGAGACGACTGAGCCACAAATCAGTAGAATTCAAAACCGGACTGGCACTGCCAGTCCGGTTTTTCTTTGGCTTGAAGTGTCTGTCGGATTGAACACCGATGGCTGACGTCTATTCCGCGTAGCCGAAGAGTTTTCGTTCCTTGATCATTTCCGCGACGGATTTGGGAACCATGGTTTCCCATGTTTCATCTCCGGATTGGATCTTCTTGAGCACGTTCTTCGGGAAGATGGGGAGGCAGCTCTCATCGAAATCACGCAGGCCTTGGATGAAATGGTTCTCCATCAGGTACGCGTAGAGATGGCGGAGATGGGGGTCAACCCGGAAATTTCCAGCCGTGATCAAGGCACCGGTCTTGGTATCCCGCAAAGGGTAAACGTAGAGTTTCAGCTCATTCTTGAAGAGGCGGCCAAAACTTTCGAGAATTCCGCCGCCCAAGTTTTCGTAGTACTCCTCGTTGAAGATCTCCTTGAGCGTGGGGACACCGATGCCGATGCCGATCATGTTCTGCGTGTAGCGGAACAGGTAGGCGGCGAGACGATGGAATTCTCCGTAGTTGGAGATGAGCACGTTCTTGCCAAGAGCGGCGAGGATGTCGATCCGTTCCAAGAAATCTGCATGATTGATGGAATCTCCCTGGGTGAGATTGTGCAGGGTCATCTCGGTGAGAACCTCGATCTCTTTGCCTTGCACAGCAGGTTCCTGGACGAAAGTGGCGGTGGCGCATTCGAGGAGATCAATGGTGGCTTTGGTGATCGGGCGAAAACTGCCTCGTTCGACCAGGATACACTTCTTGTAGAGCGCTTCAGCGGGTTGGACGACCGTGCCGTCGGCAAGAAACATGGCAGCGTCGGTGAGACCGTGCTGCACAAGTTGCAATGCCATCAGCCGGTTGTCGTTTCTTTCGAAGGCGGCTCCGGAGAATTCGATCATGTCGACCTCGACTCGTTTGCGAGTCAGGTTGTCGAGCAGACCTTTGATGATCGTGTCCGGTTGCGACCAATGATAGACGGCTCCGTAAACCAAGTTTACGCCGATGCAGCCGAGCGCTTCCTGTTCTTGGACGTTTTCGGGATCCAGCAGACGGACGTGGATTACGATCTGTGACGGTTCCGCGTTGGGTTCGTGTTGAAAGCGAATGCCCAGCCAACCGTGAGCTTCGCCTTTGCGGGAGAAACTCTTGGCAACAACAGTGTCTGAAAATGCGAAGAAATAGCTGTGATCACCACGGGATTCACCAAGCCGCTCGTTGAGCAATCTATACTCACGGTCTAGCATTTGCAGGAGGCGCTGACGGCTGACATAGCGCGTGCAGGGGCCGTAAATCGAGTCGCTGACCTGCATGTCGTAGGCCGAAATGGTCTTGGCCACGGTGCCGGAAGCACCGCCTACGCGGAAGAACCAGCGGGCAACTTCCTGTCCGGCACCGATTTCGGAGAAGGTGCCGTAACGAGAGCCGTCGATGTTGATTTCGAGTGCCTTTTGGCCCGTCTCCGTGGCGCAATATTTCTCGATCAGTTGTTCGGGGGATTCGAAGGGATCACTCATTTTCTGGACTCAACATCTGCAATTGCCGTTCGGTCATGAAGCGGACCATGTTCCGTTCCCAGGCACTGATGCCGCTGGCCTCAAGGTCAACACTGAACGCGGGAATCCAGAGGTCTTTTACCGGGCGGTAATTGAGTTGATGGCGGACGCGGCGTTCGAGGTCATCCATATGACCTGCACCATAGAACACGGAAATGCTGGCGGGAGGATTCTTGCGCTGCAGTTCCTTTTGGAGGTCGGTGATGACCTTTTGATTACGACCGTGGATCAGCACTTTCAACAGTTGCGCGAGTTGCGGTGGAACGGCCTTCGTTTGGGCCAGGTCGCCTTTCAATCCACCCAACACTTCCACAAAAGTCAGCTTCGTGATGGCCTGCAACTTGGGGTTGGCTGCGATCATGGCGACCCCGAATTTCACGATGCTTCCGAAGAATCCTTCGCCGTGCATCACCGCCATGAGCTCATTGAGGCTCTCATTGTTTTCCTCTGATTCGCCAGATTCCTCGACCGATGACTCGGTGTCAGGCGAATTGTCATCCTTCGTTTCTTCCTTGTCGGGAGTGTGGTCCGGTTGCGGTGGTCCACCCATCATCAAGGTCTGAAGATCTTGCAGAGCGAGGTCGCTGTTGCGGTAGTTGGGTTTGTCGTAGTCTATCGCTTTGAGCTGGAATGCGAGTCCGAGGGCACTTGCCAACTGGGTTTGGAGACCGGCGTCCTCTTCGGCCTCCGGAAATGCGTTCTGCATTTCGGCAAACTCTGTGCCGGTCCATTGGCGTTTGCGTTTGGGCATGATGCCCTCGAAAAGCACCAACTCATGTTCTTCAAGGTGCTTTTGGAGAGTGCGAAAGTAGTTGGTCTCGCCGATATGCGCGACTGCCGCCAGCCAGATGACAGGGCCTTTTCCTTTCCGGGGGGTAAGCTGGCGAAGCGCGATCTGCAGTTCAACCGTATTGGCTCGGCTCTCATCAATGCGGAGATAGGGCTCAACGGTGAGATTTGTGCCGGTTGCCTTGGAATCAGCCGCGAGTGCGGTGTTCGTCAGTCCGATAGCTAGTAGTATTGAGAGGATTGCCTTCATACCCCGTTGAGAAAAGGTGACAGCAATCCTTGAAAAATCAAAGCCCGCCGAACCGACGGTTGCGTTGAGTGTATTCCTCAAGTGCATTGAAGAACTGAGCTTTGCGGAAATCAGGCCAGAGGGTCGGCGTGACCACGAGTTCGGCGTAGGAGATTTGCCACAGGAGAAAATTACTGATCCGCATCTCACCGCTCGTTCGAATGAGGAGATCAGGATCCGGATGGCGATGGGTGTAAAGGTGTTGGGAAATCACCTGCTCGTTGATTTCACCGGGTTCGATCTCTCCGTCCTTCACCTTGGCGGCGATGGCGCGGGTGGCTTCGACGATCTCCGTGCGTCCGCCGTAGCTGAGTGCGAGCGTGAGGGTGAGACCGTTGTTCTTGGAGAGGGCGGCCTGAGTTTTCTTGAGCTGGGTCTGGACGAATTCCGGAAGGCGATAGATCTGACCGATCACCTCGAGCGTCACGTTGCTCTTGTTCAATTCGCCTATCTCACTCTTGAGAAACCGGGCGAGATATTTCATCAAAGTATCGACCTCATCCTTGGGCCGATTCCAATTTTCGACGGAAAATGCGTAAAGGGTGAGGTACTTGATCCCCAGTTCACCGCAGGCTCGGACAATGGCGCGGACGGATTCGACCCCGCGTCGATGTCCCTCAACGCGCGGCAGGGTTCGCTGTTTTGCCCAACGACCATTGCCATCCATGATCACAGCAACGTGAGTCGGAAGGTTTTCCTTCGCCTCCGCGCTGAGATGTGGGGCCGCGCTCACGGGGAATTGGACCTACAAGAAGAAGGTTTGTTCGCGTTTAGGTCCGACGGAAACGATTCTCAGTTTCCCGCCAGTCAATTCGGTGATGGCTTTAAGGTAGTTGCGGGCTTTCACCGGCAGCTTCTTCCAGTCACGCACCTCTTCCGTGCTGGTTTGCCAGCCGGGGAATTCTTTGTAGATCGGTTTGGCCGCAGCGAGGGCATCGCCGTCGTTCGGGAGGAAGTCATAGGTTTTGCGGCCCACCTTGTAGCCGGTGCAGACCTTGATTGATTCCAGGCCATCCAAACCATCCAAATTCGTGACAGCGAGTTCGTCGAAGCCGTTTACCATGGCGGCGTGGCGGGTGATGACGGAATCGAAC
>Ga0055584_100008542_pt1 | contig 10046 bp, 8 predicted proteins | sample OSDHelmetaG_FD_58716 | JGI IMG/M metagenome (GOLD analysis project Ga0055584, IMG submission 58716) | Pelagic marine sediment microbial communities from the LTER site Helgoland, North Sea, for post-phytoplankton bloom and carbon turnover... | ecosystem: Environmental > Aquatic > Marine >...
GGTCTCTTGCACAAATAACCTGGATCCAGCGCAACAAACATGTCCCTGATTGAAATAGATGCCGTTGATGATTCCCTCCACGGCAGCATCGATGGGTGCATCGTCAAAAATGATGTTGGCGGCCTTTCCTCCCAATTCCAAGGTGACTTTCTTGCCTCCTTGAATCGCCGCTTTGTAGATCTGCTTTCCCACTTCTGTTGAACCTGTAAATGCCAGCTTTTTCGGCGTTGGGTGAGCCGTCATGAGCGCGCCCGTAGCACCATCTCCGGTGATGATGTTGACTACCCCGGGAGGCAGTCCAGCTTCGTCTATCACCTCGGCCAATTTGAGTGCGGTAAGGGAGGTGGTCTCCGCAGGCTTCAAGACCACCGTATTTCCACAAGCCAATGCCGGAGCGATTTTCCATGCCGCCATCAAGAGTGGGAAGTTCCATGGAATGATCTGAGCGGCAACGCCCAAGGGACGCATTTTTCGACCTGGGAAGACATAATCCAATTTATCGGCCCAACCTGCGTAGTAGAAGAAATGAGCGGCAGCCAGTGGAATGTCAATATCGCGTGACTCCCGGATCGGCTTTCCCCCGTCCATGGATTCGATTACGGCAAACTCTCTACTCTTCTCTTGAATGATACGGGCAATGCGAAAAATGTATTTGCCACGTTCAGCCCCCGAAAGGCTCGACCAGCCGTCAAATGCATGATCAGCTGCTTTAAATGCGGCGTCCACATCCTTTTTTCCAGCCAAAGCAATGGAGGCTATTCTCTTTTCAGTAGCGGGATTTGACGTGTCAAAGTAGCTACCATCACTCGGCTTGATCCATTTTCCGCCAATGAACAAGCCATACTCCGATTGAAGTTGAATGTGCGAAGTGCTTTCAGCTGCAGCAGATAGGTTCCAGTCCTTTGTCATGTTCAATCAATCCTTTGAAAAATAGTGCGGGGACTGGTACAGTCCTGTTTGTTGCTTGCGTAATTGCATTAAAATATCGTTTGCCAATCTACTGGCGCCGAAGCGAAATCGCTTATGGGTGAGCCAATCCTCTCCCAGCACTTCTTTTACCATCATCAAGTAATGCAATGCTGTCTTCGCATCAGAAATCCCGCCAGCCGGCTTCATTCCTACCCGAATACCCGTGCGGTCGTAATGATCTGAAATGGCCTCCAGCATGACGAGCGTGACTTGCATATTTGCCGCCTGTGCAATTTTTCCCGTACTCGTTTTTATGAACGTAGGATCTGCAAGAAGAGCAAGATCAGCTGCTTTGCGCACTTCATCCAAGGAGCCAAGTTCACCTGTTTCCAAAATCACTTTTAGGTCGACTGAATGTTCCTTACACAGCGCATTCACCGCTTTGATCTCATCTAAAACGTAGGCGTATTCACCCGCTAGAAATCTACCTCTAGAAATGACCATATCTACTTCATCCGCGCCTTCTGTAATGGCAAAGCGCGTCTCTTCTAACTTCTGTTCCAAGGTAGACTGACCACTGGGAAAATAGGTCGCGACCGAAGCTACTCTCACTGCACTTCCCTTCAGCGCTTCTTTCGCCGTTCGAATCATGGTTGGATAAACACAAACGGCTGCAACCGTTGGAATTCCCTCCAATTCATCGTGTGGATGTATCGCTTTGTAGCAGAGTTGTCGGACTTTTTGCGCTGTATCCGAACCTTCCAACGTAGTTAAGTCGATCATGCTCAACGCCATGTGCAATCCCGCCACCTTCGCTTCCGACTTGATGCTGCGTGCTTTGATCCTAGCAATGCGGTCATTTACTCCCATGAGATCCACAGGAACCGATGCTAATTCTACGCTTTTGTCCTTTACCGCCATTGCTGGCAAAACTAGCGGAAAACAGAAAAGACGGGCCATGCATGAATAAATAGTATTAGTCTATAGAATTAGTAGATTAATTTTGTGTTAAGCACAGATAAGCGGCTTGATATTCATACATTTGCCCGCTCTTTATGAAGGACGAGGGAAACAATATTCACAGTGTTTTTGACGAGCTGATCCAGAAACCTGAAAAGGAAGCCTTTCTGAAACAGCGCGGAAAAGTGGTTTGGATGACAGGACTTTCGGGTTCTGGAAAGACAACTTTGGCCAAGCACTTGGAACGCCAATTGTTGGAAAAAGGCTATTTCTCAAAGCTTCTGGATGGCGACAACGTTCGCGCTGGATTGAATAAAGGACTGGGCTTTTCGGAAGAGGACCGCCAAGAAAACATCCGACGGATTGCAGAAGTCTCTAAGCTGTTTTCAGAGGGAGGAGTGATTTGCATCAACTGTTTCGTGAGTCCAACCCAAGGCATTCGCAACATGGCCAGGGACATCATTGGCGCCGATGACTTTCTTGAGGTGTACATCAATACCCCATTAGAGGAATGCGAGAAGCGAGATGTAAAGGGCTTATATAAAAAGGCTCGGGCCGGTGAGATCAAAGATTTTACGGGCATTTCCGCACCATTTGAGGCGCCCAATGCACCTTCCATTGAGATCAAAACAAAAGACAAGACCATTCAAGCATCCGGCGACGAGCTTTTTGAAAAGCTATTGCCGTTCATTCGAATTAGCTAGATCATGAAATACAATTTGACACACCTGAAAGAATTGGAGTCGGAGGCGATCTTCATCATCCGTGAGGTAGTTGCTCAGTTTGACAATCCCGCCTTGCTTTTTTCAGGAGGTAAGGATTCCATCGTTTGCTATCACCTAGCCAAGAAGGCCTTTTGGCCGGCCAAGATCCCCTTTCCACTGGTTCACGTTGACACAGGACACAACTTCTCTGAAACCATTGCTTTCCGAGACAGCCTCGTTGAAAAGGACGGAGCTGAATTGATTGTAGGTTCGGTGCAAGACAGCATTGACCAAGGAAAGGTGGTCGAAGAAACAGGCTTCAACGCGAGTCGAAATGGACTGCAAACCGTGACCCTCCTCGAAACCATCGAAAAGCACAAATTCGATGCCTGTATGGGTGGTGCCCGAAGAGATGAAGAAAAAGCCCGCGCCAAAGAACGCTTCTTTTCGCACCGAGATGAATTTGGTCAGTGGGACCCAAAGAACCAACGTCCCGAGCTGTGGAACTTGTTCAACGGGATGAAGAACTTCGGTGAAAACTTCCGAATCTTCCCGATTAGTAATTGGACAGAGATGGATGTTTGGCAGTATATCCTGCATGAAAACATCGACCTCCCTTCTCTTTACTTCTCTCATGAGCGTGATGTTTTCATCCGAGAAGGAGTCATATACTCCGACGGTGAGTTCATGCCAAAGAGACCAGAAGAGAAGATCGAGAAGCGCATCGTTCGTTTCCGAACGATTGGAGACATGACATGCACTGGAGCAGTGGAGTCGCCCGCAGATGATTTGGCAAAAATCATTGAAGAGGTTGCAGCAACCCGCACAACGGAACGCGGAACCCGCTCCGATGACAAGCGATCTGAAGCCGCAATGGAAGATCGAAAAAAGGAAGGCTACTTCTAAGAAACAAGACAGACCTAAGACATAAGCAAGCACGCATTAACATGAGCGATACTACAGGATATTTGGACATGGAGCTCCTACGCTTTACAACCGCAGGAAGCGTTGACGACGGGAAGAGCACCCTCATTGGACGACTGCTTTACGATAGCAAGGCGATCTTCCAAGATCAGATGGAAGCCGTTGAAAAGGCCAGTAAGCGCATAGGTGGCGAAGGTGAAGTAAACCTTGCGCTCTTGACGGACGGACTCCGTTCTGAGCGAGAGCAAGGGATTACCATTGACGTCGCATACCGCTACTTCGCTACCCCAAAGCGGAAGTTCATCATCGCTGACACTCCTGGACACATCCAGTACACGCGAAACATGGTGACAGGAGCAAGTACTGCGAACCTCGCCATTATCTTGGTTGACGCGCGTCACGGGTTGGTAGAACAGACTGCGCGCCACAGCTTCATCGCGTCTCTTTTGGGCATCAAGCACGTGATTTACTGTATCAACAAGATGGACCTTGTAGAATACTCCCAAGAGCGCTATGAGGAGATCAAGGACCAACTGGACGACTTCACATCCAAGTTGGAAATCAATGACATTCGATACATCCCGATCAGTGCGCTCTTTGGCGACAACGTTGTGGATCGTTCCAAAAAAATGGATTGGTATGGCGGATCAACTTTGCTCTATACGCTCGAGACCGTGCACATCGCAAGTGATACAAACCATGTAGATTGCCGCTTCCCAGTTCAGACTGTGATCCGCCCTCAGACCACTGAATTTCACGATTACAGGGGATATGCCGGTCGTGTGGCAGGAGGAGTATTCAAGAAGGGCGATGAAGTCATTGTTCTCCCTTCAGGATTCAGTTCTAAGATTGCCAAGATCGACAGTTTTGACGGTGAAATCGAGGAAGCCTTTCCTCCGATGAGTTGCACCTTGTTATTAGAAGACGACATCGACGTGAGCCGAGGAGACATGATCGTAAGGGTAAACAACCAACCGGATGTCAGCCAAGATCATGAGATGATGGTATGTTGGATGAGTACACGTCCGTTGCAGCTCAACGGTAAGTACGCCGTAAAGCATACGTCACGATCCGCCCGCTGCATTATCAAAGAAATCCGTTACAAGGTCGACATCAATTCCTTGCATCGCTTGGAAGATGACAAAAACATCAAGATGAACGACATTGCTCGCATTACCATACGCACCACAGTTCCGCTCTTCACCGATCGCTACCAACGTAACCGCAATACGGGCAGCATTATCTTGATCGATGAAAGCACGAACGAAACTGTGGGCGCTGGAATGATCCTATAAAGGATCGGGGTGCATTTTAGCGCAGCGTGAAGTTCACAGGGAGCTTCATGTTAACGGGCACCTTTCGTGGTCCCTGCTGTCCTGGCTTCCAATTCGGCATTTTCTTTATCAATCGGATTACTTCGTCACTCAGCACGATGTGAGGCGAACCCAAGATTTCAAATGAACGTTCGTCAATCTCGCCTTTGGCATTGACCACAAATTTGATGAAGACCTTTCCTTGAATTCGATGGTCTTTAGCATAGTCTGGATAATGCAAATTATCCTTTAGAAACTTCGCCAGTCCCGAATCTCCACCAGGGAATTCGGGGTACACATCTGGAAAATCAAGTGGATCAATGGTTGGACCATCGGCTGTCTCCACGGTAACGATTTCATCCATCCATGAAAGATCAATATCTGGTAATTCGGAGGGATCTGTGCTCTTCGGTAATATCTGAAAGGTAGGGATGAAACCAGCGGTCACCACTTGCGGAGACACTCCTTCATTGACTTTTGGCGGCGGTTTTGGCAGTGCTTTCGTAATTGGAATCGGATCCTCTTCGATCCAAACGGGATCTTCTCTACTTACCTTCTCTACGTTTCCATCCAAAGGTCTTCCGTGTTCCAAAGCACACAAGGATGCGGATAGGGCTATGGTCAAACCCAACAACATTCTGAAGCTGGGCTTTTGTTCTGGGGTGTTTGTAATCATCATGGCGTTAGGATTTTCTTTTCCAACGCCTAGGCATCGCCGCTGATTGTAAGGCATAAACCCATGTTGAGAATACGGCGGACTTGCTTGAGGGAGGGCATAAAAAAAGCCCCAATCTCTCGGGGCTTTTCAATATGGGTAGAAGCATTTACTTCAAGATAAAGCGGAACGGCAATTTGTAATAAACCCTCACGGCCTTGCCACGTTGACGTCCTGGCTTCCAATCTGGCATGCTCTTCACCACACGAATCGCCTCGGCGTCCAGTGCTGGGTGCACACCTCTCAAAATGGTAATCATATCGTCGTTGATCGAACCGTCCTCCATCACAACGAATTGGACATACACGATTCCTTGAATTCCTGCATCTTTTGCGATAGCGGGGAACTTAGTGTTCTTACCTAAGAACTCAAAAAGAGCACGCTCTCCACCTGGAAACTCTGGATTCTCCTCAACGATCGTAAAAATCTGAGGCTCTTCTGCCACCTCATCCGGAATATCAACGAACTCGATCATCTCATCCTCATCACTCTCCGTGTCTTCAATCTCCAATTCCTCCTCAAGCTCTTCGTCATCCTCTACTATCTCGATGATCGTAGTTTGGGGGGGTGGGGGTGGGGGGGGCGGAGGTTGCTGTTGGGTAATCGGGATCATCTCCTCTTCATCCAGTTCGATGTCGAGCTCTCCGAGCTTGCCCACATCACCTTCGTACTGCGTCCATTCAAAGGCCACAAGCACCACACCCAGCGATATCAGCAAACCGATCAGGAAGTATACTCCCTTTTTATTTTCGATGTCTGCTTCTGGATTCTTCTTTAATTGCATACGTTCTCGTATTTCGACGACCAAAATAGTCACAACCTTTCGGATTGTAAACCCGCAAGGGTTAAATTTTGGTCATTTTTAGAATTAGGTCACAAATACCCCTTTACACCATAGACCGCTCCAAAGACAGTCAATCCAGTAAAAGAGCCTATGGCGTTGAACACCATATCCATGCTCTCAACGGAACGACCAATGAACACTGACCCTTGCAGAAGCTCGATCAACACCCCATATAGAACGGTAATTACAAATACTTTCCGCATGGTTTGAAAGCGCAAAACTCGGTAGCTAGATTGCTTCAAAAACCCTTCGGTGAGTAAAAAACTTAAAACTCCAAATAGCAAGGCATGAATGGCTAGATCGGCATTCTGAACCTTTGAACTATCGAATTGATCTCCCGGCAATCCGCAGAGCACCAAAATCATAACCGCCCAGGTTAGGCCCAGGTAGTTGAATTTGAAGAACATGGTATCAGGCTCCGATTTCGGTTTTATAATCGTCGGCAGACATGAGATCATCCAGTTGCGAGGCGTCCGCTATTTTCACCTTGATCATCCAGCCATCACCGTACGGGTCGCTATTGACCGTCTCTGGAGCGTCTGTCAATGCGCCATTCACTTCAATCACCTCACCGGAAATCGGCATGAACAGGTCTGAAACCGTCTTTACGGCCTCAACGGTTCCAAACACCTCCTCTTGATCAAGGGAGTCACCCTCGGATTCGATCTCGATATATACCACGTCACCCAATTCTCCTTGAGCGTAATCTGTAACGCCAATGACCGCTGTATCACCATCCACTTTGACCCACTCGTGGTCTTTGGTATATTTCAAGTCTGCTGGAATGTTCATATCGAAAAATGTTTGAGCAAACCTACATGAATCTTTTTAGGATTACGAGGCTTCCCCATCGAAAATAATCACCGCTTTTGAACGAGGTATTCACACTTATCCGCTCAACGAGAACCGAAGACTGAATCCGGCATTCGTGTTTGACGTTGGAAAGGAGTTCGAAATGGCGGGGCGGTTTGCAACCCAATCATAGAACACCCTAAGGGTCAATGCTTGGGTGAGGATGTAGTCCCCAGTCAACTTCAAGGAATAAACGCGCTGCCCAGCAGTAGTCTGCGTTTCACCTTCAACGATTTTACGGATGATGGTCTTGGAATCTCGGATGCTGAAATCACCGCGCAAGGTGAGATCACTCTTGACGGTACTTCCCCTGATTTTAAAAGGCAATTTCAATTCCTTGAGCGTATACCCCGTTCCAATGATGTACTCGAGATTTCCAATCTCCGTCAACTGGTTGTTACTTGTGTTCAACGAAAGCGTTCTATCCTTTCTCACTTCCACCCTGGTAAGGAGGCTATTTTTCCAAGTCATGTCCACGTTAACCAAAGGAGAGAATGATTCGCTGATGGTCACCTGAGAGATGATATACTCCGGTTGGATGCGATTCTCATTCAGCGCAAAAGTGTCCCTCCTACCAAACGATTTCAAAAATCCACCGACCGTATAGGTAGATCGATAAGAGTGATTCACGCTTACGCTTCTAAAGTGCTTTTGGAAGAACTTGATCTTGTTTAGACCCGTGTAGTTGATCCTCCAATTGGGCAAAGGGATGCGAACTTTGATTGGGTTCAGGTTACTCTTACCCACCCCTTCTCCTGTATAGGTCGCATAGAACGAATGGATCAAAACGTCTTGTTGGGTAGCATCATACCCCAAGGAGTATCCTGCTGAATCCACACCGGAAATCCCCTGCCTATCTCCCATGCGATTGGAGATTGCCTTACGGCTGTTTAGAAATTCGTTATAAAGCGTTCGATTGGCTGAGTCAATACGCTGAAATGCAGTAGAGACGGAAAGAATGGACGCACTGTAATTTCCAGTAATCACGCGTGTACTATCGTCGCTGAACATATCCCTCATGTCATCAAAATTCCAATACTCCGTAGTGCTCTCCGAAGTAACCTCGTTCAAGGTGAGGTCAATCCTCAAGTCTTTTGCCGGTTGCACGCTTGACCGGAGCGACAGATTTTCAGTGGTCGTACGCATGTATGGATTGTACAAGTTGGGATTCGGAATCAGCCAATCCTTGTCATTTCCAGCCCAATCCGCAAAGTGGGTTTGTCGATCACCAAAATTCTCCTGTTGTCCAAACACGAATCCCGTTCCTGGAGCCATACCCGCGCTTGGATCCATCCCCATGTACGTGGCTTCATGCTTGAACCCAGGCAGCGTGATGCCCCGATTCAAAGAATAAGTGGCAGATACATTTTTCACACTCATCAGCAATTTCAGTGCATTGTCTAAGATCACGGGATTCTTGTCCTTCTTCTTATCGTCCTCGTCCGGACTGTCATCGGTCACGGAGTTCTTATCATCCTGTTCTCTTGAAACCGATTTCTTGGGGGCCGATTTCTTCTTTGACTTGCTCTTCTTTCCTCGATTCACATCTCTCAAGTAGGGCACTTTGTTGTAGAGTGAGATCAAGTTCAACGTCGCGTTTGCCTGCAACTGCTGGCCGTTGGAAACCGCATGACCCAGAGTGTCGCCACGATACGCACGCGGATTATTCGAATCAATATTCGCCTGACGCACCTGCGGGTCGATCAAAGGACCGCGCGTCCAATCGTAGGTAGCCGAGTACCGGGTACTGAGATTCGTCCAATCCAAAATAGGAATCTTGTTCAGCGGTACGGCCCAAGAAACACTCGCGTTGTGCGTATAATTGGTGAGTAGCCCCAGGTTTTTCAAACTTGACAAGATCGAATCGCGATGCAGCTCATAGCTTCCAGAGCCTTGGATTTCTCTTCCATCGGCATCGTAACGCACCCCTCCTCTACCCGGATCATTCGATCCGTCGGGACGCTGAACGCTTTCTCCTTCAAACTCTCGAACCAATGCACGGCCATTGGCATTGAAGTCAATCTTGATGGCTTTGGTTAGGTCATACGATAAGTTGTACGTACGATTCCAACTGAAGGCCTTATCCACGAACGGTTGCTGCGGTAGCGTGGACTCAGGATTGAGGTTACGCATCTTGCGTTCGGAGTAGCGCCGATCAAAATCATTGCGGAAGGCCACTTGCTTCGGCGCCAAGGTGAAATTAAAATCGCGCAACAGTCGAAGGTACTTGGACTTTCGAAGGAATTTCACCTTGCTCAGCGGCTCGATCGATTTAGGGCTGTTTGAATAGCTATAGGCCAGGCCTCCCCTATAATTGCGCGTGAAATTGTATTCCGTATTGTAGTCGCGAAAATTGATTTCCGTAAAAGCATAGGTCGCAGACAAATTCGAAACATCATAGAAGCGCGCAGGACCCTCACCCGTCTTCTCTTTCCTCACATTCGTGAAGTTGAGACTCTTACGCGTGGTCACGGTTTGCGAAAGTAATTTTAGACTATCTCTAGCGTCGGGATCTCGATCATCCAGGTAAACTTCCATAGGTGTGTCAGGCTCGGCTGGGGCAAACTGAGGATTGCTCGCTGTTTGGGAGAAGCCGACGTACATCGGCACTTTCAATCCAACTTTTTCAGGAATGAACTTATCAAGTTGCACCTGGGCAGAGGCGTCGAAAGAAGTAATCGTCTCTCGTTGTCGTTCACTGACCTTCGATTCAAGACTACCCCAACCCGGCGTCGTGACCTGTCCTGAAACAGCAACGTTCGCGAAATCGGCGAGGTTGGCCGAAATCCTAGCAATGGCCGCTTCTCCACCACTCTGATCGAAGT
>Ga0055584_100008543_pt1 | contig 10046 bp, 7 predicted proteins | sample OSDHelmetaG_FD_58716 | JGI IMG/M metagenome (GOLD analysis project Ga0055584, IMG submission 58716) | Pelagic marine sediment microbial communities from the LTER site Helgoland, North Sea, for post-phytoplankton bloom and carbon turnover... | ecosystem: Environmental > Aquatic > Marine >...
GGCAATGGCCGTGATGATATTACTGTAATTATACGTCCCGCTCAATACACTTTGAATCGGGTTGCCGTGATAGCTTAATGAAATCCTTGGATTGACTTCCGTAGCTGTATAATGTACATCTGCTTCTTTCTCTATAGAATAGGTTTTTTTGTTTGGCAGACGTTTACTCATGCTTTCAATCCATTGATCATCTAAATTGATGTAGCAGAGCCCTTCATTCTTTAATAAATAATCAAACAGCTCACTTTCCGCTCGTGCTACGCCTTCGATACTGCCAAAACCTTCCAGATGTTCTTTGCCAATATTCGTTAGAACCCCTTCATTAGGTTCTGCAATGTTACACAACTCGGTCATTTCATCGGGATGATTGATGCCCATTTCAATGATCCCAAGATCATGCTCTTTACGCAATTGTAGTAGGGTAAGTGGCACACCAATGTGATTATTGAAATTTCCTGGTGTGGCATGCACCGAAAGATGCTTTGACAATACGGAATACAGCAGTTCTTTGGTTGTGGTTTTGCCATTGCTCCCGCCTATCGCAATGAGCGGTGTACCCAATTGCTTCCGGTGATAGTTCGCAAGACCTTGCAAAGCATTCAATGTATCCTCCACGATTAAATAGCCTTGTTTACCTTTTAAATCAGAACGATTGGTTAACACATATTTGGCACCGGCTTCTTTGGCCTTTTCAGCAATTAAATTTGCGTCATGGTTTTCCCCTTTTAAGCATACGAAAAACGAATCCGTAACATTCTTTCGGGTATCCCTGCATATCTGCTGATTAGCATCCAAAAAGCAATTGTATAATTCAGGTAAATTAGAAATCATCTTTGTGCAACAAAAATGAGAAAAAAATTGTCTTTACTATGCAAAAACTTAATTTTGTGTCAAAGCCATGCTAAAAACCCCCAAGAACATTTTACTTCTCCTTATCAGTTGCATTTCATTGCCACTTTTGGGTCAAGGTCCATCGGATAAAGAACTTTCTTTATTTCTATCCGATTCATTACCCATGCGAGATGAAAGCGGCAATCTATTGGCAGATCCTTTTACTGGTGGAATTGAGAGTCCTAAATTTTTTAAATTGGAATTAAACGGAGACGCCAAAGAAGATTTAATCGTTTTTGATCGAAAGAACAATAAAATCAGCACCTATATCAACAATGGCAGTGCAGGGAATGCGGTGTATCGGCATAGTCCAGAATTTGAAGGACTCTTTCCAAAAGGACGTTACTCCTATTACATTGTAGACGTAGATCGAGATGGGCACATGGATATCATTTGTGGCAATCCCATTCAAAACCGGTTGGACTTTTACCTGAATAAAGGAACAGCAGCACCCGATCTTACCTTTCAAAACAGGGGGCAGATTAACTTTTTGCATTATACCCCGCCCTCACCTGGCGTGAAAAACAGTTTCGGTAACCCAATCCAACATATTCAAGCGGTTGAAGATGTGGATGGAGATGGAGACATCGACATCATTACCTTAGGTCCTTTTGGTGGCTCCTTGCAGTATTTTGTGAACCATCAAGCCGATTCCAGTTTGCCCAAAGATTCCCTAGATTTTCATCTTGGGGAGCTTTGCTTTGGATATTTCAATGAAGCACTAGCCAATCAAGTTACCTTAGGAACTTGCACGGGTCCAAAATATTACACACGCAGACATACAGGCGGTACCAGTCTTTTATTGTTGGACCTAAACAAAGATGGTGATAAAGATATCCTAATGGGTAACAATGGCTTTGACAATTTAGTGATGTTAGAGAATGGATATTCCGATTATACCACAAGCTATGACAGCATCATTGCATGGGATAGTATATTTCCAAGAAATACGCTTCAAGCAAAAATACACACCTACCCGTCTGCGAGCTATGTCGATATAACGGGTGATGGAATCAATGATTTGGTGGTTGCCCCAACATGGAATACCGATTTTACCACCAAAGGATTGAACCAAACCATGCTTTACAGCAACTCAGGGCAAAATGACTCCCCAATTTTTAATTATGTTGGGAACAATTTCTTGATGAATTCAAGCATTGATTTAGGTGAAAATTGCTCCCCAGCTTTTTGGGATTATGATAGTGATGGTGACATGGACTTATTCATCGCCTTCTCTGGGGATGCTGAGAAAAATTTTCTTGCACGAGATAAGGTGGCCCTTTTCAAAAATATTGGAACCAAAACAAAACCTGAATTACAGTTCATCGATACCAACTACGGCAATTTTGCCAGTTTAGGACTGCGTTACAGCCGATTGGCCATTTATGATTTAGATAAAGATGGCAAACCCGAGTTTTATTTTGGTCAGCAAGATGGCTTTGTAATTCAATGCACTAACAATGGAACAAGCCTGAGCCCAAACTTTGTTAAAACCAGCAGTAATTTAATTGGTCTGCAAGCCCAATTTGGGTATGCCGCACCCGCCTTCTGGGATTATGATAAAGATGGTGCCACCGATGTTATCTTAGGATCTTACTCCGGAAATTTATCGTATTACAAAAACACTGGCACCAATGCTGCTCCTGTTTTCACATGGCAGATGGACCAAATGGGTAAAATGTTTACCAATGAATTCACCTATCGAACAGCTCCACCCAGTTATGAATCAATTGGGGCTAGTACACCCATTATTGCAGACCTCAATGGCGACAATAAAGTTGAAGTAATAGCGGGTTCTTTGCATGGAGGTTTATATGCTTGGATTCCAACCAACAACCCACAAGATTCATTTGCTCAATATGAAAATTTCATGAAGTACTTGGATTATAAAGGAGATACACAGACCAATTACTATTTTGGCAGAAACATTGCGGTTGCTGCGGCAGATTTAGACGGTGATACCATTCAGGATCTCATTGTAACCACTGATGCGGGTGGTATCTTTTACCTTTCAGGTAAGGCCAGAAAATTTGAAGTGAGTGTTCAAGATTTAAAAACCTTTCACCTAGATGTTTATCCGAACCCAACCCAAGGAAAAGTAGGCATTCAAAATATGCCTCAAGGGTCTAAAAAGCAATTAACATTGGTTGATCCACAAGGTAAATTGATACTCCAACAAGAAACTAAATTAGGTACAGATCAAATTGATTTGACTGCTATACCCCTTGGTATTTATATCTTACGTATACAAGCAGATGGGTATAACGATTTTGTATATCGAATTAGTAAACTGTAATCTGATTAGCCAATCACATTCCCAACCGAATCGGTTACCTGCCTTTTTAGGCTAATGACTGCCATATACTCCTCTTGTACTTCACGCTCCTCTTCTTGGGATACGTCTTTAAGCAGATTATTATAATGGATGATCATTTGGTTGGCTTTCTTAATTTTATACCATTGTATAGCCGATAAGCAGTCTTGTGCATAGTTTAATTCCATAGTTCGCACCACCACTTCATTCTTCAACCAGCCTTCACTTAAATCGTAATTATAGCTCAGTAGATCTGCTACAAATGCAACTAAGTTTGAATCCTCTTTGCTGATGAAAAATTTCTCATCTGCCGATGAGCCTGATTCCACTTGCTCGATATAAATTTCCAATGCTTGACGTGCCATTTCGTGGGTAAAAATCGTCTCATCCTCCTTTAACTCACGGATCATATAATCAGCCACTTTTTGGTTCTCCGTTAGTTGTTTCTGGCCATGTAAAATCAACATTTTAATCAATGCCTTTTCTTGCAATTGAATCCCTTCCTGGATTACTTTATCCAGATTTTGTTCTTTGGCCACAGGTTCATTGGGCTCTTTGGTATAAAAATTAGGGGCAGCCTTCGTGCTGCGTCCCATCAATTTATTCAATTCATGGGTTAATATGCCTTCTTCAATTTGCATTAAGTCGGCACATTCTTTAACATAGAACGAACGTTTAACAGGATTGTTAATTTGCGCAATACTGGATAGAATGTCCTGCACAAACTCACTCTTCTTAATGGGATCAACGTTAGACTCATCCATTAAAAGGGCGCTTTTATAAATAATGAAATCCTTTTCATTATCTGCCAAAAATTGCTTGAATTTATTTGCTCCGAGGCTTTGACATAAACTGTCCGGATCTTCCCCATCTGGCATGGGAACCACGCGCACATTAAACCCATAGCCCAAAAGCATATCTATGCTTCTAAAAGCCGCCTTAACACCCGCTGCATCGCCATCAAACAAAACCGTTACATTATCTGTAAAACGCTTAATTAATTTTGCCTGTCCCTCGGTAAATGAAGTGCCACTTGCAGCAACCACGTTTTCAATTCCATTTTGATACAGTGAGATTACATCCAAATATCCCTCGGTAAGGTAACACTTATCTTCTTTCCGAATTGCCTTCTTTGCCAGATGCAAACCATATAAGATGTAGCTCTTTTTATAGAAATCCGTTTCTGGGCTGTTCAGGTACTTGGCTGCTTTGGCATCCTTTTGTAATATTCGCCCCGCAAAAGCAACTACTTTTCCTTGTGCATTATTGATTGGAAACATGATTCGATCTCTAAAAATATCGAACCATTCCTGTTTATCATTTTTCTTAATTAGACCAACCTCAGCAACATAATTTTCGTTATAACCAGAATTTATTGCGCTGTCTGCAAAGTTCCTCCAAGCATCTGCACTATAACCCAACTGCCAAAGTTTTATGCTCTCATCACTAATTCCCCTATTCTTAAAATAACTTAAACCAATGGCCTTGCCTTTTTCACTTTCAAGTAGTTTTTCATGATAATAACTAGTTGCGTAGTTTAGTACAATCTGTAAATTTTCTCGGTGATCAACAATCTCCTTTTCAGCTGCAGTATTCTCTGTTTCTATTACCTCAACATTAAATTTACTACCCAAATGTTTAATGGCATCTACAAACGTGAGTTGCTCATGATCCATTAAAAAGCTTACCGAATTTCCTGCTTTACCGCAACCAAAACATTTATAAATTCCTTTTGCGGGTGAAACGGTAAAAGAAGGTGTTTTTTCATCGTGAAAAGGACATAAACCGAGTAAATTTACCCCTCTGCGTTTAAGGGCTACATAATCCCCAACCACTTCTTCTACTACAGAAGAATCAATCACTTGACTAATACTATCTTGGGTAATCATTTAGCCCTGAAAATTAAAGAAAAAAACTAGTTTCCCGGAGAAAATTTAATCAAATCAAAGGTATCATTGTTAAGATAGATCTTTTTAATGATTCCGCGGCCTTTGGCAAACCATAGTTTGCGAAAAACAGGATGCCCCAATAAGGTGATTTCCCATATATCGTCATATTGATTCCCAGCAACATCAAAAGTCAATAATTTGGTTGCTACACTGCTGTCTTCAGGATTCATCACTCCATTCAGATTTAACAAAATAGGTCCTGGTACTAAAGTCCCATTTAACTGGGTTAACATAGCTATTCTGTCTAAACTTTGGTTTGGTATGGCCTCGGCTCGAACAATTATTTTTTCTTCTTTTGAGCCAATCAAGGTGCTGCTGGAAACAGCTGCAATCCCCTCAGGTCGGTCTGCCATTCCACGGGCATACGCAATGCTCCTAACCGTATCCTGAGTGGCACCCGTAGTTAACTTATAAATCCATTCGGTGGAGTTCTTATAACTGAAATAATTCTCGGTATCCATTTGAAAATCAAAACGGTTTGGATCATTTTTATCACAGCTACTAGCCAGCAATAATATCAAACAGGTGCAAGTTACAAGAATTATGTTTTTCATGAATGCCTTTAAATTCTGCCGCAAAAATACAAAATTGATATTTAAAGCCTTCAGGAATCTTAATATTTTAATTACTTTGCAGTATTCGAATGAATTTAAAAGACAAAATACAAGAACTAGCTAGGCAAAATGAGTCTCAAATACTGGAAGTAAGAAGAACGATTCATCAAAATCCTGAATTGAGTTTTGAAGAGTTTGAAACCCAAAAATTCCTTAAAAAGAAGTTGAAAGAAATTGGAATTTATGCCGAACCGATTGGCAATACTGGCCTTACCGCTTGTATTGAAGGAAAAAGTTCTGGGAAAGTGGTTGCATTGCGCGCTGATATGGACGCATTACCCATACTGGAAGAAACCGATATCGATTTTAAATCAAAGAATGAAGGAGTAATGCATGCTTGCGGCCATGACGTGCACAGTGCCTGTCTTTTCGGTGCTGCATCCATCCTTCAAGAAACCAAAGATCAATGGAATGGCAAGGTAAAACTCATCTTTCAACCAGGAGAAGAAAAATTCCCAGGAGGTGCCAGCATCTTAATTAAGGAAGGCATTTTAGAAAACCCAAAACCGGATGCAATCATTGGACAGCATGTTATGCCTTGGATAGAAACAGGCGCATTTGGCTTTCGCAAAGGTTTATACATGGCAAGTGCCGATGAAATTTATATCAGCGTAAAGGGAAAAGGAGGTCATGCTGCTTTACCTCAATTTGCCATTGACCCGATTGTAGCTTCTGCTCAAATTATTATTGCTTTACAGCAAGTAATTGGAAGAAAAGCAACCCCAATCATTCCATCAGTGCTAACTATTGGAAAAATTAATTCTGTAGGTGGCGCAACCAATATTATTCCCGAAGAAGTGAAATTAGAAGGAACGTTTCGTACCATGAATGAAGAATGGCGTGCTAAAGCACATGAGCATATTGAAAAAATCGTGAAGCTTACTGCCGAATCATTGGGTGCCGCAGCCACGGTTGAAATCAAGAAAGGGTATCCTTTCTTAATGAACAACGATGAAGTAACTGAGATTTGCCAAAATGCCGCTATGGAATACGTAGGCAATGAAAAAGTAGAACAGTTGGACATGTACTTAGCTGCAGAAGATTTTAGTTATTATAGTCAAGAAATCCCAGCTACATTTTACCGTTTGGGCATCAAGAATGATGAGAAAGAAACAGGCTATGGCGTACACCATCCTAAATTTAAGGTGGACGAAGATGCCTTAGCCCTGGGTTCAGGTATGATGGCTTGGTTAGCGGTGAGTTATTTAAAGAAGTAAGGAACACCAAGTATTAAAATGGATTGAATCAATTGCTCTTTTAAAAAAAGCGGACGAGCTTACTGCGATCTTTACAACATCCTTAATAAATATGAAGAAGAAAGTAAACAATCATGCATTTTAAGTGTTGATTTCTTACTTCATATTCCATGCTTCTATCCACATATATTATACATTTGCAAACATAAAGTATATGCTTAAACGAGATAGCATAAATCAATAATCACACTACAAAATGAACACACAACCTAAAATAGTAAAATCACCCATTGGCACCACGCTTACTTGCAAAAACTGGGTAACCGAAGCAGCATACCGAATGATTCAAAACAACTTGGATCCAGATGTTGCAGAACGTCCAGAGGACCTTGTGGTCTATGGTGGAACGGGTAAAGCTGCTCGAAACTGGGAAAGTTTTCATAAAATTTTAGAGTGTCTTAAAAATCTAAATGAAGACGAAACCCTAATGGTTCAAAGTGGTAAGCCTGTAGGTGTGCTGCGAAGTCATAAAGATGCACCGCGTGTGCTGATATCCAATTCGCAATTGGTACCCCATTGGGCAAATTGGAAACATTTTAGAGAATTAGAGGCCAAAGGATTAATCATGTATGGTCAAATGACTGCTGGGAGCTGGATATATATCGGTTCACAAGGCATTGTGCAAGGAACCTATGAAACCTATGCAGAATGTGCTCGACAACATTTTGGCGGCACCTTGAAAGGAACGTTAAATGTAACTGCCGGCTTAGGTGGTATGGGTGGAGCTCAACCTTTGGCCATAACAATGAATGAAGGGGTATGTTTAGCTGCAGAAGTAGAGGAATGGAGAATGCGTAAGCGACTTGAGACGCGATACTTGGATTATATGGTGCGAGACATTGATGAGGGCATCGACATGGCTTTAAAAGCTCGTGAGACCAAACAAGCTGCCTCCATTGGTGTGTTATGTAACGCAGTCGACTTATTGGAACGATTAAAGGAACGCAATATCCATTTAGATACATTAACGGATCAAACTTCTGCTCATGACCCGTTGGTTGGCTATTATCCGGAAGGAATGGATGTTGAAGCTGCCGACCGATTGCGTAAAAACAACCCAGAAAAATATTTAGAAGAGAGTTATAAAACCATTGTACAACATGTTACCTTGATGTTGGAATTTCAAAAAAGAGGAACCGTTACATTTGATTACGGCAATAATTTAAGAGGAAGAGCTTTAGAAAAAGGCTTGACCAATGCTTTTGATTTTCCTGGTTTTGTTCCAGCCTTTATTCGTCCGCAATTCTGTGAAGGCAGAGGACCATTTAGATGGGTAGCTTTAAGTGGCGACCCTGAAGACATCTATGCAACTGATCGTAAAATATTGGAATTATTTCCAGAAGACGAGGGATTGAAGCGTTGGATTAAAATGGCTCAAGAGAAAATTGAATTTCAGGGTTTGCCTGCTCGAATTTGCTGGTTAGGGCAAGGACAACGTGAAAAAGCGGGTATAGCATTCAATGAAATGGTAAAATCGGGTGAAGTAGCCGCTCCTATTGTAATTGGTAGAGATCATTTGGACACTGGTTCCGTAGCTTCTCCGAATAGGGAAACTGAAGCGATGAAGGATGGTAGTGACGCGATAGCAGATTGGCCCATTTTAAACGCGATGATTAATACAGCTGGTGGAGCCAGTTGGGTAAGTTTGCATCACGGTGGTGGTGTAGGCATTGGCTACTCGATTCACAGTGGAATGGTAATCGTTGCGGATGGCACAGCAGATGCTGATTCTCGAATTAGAAGAGTGTTACACAATGATCCAGGTATGGGGGTAATTCGCCATGCAGATGCAGGTTATGAAATTGCGGAAGATACAGCTAAAAAGCATAATCTAGAAATATAAATCAGGCATAAACCCGCGTCATATTGAGCGGAGTCGTAATAGAGCGGAGTCGAAGTGAAGTGAACAAACAATGACCAGTTTATTACCTTTGTCTTCGATACACTGCCTTTGGCAGCACTCAGACTGACGGTAAAAACACTAACTAATCAAAGTATGAACAACCCTAGTCCAGGAACCTACAAGCATTACAAAGGGAACTTATACGAGGTTATCGACACCGTTATTCATAGCGAGAGCTTAGAAGAATTGGTATTGTACAAACCCTTATATGAAACCAACGATGAATATAATGGCAAACTATGGGTGCGACCATTAAAGATGTTTATCGAAGAGGTTGAAGTTGAGGGTAAATGGATTCCTCGCTTTAATTTCATTCAATAAAAAATCCCCCACCATTTTTGGCAAGGGATTTCTGTTTATTCTTCTAAAGAGTAATACTACTCTGTTTCCATTTCTTTCATTTTAGCATCTTGTTCTTCCAAATGCTTTTTCATTTTGGCTAACTGCTCTTTCGCCTTTTCTATTTTTGCTTGTTTTTTGGCTGCCTCTTCCTCTGTAATGGTTCCAGCTGCTTTTTCATCATCTAACTTCTTTTGGGCCTTATCAATTCTAGCCTGGTAATTCTCAATGGATTTATGAGCGCTATTTGCTTTCTCTTTCACTTCAGACTTTTTATCAGCCTTTTTCTTCATCATCTCGTCCTTAGACCCTTTTCCGCCCTTGTTATTTGATTTGTCTTTCTTATCTGCTTTGTCATCATCATCGCCATCATCATCGCCATCATCATCGCCATCATCATCTCCATCATCATCATCTCCATCATCCTTTGACTTATCAGACTTATTTTCTTTAGCTTTTTCACTTTTGACTTTACCTTTATTGCTTTTGTCTTTTCCATTCATTGAAGCTGAATCTTTGTCATCATCATCATCATCGTCATCATCGTCTTTTTTACCTGACTTATCCTGATGCTTCTCTTTCATTTCATCTTTCTTTTTGCTCATTTCTTCCTTTTTGGCTTTTCCTTTCCCTTTGGAATTTGAGTTCTGTGCATTGATAGCACTTACACCAAACAGCATAAACACCATAATCATCAATAATTGTAATAGCTTTTTCATAATTTGTTTCTTTTAGTTTTCTAGATCGTTCAATAAGCTTTCTAATGAATCTCCCTCTTCC